>Ga0307373_10001967_pt1 | contig 37746 bp, 25 predicted proteins | sample OX2MG_FD_202534 | JGI IMG/M metagenome (GOLD analysis project Ga0307373, IMG submission 202534) | Soil microbial communities from Risofladan, Vaasa, Finland - OX-2 | ecosystem: Environmental > Terrestrial > Soil > Coastal area > Acid sulfate soil | place: Finland: Risofladan, Vaasa | collected...
CGGGCCCAGGCAACCGGGTTTTCCTTGACGTTTTCGCCGACTCGCCCAAGGACCTGGTGATCACGCCGGAAGAGCTCAAGCAGCATCGCAACCTGGTGCGGCAGGCCGCAAAGCTCTTTGGCTCCCATCACTACGATCACTACGACTTTCTGTTTTCGTTGAGCGACACTCTCGGCAGGCAGGGCCTGGAGCACCATCAATCGAGTGAGGATTCTACCAAGGCGAATTACTTTACCGACTGGCCCGCGGGCGTTCTCGGAAGCGATCTCCTGGCGCATGAATACACCCATTCCTGGAACGGGAAGTTCCGCAGGCCCGCCGATCTTTGGACGCCAAACTTCAACGTTCCAATGCGCGACAACCTACTGTGGGTTTACGAAGGACTCACACAGTACTTTGGCTATGTGCTGACGGCGCGCTCGGGGCTGCGAACTCCGGCGGAGACGCGGGATCTGATCGCTCTGGTCGCCACCCGTTATGAGGCCACCCGGGGCAGAACGTGGCGGCCGCCCCGTGACCTGGAGTAGTTGGCTGCGGGGCGAAGACTACTACTTCGAAGGCCTGCTGATCTGGCTCGATGCCGACACAAAGATTCGCGAGTTGAGCGGTGGCAGCAAGTCGCTGGACGATTTCGCCCGGTTATTTTTTGGAATCGACAACGGTAGCTACGTCACCCGGACTTACACCTTCGACGATCTGGTGGCGGCCCTGAATGCGGTCCAGACTTACGACTGGAAGAGCTTTTTCCGCAAGCGCGTCTATCAGCTGGCGCCCCAGGCTCCCGACGAGGGCATCACGCACGGAGGCTATCGCCTCGCCTACAGCGATACTCCTCCGGAGTGGTATAAACACGCCGACCTGCCGGGTTCCTACGCCTGGTTCACCACCTCGCTCGGATTCTCCTCCAAGCCCGATGGCGAGCTGGGAAATGTTTTTTGGGACAGCCCCGCCTTCAAAGCAGGAATGACGCCTGACATGCACCTGGAAGCGGTGAATGGGAAGGCGTTCAGCCTTAACGTCCTGCGCGACGCAATTATGGATGCGGAAAAGAATACATCGCCCATCAAATTGCTCGTCAAGCGCGGCAACCAGTTTCAGACAATTGAAATCGACTACCACGGGGGGCTGCGATACCCAAAACTGTCGCGAGTGGAGGGCGCACCGGACCGCTTGGACGCGATCCTCGCGCCGAAGTGATTCCGCCCCTCTAATCCCAGGTAGGTCCGGCCGGCAAACCTAGCGTCCGGCGGCTTTGCCCCCCGCAAAAGCCTGCGACGAGGTCACTTCATGGACCAAGTGGTGGTCGATATAAATAACCGTCGGATGTCCGGCTTCTTCCCGGACCACATGGGCGCTCCAGATCTTTTCGCACATGGTGCGCGATGGCATAATTCTTACTTTAACCTATTCTGAAAGTATTCGAAAACTGCCATTCAACAGCGCTGAACCGGCCGTCAGGGGCAGGCTTTTAGGCACTTTGCCAAGGACACCGACCAGTCGGTGGGTAATATAACAGCTCGATCCTTTCCCTTTCAATTTTACCTCTTCCTCCTCCGGGCCGCCGCCGGCAGTGCCTTCAATGGATGGGCCGAAAACGCCAGATGTGAGCCCTCATGGGTTCGCCAAACGCCAGGATGCGGCCGTCGTTCGTCCATCCGGACAGTAATATGTCACCCGAGAAATTTAGCGGGACTCTCGTGAGCTTGCCGTTCGCCACGTCAAGCACCGCCGGGCTGAAGAACCAGGAATCCTTCGGAGTCACTCCGATCAGCAGCTTGCCGTCCTTGCGAAGACCTGTTCCCCCCAAAGGCATTGGGTCAATCGGAATGTCGCTTTGAACTTGGATATCCTGTGCCGGACCGCCTGAAAACGGAATCCGAACCAGTTGCACTCCTGCTTTCTCAACCATGTTGACGATGAGGTCTTTGCCGTTTGGATCGACGGCCACGCCATCTCCGGCAGAAATCTTGCGTGGTGTCCCGTCCGTGGCAGGGATGGCCCAAAGATTCCCTTCCGCCGTATAGTAGAGCTTCTTTCCGTCTGGTGAAGCTGCCAGAGCGGTCACGTATTTTCCTCTGCATCCTTGCAGGCGGCGGATGATCCGGCCTTCGCCCGCCGAGGCAATAGCGATCGTCTGGGCAGGACCCGTCCCCGCGACAAAAGCCACTTGGTTGCCCGGAAGCAATGCCGCCGGCAGACGCGTCTCCTCCGTAGTATCAATCAGAGGGGAAAAATTCCCACCGGGTTTGCCCATCAACAGTTGGGAACGACCGGAGATAAGCATCGGAAGGAGAAAACGGCCATCGGGGAACTCCACCGGGACCGAAGAGACGTTGCCGGTGGACTCGGCCGTTGCCACCACTTCGGGCGTGCCACCGGACGCTGGGAAACGCACGATTTGGAGGGGCCGGTCAACCTGATCGATGTAGATGCTGCCGTCAGGTCCGGCGTCCATGGTCCACGGAGAGGTGGTCAGGGTCATTAGAATCCGCACGGGTCCCGAGCCGGAGCGGGGAACGGCTACAATCTGATGCAGATTGCCCGAAGGAAGATCAATCAGGACCGAACGGTTGTCCGGCGTGGGCGCCAGGGGAAACCCCTCACTCGCCTGACGGATGGGCAACTGGGCGGCTAGTCGGCGCGCTTTGCCGCTGGCAATATCGAGCACATACAAGTGTGGTGAAGCGTCAGCGCCTGTCCCCTCGGTCATTCCAAAGAACACTGCATCTTTGCCATCCGGGAAGACCCGAATCAGAGCGACTGGGAGTGTTGGGGGAATCCACCCTTCCAGGGGACGGAGACGTCCCGAGTCCGGCCAGAAATGATAGATTCGCGACTTCCGCTCAGCGTCAATCCGCCAGACCAGTAAGCTGCCATCAGGGAGAGCTTCCGGGCCTGCGGCGTCTTTCAACACCAGCCGTTCGTCCCCGCCCAGGGAAGGAACGCTGTAGATGCCTAAGGGCTGGGCAGACACCCGGTCGAAATAGAGCTTCGAGCCGTCCGGCGACCAGGAAATTTCCTGCACCGTGCCACTCGACCTGTCGTGGGTGAGGAGGGTCCAGTTCCCTGAACCGGGATTCATCACGGCTACCTGAGTCTGGCCGTCCACCATGGCCTGGAAGGCTAGCATGCGGCCATCGGGAGAAATGCGAGGCCCGAAGGCAATGTTCGAACCGGCGAGCAGGTCGCCGGACCAGCGCGTTGGCTGAATTACGAGCCGACCTCGTAGCCACCATCCGCCAAGGATCGCAAGGCCAACCAGAATCGCTACTGCGGCCCAGGGCAGGGCGCGGCGCCAGGGCGGCCGTAGGGGCGGGGCTTGCTCCGCCCTGGGCGACCCAAGGGTCGCCCCTACATCGCCAGCGAGCGTTTCTTCAATTGCAATGCGCGCATCGCCGATGGCTTGCAGGCGCTGGCGCACGTCTTTTGTCAGGCAGCGCTGGACCAGTTTGCGGATTGGGGCGGGCGTTGTTTCCGACAGCGCCGTCCAGTCCGGCTCGGCGCGGATCACTGCCGCGAGCACGTCCGAAATCGTTTCGCCAGCGAACGCCTTCCGCCCCGAAAGCATCTCGTACAGCACGCACCCGAACGCCCAGATGTCTCCCCGCCGGTCCACCTTTTGGCCCTTGGCCTGTTCCGGACTCATGTAGGCCGCTGTCCCCAGAATCATTCCCGCCTGCGTGGCCATCGCGCTCAGCGTCGGCGAGTTGTTCATGTCCATCGTCGCGGTGGAATCCTCAGCGCTCAGCACTTTGGCGAGGCCAAAGTCCAGCACCTTCACCGTGCCCTCGGGCGTGATCTTGACGTTGGCCGGCTTCAGGTCGCGATGAATGATGCCGCGCTCATGCGCGTATTCCAGCGCTTCGGCAATCTGCTTGGCGATGGGCAGAGCGTCGTCTGTAGAGACGGCCCGGTGGGCCGTCTCACGCCGGGCCGTCTCCGGCCCAGACCCCGACCCTGCTGGCCCCGATTTGAGACGCGCTCCCGGCATTACAGTGAGACGCCCCGCCGGCGCGTCTCTACCAATGCGCTCGGCCAGCGTCTCGCCTTCCACCAGTTCCATCACCAGCGCGCGGATGTCGTTCGATTCTTCAAGGCCATAAATCGCTGCAATGTTGGGATGATTGAGAGAAGCAAGTGTGCGCGCTTCACGCTCGAAGCGCGCCATGCGCTCGGCATTGTGCGCCATTGCCTCCGGCAGGATTTTCAGGGCAACGTCCCGCCCGAGCTTGGTGTCCCGGGCGCGATACACCTCACCCATGCCCCCTGCACCGAGTGGTGAGAGGATTTCATATGATCCGAGTTTTGTACCTGCGGTTGGCATCACTTCACCCCATCAACCAGATACAGGTCTGAGAGCGAGCGATTGTAGGAGTATGCGTACGCTTTGCCATCGGGCGTTATTTTCACGGGCACGATCCCGACCAGGCCGATGGTATCCCTGGGTGCCAGCGTCGCGACCAGTTGTCGTCTCCCTGTCTCCAAGTCCGACCGAAATATCTGGGCGCGGGTTTGTTCGTTCTGGTAAATATAGGCAGCGCGTCGGTCCTTTGACCAGTTCACCCAAATATCTTCCGGCTGCAATCCCGGAACGCTTTGCGGCGGTTTTCCATCGAGTGAAAATAGCCATCCTTTTCCATTGACGTCGCGCGCGAAGCACATCTTTCCGTCGGACGAAACCACGTTTCCGATATACTCCATCGGCGAGACGGTGATGGCGGGAGTGATTGCTCGCGGTCTCCCGCCGACGGGACTCTCCACGTACATCCGCCATTCGTGCCCGTCGCTGGCGGCAAAATAGACTCCTTTGCCATCTGGCATCCAACCGAGCACTGAGAACTGGTCCATCCCAAATGCTCCCAAATCCTTCGACTCTCCGGGACCGGTCGGCAGCAGTGCGAGATGCGGGGGTCCGAACAAGGAAACCAGCACCCATTTCTCGTCTGGGGAGAAGACCGGATTGGATCCGACGCCCAACTTGATCGGCGACGGTGCGTCTGTCCTCCACATGTATGTATCGGGAGAGTCGCCTGCGGCTTCGCCATACTCACCAAAGGCGATCTCGCCTCCTTCGGACGAAATGTCCCCCACTACTGGCGCGTCAAGCCATGAAAGATCGCGCTCGCTGGCGTCTCTCGTGCTTCGAAATTGCATTCCAGTGTGCCAGACTTCCTTGGTCAGAAGAATTCTCCCGTCCGGCGAGACGTCTTGGAGCCTTAACATGCCTGGCAGACGAAGCACAATGCGCTCGCTGCCATCAAGCGCAAGGGCATGAATCGCATTCGGCCAGGCGTGGGTGTTGGTCGCTCCGAACCACACCTCGTTCCCCTTGGGCGCCCAAGCCAGCCCCTCGACACTGGGAAACTGCTTTGACGATCGGGCGATCTGCTTCCCGTCCCGGTCGAGGATCACCACGCGCCCGGCATCGCCTGCCGTGCCGTATTGCACGAACGCGACCGCATTCCCTCGCGGCGAAGCGCGCAGGAAATCGAACCAGCTCCCGCTCTTGTAAATCACTTTTCCCAGCGGAAACTCCAATTGAAACTGGCCTCCCACGTCGCGCACGGCGGCCATCTTGTCATCCCCATGGATCCAGTCCGCCGACACAACGCTCGTCGCGACTTCCCGAGGCGCGCCAACCGAAAGGGGCGTCACCGCCAGCGTGCCTTCGCAGTCGCCAATAAAGATGTCCCGGCAACCGACCGAGACGGCCATTTGTGAGGCGGAAACAGCGAAGAGCGAAGAGCCCTTTAGTCCCAAGGGGCGCCACTCTGGACTATCCGGCGTGGTTGAGTAGATCTGCAGTGGCCGGTCATTCCATGCCGCGCTGTAAAGGATCGTCCGGTCGCCTGGAACAAACCGGGCCGCGTAAATCAGCCCGCGATCGAACGTGAGTTGATGATAAGTTGGCTGAGGCACGCGCACGGTGGACTTCCAGAGAAACACACCCATCAGCATAATGGCCAAAAGTCCGGCAACTGCCCACGGCAGCGCGCGTAGGGGGGATTTGCGCTCGCCGGTTGTGGCATGGGCATCCTGCCCATGGACCTCCACGGGCGAGACGCCAGTGCCACTTAGCGTTTCTTCAATCGTAATTCTCGCGTCGCCGATGGCCTGCAGCCGCTGACGCACATCCTTTTGCAGGCAACGCCGGACGAGTCTTTGAATCCCGGCGGGCGTCGTGTTTGGCAATGCCGTCCAATCCGGCTCGGACTTGATCACTGCTGCCAACACGTCGGAAATCGTTTCGCCCTCGAACGGCTTCTGCCCCGAGAGCATCTCGTAGAGCACGCAGCCAAACGCCCAGATGTCCGCCCGGCGGTCGACCCGCTGCCCCTTGGCCTGTTCCGGGCTCATGTAGGCCGCTGTCCCCAGAATCATTCCCGCCTGTGTTGCCATGGCGCTCAGTGTGGGAGAGTCGGCTGTGGCCAGCGTGGCGGTGGAATCCTGCGTGTCCAGCACTTTGGCCAGACCGAAGTCCAGCACCTTCACCGTGCCTTCGGGCGTGATCTTCACATTGGCGGGTTTCAGGTCGCGATGGATCACGCCGCGTTCGTGGGCGTATTCCAGAGCCTCAGCGATCTGGCGGGCGATGGGCAGGGCGTCGTCCGTGGTCATGGGCGATCGGTGTTCGGCCATTGTAGAGCCGGCCTTCAGGCCGGCACTTGCCGGGCTCAAGCCCGGCGCTACAGAGATGCGTTCCGCGAGCGTTTTGCCCTCAACCAGTTCCATCACCAGCGCGCGGACGCCGTTCGATTCTTCGAGACCATAGATAGCAGCAATGTTGGGATGGTTCAGCGAGGCCAGCACCTGCGCTTCCCGCTCAAAGCGTGCCATGCGCTGGGCGTCACGCGCCATCGTTTCAGGAAGGATTTTCAGGGCAACATCGCGTTGGAGCTTGGTGTCCCGCGCACGGTACACTTCGCCCATGCCGCCGGCGCCCAAGGGCGAAAGGACTTCATACGGCCCGAGTTGGGTTCCTTGAGAAAGACTCATCTGTTGTTCGTCTCGCCCGTCCAGTTGGCGACCAGGGTGAGCAGCAGCGACGCGCCTTGTTCCGCTTTATCCACCAGGAAGCGTTTTCCGTCCGGCGCCACGGCATAAGTTTCTCCGCCTCCGGTCGGATTCTGCATCTGTTCCTGGAAAAGCTGGCGCGGCGTCCCGATTTCAACGGTCGAACCATTTTCCTTGACGCTTGCTTCCATCAGCTTGCCGCCCGGCGCGAGGTAATAGAGTGAGGCGCCGTCGCGGCTCCAATGCGTCTGCACGCCGCCGCCCTGCGAGACCTGCCATTTGGCGCCACCCCCCGGAAATGGCGAGAGATAAATTTCAGAGCTTCCCGACTCGTCAGATCCATAAGCGAGCCAATGCCCGTCAGGCGAAAAGACAGCGTCTCCCTCGTTGAATGGCGTTTGTAGATAAGGAAAAGGCTTGCGGTCGCCAAAAAGCGGCAGCATCCAGATGTCCCACTTGGTTTTCCCTTTGGGGTCCAAGAGGCCTATCGCGATGTACCGGCCGTCGCGGGACCAGTCGGTGGGAAACTTCATCGCGTCAGACTCGAAAAGGGGTTCTGCGCTGCCCGCGCCTGAAGCGTTCTTAACGCAAATGTTGTATTGGCTTTGCCGCGCGGACGTGTAGGCGATGCGCGCGCCGTCGGGCGACCAAACGGGGGCCTCGTTTCTGCCGGGGCTAAAAGTAAAACGCGTTTGCACGCCTCGATCGAGGTCCATCAGCCAGATATCGTCCGTGCCCGCCCCCGAATTCGCCGCGACATACGCCACCTGCTTCCCATCCGGAGAAAGCCGCTGCCCATTAACGCCTGCCGGCCCGACATTCCCCGTTTCCTTCCCATGCGCGTCCACCCAGACGAGCCGTCCGCCTTGCGCCGAGCCCTGCCCGCTGTCATAGACCAGCAGGCCCGTCTGAGAAACGCTGAAAAGCCCCAGCCGATAATGCTGGGGCGAACCAACATGCTCCGCAACGGGAAAGGCATCGCCATCAAGCTTCTGATTTCCGGCATCGAACCGTTGCGCCATCAGCGTGTCGCCTCGTAGGAAGAGAAGATAGCCTGGCGCGGCGTAAAGAGCGTCCGAATCGGCCTGAAGTAGAAATTTGGCTTCGTTTGTTCCAAGCTCGCCGACATAGATTCCCAGCTTTGAGGTTCCGGTAGCGTCCAGGTCTCCGCTCAAGTAAAGGAAGTGCCGCCCGTCGGGCAGAAAGACCGGCCAGCGGTTGCTGAAGGCGCCGCCTGATCCCTTGTGGCTGGCGATGGGGGTGGGCGTTCCGCCCGCCGCCGGCACGCTGGAAAGCCCGCCCGCAAGAATTCGAGGCGCCAACACGATAACGTCGTTGCGGCTCCACGCCCCGCCGTAAGCGTCCGGAGCATCGCCAACCAGAACGGGCGGCCCGCCCGTCACGTCAATTTTCTTCAGCTTTCCGTCCTGGAAAAAGCCGACGTAGCGGCTGTCCGGCGACCAAAAAGGATAAGTGGCGCCTTCCGTGCCTTGCAGGCGCTGCGCGGTCAGCGAATCGAGCGGCCTAACCCACAGCGCCTCTTTGCCGGAAGCGTCTTGAACGGGGAAAACCAGGCGTGTTCCGTCGGGCGAGAGGAGCGGCGCGCCGGAAGGCCGATCGAACGCAAATGAAGCTTTTTCCGGCGCCGCGATGAGCGAACGAATGGGTTGTGCCGGCCGCGAGCGCGCCCGGAAATACGCGATGGCCGCGACCATTGTGGTGACGACGAAAAGTCCCGCCACGGCCCAAGGCAGGATGCGGCGTAGGGGCGACACCCTCACCCCGTCCCGCTCCTCGGGACTACCCTCTCCCTGAGGGGGAGGGCTTGTGAGTAAGGGGGAGCCATTCAGCGTTTCTTCAATCGCAATGCGTGCTTCGCCGATAGCTTGCAATCTTTGGCGTTGATCTTTTTGTAAGCAGCGGCGGATAAGTTTTTGAATCGATGGCGGCGTTGTGTCCGGTATTGCTGTCCAGTCCGGTTCGGCGCGGATGACGGCAGCCAGCACCTCGGAAATGGTTTCGCCCTCGAACGGCTTCCGTCCCGTCAGCATTTCGTAGAGCACGCAGCCGAACGCCCAGATGTCCGCCCGGCGATCGACCCGCTGCCCCTTGGCCTGTTCCGGACTCATGTAAGCCGCTGTCCCCAGAATCATCCCCGCCTGGGTCGCCATGGCGCTCAGAGTTGGCGAGTCTCCTGCATCCAACGTGGCAGTGGAATCCTGCGTGTCCAGCACTTTGGCCAGGCCAAAGTCCAGCACCTTCACCGCGCCCTCGGGCGTGATCTTCACGTTGGCGGGTTTCAGGTCGCGATGAATCACGCCGCGCTCGTGGGCGTATTCCAGCGCCTCGGCGATCTGACGCGCGATGGGCAGGGCGTCGTCCATCGCTAACGACGAACCTTCACCCGGCCCTGCGGGCCACCCTCTCCCAGAGGGCGAGGGCTGTGAATCAGAAGATTTCTCCCCTCGCCCCGCTTGCGGGGAGAGGGTGTCACGCGACGCGGGACGGGTGAGGGGCTGTGCGCGACGCAATCGTTCCCCCAGCGTCTCGCCTTCAACCAACTCCATCACCAGCGCACGGACGCCGTTCGATTCTTCGAGGCCATAAATGGATGCAATGTTGGGATGATTCAGAGAGGCGAGCACCTGCGCCTCGCGCTCAAAGCGCGCCATGCGCTCGGCATTGTGCGCCATCGCGTCCGGCAGGATCTTCAGTGCAACGTCACGCTGCAGCTTCGTGTCCCGGGCGCGGTACACCTCACCCATGCCCCCCGCACCCAGAGGCGAGATGACCTCATAAACCCCGAGTTGTCTGCCTGCTTCAAGCGGCATGGTGATTCATTTCTTCAGGCCTGCCGTCCAGTTGGTGACCAGCGTGAGTGGCGGGGACGAGCCTTGCGGCGCTTTATCCACGAGGAAGCATTTCCCGTCTGGCGCTACGCAATACGAGCGCTCGCCCGGACCTGTCCCCGCCATGGATTGCTGGAAAAGCTGGCGCGGCGCGCCGATTTCAACCGCCGCACCATTTTCCTTGACGCTCGCTTCCATGAGCTTTCCGTCCGGCGCGAGGTAATAGAGTTCGCTGCCGTCGTGCTTCCATTCGGGCTGGTCGCCGCCGCCCTGCGAGACTTGATATTTGCCGCCGCCGGCAGGAAAAGGCGAGAGATAAACTTCGAAGCTTCCCGACTCGTCGGAAATGTAGGCCACCCACCGACCGTCGGGCGAAAACGCAGCGTTACCTTCGTGGAATTTGGTTTGAAGATAGGGAAAAGGCTTGCGATCGCCAAAGAGCGGCAGTACCCAGATGTCCACGCCGGTTTTCGGGTCGAGGAGAATGTAAAGGATGTACTTGCCGTCCCGCGACCAGTCGGTGGGTCTCTCCGTTTCGCCGGATTTTAGAACAGGTTCCGCGCTGCCCGCGCCCGAGGCGTTCTTCACGAAAATGTTCAGACTGTTCAGACTGTCCCCGCTGGAAGCGTAGGCGATCCGGGAGCCATCCGGAGACCAGACGGGAGATATGCTATTGCCGGGGCCGAAGGTGAACCGCCTCTGGACGCCTCCGGCCAGGTCCATGAGCCAGATATCGAGACTATTTCCTTCCGAATTGCGCGCGACGTAAGCCAGCCGTTTTCCATCAGGCGAGAGACGTGGGCCAAAGACGCCAGACGGGCCCACTTTCCCGATTTCCTTTCCACTTGCGTCCATCCAGACAAGCTGGCCGCCGCTCTCGCCCGTGCCGGTCGAGTAAACCAGCAGGCCCGTCTGAGAAACGCTGAAAAGGCCCAGCCGATATTGCTGTGGGGAAGGAACGTGTTCGCCGACGGGAAAGGCCTCGCCCTGGAGCTTCTGGCTTCCGGCATCGAACGCTTGCGCCAACAGCATATCGCCTCGGAGAAAAAGCAGGTAACCGGGAAGAGCGTAAAGCGCCTCCGAATCGGCCTGGAGAAGGAACTTCTGTTCGTCCGAGCCGATCTCGCCGAGGTAGATTCCGAGTTTCGAAGTTCCGGGTGAGCTCAAGTCTCCACTCAAATAAAGGAAGTGCCGTCCGTCAGGAAGGAAGGCCGGCCAGCGGTTGCTGAAAACCCCTCCCGATCCCTTGGGGCTGGCGATGGCGGTTGGAGTTCCGCCCGCGGCCGGCACGCTTGAAAGTCCGCCCAACGTCTGAGGCGCAAAAACGATGACGTTGTTCCGGCTCCAGGCGCCGCCCCGCCCCAACGGAGCATCGCAGAGCAGCACGGGCGGCCCGCCCCTGATGTCAATCTTTTTGAGCTTTCTGTCCTGGAAAAAGCCAAGCTGCCGGCTGTCCGGCGCCCAGAAGGGATACTTCGCGCCTTCAGTACCTTCCAGACGCTGGGCGGTAAGCGAATCGAGAGGCCGCACCCAGAGCGCTTCTTTGCCCGAAGCGTCTCGTGCGGGGAAGACCAGGCGAGTACCGTCCGGCGAAAGAAGGGGCGCGCCGGAGGGCTGATCGAACGCAAATGAAACTTTCTCCGGCGCCGGGATGAGCGAACGAATGGATTGCACCGGCACCGAACTCGCCCGGAACCAGGCGAAAGCAAAAGCCACAGCAAGAGCTATTCCTATCACGCCAAAGCCCCAGCCCAGCCATTGGCGCGCCTTTCGTCGGGCGGCAACGGGCGCGGCCACGCCTGCCTGCGATCCGGCATCGCGTATCCACTCCAGTTGCAGCTTCAGGTCGTGCGCGTTCTGGAAGCGGTCGTCGGGATCCTTGGCCAGACATGTTCTTACCAACCGGTCGAGCGCCGGTGGCGTCATCGGCTGAAGACTGCTGATCGGTTCGGGGTTGCGCTGGAGGACTGACGCAATCACGCTGGCCGCCGTGTGGCCGTCAAACGCCTTACGGCCCGTCGCCATCTCATAGAGCACCGCGCCGAAGGAGAAGATGTCCGAGCGCGAGTCCACCTCGCGCCCCTCCACCTGCTCCGGCGACATGTAATGGTACGTTCCCATAATGGTGCCCCGCACGGTGAGCGGCTTGCTGGCGCTGGCCGTCGCCATGGCCGTGAGCAAATCAGCCGCCGGCTGGGCTTCCACGGCCTTGGCCAGGCCGAAATCCAGCAGCTTGGCGCCCGCCTTCGTCAGCATGATGTTGCCCGGTTTCAGGTCGCGATGAACCAGGCCCTGCCGGTGTGCTTTGTCCAGGGCGTCGGCAATCTCGATGCCTACGCGCAGCAGTTCCTGAGCCGGCAGCGGCCCTCTTTCGAGGCGCTTTGCCAGCGTCTCGCCTTCCAGATATTCCAGCACAAGATAATCCATCTGGCCTTCACGGCCGATGTCATAGAGCCCGCAGATGTGAGGATGGGAAAGCGAGGCCACGGCCCGCGCTTCGCGCTCAAAGCGCTGGCGGCGTGTGGGGTCGTCAGAAAGATCTGAGGGAAGAACCTTGATGGCAACCGTGCGGTCGAGACGCGTGTCGCGGGCGCGGTAAACTTCACCCATGCCCCCTGCACCCAGAGGCGAAATGACCTCGTAAGCCCCGAGCCGCGTCCCCTGTTGAAGCGCCATAAGTTGGAGGCATTATACACCGCAAGACCACGGGTCAAAGAGGCTTTTGCATTTCGGGCCGGAAAGGGCAAACAGTCGAGGATATACGTACCGTTCCTTCACTTGACGGTAAGTCGGCTTGTCGGACAAGTGCCGACCACTAGCCAGAAACGGGGCTCTCAGAAGCCACAGCGAGGTTTTGAGCGAATCGTCGGCAACTCGGAAACTACCCGGATGCGGACTTTGACGTAAACTCGGCTGACCGGACGTGGTCTGATCTAAGGTCGCAGTAAGGTTGACGATGTTCAATAAACACTTGTTTACTGAACCCTCGAAACAGGTAAATCGCGCGTTGAAAAGGTGGGACTTAGGAGAGGGATTTCAGAGAGGTTTTTTGAACCCTTGATTCTGATTGCTCAGCGGCTCGCAGAATGGTTCCTACGCCCACGCCGAGTTCAGCGGCAATTGCCTTCCAGCCGCAGCCCTCAGCTCGGAGTTCGGCGATCCTCAGTCCGTCAACCGTGACCCGCGGCCGACCCAACTGCTTGCCTCTTGCCTTGGCTGCCGCAAGTCCCGAACGCACACGATCCCTTATAAGTTCCCTCTCAAACTCCGCGATCGAAGCAAAGATGCCAAAGACAAGACGCCCGTTTGGTGTTGAAGTATCCACCCCCTCGTGCAGGCTCACAAAATCGATTCCCAGGGAACGGAACTCTTCCAGTGCGTTGACCAACTGGCGAACGCTGCGCGCAAAACGGTCATAGCGGTAGACCACGACGGCATCAACCCGCCGCTTACGGCAATCCGAGAGCAGACGATCCAGCGCCGGCCGATGTTCCTTAGAGCCACTGATTCCGGTGTCTACGAATTCACCAGAAACCGTCCAGTCGCGTCTTTTACAGTAGTCGCGCACCTCACCGAGCTGCATTTCGGGATTTTGGCCGTTGTGGGTGCTGACCCTAGCGTAGATGGCCGCACGTTTCATCAGGTTTGCCTACCTTTCGGAGGGCGACCACCCATCTTCGCCCAATTTTTGAGTTGTTGTTTGGGATGCTTCTTGGCGCGGGCTAATCCGCCGAGGCGCGCCCAGGCCTTGCGTTGTTCCGAGGTGGTCTTCCGGGCCCTGGCCTTGCCACCGAGTTTACCTAGCGCTGCTGCATGAGGGTTTTTCCTCATGGCACGATCTTACATTGCGCTAAGCATGATTGTCAAGGGGTATTTTCGAAAGGTGTCCGCTCTGCAGGTCGCAGAGGCCAACGCGGTGCGAAGATACGAACGGCCATGGCACTGCAGGAACTGCAGCGATGGTATTCCCGGTTCGAGCCCATTCCAAGCGATTCGCCGCGGGGACATTTGACTTTCCGCCCGATGGGCGGTTCGGTTTGAGTCGGCCCAAAGCGCTTGGGTTCAGTCGTCAGACACTGGATGGGTCTTTCTCGGGCGGTCTCAAAAAAGGGGGTCCCCCCGGTTCGCGCACCGGCGATTTTATAATGGCTTGGGGCCGGCGAGCTTTCTCGAATCAAAAAAAATAAAAAATCCATCAAAAGGCGATGACACCACCCACTTTATGCGGCCGGCCTCTCGATGATCCCTACTGGCAGGGCTCCAACTCGGCAAAACATCCGCAAAGATGGCACAACTACACCGTGCCGTCCCTCCGGTATTCGAGACTCCCTCGGAACGCGGACACCTATTGGCATTTGTCAGGGTCGTCATGTGACGTCACGTATTACGAGCAGAGTGATTTTGGGTGGTGCAGACGGTAGAAGACGCCAGTCCTCTTCCCGAATTCGAGGCAAGTCACGAGCCTTTCCTGCATAGCGCATCACGATTTCATACCGTTTTGAGGACCGTAATGGGCACGAAGTGGGGCCCTGTCGCGGGTCTCCAACCCTGTCTGGGGGCCGCGGCGGTGCCAAAATGATCGGAATCTTTAGCCTGAAAATCCATAAGCAGCGCCCGAAGAATATTGGCCATGCATCGTCCTGCTGATCAACCGGCAGTTTTTGTGTAGTCTGTCGATGCATCGACTCCTTTTGTTGAGGTCCGCTCTGTGATAAGCTCGCGGCGACTTGAATTCTAATACTCGGCAGGCTTTGCATGTCGCGCATTCTCTAAAACATGATACCTTTGCTCCTCTTCACGTCCCGGCGCGTTCTACGCTTGCGGGCGGGTGGAATCTGTAGCGCAGAGGTTTCCTTCGATTTGAGGCTGGCGTTGGCCAACTCAATATTGATATCGTTTGAAGGGACATGTTAAGGATGCGGACGTTTATGGCACTCGAACATGGACAACCGCTTCTTTGAACACCCGATTCTGAATTCGCCATACGAGTACCCAAAACACCACTGGGAACTTGACAGCGAAGGGCAGCCCACCCAAAGGACTATTGAAACTCGACGTCCCGCGAAATTCATCACTCCAATTCCGAAACCCAAGAAGCGCAAACGGAGCCCGACCCAAGAGGCGCTTGTTTTTGACGAAGGTAAAGGGCTTTCGAGCAAAAAACAACAATACGACCCAACGCCAATCATTAACGAAGTTCGTTCTCACGTGGATCAGTGGCGTGCCCTTCCGAGCCCAAATGACTGGCTGGTGACACCCGAAACTCAACGGCTCCTCCAGCATTGGCGGCATTACCAATTCAACAGTTTCCGACCGTTCTTCTGCCAAGTGGAGGCTGTCGAGACAGCAATCTGGCTTACCGAGGTCGCTCCAAAGCGTAGTAAGACTGGCAAGAAGTTCATCGACCACCTGGCGAACGCCAACCATGACGCTAATCCTGAACTTTCGCGACTTGCTCTCAAACTTGCGACCGGTGCTGGCAAGACGACAGTTATGACGATGCTGATCGCCTGGCAGACCATCAACGCCGTCCGCAGCCCTAACAGCTCGCACTTTACCCGTGGATTTCTGGTCGTTACGCCGGGCCTGACGATCAAGGACCGCTTACGCGTGCTTCAACCCAACGACCCAGACAGCTACTATATGAGCCGGGAACTCATCCCGAGTGACTTACTGGACGATCTTCAAAAGGCCAAGATTGTAATCACCAATTATCACGCGTTCAAGCTTCGAGAACGTGTTGAGATCTCCAAAGGCGGCAGAGCTTTACTGCAAGGTCGGGGGGAAGAATTAAAAACCCTGGAAACAGAAGGCCAGATGCTCCAGCGTGTGATGCCTGATCTGATGGGCATTAAGAACATTTTGGTCCTCAATGATGAAGCCCACCATTGCTATCGTGAGAAGCCGCCTGCAGATGACGAAGAGCGTTTGAAAGGTGATGAAAGGAAAGAAGCCGAGAAGAACACCAAGGCCGCCCGCCTTTGGATTTCAGGGCTTGAGGTTGTCAAACGCAAACTTGGCCTGGCGCGTGTCATCGATCTCTCTGCGACGCCCTTTTTTCTCAGCGGCTCAGGGTACGGCGAAGGCACCCTATTCTCGTGGACCGTGAGCGACTTCTCACTTATGGACGCGATTGAGTGTGGCATCGTCAAACTGCCGCGCGTCCCCGTGGCCGACAACATCCCTGGGACCGATATGCCCATGTTCCGCAACCTTTGGGAGCACATTCGGAGGAAGATGCCCAAGAAAGGCCGGGGCAAGGGCGGCAAACTCGATCCTCTCAGCCTGCCTCCACAGCTCCAAACGGCTCTGGATGCTCTTTACGGCCATTATGAAAAGACGTATGACCTGTGGGAAAAGGCTGGCATCAGTGTCCCGCCTTGTTTTATCGTGGTCTGTCAAAACACTGCCATATCAAAGCTCGTCTACGACTTCATTTCCGGGTTTCAGCGCGAGAATGAAGATGGTTCGACAACTCTTGAGAACGGGCGTCTCCCCCTCTTTCGCAACTTCGATGACCACGGCAACCCTTTTCCACGGGCAAACACGCTGCTCATTGATAGCGAACAACTCGAATCTGACGACCCTCTGGACGAAAACTTCCGAGCAATGGCCGCCGACGAAATTGAACGGTTCCGTCGCGAGATCATTGAGCGCACCGGCGACCCCCGCGCGGCTGAGAAAATCACCGATCAGGAATTACTCCGCGAGGCCATGACGACTGTAGGAAAGGAAGGACGCCTCGGCGGAACAATTCGCTGTGTTGTTTCCGTCTCCATGCTCACGGAAGGCTGGGATGCCAATACCGTCACGCACATACTGGGCGTCCGAGCCTTCGGAACACAGCTTCTGTGTGAGCAGGTGATTGGGCGTGCGTTGCGTCGTCAGTCTTACGATCTGAATGAAGAGAATTTGTTCAATGTGGAATATGCCGACATATTAGGAATTCCGTTCGACTTCACTGCCAAGCCTGTAATCGCACCGCCGCAGCCGCCGCGTGAGACCATTCACGTCAAAGCCGTTAGTCCCGAACGTGATGCACTTGAAATCCGCTTTCCACGAGTAGAAGGCTACCGGGTGGAGTTGCCTGAGGAACGTCTTTCCGCGGAATTCAATGCCGACTCGGTGCTCGAACTGACGCCCGATCTCGTCGGGGCCACGGAAACTCAAAACTCAGGAATCATTGGTGAAAAAGCTGACCTTAATCTCATTCATACCGGTGATGTTCGACCGTCGCAGGTCTTATATGAATTGACATCGTATCTCGTCCTGAACAGGTGGCGTGATCCGGGCGAAGACCCTAAGCTTCATCTCTTCGGCCAACTCAAACGCATTGCCAAGCAATGGCTCGACGGCTACCTGATGTGTAAAGGTGGAACCTACCCGGCACAGCTTAAATATAAAATGCTCGCGGATATGGCCTGTAACCGGATCATTGCGGGAATCAACCGAAAGTTCGTAGGCGAACGGCCAATCAAAGCTGTTCTCGATCCGTATAACCCCACCGGCTCCACCATCCACGTCAATTTCAACACTTCGAAGACCGACCGGTGGGAGACAGACGCTCGCCGCTGTCACATCAACTGGGTCATCCTCGATAGCGATTGGGAGGCCGAATTCTGTCGGGTGGCTGAGTCGCATCCGCGCGTGCGGGCCTATGTGAAGAATCACAACCTCGGTCTTGAAGTGCCATACCGCTACGGTTCGGTGATGCGCAAATACCTCCCTGATTTTATCGTGCTCGTAGATGATGGGCACGGCGACGATGACCCCCTTCACCTGATCGTTGAAATCAAAGGCTACCGGCGCGAGGACGCCAAGGAAAAGAAATCGACCATGGACACGTACTGGGTTCCCGGGGTGAACAATATCGGGAACTACGGCCGCTGGGCCTTTGCGGAGTTCACAGACGTGTACCAGATGGAGGCCGATTTCCAAGGCAAGGTTGAAAGTGAGTTTAACAAGATAATCGAATCTGCCACAGCACTGCCGGCAACAGGGACCCAATAATTATGGCAAAGAAATCCAACCAAAAGAGCATCGAGACCCTTATACACGACGCCGACAAACGGAAGAACATTCCGACAGCAGAGTTTCAGTCTGTGCTGCAGAAGGAGCAGGAGCGCCCGCACAAGGTAAAGTATCCACGCAACACCGACCTTGACCCGCAGCTTGTCTGGCGCGGCAAGGACGAGCAGGACTGGAGCGACCTTGTCGTCCACGCCCCGCCGCTTTACATCCAGGAAAAAGTTCATCCTAAGGTGCTCATCGACGAACTGCTGAGGGAAACCAGGGAAAGTAAACATGAAGCTGGGCAGGTGACGCCCGACCTCTTCGCTGATTTTAACGGGATTCCTAAAGGGGTAGACAAAACCGAGTTCTACCAGCATGAACAGAACTGGTCGAATCGTATGATCCTTGGTGACTCTCTTCAGGTGATGGCCAGCCTGGCCGAGCGCGAGGGGTTGCGGGGGAAGGTGCAATGCATTTACATCGATCCGCCCTACGGCATCAAGTTCAACAGCAACTTCCAGTGGTCCACCACCAGCCGAGACGTGAAAGACGGAAATGCTGCCCACATTACACGCGAACCAGAGCAGGTGAAAGCCTTTCGTGACACTTGGCGCGATGGCATCCATAGTTACCTCACCTACCTACGTGACCGCCTCAGTGTCTCCCGCGATCTACTTGCCGACTCGGGCTCCATCTTCGTGCAGATCGGTGACGAGAATGTCCATCGTGTCCGGGCTGTAATGGATGAGGTGTTTCGTGACGAAAATTTTGTGTCGCAGATCGTCTTCGAGAAAACGAGCAGCACATCAACCGAAGAACTGGCATCTATTAGTGATCACATCTTATGGTTTGCAAAGAACAGGGCAGCCCTCAAATTCAGGGCAGCCTATCGAATTAAGGTTCTAGGTGAAGCAGGCACAACCCAATACGTGTGGTTTGACGAAGGCTGCGGACGTGACCGGAGATTGAGTTCGGAGGAAATCTCGAACAAATTCAACGAGATTGACCGAGGTAAAGTGTTCGCATGTGACAACCTGACGAGCCAACGGCCCGCACAAGGTGCCGATGTAAGATCATTTCACTACAATGGGAGCCCCTTCGCGCCAGGCAAGGGAACTTTCAAAACAGATGCAGCTGGATTGGCCCGCCTGGCGAGAGCTGGGAGACTCCGCCCTATCGGCAAATCACTCATGTACCGCCGAATGCTATCAGACTTTCCCGTCGTTCCGATCGCCAACTATTGGAATGACGTTAAGATGACCGGGTTTTCCGAGGACAAGATCTACATCGTGCAGACTGGTCAGAAAGTCATTGAACGTTGCATGCTGATGTCGACCGATCCTGGTGACCTTGTTCTCGACCCGACCTGTGGTTCCGGCACTACAGCCTATGTTGCTGAGCAATGGGGTCGACGCTGGATCACGATTGACACCTCACGTGTAGCCCTGGCCCTGGCTCGTGCTCGCATCATGGGTGCACGCTATCCGTACTACATACTGGCGGATTCTCGCGAAGGCCAACTCAAGGAAGCCGAAGTTAACCACACCGTTCCCAGCTTGCAACCTGTGTACGGGAACATCCGCCACGGCTTTGTCTACGAACGAGTACCGCATGTCAAGCTGAAGTCAATCGCCAACAACGCCGAGATCGATGTCATCTGGGAAAATTGGCAGACGAAACTAGAGTCCCTACGCAAATCGTTCAACGCAGCGCTCAAGAAAACCTGGGAGGAGTGGGAGATTCCACGCGAGGCTGACGCCAGCTGGCCCGACGTGGTGAAGAAATTGCATGCCGACTGGTGGCAAGCCCGCATTACGAGGCAGGAAGAGATTGATGCTTCCATTTTTGCCAAGGCTGATTTTGATTATCTCTATGACACGCCTTACGAAGACAAGAGAATCGTGCGCGTGGCCGGGCCTTTTACTGTCGAAAGCCTATCGCCGCACCGCGTGCTAAGCGTGGACGAGAATGACGAATTGATTGACCCTGCGGTAGAGACCGACTTTGATTGCGGGGAGAAACAAACCTTCCCGCAGATGATACTGGAAAATCTCAAAGCAGCCGGCGTGCAGCAGGCACACAAGGAAGACAAGATTACCTTCACGGCGCTCACTCCATGGCCTGGTTACTTCGTGTGCGCTGATGGTCGATACCTCGAAGCCAACTCACAATCGGCCGATGAAAAGCGCGCCGCAATCTTCATCGGTCCGGAGTTCGGTACCGTCACCCGCCCGGATTTGGTCGCCGCCGCGCGCGAGGCAGGCGACGCCGACTTCGATGTGCTAATCGCATGCGCCTTTAGCTACGATGCTCACGCCACTGAGTTCAACAAGCTGGGCCGCATTCCTGTGCTCAAAGCACGGATGAACGCTGACCTGCACATGGCCGGTGACCTCAAGAACACGGGGAAAGGCAACCTGTTCGTCATATTTGGAGAACCTGACATCGATATTCTCACTGCCGAAGACGGCAACATTCGGGTGAAGGTCAAAGGCGTGGATGTGTTCCATCCGCAGACGGGCGAAGTTCGCAGCGACAGCGCTGAAGGAATTGCCTGCTGGTTTATCGATACCGATTACAACGAGGAGAGTTTCTTTGTTCGCCACGCCTACTTCCTGGGTGCGAATGATCCCTACAGCGCGCTAAAGACCACCCTGAAAGCTGAAATCAATGAAGAAGCATGGGCCACTCTCAACAGTGACACTTCACGTGCTTTCCCCAAGCCCAAATCTGGCCGCATTGCAGTTAAGGTAATCAACCACCTCGGCGATGAAGTGATGAAGGTCTTCAGAGTATGAACCGACTCTGCGTAGAAACCCGTGGAATCGGAAACTGGCGAGAGCGGCTGGCAAAACCCGACGGCCAATGGAAACGATCTTACTCTGCACTTGAGACAGCCGTATCGTGGGAACCTGCATCTGGAACCTCCGCTGGACTGCCAGAGCCAATAGGCGATTTGTTCTGCGGTACCGCTTACAGCGATCCCACATTAATCCTGGCGATAGCCGAGCACAAAGTGCCGCTTCCTGGTGGTAATGCCGACTCCCAGTGCGATGTCTGGGCATTAGTTAATACAAAGACCGGCGCGGTTTCATTGTCTGTTGAGGCCAAGGCGAAGGAGCCTTTTGGTCAGGACGACGAACCCTTGGCAAAATGGCTGGTGGCAGGACGATCAGAAAAGTCTCGGCAGAATCGGAAAGTTCGCTGGGATTACATCAAGGAGCATCTCCCAGATGCCGGGACAGATGGATATTCCCAGGTTGCCTACCAACTGTTGCACCGCTGCGCCGCTGCGGTGATTGAGGCCAGGCGAATCCGGCTGTTGAACGCTGCGTTCATCGTTCAGGCATTTGAATCTCCACCGGAAAGCTTTGAAGCATTTTCTCGGCTGTGCCAGGCCATGGGTCTCAAAGCCGAACGTGGCCGATTGCAGATCACGGCTATCGGAAATATATGCCTAGGGATCGGCTGGGTGGATTGCCCGTTTGCCACCGACAAAAAGATTGCGGTCGTGGTTTGAGTCACCCAACGTTACGATCTTAGCTATGGAATTTCGCATTGCAGACACCTTCCTTGATAGCCTTTCGCGATTGACGGGCGACGAGCAGAAGGCTGTCAAGACCACGGCCTTTGACCTCCAGACGAACCCTGCTAATCCAGGCCTGCAATTTCATAAACTGGACAAGGCGAAAGATCCACATTTCTGGTCGATCCGTGTGAACCGGAACATTCGGTTAATCGTACATCGGACAGGAACCAGCCTGCTTTTGTGCTATGTGAATCACCACGACGAAGCATACAAATGGGCGGAGCGCAGGAAGCTGGAAATCCATCCCAAGACGGGTGCAGCGCAGATAGTTGAAATCCGGGAGAGAGTTGAAGAAGTAATAGTTAAGAAATGGGTGGAACCCAAACCGGCCCCTGCCTCGAAGCCTCCCCTTTTTAAGAACTTATCCGACAGCGCTTTGCTTGGTTACGGTGTGCCTATTGAATGGCTAGCCGATGTTCGCAAAGCAAACGAAGACACTCTTCTCGGGCTCGCTGATCATCTTCCGAAGGAAGCGGCGGAAGCTCTATTGGATGTGGCGACTGGGTGCATTCCGCAAGCCACCCGCCCAATCCCACCAACACCCGGAATAATGGCAAAGGTGAGCCTTGCGAAAGCTGCCCTACCCCAAGTGCTTCCTCCACAGCCTCAACCACGAATCGTTTCAAAGGAGTCGTTTGAACACCCGGATGCCAAGCGGCGATTCCGCCGAATAGGCAATCTCGAAGAGTTAAAGTGTGCTCTCGACTATCCCTGGGAGAAATGGACAGTCTTCCTGCATCCGGCGCAGCGCGAACTGGTGGACCGCGATTACAATGGTCCCGCGCGTGTTTCCGGCTCGGCAGGTACCGGCAAAACTATCGTTGCAATTCATCGGGTAGTTTCTCTTGCTCGCAAGAATCCTGATTCTCGCCTTTTGCTCACAACATTTTCCGACCCACTCTCGAATGCATTGGAAATTAGACTCCGGCACCTGATAGGGAATCAGCCGCGCCTCAGAGAGCGGATCGAAATACAGGCTATGAATTCCCTCGGCAAGAGGCTGTACGAATCTAATATTGGGAAAACTCAGTTCGCCGGCCATGAGATGATCCGAGAGTTAGTCAAGCAAGCTGCTCAAGACACCAGGGAAAACCGATTCTCTATACAGTTCTTGATGACGGAATGGGAGCAAGTTGTTGATGCATGGCAGTTGGAGACTTGGGAATCATACCGCGATGTATTGCGTTTGGGGCGCAAGACTCGTTTGAAAGAAGCCCAGCGTGTCATAGCCTGGACGATTTTTGAACATGTGAAGTCAGTCCTCAAAGCCAAGGGCCTTATCACGTACTCCCAGATGTTTAGCAAGCTAGCGGTATTTTATGCGGGGAAGGACTCCCCACCTTTTGATTTCCTGGTTGTAGATGAAGCCCAAGACATCAGTGTCTCTCAGCTTCGATTACTGGCCGCGCTTGGGGGAGAACGTGAGAACAGTCTATTCTTCGCCGGGGATTTGGGGCAGCGCATCTTCCAGCAGCCATTCTCCTGGAAGGCGCTGGGAGTGGACATTCGGGGGCGCTCAACGAACTTGAGAATCAATTACCGAACCTCTCACCAGATCAGGATGCAGGCCGATAGATTGCTGGGGCCAGAGGTTTCGGACGTGGATGGGAATACCGAAGAGCGCAAGACGACCGTCTCCCTGTTCAACGGGCCACCGCCTGAGATTCAGACCATGGATTCAATGAAACAGGAAGTCAAGGTTGCAGGGGATTGGCTAAAGGGAATAGTGAAAGATGGCATCCTACCCCACGAAATCGCGATCTTTGTTCGGTCTGAAGATGAGTTAGACAGGGCACGGGCTGCCGCGGAGGTTGCTGCGCTCCCGTACAAGGTGCTCGACGAGAAAGTTGAGACGACCCATGGAAAAGCTTCCATCGCCACGATGCACCTTGCCAAGGGATTGGAATTCCGCGCAGTTGCGGTGATGGCGTGTGACGATGAAGTTATCCCCCAACAGAAGCGAATAGAAACAGTCGCTGATGATTCCGATCTCGAAGAGGTCTACAACACTGAACGCAATCTGCTTTATGTTGCCTGCACCCGCGCACGAGATCATTTGTTGGTGACTGGAGTCACCCCAGCTTCAGAGTTCTTGGACGACTTGCAAAATTGCCGGGCTGTGCGGTATCACAGACATCGCAAGGATTCCTGACAGGGCTCTGCTGATCGAGAATCTAAGGCAACCGCTCAACAGTTTTCCGGAAATTCGACTAACCCGCCAGGTACCGCGTAATATGTCGAAAGAGTTCCTTGAATGAGGTAGTGTTGATTCGCCCTGACGGCGCGATTGGAGAACACGGTACACAGTTTCGGGCTGATTTTGTCCATGCTGGCACCGCAGGAACTCTGCTGCCCTTGCTAGGCAGTACCCTCGACGGAGGCACGGGACTTACGGGTCGCGACTCATCGTTGCACGTGGCGGCGGTTGGACGTATGATGCCGAGGTCATCGGAGCCCAAAGTGGATATTCCGACAGGAGGCATCCATGCTTGATCCGACCCTATTCGGCCTGCTGTCACAGGTAGAGCGAGACGAAATTGTTTTGCCAGCGATGCAACGACCTTTCGTCTGGAATGAGGAGAGAATTTACCGACTGATCGACAGCCTGCTGCGAGGATTCCCCATCGGAGCAGTCATGCTATGGAGGGCATCGCAAATCCAAAGATTCAGGTGCCTTCCACGCGACGTGGACACGGAAATTCAGGAAGTATTCAATTATGAAACCTCGACCGACAGTTCGAGCAAGTATCTTGTTCTTGATGGCCAGCAGAGGCTGACCAGCCTGTTCGCGGCTTTCAAGGGAACCTACAACCACAAGCGGCTCTACATCGACGTCCTGAGCGGCGACCCTGAAGGCAAAGATCCCGGAAAAGAATACTACGAGTGTCAGTTCTTGCCTCAGACAGAATTGATCGCGCTAAATGCGGCCAGCAACGGCCTAAAACGGCACTTCCTGCCAATACAGGACCTGATCAAGATCAACCCTGTCTTTGCCGCTTCAAGCGCACTCAAGAAGGCTCAGGAGCTGAACTTGAATGAGGATGAGACGGCGCTCATAACGAATATCTATATCCGGTGCGCGACCATCCTGGGTAATGCCAAGTCCCTGCAGGTGATCACGGTGGACAAAGATCCCTCGCATGTGACCCCTGTCGAGGAAATTCTCGAGATCTTTGTGCGCGTGAATTCAGGCGGCCTAGTACTCCAGAAATCAGACCTGTTGATGAGCCTTCTCGATCTCACGTGGAACGACATTCAGCCGGAATTGCAAGCCATCGTCAGGGGAATCAATGAGAGTCGTCCGTTCAAATTCACGCGTGACGATGTGCTGAAAAGCCTTCTGTTAGCGGAAGGCGCTGAGACGCGGTTTGACAAGCTGGTCAATGACCGCAAGCAGCTGGAACAACTAGCAAAGAGACTCCCTGTGCACATTCCAGGTATCAAAAGGGCGTGGCAGCTACTTGGCGTTATATTACAGGACGGTTGCAGAATTCATTCGGAGCGCTTCTTCCGTGGGGGCCATAATGCCCTGTTGCCTTTCGTGCTGTTCCTTGCAGCGCACGAGCAGCCGGCGAACACAGATAAGCGGAACATCGTCATTGGCATATACCTTGCCATCATGAGCGGCGTGTTCAGCGGGGCCGAGGCGCGTATGGGCGCCTTCGCGCGAAACAAGGTTGCAGGCGCAGTATCGTTTCCGCTCGACCAGCTGGTGGCGATTGTGAAACGCGAATACGGGATCAAGTCGCTCGATGACATGCTCAGGCGTCATCTTGATCTCGCATTGAACATCGCGCACGGGGGCATTACCCTCGACCGCAATCCCGAGGAACTGCAGCGGGACCATATCTTCCCAAAATCCAAGCTTGAGAGAGCGGGCTACCCGTACGAGACAGTCAATCACTACGCGAATTTCCATTTTCTACGCGGAGTCGATAATCTCAATAAGCTCGATAAACCGCCGCACGAGTGGTTCAGAAGTCCGGGGCGGAACATTCCGCCATACTCCGATAAGGATCTTGAGGAGAGGTTGCTAACATGGGAGGATCTGCAACCGGGTAACTTCGAAGCCATGATCGAGCGACGGGGTAAGAAGATCCGACAGAATGCGGAAAAGCTCTTCGGCCTTCAGGAGCAGGAGTTCAACGAGCTGTTTGCCGACAAGGAGAAGAAGCTCGAACCAGAGAGCGAGGACGAGGGCGGCTCTGAGAGTGAAATCAGTGACGAAGAACTTGTTGCCTTCGCTGCGGAGCGAGGGATTGCGCCCCTCGTCGAGGTGTGCCGCAGGCTCGCGGTTGACGGGTGGGTAACGGAACAGCGGGGAAAGGGATATGGCGGTTCGTATCGCTACTGGCGGAGGGATATGAACGATAAGCACCGGGTAGTCTTTGGCATTGCTGTGTCGCCGGACCGATTCGATACGCCAAAAGAGGAATTGGACATCTGGATGTGGGCTCCGGTCGTCTCTGAAGTCACGAATGTTCCGGAAGAGGAGATTCGTCGTGTCCTAAAAGGCAGCTTTGCCTTCAGCGAGCACGGACAGCAGAAGTGCAGCGTCAGGTTGAGGAGCGTCGAGGATGCCAAGCACCTCACCGCCCTGTTGATCGATTGGTTTGACCGAGATTCCCGCAGGAAAGCTGAGCCGACAGGAGCGAAGACTTGATTGGCTCGTGTCTCACTAGCAGAGAGCCTCCTTATCCGGACAGCCTTAAGCCTCTCGTCAGCAACGTGCGCGCTAATTCCTCAGCCAATCCCCTGCAGCGACTGCAGGAGCACAGGTCGCGGTCCGCTTCAGATGACCCATTTTTTCGCCTGCCAGATTTCTCTGTCAAGCTTGACCGGGATTCGGTCGGGTATACGGGCCTCTCTGGGGGTGGGTTTCAGCGGACAAGTTCACGGTGACTACCCAAGGCTTGTCCCTGATCAGAAATACCTCGAGTCCTGCACGTGTTGTGGCATTCCCGCGCGATTCTCCGAGCCGACTATTCGCCAGCCCCGATGATAAGGCACGATTTACAGATTGTGGACTCACTTAGCTGGGTAGCATCGAGTTGGATGGGGGAACGCCAGGTGGCAAGTTTCTATCCAGTGCAGGCCGAACCGCAGGAATTTTGCACCCTTACGCTATCGCAGGTGAGGTGTCCCGTTGAAGACTTCCTTTCTTCCCGTGCAGCCAAGTTCACCTCGTAGTCCTTTCGCAACTCCGCAATCTCCTCCGGATCGGCAAACTGGTCGGCCTCACAAAATATCGCATCCCACGGATCTTCGGCAAGCACATCGCGTGCAATATCGTGTTCGTAACTGTGAACCGGCTCTTTAGGAGGCCACACCCGCGATGATTCCTCTGCGTCCATCGGGTTCGATGCGTGCGGCTCTGCATGGCGATCCCAAAAGAGTTTGGGGGCTTGCGCTGCTCTGCTGCCTAGGCTTGGAGCGCCTCGGTCGGACACACTCTGACGAAGGTCACCAAATGTAAGGAAGTCGTGGAACCTAAACTACTGAGTTATGCTCGCGTGAATGCTAATTTCTCCCGCTGTAACCTGGACCGTTCGAGACCATTCCCTTCCGCCGATTGTAACCTTCACAAGGTGCGCTCCGGTGGTCAGCGTTATGTCGGATGGGGTGTCACCATAGTACCTTCCGTCCACATAGATTTCAGCTCCGCTCGGCAACGAGGTCACATGAACCTTTGCGGTCGCAGGGATACTGGAGGGGGCTGTTTGATTCAGTGGTTCGGGTTTGGGCCGTGCTGAGGTCAACGATGACGAACCCATGTATTCCAGCTTGCTGGGTTTTGCCCCCGCTGTTTCTTCCAATTGTGCATTCGAGGCACTCTGTACTGTGAGGGTGTACTTACTTCCGACGACAAAAGCAGGGCACTCGCTCCACTTACCGGCATTCCTGGAAACCTGCGATGTGTTTCCTGAAGCTCCGGCTGCTATTGCACCCACTGCGCCAAAGAATCTTCCTCTTCGGGTAAGCTTCCAGGTCTGCGTGCATGCCAGGCGATACACTGCGTTCCCTCCCATAACGATCGTGTAGTTCACTCGCCGATAGTCGGTGAGGGTGGTTTCTGTGGGCGGGTTGAAGGTCGTGTTGCAATGCGTGTTCGCGCTTGCCGTACCAGAAGCAGAACCGACGCTGCCGTAATCATTGAAATTTCCAAAGTAAGACGTATTCCCCATGCAGTCCGTGTACGAGTGACCTGGATGGGAAATTGTCCTGGAAGTGGGGATGTATTCACTGGCCGTCGCGACCACCTCGACCGGTACTCCCTCGACGCTTTCATGCTGCCCGCGAAGGGTAATTGGTATTACGCCTATCAAAGCAATTAGAACCGATTGCAGTAGTACAGCACAAGCACGGTGTGTTCGCATACCAACACTCCTTTAACAAGGGGAAAATGCGGCACCAGGATTCGGGGCTCGTCTTTCGGCGTATCGGAATCCGCGTATGGAATTGACCGCCAATGGCCTGGCTGGAGCAAGCATTTGGGCTGGTAGTGGAAGGGAAATGATGGACGATAAGCCCACTGATAGGAATTCGGCTATCAGGGCTCGACAACCCACAGCGATCCTCCTTTCGCCCTGAACTGATAAGAACGCGGCCAGATTATATCACACTCATAGTGTGTAGACTCATAGTGGTCGAGCTTTCAAGATGGGCGTGTGCAAAGCCCCGACCCGAGAATCCTGTTCGGAAGACAACTCCGTAAGCTGAGGTTAAGAAGCAAGTTATCGCAGGAGAGACTCGCCGAGATTGCGGACTTGCACCGCAACTATGTTGGTGGGGTGGAACGAGGCGAGAGAAATGTAAGTCTTGTGAATATTGTGCAGCTCGCCCGCGCGCTAAAAGTCAAGCCTGGTCAACTGCTAAGAACCATTTCTTAATCGGACTCGTCATGAGAAAGGGTTTGGCAATTAAATTCATGCCACATTTTCGGCTCGTTTAGACCGTCCTTGGCGCGTGCCGCCAGAGTGCCGGCAATGACCACGTCCGGATCATCGCGGAACACATCCAAACCTTGTGTAATTGATATCCAGTTGCCGCGGCGAGATCACGATTTGTGACACCACGGTTTGATCAGGTTAGCTCGTCCGCTGCAGCGGCTGCAGGAACCGTCGAAATTTGTCGACCTATGCCAGCAAACACGCCGAGAATTGATGCACCGCCAAATGTATCTTGCGCAACTATTTTGAGGACCCATGATGGGAACACACGGTCGCCAGGTTCCCGCTGGCATCCGGGAATCCGCCTTGGGTTCAGCCCTGATAGAGTCTGGTGGTTCCCCGTTTTGCTGCCCGAGCAGTCATCCTTGGGCTCGACCTAATTCTGGCGTGGAAGCGAAGTCAGCCATGTTAGGCGAAATCTCCATTGGTTTTGCCCTCCGGCAGCTTCCTCGAAAAACCCGTGCATGCTGGGAAACAACCAGTGCAATTTTAGATTAATGCAACAAATTTACCATGTAATGAAAAGGCCAACACATAAAGTGGCAAATCCCATGTTCCACTGCAAGGCAGGTGTTCGGGCTGTGAAGCACTGCAGCCGCTGCAGGGAAGGTTAGGCCGTTATACGGCAAAGCGCCCCACATGGCAGGAGCACAAAGATTACTAAACCTCGAGGGATCATGATGATTGTTTCCTAGAGCGGGGTCTATGAAGGGCTAAGCGGTGGGATCATCTGCCCGACTTGCTGCATTCATAGTTTCCATCGGCGGCAATCACTGAATCCCATGATGGCTCCGCCATTTTTCAGCACACGCAACTCTTGGCGAGAACGGATACAAACTAATACCTCTCCTCGTAGTCGCGACAGATTTGACCAAATGCTCTCCGACCGATCGCTGGCTGGTACAATTTTCAAAGAGGTGGTAATCTCAACGCTTGCAGAAAACGAAATTTCCATTTTCCAGCTTCGCGCTCCGCGTATAAGAGAGGGTGAACACGAGCTATGGCAAGAAGCGACTTGCTACTGACGCTGATCAAGGCAGCGAATGCGGGTGATCGCGCACTCATGCGGAAGGCCGTGGAGGCAATGGCGGCAGAAGAGAGAGCTAAGAATCACCATGTGTTAGCCGAGCAGCTAGAAAAACAGATACAGCCAAACGGGAACGGGTCCTTAGGGGGATCCCCTCCCACCCGGACCTCGACACAAGAGGTATTATACGAGAAAGTTGCGCGCCGAACCCTCTCTGATTTGGTCCTCACCAAGCATAACCGACAAGCAATTGACGAGCTCGTCCAAGAATATCACCGATCCGACCTGCTCCGCTCGTACAACCTGAAACCAAGAAATCGGTTACTGCTTATCGGTTCGCCTGGAAACGGGAAGACCTCTGTAGCTGAAGCCCTGGCAAACGCGCTGATGGTGCCTATAGTTGTCGCTAGATATGATGGACTGATCACGAGCTTCCTTGGAGAGACAGCCTCCAGGCTACGAAGGCTTTTCGACTATGCTCACACTCGCCAGTGCGTGTTGTTCTTTGACGAGTTCGATACTATTGGGAAGGAGAGAGGGGACGTTCATGAAACCGGCGAGATCAAGCGCGTTGTCAGCTCCCTCCTGCTACAGATCGACGACCTACCAGCGCACGTGGTCGTGGTCTGCGCAACCAACCACCCCGAGCTCATGGACCGCGCAGTGTGGCGACGGTTTCAAGTTCGTCTGGAACTAGCCCGTCCTACCAGCGCGCAGATCGAGGAGTACTTCCGGAGCGTTACATCAAAGCTCTCTTTTCCGCTCGGCCAAAGCCCAAGACTCCTTGCGCGCCGCCTGTCAGGCGCTAGCTTTTCCGAGCTTGAGGACTTTATCAGCGACGTTTGTAGAACTTACGTCCTCTCACTGCCGGGGGGAGATCCAGGGACGATTATCGCCAAGAAGTTGCGACAATGGAACGCTCGAGCCGGAACGGCTTCAGTCAAGAGGACCGCGAAAAGGTAGACCCAGACTTTCATGGCTGAGAAACCATTTCTCTTTTTTGCTCGCCCCACAGACACGAAAAGGCAAAAATTGGGCGGGGGTGGTGGCAAGTACAGACTTCCAACTCCCGAGCAACAAAACCAACGCCTGCAACAAAGATTCGAACAGATCGCTGCTGGGCTCAGAGACATACAAAATACGATCGCCGGTGCGGAACCGGAGCAGGTCATTGTCATTGAGACTCTGGCGGAGGCAGTCGAGAATGTGGCAAAAGCTGCTTCCCAAATTCCTGGCCTTGAGTGGCTTGCAGAGCGAGATCTCGAAGAAGTTGAGCCCGAATTGGGTTTCCAAGACGAAAAGGACCCCGAGAAACGTGTCCCTCGGCGGCTCTACGCGCTTTTCAGTAATCTGCAGGCAATGGACGAACTACTTGGTCTCTGGGGGGAGTGGCAAGCTGAGCCAGCCAAGCGGGCCAAGAGAGGATTTGGTCCTTTCAAGCACCTCTTCTCACACCTTCGAGATATCCGGCGTTGGGGACCGCAGGACCGAATCGCAGACACGGGGCTACTGCAGCGATGGCAGGAAGATATCGATGTCAAGGGGGCGCAAGGGGACTGCCCTTTCGAGGTGGAGTTTTGGTTTCGCTCGGATCCTGCAAAGCGTGAACAACTTGCTCAAGAGGTACAGGATGCGATCGCTGAAAGCGGGGGCGAAATCATCGACCATGCTGTTATTTCGGAGATTCGGTATCACGCTATTCTTGCTTCACTTCCCGCGAACGTAGTTCAGCAGACTCTCCAACTAATCGCGGACCAAAGATATACGCGACTTTTAAACTGCGAAGGAGTGATGTTTTTCCGTCCTCAAGGGCAATCCATGTTCGAATTAGCCCCCATAGAAAGATCGGATTTCAATCTCGCGCAGAGGCTCGCTGACGTGCTGGCGCCCCAGGGGGAACCCTTAGTTGCGTTACTCGATGGGCTACCATTGGAGAACCATTCAGCGCTACAAGGCCGAATAATCATAGACGACCCTGATGATCACGCGGCGCATTACGAAGCTACACAGCAGCAGCACGGAACTGCAATGGCGTCACTAATTATTCATGGTGACTTGAATGGCTCGAGCCCTCCGCTTGCCAATCCCGTCTACGTACGCCCCATACTGCACTTCGACGCTCTGGCGCAAAAAGAGCAATCTCCGCCCCGAAGGCTCCTAGTCGACGTGATTCATCGCGCGGTTCACCGAATTTTTGAGCCGGAGGGGGAAAATCCTCCAAGCGCACCTTCAGTCCGAATCGTGAACCTTTCCATCGGAGACCCAACACAGCCGTTCCTGCGCGAAATGAGCTCTCTCGCTCGTCTTCTGGACTGGCTAGCATGGAGGTACAAAGTACTTTTCATCGTCAGTGCAGGTAACTGCAATGACCCAATATCGATCACGTCAACCTGTTCAGACTGGCGAGAGCTTTCAGGTAACGATCTTACATTGCAAGTTCTAACGGCGATGCGAAGTGATCAATTTCGCAGACTTCCTTTTTCACCAGCCGAATCAGTCAATTGCCTCACTGTAGGAGCGGTACACGCCGACGATTGTCCGGCATACGAAAGAGGGGCGCGCATTGACCTGTTTCCAGTCGGCAGGTTGATCAGTCCGATCAACACCATAGCGAGCGGATTTCGGCGGGCAACGAAACCGGAAGTGCTGTTGCCCGGAGGACGGATGCTGTTTGATCCTCCGGTTGGAGACGGCGCAGATCCTGCCCGGTTCACCCCATCGGTCACGACAAACGCGCCAGGGCAGTTGACGGCATGCCCTGGGACTGCCTTCGAGACGGGCCGAGTGAGCTATAGTTGTGGGACAAGCAATGCCGCGGCCCTGGCCAGTAGATGTGCTGCTGTTGCTGCCGGTGTTCTATCTGCCTACGAGGTGCCGCCGGACTGCTCGCCACTGGACGAAGCAAGCCTCGCGGTTCTGCTCAAAGGCATCCTCGTCCATGCTGCCTCGTGGGATCGGATAGACGAGCCTCTCGGTCTAGCTTTTGGAGAAGAGTTTGCGGACTGGAGAGACCGCAATCGCTTGAAGCAGAAGTTCTTGGGCTACGGCGAAGTGAAGGTCGATAGATGCTATTCGTCTACGGATCAACGCGCGACCCTCCTGGGATGGAGTAGCATTGGAGCAGACGAAGGGCAGATATTTCGCCTTCCGCTGCCTCCATCGCTTAGTGCCAGTACGGAGTGGCGCCGGCTAACAGTGACCCTTGCATGGTTCACTCCAACCGACAATCAGCATAAGAGTTATAGGGCTGCCCAGCTTTTTCTCAAGGTCCCCAACTCTGGGATAGGCACACCGAAAAGCTCGGGCCTCGACACCAAATCCGCTCAAAGGGGCACAGTAGAGCACCGTGTTTACACCGGCGAAGAAGCAGAGGCTTTCGTTGACGGAACAAACCTTGAAATCCAAGTAAGTTGTCGACCTGATGGCGGGAAACTAAATGAGCGAGTTCCCTACGCTATTGTCGCGTCCCTTGAGGTGGCGCAAACATCGCAGATCGCTATTTACGAAGAGGTTCGATTACGAGTGCGCCCGCAGGTGGAAATCGTTGTTGAATAGTCAGATCGCGAGCCTCGCTCAAGGAGGCTGTGGTGGCTTAACACGGGCTCGGATTAATCATGGTCCCAAGAATTTACGTATCACTACTTCACTTGACGATAAGCCGCTATCCTGACATGTAACTGTACCTTTCGAAATAGGATCACTAAAACAAGTTCTTCCCTGACTGCTATTGGTCACCAACCGATCCGCAACCCGGGTCCCAACTTCTCGGAGCGACACCGCCCGCACGAACAGTTGGTGATCGCGCCCGAAACTGAGGATTGTGCAGACATTGAGGCTGCTCATCCGCTGCAGCGGCTGCAGCATTTGATCGGGCAGGAGCTCCGCGGAGCAGGATTTTGATCCCACAAGCGTCCAGTCGCAAGGTAACCGTCAGGCGGAGGCCGTATTGACAGGAGTGTTGTAAGTGTCCACCAGTTTGTGAAGAGGGCACTGATGGTGAGAGGTTATCGATTGATTTCGTCGGTGAAGATGCCCAGGGTCTCTGCTTTGTCGATAGCTTGGTCGAGGCGGGTGAGCAACTCGAGCAAGGTTTCTCCTTTTCGGCGGCGCAGCATGGCCAGGTTGTAATGGTCCTCCGAGGCAACCGCCACGCACCCGACGGGTTCCATCACGCCCACGGTGATTTGGCCGTGGTCAATCAACTCGGCGATGTTGGGCAAGGAGAGAGCCTCGGCACCGGGAGGCGTTTCAACGGCATGGGCGCCTACGCGGCGGGCTTGCTTACGGCGGGGGTGCTTGGGGTGATCTTCCATGGCAGCAACTCCTCGATGCGGTTGATGGAGTGGTCAGCGATGCGCGAGAGCACCTCGCGCAGGTACGCTTCGGGATCCAGGCCGTTCAGTTTTGCCGTGCCGATCAGGCTGTAGATAGCCGCGGCGTGCTCGCCGCCCGCATCCGAACCCGCGAAGAGATAATTCTTCCTACCCAGCGCGACCACGCGCAGCGCCCGCTCGGCGGCATTGTTGTCGATCTCCAGGCGGCCGTCGTCCGCGTAGCGCACCAGTGCCTGCCATAGACCCAGCGCATACTTCACCGCCGCCGTCGTGTCCGATTTCCGCGACAGCCTGGGCAAACAGCTTTCCAGCCAAGTTTTGAATGACTCCAGTAGCGGTCCCGCTCTCCCTTGCCGCACCTCGCGCCGCTCGCTCGGCGGACGGCCGCGAATCTCACTCTCGATGGCGTACAGGGCGGCGATCCGTTCCAGCGCTTCCTGGGCGACCGGCGACTGGTGCGCGACCTGAAGATCGTAGAATTTTCTCCGTACGTGCGCCCAGCATGCCGCCTCCTGAATTCGTCCGTCTTCGTAAAGCGGATTGAATCCGGCGTAGGCATCTGCCTGCAAGACGCCGCGGAACTCAGCCAGGTGTTTGGCCGGATGCTCGCCCTTGCGATCCGGCGAGTAGGCGAACCACACGGCCGGCGGCGTCGGGTCCCCGGCTGGCCGGTCATCGCGCACGTAAGTCCACAGCCGGCCGAGCTTGGTCTTGCCCAAGCCCGGCGCCAGCACCGGTACCGGTGTATCGTCGGCGTGCAGCTTTTCGCCGCTCATCACGTGACGCTTGAGTGCCTCGACCAGCGGTTCCAGCAAAGCACTGGCTGAGCCCACCCAGTCCGCCAGCGTCGCGCGATCCAGTTCCACACCCGCTCGCGCATAAATCTCCGACTGCCGATACAACGGAAGATGGTCGCAATATTTCGATGCCAGCACGTGCGCCAACAGACCCGGTCCCGCCATCCCGCGTGCGATCGGACGACTCACCGCTTCCGCCTGCACAATCTTGTCGCAGCGCGAGCAGGCCAGCTTCGGCCTCACCTGCCGGACCACCCGGAACTCGGCCGGTACGTATTCCAGCATCTCCGAAACATCTTCGCTGAGATGTTTCAAGGCCCCACCGCAGTCCGGGCAGGCCGTCTCCTTCGGCCGCATCTCTCGCACCTCGCGCGGCAGGTGGGCGGGCAGCGGCCGCCGTGCGGGCCTTCCGCTATCGGCATTGCCTCTCCCCGTCTCGGGCGTTGGTGAACCGGCGGCTTCTTCTGCCCGCACTGTTTCCAGTTCATCCAACTGCAACTCCAACTGCTCAATCTGCCGTTCCAGCTTCTCCGATCGCCGTCCGAACTGCATCCGCCGCAACTTCGCGATCAGCAGTTTCAGCCGCTCAATCTCGGCCTCGCGCGAGGCCAGCAGTTTCTCTTTCGAGTGAAGCGCTTCCTCCTGTGCGGCGAGCTCTTCGTGCTGCGCCAGGATGAGCGCTCTTAACGAGTCATGGGTCAGCGAGTTGAGATCGGGAAGGGTTGCGCGTGCCGTCATCGCGCCAGCAGTATGCCAGAAGTTTTTTTGAGCGCAAGAAAAAAGCGCACGAAAAGATCGCATCTGCAAAGAAAATTGTGGAAAAAGAAAGCGTCGCTGCTCACACCGCCATCTCGGGCGCCGCAGTTCGCGCCGGACGCCGCCAGTCGATCCCTTCCAGCAGCATCGAGAGCTGTGCCCGTGAGAGCGACACCGTGCCGCTTTCCGCCTGCGGCCAGACGAAGCGACCGCGCTCCAGCCGCTTGGCCAATAGACACATCCCGTCGCCATCCCACCACAAAACTTTGATCAGGTCACCGCGCCGCCCCCGAAACACAAAGACGTGACCTGAAAACGGATTCTCCTCCAGCGCCGTCTGCACCATCCCCGCCAGCCCCGCAAAGCCCCGTCTGAGGTCCGTCACGCCCGCCACAATCCAGATCCGTGTCCCCGCCGGCAACCCCATCATCCCCCGAGCGCCTCCAGCACCACCCGAAGGGTCTCCGGATCTACTGAACCGGTCAGCCGTACCCGCCCTTTCGGAAGTTCGACATGAATGGTACCGGAAGGCGTTTGAGGCGTCTCCGTGTTGGTGCGGTGCATTCCCGCCCTTCCACCCGAGCCCCGGTCTGGGGCACAGGGCGCTTCCGCCACACGCACCGCCAGCAGGCCGGGCATTCGGCGCGTGCCAACACCCAGCAGCCCTTGACGATACTGTCGGCGCCAATTGAACAGGAGGTTCGCATTCACACCGTGGGCCTGGGCAACACGCGCCACTGACGCACCTGGCGCCAGGGTTTCTTCCACCATCTGGCGCTTCAGTTCGGGACTGCGATGCACCCTCTTCCTTGTGGGAACTGCCTTGCGGGAGGGAACAGAAACGATAACTGCCGAGTCGGAAGTGTCCATGATCCTCCAAGTGGACACTACCGAAGTGTCCACCCGGAAGAATGCCTTCTTATTTCAATCGCGTCCAGACGGCCATCACCGGACGCTTACGTCGCAAGTAAGGATGCCCCAAGAGTTGGGCGGTCTGAATGCTGAAAACCCGGTTGGCGATTACACTCCCGGGGGCCAGGTGTGCACTGTTGGTCTGGCCCGAGTCTATAATGGAAGTTCCAGCTGACGTGTTTGGCGGATTCGGTATATGCGTGTTGATCTGGCGTTCGGCCAAAACGGTCTCACCATCAACCTGCCCGAGGGATTTCGTTACCGTGTGTTGGAAGCCCGCTCGGCCGTACCCCTCGACTGTGCGGAAGAGGCCGTCCGGCGAGCACTTGACGCTCCCATTGCCAGCCCGTCTCTCCGGGAGGTCGCAAGGGACAAGCTGTCTGCGGCTATCTCGGCATGTGACATCACCCGTCCGGTTCCGAACCGCCTGATTCTGCCCGCCATCCTTTCTGATCTGGAAGCCGTGGGCATTCCCCGCGACAAGGTGACGATCCTCATTGCCACCGGTTTGCACCGCCCGGCGAGTCCGGCGGAAATTCGAGAGATTTGCGGTGAAGGCATCGCTTCCCGCTATCACATCGTCAATCACAATGCCCGGGCATTAGCCGAACACCGGCATCTGGGTTCCACCACCTCCGGAACACCCGTTTATATCGACGAACGCTTTGTTTCCGCCGACCTTCATATCACCGTGGGCTTTATTGAGCCGCACCTGATGCTGGGCTTTTCCGGAGGCCGCAAACTCATCGCGCCCGGTCTGGCCGCTCAGGAAACCATTAAAGTCCTTCACAGCCCGAGATTCATGCGGGACCCTCGGGCCTGCGAGGGATCGATCGAGCAGAATCCGCTTCACATTGAACTTCTGGAGATTGCCAGAATGGCACGCCACGATTTTCTGGTGGATGTAGCCCTTGCACGGGGGTCGGGACAGCGTCCCATTGCGGCGGTGTTCGCAGGGGACCCCGTCCAGGCACATCGCGAAGGGGTTCGATTCGTATCCAAGGTAATGCTCGAGACGCTTGAGGAGCCTGTGGACGCGGTGATCACCACTGGCGCCGGCTATCCCCTCGATCTCACCTTCTACCAATCCATCAAGGGCATCACGGCGGCATCGCAGGTTGTCAGGCCAGGCGGGAAGATCCTGCTGATAGCTGCCTGCGCGGAAGGCGCTGGCGGTAAAGAATTTATAGAGTTCTTGGCAGAACACCACTCCGATCGCAAGTTCATGGATCAGATCCTGCATTCGCCGGTGGTAGTGGATCAATGGCAACTGGAAAAACTGGGGCTGGTGACCTGCAATGCCGAAGTCTTCTACCACGTTCCCGGCTTGCCACATGAGCTCCAGGGTGCTTTGTGGGGTAAGTCGTATCCCACCGCCGATGCTGCCGTCCAGGCGCTGACCTCGGCCCTCGCTCCCGGCGCCACCATCGCCGTGATTCCCGAAGGGCCATACGTTCTGGCCCGCGCCCGGGCTTGACCCCCTTAAAGCCATCTTCAGCCGGGGC
>Ga0307373_10001968_pt1 | contig 37717 bp, 52 predicted proteins | sample OX2MG_FD_202534 | JGI IMG/M metagenome (GOLD analysis project Ga0307373, IMG submission 202534) | Soil microbial communities from Risofladan, Vaasa, Finland - OX-2 | ecosystem: Environmental > Terrestrial > Soil > Coastal area > Acid sulfate soil | place: Finland: Risofladan, Vaasa | collected...
GGTCCCTGCTCAATCTGAGATCAGCTCCAGTCCCAGGGACATGGCCCATCCGGGCACAGTTGCCCGTCGGCCGACGCGCTCGCCGCGCCGATTCTTCCGGCCACCCTACCGGGACTGTCCCCGGTACGTGACCCTTCGGGCTAGGTCTCGCCGTCCCAGTAGTCGACCGCGTCGGCGAGCCTGAAGAGCTTCCCGGGGGGCCAGGCGCCGACCTTCTCCGAGTCGGGATAGACCGAGGTGCTCGGGTCGACACGGTTCGACCAGATCGCGACGCGCACCGTCTCGTCGGTCCGGTTTGTCACCTTGTGCGCCCCGTCGGCGCCGGTCGGGAAGAAGACGGCGTCCCACGGGCGCAACTCGTGCTCACCGTCAGGCGTGCGCAGCGTCGGCCGACCGGCGAGCGCGATCAGCCACTCCTCCTCGCCGGACTCGTAGTGGTAGGGGCAGATGCTCTGACCGGGCGGCAGCTCATAGACCGAGAGACCGAGCTTGGTCGCCCCGAGCAGCGGCCCGATGCGGGCGTACGAGGTGTGGTAGCCGTCCGGGTCGCCGGCGTCCTTCTGCACATCGACCGCATGGAGGTTGAGCTCGGTCACGGCTCGCGGTCCCAGTAGCCGAGGTCCTCGTCCAGCGGCACGATCTGCCGGAAGCCCGGGCCGACGATCAGCGCGGTGTTGCTGTCGGGCCGGATCGCGACGTACCCGTCGCCGGCGAACGAGGACGGCATCGCAAAGCGCGCCGGCGCGCCCGACTCGTTGCGCACCTGATGCGCACCCGCCTCGCCCGTCGGGAAGCAGAGGACGTCGCCCGCCTCGAGCAGCCGGTCGCCGGCCGGGGTACGCACGACGACCTCACCGCCGACGACGATCAACCACTCTTCGCGGTTCAGCTCGTAATGGTAGGTCCACCCGGTCTGGCCCGGCGGCAGCTCGTAAATGCTGAAGCCGGTCAGCCTCGCGCCGAGCTCCTGGCCGAGCATCAAGCGGCGGATGCGATTTCCGTCGCGCCCGCGAGCGTCCTCCGCGAGCTCGCAATCGAGCAGGTTGACGATCTCGGTCACGCCGCGAGCCCCAGGTGCGCGACCTCGACCACCGTGGAGACGGCACGGTCGACGTCGTCCTGCTCGCCGGGAAGCTGGCCGAGCACCCAGCCCGTCAGGATCTCCTCGAGCGCGCCGTAGACGACCCACGTCGCCAGAACCGGGTCGCAGTCGGCCCGCACCTCTCCACGCGTCTTCGCCGCCTCGATCATGCGCTCGAGCCCGAGAAACACCCGGTGGATCTCGTCGACCCGCTTGCCGACCTCCGGGCTGCGCGCGATCTCTCGGACGAGCACACGGATCATGTCGGGCCGAGCGAGCCACGAGCCGAGGTAATAGCGCGCGAAACGGAAGAGCTGCTCGCGCAGCGGCACGTCGGACTGCTCGATGCGGTCCGTCTCGACGACGAGCAGTCCCCACGTCTCGCGGAAGATCGTCTCGAGCACCTCTTCCTTCGAGCGGAAGTAGTGATAGAGCAGGCCGTGCGCGACCCCTGCCTCCTCGGCGATGTCGCCCACGCGCGAGGCGTGAAAGCCCTTGCGGGCGAACACGCGGGCCGCCGCGTCGAGCAACTCCCTCCGCCGGTCGACTGTCTGCTCTGCCAACGCCAACGGAGCATAATCGTCGCGCATGGCCGCGCTCTCCGGAATCACCGTCGTGGACTTCACCCGTCAGCTCCCCGGGCCGTTCGCGAGCCGCGAGCTGCTGCGGCTCGGTGCGCGCGTCGTGAAGATCGAGCCGCCCGAAGGCGACGTGATGCCGGAGAGCTGGTACCGCGCACTGAACGACGGCAAGGAGATCGTGACCTGGGACGCGGACACGCAGCCACCGCCGGAAGCGCTCGCGGCGGCCGATGTCGTGCTCGAAGGCTTCCGGCCCGGGGTGTGGGAGCGATTCGGGCTCGAGCTTCCCGCGACGGCGATCCTCTGCTCGATCACCGGCTTCGGCGCGAACGGATCGCACGCGCAGGAGGCGGGTCACGACCTCAACTACCTCGGCTACGCGGGGGCGCTCGCGGACACCGCGCCGGCGCTGCCACCCGTGCAGGTCGCCGACCTGGCGGCAGGAGCGCAGGGCGCGGTGATCGAGGTACTCGCGGCGCTGCTCGAGCGCGGGAGCACCGGCCTCGGCTCGAGAATCGTCGTCTCGATGACGCACAACGCCCACCGCTTCGTCGCGCACCGTCTCGCCGGAGAGCCCGTACCACGCCTGCTCACCGGCGGCGCCGCCTGTTACCGGATCTACGAGACGGCCGACGGGCGGCACCTGACCGTTGCGGCACTCGAGCCGAAGTTCTGGCGCAACCTGTGTGACCTCCTCGAGCGGCCCGGCCTCGCCGGCCGTGCCTTCGAGCCCGTGCTGCCCGAGCTGGCAGAGCTCTTTCGGTCTCGCCCGCTCGCGGAGTGGCGCGCCCTGCTCGAGGGCAAGGACACGTGCGTCGGACCCGTGCTGACGCTCGCCGAAGCGGCGGCCGAGCTCGCTACCTGAGCGCGCGGGCGGTGACGTGCTGGAGCCGCCCCTGCGCGTGCCAGCCGGCCATAGCGAGCACGAAGGCGAGACCGGCCGCCATCAGCAGGGCTTGCGCTGCAACCCCGAAGGCCACGGCAGCTTCTGCATGCATGCCCGATGCGATCAGGATTGCCGCACCCGCCCCCGCCTGCATCGCCGCCCCGGCGGGCGCGACGGGCAGGACCGCGGCTGCCGACGAGGCGCAGACGAACGCCAGGGCGAGCGCAAAGTCGATGCCGAGCCCGAGCGCCGCCAGCAAGACAAAGATCGCGAGCGAGCGCAGGAGCCAGGACACGGCGACCGCCCCCCAAGCGAACACGGCTTCACGCGGGGGTGTTGCGTTCTCGCCGACGAAGCGCGCTATCCGAAAGCGCGCAAAGAGATCGAGCCGTGCCAGACGCGGCAACGCGACAACGACCGCCGCAGCCGCCACTCCGGCGACAGCCACAACGAAGAGGCCCACCTGCATCCACCCCTGGACGTGCGCGACCGCAATCGCCACCGAGGCGAGCGGTGCCAGAGCCGCACTGTCCAGCAGGCCGAGCAGAAAGAGCGAGAGAGCAACGGCGCCGAAGCTCGCGCGTTTGCGCCTGCACCTGCGCACAACGGCCATCCGAACCACCTCGTCCATGCGTCCCGGCAAGGCGATCCCGCTCACCGACGCAGCACCGCCTGCTGCGGCGAGCGTGAGCATCGCGGGACGCTGCTCGCTCCGGAACAGCCGCTGCCAGCCCCAGGCCTTCGCACCGTACGCACCGAGCAGGATCACCGCGGCGAGTGCGACGAGCCAGAGGTTCGCGCGATGAAGCGGCCAACCGGAATGCACGAAGTGGCGGGCGACGAACACGATCACCACGAGTGCGGCGAGGACGAAAAGGATGTTGAGCAGGCGCTTCAGGAGAGGGAGCAACTACCGCGTCATCGGCAGTTCCACCCTTACGTTGTATCCGACTTCTCCCCCGATGGAGGGAGCAGGCGCTCCGAGATGCCCCGGAGAGCCGCCGTCAGCTCACTTGGGATCAGCCAGACCTTGTTGGCGTCGCCCTGCGCGATCTGAGGCAGAACCTGGAGATACTGGTAGGCGAGGAGCTGTGGATCGGGGTTTCCCTCGTGGATCGCCTTGAAGACGGTCTCGATCGCCTGCGACTGCCCTTCCGCCGCCAGGATCGCGGACTGCTTCTGGCCCTCCGCCTTCAGAATCGCCGACTGCTTCTCGCCTTCGGCGGTGAGGATCGCCGCCTGTTTGATCCCCTCGGCCTGCAGGATCGCCGCGCGCTTCTCCCGGTCCGCGCGCATCTGCTTCTCCATCGTGTCCTTGATCGACGGCGGCGGATCGACGGACTTCAGCTCGACGCGATGTACGCGGATACCCCACTTGCCCGTCGCGTCGTCGAGGTTGCCGCGCAGCTGGTCGTTGATCGTCTCGCGGGAGGTGAGGGTCTGCTCGAGCGTCATCCCGCCGATCACGTTGCGAAGCGTCGTCACGGTCAATAGATCGATCGCGTTGACGGGATTTGCGATCTCATAGGTCGCAGACTTCGGATCGGTGATCTGGAAGTAGATGACGGTGTCGATGTTGACGACGAGGTTGTCCTGGGTGATCACCGGCTGTGGCTCGAACGAGACGGCCTGTTCACGCAGGTCGAGCAGAGGCCTGACGCGATCGATGAACGGAATGACGAGCGTGAGACCCGGCGTCAGCGTGCGCGAGTAGCGACCGAGCCGCTCGACGACACCGGCGCGCGCCTGCGGGATGACGCGAACGGTTCTCGCAAGCAGAAACAGCACGAAGAGGGCAATTACTGCGACGACGATCAGGGCAGCCACGAAGGACCTCCTATTCGGCGACGAGAGCGGTGACGCCCTCGATCTGGATGACATCGACCGTCTGACCCTCGGCGAACACCTGCCCGTCGAGGTAGGAACGCGCCGACCATTCCTCGCCGCCGATGCGGACACGGCCGCCGGTGGCGCCGTCGATGCGCCGGGTGACGACTCCCTTGCGACCGACGAGCGCGTCGGTGCCGGTGCGCGAGAGCGCCGGCAGGCGGACGTGGCGGCGCGCGATCGGGCGCAGGAACGCGAGCGACGCGATCGAGCAGACGATGAAGACGGCCAGCGACCCGATCGCCCCCGAGCCTGCGAGCGAGGCGACCGCGGCGGCTCCGGCCGCCAGCGCGACCGGCCCGAGGAAGAACAGGCCCGGCGTGAGCAACTCGCCGATCGCGAGCGCAACCGCAACCACGACCCAGACGATGACGGTCACGAGGGTGACTGTAGTTGGTCGAGACCGAGCGCCGCGGGCAGCCCGCGGAGATCGGAGAGGCGGCCCGGCCCGTCGGGGTAGCGATCTTCCCGGTCGACGAGGATCGCGCGCATCCCGACGGCGAGAGCGCCCTCGACATCGTCTTCGACCGTGTCGCCCACCATCACCGCCTCGGAGGCGGCGACCCCGAGCAGCTCGAGCATGCGCATGAAGATCGCCTCGTGCGGCTTCGTCTTGCCGTGCGAGCCCGAGGTCAGCACGGCATCGACCGTCAAGCCGTGATGAACGACGAACTCGTCGAGGTCCCGTGCCGTGTTCGAGAGCAACCCGATCAGAAGACCTTCGGCTCGCAGCGTCTGCAACGCCGGCAGCGCGTCCTCGTACAGCTCGAAGTGATGCGCATGCGCCCAGGCACGTTCCATCTCGAGCGCGGCGGCGTACGTATCGCCCGTGCCTCCCATGCCGTCGATGATCCGCTGCGTGAAGAGCACCCAGAGCTCTTCGTCGTGGTCGAGCTCGGGGTGCCGCTTGAGCGTCGCGAACGCCGCACGCCGCGCCTCGTCGTAGCGGGCCGGGTCGAGCTCGAGTCCGTGCCGCCGGCCGAGCCGGGCGTAGCCCTCGGGCCCGAGATCGGGCCCGGGCCGGGCGAGCGTGAAGTCGACGTCGAACACCACGGCTTTGAGCACTCACCGACGATAGCCTCCGCCGGTGACCGAGCCGCGCACACGCACGCTCGCCGCCTTCGCAAGCCGTGACTTTCGGCTGCTGTGGGGCGGGCAGACGATCTCGTTCGTCGGTGATGCCGCCTTCATCGTCGCGCTCGGCTGGCGCGTCGTGGAGCTGACCGGCAAAGCGAGCTCGCTCGGATTCGTGCTCGCGCTCGAGTCACTGGCGATGCTCGCGACGCTGCTCGTTGGCGGCGTGCTCGCCGACCGCTACCCCCGCCGCCTGCTGATGATCTCGTCCGACCTCGCGCGCGCGGTCGTGATGCTGATCTTCTTCACGATCGACGCCACGGGGCATCTCAACCTCACCGATGTGCTCGTGCTGGCTGTCTGCTTCGGGCTCGCGGACGGGTTCTTCCAGCCCGCCTTCGGCGGGATCGTGCCGCTCGTCGTCGAGCAGCCGATGCTGCCGTCGGCGAACTCGTGGATCGGCATCGCGCGCCAGGGAAGCGCGATTGCCGGACCGGCGATCGCAGCGGCCCTGTACAGCACAGCCGGCCCGAGTGTCGTCTGGGCCATCGACTCCGGGTCGTTCGGCGTATCGGCAACCGCCCTGTGGCTCGCGCGTCCTCGTTCGATCCAGCCGAGCGCGCCGCTCGGCGTCCGCAAGGAGCTGATGGAGGGCTTTCGCTACGTGACCCGGGTGCCCTGGATCTGGACCGGCATCAGCGCCGCAACCGTGATCTTGATGATCGCGATGGCGCCGTTCACAGCGCTGCTGCCGCGCATCGTGCAGTCGCACTATCACCGCGGCGTCGGCTCCTACGGGCTCCTCTTCAGCGCCATGGCGGCGGGCATGGTCGCGGGCTCGCTGATCTGGGCGCGCTGGCATCCGCGCAAATGGCGCGTCGCAATCTGTTTCGCGTCGTTCGGGATCAACGACATCGGCATCGTCGTCGTCGCGCTCTCTCCGTGGTACCCCGTCGCGGTCGGTGCGGTGGCTTGGCGCGGCTTGTGGATCGGGATCGGCATCTCGTCGTGGATGACCCTGATCAGCGAGCTCGTACCCGAGCACCTGCTCTCGCGCGTGCTCAGCTTCGACTATTTCGGCTCGCTGGGCCTGACGCCGGTCGGCTTCGTGCTCGCCGGTGTCGCGGCGACGACGATCGCACCGACCACCATCCTGGCCGCCGGCGGCGCGCTCGGCGCGCTCCTGTGGTTCGTCCCGCTCTTCTGGCGCCGCGTACGAATCGTCGAGTGAGCTGGTTCGGCGGAGGTACGGGCTGAGCCCGTGCCTCCGCCAGAGAAAACGGTCTCGTCAAGCGAACGCCTCGGGCCACCCCTCTCCTCCGCCGCGACACAGGCGAAGAAGAAGGGGGCCCGTGGGGGAAACATGGTTTCCCCCACGTTCATCGGGGTGCGGAGATTTGAACTCCGGACCTCTCCGACCCGAACGGAGCGCGCTACCAGGCTGCGCCACACCCCGAGACGGGACGTAGGTTAGCGGCTAGCCGAAGAACTCAAGCGCGGCGCTCGCGCAGACCTCCGGGCGCTCGCCGATCAGGAGGTGGCCGCAGTCGGCGATCACGCGCAGCGGGGCCCGCAACCGGCGCGCATACTCGAAGCCGTCCTCGACCGGAACCTGTCTGTCACGGGCACCCCAGAGAACGAGCACCATGGAGCGGACCCGTTCGAGCTCCTGCCGGGGATCGTCCGCCGCGAGCGCGAGCCCGGCGCCGATTGCATCGGTGTGCAGGGTCGGCGCGCGCAGGAAGCCGTGCACGGCCCGCTCCGTGAGCAAGTCGGGGTTGGAGACCTCGGAGGGCCCGAAGACGGCGTTCCGCAGCCGCCGCGAGCCCGCGATCCGGTCGGCGCGCCGGCCGGCGATCCGTCCCGGCTGAACGATCCCGACGAGCGCGATCGTCAGCCGCGCGAGTCGCGTGGAGCTCGAGATACCGGCCGCAGCCGCGATCACGACGCGCCGCACGAGCTGGGGGTGCCGCTCGGCAAGCCGCAGTGCGACAACCCCGCCGAGCGAGTGGCCGAACACGTCGACCGGCCCGTCGAGGAGTGGTACGAGTGCGTCGGCGAACCCGCGCAGGGTCGAGGTGGCGGGCAGGGGTGTCGACGCTCCGTGCCCCGGCAGGTCAGGGACGATCAGGGTTCGCCCCTGGAGGTAGGGCTGCATCGCGGTGAAGTTCCAGGCACCGCCGCCGTAGCCGTGCACGAGCAGGAGCGGCGGCCCCGATCCGCCGACAAAGGCTCGGATCCGGGTGCCACGGTGCTCGTAGAACCGCTCTTCGAGGCCCGGCAGGAGGTCGGTCGCATCCGTCACGTGGATCGATTATGGTTCCGTCACTGTGAGTTCGACGGCGACAGGGCGGGACGCGTGAACCTCCCCGTCCTGCGCCCAGAGAAACTGGAGAACCAAACCCGCTAGCGCATCGTGCGCGGCGGGTTTTTTCGTGGAAGGAGCGCAATGGCCAACCACCTGACGCCCGACGAGCTCTCGAAAGAGGTCGGGATCGACCGGGACGAGGTGATCAGGATCTGCCTCGAGGAGCACGTGCCGATCTACCAGGGGAAGATCGACAAGACACTGTTCCAGGCTCAGCTCCACGCTCTGGGAGCATTCCCGGCGTCGCACTAGCTGAACGCTACTTGCGGGGAGAGGCGGCGGCGCGCTTGCGCGGTGCCGCCTTTTTCTTTGCCCCGCCGTCCCCGGCCGAAGACACCGCGGCGACTGATGCGCGCAACGCCTCCAGCAGATCACCGAAGGGCGCAGACTCGGCTTCGGCGGGCGGCTCGATCTCCCGGCCCGCGGCCTTCGCCTCGAGCAGTTCGCGGAGCGAAGCGCGGTAGGAGCTGCGGAGCTCTTCGGGCTCGAACGGGGCGGCAAGCGACGCAACGATCTGCTTCGCCAATTCGAGCTCGGGACCGCGGACCTCGGAACCGGCGACCACCGCGTCGATCTCGGAATGATCCGCCACGTCCTCGTGCACGAAGAGCGTTTCGAGCGCCAGCGCGTCGCCCAGCGGGCGGATCAAACAGAGCTTCTCCTTCCCGGCGAGCACGAACCGGCCGAGAGCAGCCACCCCGTCCTCCTTCATCGCCTCGAGCAGGAGCGCGTAGGGCCGGCGCTGCGCCTCCCCGCCCGCGGGGACGAGGAAGTAGGTACGGTCGAAGTAGATCGGGTCGACCTCCTCGAGCCGCACGAAGCGGCTGATGTCGATCGAGCGCGACGTGTCGCGCTGCTCGATCGCCTCGAGGTCGGCCTCCTCGACCAGGACGAACTCGCCCTTCGAGAACTCCCATCCCTTGACCAACTCGTCCGCGGAGACGTCGCGCTCGTGCACGGGGCACCAGCGCTTCTGCTTGATCGGCGTACCGCACTCGCGGTGCAGAAGCCGGAACGAAACATCCGACTGGCGGGCAGCAGCCTTCGTCGCCGGCGCGAGGCCGACGGGAATGTTGACAAGACCGAAGCTGAGGGAGCCGTTCCAGGTTGTGCGCATCTGCAGGGCAAATCGTATCGAGGACGAGCCGGATTCGCCCTCCGGCGCCCGGTTCCTGCGAATTGATCAACTAGATTGCGGCCGTGGCCCGCGCCCGGACGATCGCGAATCTGTGGCGGGACGCGGTCAAAGCCGCGCATCCCGATCCGGCGTACCTGCACGAGGTCGACGGCGAGTGGGTCGAGGTCAGCTGGGCCGACGCCGCACGCGCTGTCGACGAGATCGCCAACGGGCTGCTCGCTCTCGACGTGCAGCGGGGCGACGCATTCGCCCTGCTCGCCCGCACGAACCTCGAATGGTCGCTGTTCGACTTCGCACTGGCACTCGTCGGCGCGGTCGGTGCGCCGATCTACGCCAACAGTTCGGCGCGCGACGCGCTCTACGTTCTCGAGCACTCGGAAGCCATCGGCATTCTCGTCGAGGACGAGGAGCAGCGGGCGAAGCTTGCGGGCTCGAGTGTCCGCCATGTGATCTCGTTCGACGAGCTCGATGCGCTCCGTGAGCGCGGACGCGCGTATGCCCACGAGCACCCGGGCGCGCTCGACGAGCGCGCCGACACGGTCGAGGAAGACGACCTGTTCACCTTCATCTACACGTCGGGGACCACCGGACCGCCGAAGGCCTGCATGATCCGCCACCGCAACTACTACGCGATGGTCCATAGCGCATCCGACATGGAGGACCGCCTGACGCTTCCCGGCGACGTGATGCTGCTCTACCTGCCGCTCGCCCACAACTACGGCCGGCTGCTGCATCTCTCGGCCGCATACATCGGTTTCACGATCGCCTTCCTGCCCGATCCGCTGCGGGCGGCGACGGAACTTCCGCGTGTTCGCCCACATCTGTTTCCGAGCGTGCCGCGTGTCTACGAGAAGATCCACACCGCTGTCGTCGCAGGCTTCGACGACCAGCACGGGCTGAAGCGCCAGGTCGCCGGCTGGGCGCTACGTGTCGGCTACCGCGTCTCGAGACTCCGCCAGGCGGGCCAACCCGTGCCGCCGGTCCTCGGGCTGCAGCACAGGCTCGCCGACCGGCTCGTCTACTCGAAGGTAAAGCAGCGGCTGGGAGGCCGCCTACGGGTTGCGAACGCCGGCGGCGCGCCGCTCTCGAAGGAGATCGCCGAGTTCTTCCACGCCATCGACATCCTGATCCTCGAGGGCTACGGGCTCTCGGAGATCACGACCGCGGCGACCGTGAACCGGCACGACGACTTCCGGTTCGGAACGGTCGGCAAGCCGTTGCCCGGCGTCGAGCTGGCATTTGCAGAGGACGGCGAGGTGCTGATCCGGTCAGACACGGTGTTCGCCGGCTACTACCGCGACCCCGACGCGACCAGGGCCACGCTCGACGACGACGGCTTCGTGCACACGGGGGACGTCGGCCGCCTCGACGACGACGGATTCCTCGTCATCACCGACCGCAAGAAGGACATTCTGGTCACCGCAGGCGGCAAGAACATCGCGCCGCAGAACCTCGAGAACGAGCTCAAGTCTCACAAGGTGATTTCGCAGGTGCTCGTCGTCGGCGATCGCAAGCCGTACGTCGCCGCGCTCGTCACCGTCGATCCGGAGTCGACGAACGGACTCTCCGACGTGCAGGTGCGCGATGCGGTGCAGAGCGCCGTCGACGCAGTGAACGCGGAGCGCTCACGCTACGAGCAGATCAAGCGCTTTACGGTGCTGCCACGCGAGTTCACCCTCGACGAGGACGAGGTGACGCCGACGCTGAAGCTGCGGCGGAAGGTGATCCTCGACCACTTCGCCCGCGAGTTCGCCGGCTTGTACGACTGACGGTTCGCTGCCGTCAGTCGCACGCAACCTGGTTTCGCCGTCGGAGAGCCTCCAGGTTCAGAGGATGCGGCGGGCGCCGACGTAGGTCGCGGCGTACCAGGCGCCGCTCAGGTTGGAGATCTGGACCACACTGCCGGCGTGCGGAGCCTCCACGAACTGGCCGCCGCCGATGTAGATGCCCACATGCCCGAGCCCGTCGAAGAAGACGAGGTCGCCCGGCGCCAGCTGGTCGCGCGAGACCGGAACGCCGTACGTGTAGAGCGCGTACGACGAATGCGGGAGCGAGACACCGACCTGGGCGTATGCCCACACCACGAGCCCGGAGCAGTCGAAACCGCCCGGAGCCGCCCCCGCCCAGACGTATGGGGTGCCGAGCTGCGACAGCGCGATCCCGGCGACGCTGGTGTGTGTGGGAGGCGGCGCAACGACCGTGTCCGAGGACGGTGCGATCGCGGAGATCCCGACGACCTCCTGTCCCGGGTTGGTGCTGCGACGCGCGAACGCGAGTCGCGCCTGTGCCGCCCGAGCCATCTGCAGCTGCCGTGCACGCTGGGAGGCGATGATCTGCGCAATCTGGCCCTGGATCGAGGAGAGCAGACGATTCTGCTCGGTGATCTTCGACTGGATCGAATTCTTGGCCGCCGCCCGCTCGGCGACGACGCGCGCCTGCGTCACGCGCGCCTGCCTGAGCAACATGCCGCTGCGTTTCGCCGCCGTGCGGAATGTTCTGATCTGCGCAAGGATGCTCGTGTCGAGCGCGGTGACACTCTTCGCGCCGTCCATCCGCGTGATCATGTCGTCGAGGCTCTTCGCCCCGAGAATCACCTCGAGCGTCGAGGTCTGGTCGGTCGTGTAGAGCGTGACGAGACGGCTCGCGATCGTGCGCTGGCTCTCCTGCAGGTTCCGCTGCGCCACGTGCAGCTCGTGACGATTCTCGCGCAGGTCGGCCTGGATCCGCACGAGCTGTGCAGTGGAGGCGTCGTATTGCGAGCGAGCGAGCTCGAGCGCGCCCGAGAGTTGCTGCAGTTGGCCCATGACCTGCTGCGCCTGCGCGCGCTTTGAGGACACCGAGGGACCGGCGAGCGCTGGGACTGCGGCCAACAGGGCTACGCAGATCCCTGCTACAACGAACGGCGCCTGCCCCAGCTTACGAATGACAACCCCAAGACTGGGGACGGGACGGGCGCACCGGGAGGGGCCGGTACGTCACGAGTACGGCAGGTTAGCAATCTGTTCGGACGAGCGTCAACGCGGAACCCCCGCAAACCCTCACCAAACTTGTTGCTTTTTGCACGAACTACGCAGATTCGTCGGCTCGACTGTGGTACGGTCAACATTCGTGCTAGGGCAAGCACACACGCCGCGCCGGCGCTTGCTGTCGTTCGCCGTGTTCGCCCTGGCGGTGCTCGTTGTGCCGTCGGTGAGCGGCGCGAACCCCTCGCACTCGACCGCTTCGCTGCGTGCTCGCGATGCGGCGATCATCGCCGAGTCGCGCGCTGCCGTGCTCGGCCTGTACTCACTCGACCAGCAGCTCGCGTCGTCGCAAACGAGACTCGCATCGCTCCGGCTCGAGGCGGCGTCGTTGCGCGTGCAGCGCAAGAGCCTTCGTCACCAGCTCACAATCGCAAAGCGGAGCACGCGCATCTCGCAGCAGCGGCTCGCAGACCGGCTGCGCGCACTGTACGAGCAGGACAACGTCGAGCCGCTCGAGATCGTTCTCGGTGCGCGGAGCCTCGACGAGGCGATGACGAACCTCGACAACCTCAGCCGCGTCACCGGCCAGGGCGAAGACGTGCTGCGCCAGCTCACAAGCGCGCGCGCAGCGCTCCGGAACGCTACACGGGGCCTCTCTGCACGGCAGGCGGCCCTCGCGGCGGCGATGCACGATGCCGAGGCGACTGCCGCCTTGCTCTCCCGAACGCGCGCGGAGCGCAATTCGTACATCTCGTCCCTCGCCGCGGCGCGGCGCGTGACGGAGGGCCAGCTCTCGAACCTCGTCGCCCAGGCCCGGGCCGCGCAGCTCCGGACCGCCAACCTCACACGGAGCAGCTTCTCCGATACCGCCTCGCCGGTCTCACCGATTGCCGCAGTGTCGTTCGAGTCGGCGCCGCCCACGGTCGCCGGCGACCGGACGATCACCGTTTCGGCCACCGGCTATGCCCTGCCGGGTACCACCGCCACCGGCCTGCCCGTCGGCTGGGGCGTCGTCGCCGTAGACCCGTCACTGATCCCGCTCGGCACACGCATGACGGTCCCCGGCTACGGCGAAGCGGTTGCGGCCGACACCGGCAGCGCAATCGTCGGTGCGACGATCGACCTGTGGTTCCCGTCGATCGCTCAGGCGAACGCCTGGGGCCGTCGTACGGTCACGATCGTTCTGCACTGAGGCTTCTCAGTAGACTGACCGAGCGGTCCCCCGCCCAGGTCAGGCTGAACTGAAAGACGCAGCAAACACCGTCGAAACACCGCAGGCCCGCGTTCTGCTCGTGGACGACCACGATCTGTTTCGAACCGGCCTTCGCAATCTTCTGGAAGAGCAGGGCGTCCAGGTGGTCGCCGAGTGCGACAACGGCACAGATGCGCTGCACGCCGTGCGGGAGTTCGCACCCGACGTCGTCGTCATGGACCTCAATATGCCCGGGATCAGCGGCGTCGAGGCAACCCGGCAGATCTCGATGATCGCACCGCTCACACGGGTGCTCGTATTGACGATCTCGGACGCCGACGGTGACGTGATGGACGCAATTCTCGCCGGCGCGTGCGGCTATCTGCTCAAGGACACGTCGATCACCGAGCTGGTCCGCGGGATCCAAGCCGCTGCGGTGGGCGAGTCGCTCGTGTCTCCGTCGATCGCATCGAAGGTGCTGCAGCGGTTGCGCGCAACGAGTGCGTCACCGCGCGAAGCCGGGCTGGTGAAGACGGAACTGTCCGATCGCGAGGTCGAGGTGCTGAAACTGATCGCGAACGGCAAGGACAACGCCATGATCGCCGGCGAACTGCACATCAGCCCGAAGACCGTCAAGAATCACATCTCGAACATCTTGATGAAGCTTCAGATCGAGAACCGGATCCAGGCGGCCGTGTACGCGGTCCGCTCCGGAATCGTCTAGAGAGACGCGATGCGGACGGCGCCCGCGTGGCGGCGCAGCTCAGAGAGCCTGCCCCGCAGCTCCACCAGGTCGTCCGAGTTGCCGTCAAGGCGCTTTGCGATCTCAGCGAGCTCCTGCGCCTTCTTCCTGGTGTCGCCACGCTCGATGCCGCCGGTGAGCTGCGCCCGGCGCTGCTCGAGCCGCCACTGCTCTGCCTCGAGCGCGAGCGCGCACGCGTAGCCGTCGGTGAGCGTGTGCTCGATCTGGTCGAGATCGCGTGCGGGTGCGCCGAGAAGCGCAGAGATCCGGTCGAGGAGATCGGTCATGACGGCGGTGTCCGCCCGATTCTCGAGCCGCGCGGCAGCACCGACAAGGGCCGGGTGGCCCATTCCCGGCAGGTTCGAGGCCCAACGCCCACGGCCCAGATCACGGCCGCCGGAGGCCCTCGGTCACAATCATGTGCACGTGCGGAGAAGCGTCCTCACCATCGCGCTCCTGCTGGCCGTCGCTTCGAGCGGCCGCGCAGCCGCGCCACCGCTTTCGCTGCGGCTCGCCGAGGCCCTCGCCGTGCCCGGCTACTCGGCGTCCGCGTCCGGTGCTGTCGTCGTCGACCTGACGACCGGCGCGACGGTCTTCGCGCGCAATCCCGATCTGCCGCTCGAGCCGGCGTCGAACGAGAAGCTGGCGGTGACGTTCGCTGCGCTGCACGAGCTCGGCGTGACCTACCGGTTCCGCACCGAGGTCTTCGGCCGCGGCCGACAGGAGGGCTCGACGTGGCAGGGAGACATCGTTCTCAAGGGATTCGGCGACCCGACGCTCACGTCGTTGCAGATCGGCCGTCTGGCGACGCAAATCGCCCGCCTCGGCATCAAACGCGTCACCGGCCGGGTGCTTGGCGACGAATCGTGGTTCGACACGAAGCGGACGGGGCCGGGATGGAAGGCGTCGTTCTTTCTCAAGGAGTGCCCGCCGCTGTCGGCACTCGTGGTCGACCGCGCCTCGTACGACGGGCACGTGGCATTGCAACCCGCCCTCGCCGCCGCCGCGCAGCTGCGCAAGCTCCTGCGCGCACACGGCGTGTCGACAGGGCCGGTGGGTCTTGGGCGTGCGCCGGCCGGAGCGCTCGCCCTTGCGCAGGTCGACTCCGGGACGCTGCCGGAGGTGCTGCAGGAAATGAACCGTGCGAGCGACAACTTCACGGCGGAGCTCCTGACGAAGGAGCTCGGCGCCGAGGTCGGCGACGGCGGCACGACCGCCGCGGGCGTCGCGATCGTGCGGAAGGAGCTCGCGACCTCCGGCATCCCGCTCGCGGGAGTGCGCATCGTCGACGGCTCCGGCCTCTCGCTGGCCGATCGCCTGACGGCACGGGCGGTGTCGGCGCTGCTCGTCACGGCCTGGAACGACTCCGAGCTACGGCAGACTGTCTGGTCGTCGCTGGCCGTCGCCGGCGTGAACGGCACACTCGAGAACCGGATGCAGCGGCGCCCTGCCCGCGCCTCCGTGCACGCGAAGACCGGCACGACCGACGAGGCCTCGGCGCTCTCCGGCTATGCGCACGGACGCTACGCATTCGCACTGCTCGAAAATGGAGATCCGGTTGCGATCGGCCCCGCACACAAGGCAGAGGACCAGTTCGCCACCGTGCTCGCCTCAGCCGGCTAACCATCTAGCAGGGTCTTCAGGTCGTCCTCGGTCAGGAGCGGCACGCCGGCCCGCTCCGCCTTCGCCGCCTTCGAGCCGGGGCTCTCGCCGACGACGATGCCGGTCGTCTTCCTGGAGACGTTGTCGGAGACCTTCGCTCCGAGCGCCTCGAGCGCCTGGCGCGCCTGCTCGCGGGTCATCGACTCGAGCGTGCCCGTGAGCACGTACAGGTGGCCGGTCAGCGGGCCCTCGACCGGACGGTCAGCCTCGTCCGACTCGAATTTGAGGCCGAGCGCGCGCAGCTCCTCGACGAGTCGCACGTTCGCGTCGTCGGCGAACCACTCGGCGACCTGTTCGGCGCGTTCGGGGCCGATCCCCTCGCATTCCATGATCTCCTCCTGTGCTGCGCCGGCCAGGCCGTCGACGCTGCCGAAATGGCGCGCGAGGTTCTGCGCGGTCACCCAGCCGACGTCCGGGATGTTGAGGCCGAAGAGCACGCGGCGAAACGGGATCTCCGTCGACGCCGCGATCGAGGCGATCGTGTTCGAGGCGGAGATCTCCGCAAAGCCGTCCAGTTCGAGCAGCTGCTCCTTCTTCAGGCGATAGAGCTCGGGGAGCGAGCGGACGAGCCCGAGGTCCCAGAGCCGGCGCACGAGCTGCTCGCCGACGCCGTCGATGTCGGCCGCCGCCTGCACCCAGTTGACCAGGGTCTCGAGCCCTCGCGACGGGCAGGCGCGGTTCGGACAGCGGTGCATCGCCTCGCCCTCGGGCTTCACCACCTCGGCGCCGCAGAGCGGGCAATGGGTCGGCATCCTGAACGGCTTCGTCCCGCGTCGGTGCGGGCCGGCTGGGCCGACGATCTGCGGGATGACGTCGCCGGCGCGCTGGACGATCACGTCGTCGCCTGCTCGAATGTCCTTGCGGTTGATGTCCTCTTCGTTGTGCAGCGTCGCCCGCGAGACGGTGACGCCACCGACCTCGACGGGCTCGAGGAGCGCCCACGGGTTGAGTGCGCCGGTGCGTCCGACCCGGATCCTGATCTCGTTCAGGCGCGTGGTCGCCGTCAGCGGCGCCCACTTGAACGCACGCGCCCAGCGTGGCCGCTGGTGGAGCGCCCCCAGGCGCTGCTGCTGCGCGTAGTCGTCGACCTTGATCACGATGCCGTCGATCTCATAGTCGAGCTGCGCCCGCCGCCGCTCCCACGCCAGGCAGCGCTCGGCGACATCGTCGATCGACTCGAGCCGCTCGGCGAACGGGTTGATCGGATACCCGTGCTCGCGCAGCCACTGCAACGTGCGCCAATGCGACGGCAGGTCGAGACCCTCGTGCACGCCGATGCCGTACGCCCAGAACGAGAGCGGTCGCAGCGCAGTGACGGCCGGGTCCTTTTGGCGCAACGAGCCGGCCGCGGCATTACGCGGGTTCGGCGTCGGCTTCTTCCCCTCGGCGGCGAGGCGGCCGTTCAACTCGCGGAAGCCGGACAGTGGCATGTACACCTCGCCGCGCACCTCGACCAGTGCGGGCGCGCCCTCCCCGAACATGCGCAGCGGAATCGCGGGAATGGTGCGTAGGTTGCCGGTGACGTCCTCCCCCACCTCGCCGTCGCCGCGGGTCGCGCCCCGCACGAACACGCCGTCCTCGTAGGTGAGGTTGATCGCGAGTCCGTCGATCTTCGGTTCGAGGACGTAGGCGACCGGCTCGTCGCCACCGAGCCGCTTGCGAACGTCGTCCGCCCATTTCCCGACGGCCTCGTCGGTGGTCACCTTCTCCAGCGAGCCCATGGCCGTCGCGTGGCGCACCTTCTGGAAACGCTCGGAGGCCGGCGCGCCGACCCGCTGCGTGGGCGAGTCGCTTGTGACGAGCTCGGGATGCGCGCGCTCGAGCTCGACGAGCTCGTCGTAGGCGCGATCGTAGGCCGCGTCGTCGACGAGGGGATCGTCGAGCACGTAGTAGGAGTACGAGCAGCGGTTCAGCTGCTCCCGTAGCTCGGCCGCCCTAGAAGAGCTCAAGCAGCTCCTCGGCGCGGTCGACGATCACGTCGGCGTCGGTCAGCCTGTCGGCGGGGTGGATGCGGCCCCAGCTGACGCCGACCGCGTACATGCCCGCCGCCTTCGCCGCCTGCATGTCGAACGGCGAGTCGCCGACGTATGCGGCGTCGCGGGGGAACGCCCCGAGCCGCTCGAGCCCGAGCAGGAGCGGCTCCGGGCACGGCTTGTGCCGCTCGGTCTCGTCGCCGCCGACAACGGTCTCGAACAGGTGCTCGATCGGGAGCCGTGCGAACGCCAGGTCGGCGGTCGCACGGCGCTTGGCCGTGACGATGCCAAGCCGATGCCCGCGCTCCTTGAGCGTGGCGAGCACGCCCTCCATGCCGGCGCAGCAGACGAGTGTGTCGTGCAGCGCCTCGTTGTGCAGCCGGTAGGCGCGCACGAGCTCGTCGACACGGTCGGGGTCGAGGGCCACCATCTGCGCCTCGAGCCCGGGCCCGCCGACGGCGTGCGTCAGGTGGTCGTCGCTCCACGTGCCGCCGACAACGGTCTCGGCGACATGCCGCATGGAGGCGAGGATGATCGAGCCGGAGTCGATCACGGTGCCGTCGAGATCGAAGAGGACAACCGGGAAGCGCACGCGCCGATCGTAGCCAGCCCTCTCCCGGTCGCGACCCGGACGCGTCACGAGGGGCCACGGCCGGGGTCAGCCCCGTCATGTCGAGCCTGGTCGTGTCCGATTCGGTACGAGACCCCGGTCAGGTAAAGGCCGTGCGGCGGGGCGGTCGCGCCGGCGGCGCAGCGCGGACGGCCCTCGAGGAGCGGTGCGAGCTCGCAGCCCTCGAGCATCGTTCCGACGAGCGTGCGCACCATGTGGCGCAGGAACGAGTCGGCGGTGATCTCGAAGGAGACCACGTCGTCGTCGAGCTCGAGCCACCGGGCGGCCTCGACGGTGCGGGTGAACAGCCGGTGCTGCGTCTCGGCCGGCGTGAAAGCGCGGAAGTCGTACTCGCCCACGAGCGCCCGCGCATTCTCCTGGAGCTCCGCCACGTCGAGCGGCCGCGGCCACCAGAGCGCACGCCGCGCCTCGAATGCCGAACGTTCGCGCCTGCGCCAGACGCGGTAGCGATACGAGCGTGAGCGCGCATCGAAGCGCGCGCTGAAGCCGTCAGGTGCCTGCTCGACCCGCACGACTGCGATGTCCTCGGCGAGTGCGGTGTTCAGCGCTGCCGCAGCCCGGTCAGGCGGAGGCCCGCCGGCAACCTCGGCCGAGACGACATTTGCGAGCGCGTGGACGCCGGCATCGGTCCGGCCGGCGACCGCCAGCTCGCCGACGGCGCCGTACAGCTCGCCGAGCGCGTGGCGCAACTCGCCCTCGACCGTGCGCTGCCCCGGCTGCCGCGCCCACCCGCGAAAGGCGGTGCCGTCGTAGGCGATCGCTAGCTTCAGGCGCACGTGAGGGATCCCTGACGTCGCTTGTAAGGCATTCCTGATGCTCTAGTCACTTGGTATCTCTCCGCTATACTCTAAATCGATGTCCGATGAACATCACTTCCTGCTCCAGCGCGTCCAACCGGCCATGGTCGGGCTGATCGACGGCTCGCTCTCGACCCTCGCGCCCATCTTCGGCATCGTGTTCTACACGCACAAGCCGCACGCAGCCTTCATCGCGGGCCTCGCCACGGCGATTGGCGCGGGCATCTCGATGGCCTACAGCGAAGGTCTCTCCGACACGGGTGAGTTGACCGGCCGCGGCAGCCCGGTCATGCGCGGCTCGATCACCGGAGCCGGCACCTTCGTCGGGGGAATCCTGCACACGCTGCCGTTCCTGATCCCGAACTACCACGCCGCCGTGCTGACGGCCGCAATCGTCGTCGCGTTCGAGCTCGTCGGCCTCGCGGTGATCCGCTGGAAGTTCTTCGCTACGAGCTTCGCGACGTCGCTATTGCACTTCGTCGTCGGCGGCGCTGTGATCGCCGTCGTCGGAGCTCTCGTCGGCTCCGCTGCCTGAGCCCTCGACCTCGACGGCGTCCTCGGGCTCGGAGGGGCTCTCGGTCGCCGGGGCTTCCTCGTCGACGACCTCTTCGACCGGCGCCGCCGCGACGGGCTCCGGCGTGCGCTCCTCTCGCTGGGTCGCGACGTACTCTTCGTCGACCAGTTCGAGGTAGGCCATCTCGGCCGCGTCGCCGGGGCGTGGGCCGATCTTCACGATCCGGGTGTACCCGCCGGGGCGATCCTTGAAGAGCGGGGCCACGTCGGCGAACAACCTGTGCACGACGTCGCGCGAGCGCAGGAACGCCGTCGCCTGCCGGCGAGCATGCAGGTCGCCGCGACGCCCCAGCGTGATCATCTGCTCGGCGATCGGCTTCACGGCCTTCGCCTTGGTGACGGTCGTCTTGATGCGACCGTGCTCGATCAGCGCACCGGCAAGGTTCGAGTAGAGCGCCTTACGGTGCGCCGAGTCGCGACCGAGCTTCTTTCCTGAGCGTGCGTGACGCATCGGCTATTCCGCGTCGTTCCCGCCGCCGCGCAGGTTGAGACCGTGCTGTTGCAGCGTCTCCTTGACCTCTTCGATCGACTTCTTGCCGAAGTTCGGAATCGCCGCCAGCTCCGACTCAGACTTCGTGACGAGGTCGCCGATCGTCTCGATGCCCACGCGCTTGAGGCAGTTGTACGAGCGCACGCCGAGCTCGAGCTCTTCGATCGGGAAGTTCTCCATCCCGCCCGCGAGCGAGACACCGGCAGACTCGCCGGCGCCGTCGGAGCTCGAAGGCGCGGACTCGCCGAAGCCCTCCATCTTCTCCGGGTCGGTGAAGATCGCCAGCTGGCGGATCAGGATCTCCGCGCCCTGCGCGATCGCGTCCTTCGGATCGATCGAGCCGTTCGTGGTGACGTCGAGGATGAGCTTGTCGTAGTCGGTGCGCTGCCCGACGCGCGCCGCCTCCACGTCGTAGGCGACGCGGTTGATCGGCGAGAACATCGAGTCGACCGGAATGACGCCGATCGTGTGCGCCTGGCCACGGTTGCCCTCGGCCGGAACATAGCCGCGGCCGCGGCCGATCGTGAGCGTGATCTCGAGGCGGCCCTTCGACGAGAGGTTCGCGATCTCGAGCTCCGGGTTCAGGATCTCCAGATCAGCGGGAGCCTCGATGTCTGCGGCGGTGACGATGCCCTCACCGCGCTTCGTCAACCGCACCTCGACCTCGGGCGACTCGCCGTAGAGGATGCAGACGAGCTGCTTCAGGTTGAGAATGATGTCGGTGACATCCTCACGGACGCCCGGCAGGGTGGTGAACTCGTGCGCGACGCCCTCGATCTTCACCGATGTGACGGCGGCGCCCTCCAGCGAGGAGAGCAGCACACGGCGCAGCGAGTTGCCGAACGTGTAGCCGAAGCCGCGATCGAGCGGCTCGATCACGAAAACACCACGGTTCTCGTTTACTTCCTCGTGCGTGATCTTTGGCATCTGGAAATCAGTCGCGCGTACTGCCAATGTGTGTCCTTTCTTGCGAGCCCACTAAGTCGTTGTGAACTACTTGGAGTAGAGCTCGACGATCAGCTGTTCGGAAACCGGAGTGTCGATCTCGGCACGCTCCGGCCACTTCAAAACGGTTCCGCTGAGGCCGTCGTGGTCTGCCTGCAACCACGGGGCGACAGCAGCAGTCAGATCCGTTGCGTCGCGGACGATCTGCTCCGCCCCAGACCCGGTCTTCAACGCGACGCTGTCGTCGGGCTTGACCTGGTAGCTCGGAATGTTCACGCGGCGACCGTTCACCGAGAAGTGACCGTGCCGGACGAGTTGGCGCGCCTGCGCACGTGACGCTGCGAAGCCGAGGCGGTAGACGACGTTGTCGAGCCTCGTCTCGAGCATGCGCAGCAAGTTGTCGCCCGTGATGCCGCCCTGCTTGTTGGCCTTCTCGTAGTAGGTGCGGAACTGCGTTTCCAGGAGCCCGTAGTAACGGCGCGCCTTCTGCTTCTCGCGCAACTGCATCAGGTACTCGCTCTGCTTGATGCGGCCACGGCCGTGCTCGCCCGGCGGATACGAGCGGCGCTCGATCGCGCACTTCTCGGTCAGGCAGCGCTCGCCCTTGAGGAAGAGCTTGATGCCCTCACGGCGGCACTGCTTGCACTTCGGGGAACGATCGCGAGCCACTAGACACGCCTCCGCTTCTTCTGGCGCACGCCGTTGTGGGCCTGAGGCGAAACGTCCTTTACGCCGAGAATCTCGAGCCCCGCAGCCTGCAGGGAGCGGATCGCGGTCTCGCGGCCCGAGCCGGGGCCCTTGACGAAGACCTCCACCTTTTGCAGGCCGTGCTCCATCCCCTTGCGGGCGGCCGCGTCGGCGGTCACCTGCGCAGCGAACGGCGTCGACTTGCGCGAGCCCTTGAACCCGGCCGAGCCGGCGGACTCCCACACGATCACGTTCCCCTCCTTGTCGGTGAGGGCGACGATCGTGTTGTTGAACGACGTCTTGATGTGCGCCTGGCCGATCGCGATGTTCTTGCGAACACGGCGGCGCGTGCGACCGCGGGTCGCCACTGCTCTGCGAGGAGGCGCCATTATTTAGCCTTCTTTCCGCGGCCGACGGTCTTCTTCGGGCCCTTGCGCGTGCGCGCGTTCGTCTTCGTGCGCTGGCCGCGCGCCGGCAGGTTGCGACGGTGACGCAGTCCGCGGTAGGCGCCGATCTCGGACAGCCTCTTGATCGCCTGCGTGCGCTCACGGCGCAGGTCGCCCTCGACCTGGTGGTTCGTGTCGATGTAGTCCCGGAGCTTGGCGACCTCGTCTTCGGTGAGGTCGCGAACCTTCGTGTCGCGCGAGAGGCCGAGCGCGTCGCAGATCTGCTGCGCCGTCGGCTGGCCGATGCCGAAAATGTAGGTCAGCCCGATCTCGAGCCGCTTGGAGTTCGGCAGGTTGACGCCTGCAATGCGTGCCATGTGTCTGGATCTACCCCTGACGCTGCTTGTGGCGAGGATTGGTGCAAATGACCATGGTGCGCCCGTGCCGCTTGATCACGCGGCAGCGCTCGCACCTCGGTTTGACAGATGGTCTGACTTTCATATGCCCTTCTTAGTGCAAGAAAAGGACGCGCACGGGCAAACGCCTCGCGACGCGGGCCGTCATGGTACCAGTTCCACTACCCCTTCTCCGGTGAGGATCAGCGGCCCGGCAGCGGTCACGGCCACCGTGTGCTCGAAATGAGCGGCCAGGGAGCCGTCCGTGGTCGAGATCGACCACTCGTCGTCGTGGATGTAGACGTCGGGACTGCCGGCCGTGATCATCGGCTCGATCGCGATCGTCATGCCCTCCTTGAGTTCCGGGCCGCGGTAGGCAGAGACGAAGTTCGGCACCTGCGGGTCCTCGTGCATCGACCGGCCGACGCCGTGGCCGACGAGGCTCCGGATGACGCCGAAACCAGCCTCCTCCGTGACCGTCTGGACGGCCCGGGAGATGTCGCCGACCGCGTTGCCGAGGCGCGCCTCCTGGATGCCGGCGTCGAGGGCCGCCTTACAGATGTCGAGCAGCCGCCTGGCCTCGGCCGAGATCGTCCCGACCGGGAACGTCCAGGCGGAGTCGGCCACGAACCCGTCGAGTGTGACGCCGACATCGACCGACAGGATGTCGCCGTCCGCGAGCTTCGCCGGGCCGGGAATGCCGTGGACGACCACCGAATTCGGCGACATGCAGGTCGCTGCCGGGTAGCCCTTGTACCCCTTGAACGTGGGCTCGCCGCCCTGCGAGCAGATGAATTCCTCGGCCAGCGCATCGAGCTCGGCGGTCGTGACGCCGGGCTGCAGGTGCTCTTCGATCAGAAGCAGCGCCTGGGCCACGACGGTCCCGGCGCGCGCCATCGTCTCGATCTCCAGCGCGGACTTGCGAATGATCACGCAACCCCCTGCAGAGACTCGGAGAGCTCGGCCCAGACCTCGGCGATCGAGCGCCCGGCATGGAGCGGTACGAGCTTGCCGGTGACGCGGTAGTGCTCGACGATCGGCTCGGTCTCTTGGTGATAGATCTCGAGCCGGCGGGCGATCACCTCAGGTGTGTCGTCAGGCCGGCTCTCCTCAGCGGCACGGCGGAGCATTCGTTCCGTCGCGACGCCGTCGGGCAGGTCGAAGAAGAGGATCGCGTCGAGCCGGCGCCCGATGTCGCCGAGCATCGCATCGAGCGCCTCCGCCTGGGCGAGGTTGCGCGGGAAGCCGTCGAGCACGAAGCCGTCCACTGCGTCTGCCTCCGCCAGCCGCTCGCCGATCAGGGCGACCGTCAGCTCGTCGGGAACGAGCTCGCCGGCAGCGAGGATCGGCTCGACCTCGCGGCCGAGCTCCGTGTCAGCGGCGATCGCGGCACGGAACATGTCGCCCGTCGAGACGTGCGGGATGCCGTATTCGGAAGAGATGCGCTTCGCCTGCGTTCCTTTCCCGGCACCCTGCGGGCCCAGGACGAGCAGGTTCACCGCAGAAAGCCTTCGTAGGAGCGCATCATCATCTGCGACTCCATCTGCCGCATCGTGTCGAGCGCAACACCGACGACGATCAGCACCGAGGTGCCGCCGAGCGCGCGCGAGGTGGCCTGCGAGAAGCCGAAGTTGTTGATGAACACCGACGGAAGCACGGCGACCGAGGCGAGGAACAGCGATCCCGGCAGCGTCAGCCGGGTCAGCACACGGTTCAGATACTGCGCGGTCGGCGGGCCCGGACGGATCCCGGGGATGTAGCCACCGTACTTGCGCAGGTTGTCGGCCTGGTCGACGGGGTTGAACTGCACCGCCGTGTAGAAGTAGGTGAAGACGATGATCAGCAGCGCCTCGACGAGGAGATACGTCCACGACGCAGGCGAGAAGTTGGCATTGATGAATGTCTGGGTGTTCGGCGCGAAGGACGAAACGGTCTGCGGCAGCGCGAGCAGCGCGGCCGCGAAGATCACCGGGATCACGCCCGCCATGTTCACGCGCAGCGGCATATAGGTCGCGCCGCCCTGGGTCTGGCGCCGGCCGACCATGCGCTTCGCGTACTGGATCGGGATCCGCCGCTGGCCTTCCTGCACGAACACGACCGCCACGACCACGCCGATGGCGATCAGCGGGAAGAACAGCTTCTCGGTGGCGCCGCCGTTGATCCAGGCGTTGATGCCCTGCGGCGCCGACGTGAGGATCGAGGCGAAGATCAGCAGCGAGATGCCGTTACCGATACCGCGCTTCGTGATCAGCTCGCCGAGCCACATCAGGAGCACCGTGCCGGCCGTGAGCGTGACGACGATCAGCACGAGGCGGCCGGGGTTCGCGGGGAGCGCGCCCTGCGTGTGGAAGAGGTAGGCGTACCCGGTCGCCTGCGCCGCCGCGAGGACGACGGTCAGGTAGCGGGTGTACTGGTTGATCTTGGCGTAGCCCGACTCGCCTTCCTTCTGGAGCTGCTCGAGCGTCGGGATGACGACGGTCAGGAGCTGCAGGATGATCGACGCCGTGACGTACGGCATGATCCCGAGCGCGAAGATCGAGAACCTCGACAGCGCCGAGCCGGAGAAGAGGTTCAGCAGGCCGAGCAGCGACCCCCCGCGGCCGTTGAAGAAGTTCTGGATCTGCGCCGAGTCGACACCCGGCGCGGGCATCCACGAGCCGAGGCGGTAGGCCGCCAGGATCGCCGCAGTGAACAGGAGCCGGCGCCGAAGCTCCGGGACCCGCCACGCATTGGCGAGCCACGAGAGCAAAGCCTAGGACTCCTCGCCTTCGACGACCTCGGCGGGGGCCTCTGCCTCGCCCTCGGCGGTCGTGTCCTCGCTGGTCGAGGAAACTGTGCGGCCCTCCGGACGGCGCTTCAGGTTCTTCGGCTTGCGTGCCTTCTGCTCCTTGAGCACGGTCAGCGTGCCGCCGGCCGCCTCGACCTTCGCGCGTGCGGTTGCCGAGGCGCTGTGCACGGTGATCGCGAGCTTCTTGGTCAGCTCGCCGATGCCGAGCAGCTTCACGTCCTTGCGGATCGAGCGGATCAGGCCCTTGGCCTTGAGCGACTCGGGCGTGACCTCCTCGCCGGCCTCGAAGCGAGCTTCGAGGTCGCGCAGGTTGACCGGCTGCGAGTACGTGCGGAACGGACCGACCGGCATCGCGTCGGCGGAGGTGTTACCGCGGAGCTTGGCGGTGCGCATGTGGAGCGGCATCTGGCCGCCCTCGAAGCCGGCGCGCATCGCGTGCGAGCCCGCACGCGACTTCTGGCCCTTGATCCCGCGGCCGGAGTACCGGCCCTTGCCCGAGCCCAGGCCGCGGCCGACCCGCTTGCGGTCCTTCCGCGGCTGCGCGGGCTGCAGGTTGGACAGATTCAGATCGCCGGCCATTAGTTGAGCTCCTCGACTTGCACGAGATGACGCACCTTGCGCAGCATGCCTGCGAGCACCGGCCCGTCGTCGATTTCGTTCGTCTTGCCGATGCGACCGAGGCCGAGCGCGCGCAGCGTGCCGCGGTGACGCTCTGACTGGCCGATCTGGCTACGAACTTGCGTCAGCTTCACCTTCGCCACCGGTGCTCACCTCCTCTGCACTCTCCGGCTCGGCGGCCGGACCCGGCTCCGCAGCCTCGACCGGCTTCCGATACGGCAGGACTTCGCTGATCTGCTTGCCGCGCGCCTTTGCGACGTCCTCGGGGCGGCGCAGCTGGCGAAGCGCCTGCTCCGCAGCCTTCAGCATGTTGATCGGGTTCGTCGTGCCGAGCGACTTCGCGAGCACGTCGCGGATCCCGCCGAGCTCGAGCACCGCGCGCACACCGCCGCCGGCGATCACGCCGGTACCGGGCGAGGCCGGGCGCAGCAGCACACGGGCCGCGTCGAAGCGACCGAGCGACTCGTGCGTGATCGTCTGGCCGTGCTTCGGAACCGTGAACATGTTCTTCTTCGCGTCGTCGACCGCCTTGGAAATCGCCAGCGGCACCTCACGCGCTTTGCCGTAGCCGACGCCGACGCGATCGACCTCGTCGCCGATCACCACGAGCGCCGTGAACGAGAACCGGCGACCGCCCTTCACGACCTTGGCGACGCGGTTGATCTCGACCACGCGCTCCTTCAGCTCGCGGGTCTCCTGCACGTCGATTGCCACTAGAAAGTCAGTCCTCCTTCGCGCGCGCCGTCGGCGAGCGCTTTGACGCGTCCGTGATACAGGTAGCCGGCGCGGTCGAAGACGACGGCGTCGACGCCGACCTTCTTCGCCGCCTCGGCGAGCCGCTTGCCAACCTCGGCAGCCTGCTCGGTCTTGTCGCCCTTGAACGCCTTCGGCAGGCCGATCCACGAGGCGGCGGCGAGCGTACGCCCGGCGTCGTCGTCGATCAGCTGCGCGAAGATGCCGCGGTTCGAACGGAACACGAGCAGGCGGGGACGCTCCGCCGTGCCGCGGACCTTCCCGCGGACACGCCGGTGACGGCGCAGACGGGCTTCGCGAACAGAGAGGCCGCTCATGTCCCGCTCCCGGCGCCGGCATAGCCGGCGCCTCCGCTCCTGATGAGCTCCGCCAAGCCTACGCTCATGCCCGCTTCCCGACCTTCCTGCGGACGTGTTCGCCCTCGTAGCGGATGCCCTTGCCCTTGTACGGCTCGGGTGGGCGAACCCTGCGAATCTCTGCCGCGGTCTGGCCGACGGCCTGCTTGTCGATCCCGCGAACGACGACCTGCGTCGGCACCGGCACTTCAAACGAGATGCCTTCGCGCGGCTTGATCTTCACCGAGTGCGAGTACCCGACCTGCAGCTCGAGGTCGGTGCCCGCGAGTGCGGCGCGATAGCCGACGCCCTGAATCTCGAGCTTCTTCTCGAAGCCCTGAGTGACGCCCTCCACCATGTTCGCGATCAGCGTGCGCGTGAGACCGTGCAGCGCGCGATCCTCGCCGCGCTCGGTCGGGCGGGTGACGGTGATCGTCCCCTCCTCCTGCGCGATCTGCATGCGCTGCGGCACGGCCTGGCGCAGCTCACCCTTCGGCCCGGCCACGGTGACGCGGCCAGGGTCGAGCGAGACGATCACGCCTGCCGGAACCTCGATGGGCCTTTTACCAATACGACTCATTGCCTTTTCTCGATCCGACTCGTGGCGCGATCCGATCTCCCGCAGCTGGGGAAAAGGCTAGTGAGTGCGTGTGATTGAAGATTCATGTGTGTTGTTGTTCCCTCTAGCCATTTGCGACGCAAATGGCTACCAGACGTAGCAGATGACTTCGCCGCCGATGCCCTCGGCCTCGGCGGTGCGGCTCGTGACGACGCCGCGAGAGGTGGACATGATCGCGATACCCATGCCGCCGAGCACGCGCTGGCGACGATCCTTGCCGGCGTAGATACGGCGGCCGGGCTTGGATACACGCTTGAGACCCGAGAGGACGCGCTCGCGGCCGCGGCCGTACTTCAGCTCGACCACCAGCGTGGGGTGTGAGCCGGAATCACTGACGTGGAAGTCGCGGATGTAGCCCTCCTCCTTGAGGATGCGGGCAATCTCGACCTTCAACTTGGAGGTCGGCATCTCCGCGCGGTCGTGCAGCGCCTTGTTGGCGTTGCGGATGCGCGTGAGCATGTCGGCGACGGGATCGGTGAGCACTTCTTGTTCCTCCTACCAGGAGCTCTTGGTCATGCCGGGGATCACGCCCTGGTGGGCGAGCTCCCGCAGGCAGATACGGCAGAGCCCGAACTTCTTGAACACGGCACGCGGACGACCGCAGCGGTTGCAGCGCGTGTAGTTGCGGACCTTGAACTTCGCAGGCCTTGCGGCCTTCACTTTCAACGACATCTTCGCCATTTACCTGCTGCCTCCGTCGGCGGCGAACGGAAGGCCGAGCGCGACGAGCAGTGCGCGGGCTCCCTCGTCGTTCGTCGCGGTCGTCGTGATCGCGACATCAAGGCCGCGGATCTGGTTGATGCTGTCGTAGTCGATCTCCGGAAAGATGATCTGCTCGCGGATGCCGAGCGAGTAGTTGCCGCGCCCGTCGAACGAGTCAGGGCTGAGGCCGCGGAAGTCGCGGATGCGCGGCAGCGCAATCGAGACGAGCCGGTCGAGGAACTCCCACATACGGTCGCCGCGCAGCGTCACCTTGACGCCGATGGGCATGCCCTCGCGGATCTTGAACTGGGCAATCGACTTGCGGGCCCGGCGCGTCTGCGCGCGCTGGCCGGCGATGATCGTCAGCTCCTCGAGCGCCGCGTCGATCTGCTTCGCGTCGGTCTTGCCCTCCCCGACCCCCATGTTGAGGGTGATCTTCGAGACCGTCGGCGACTGCATGATCGATTCGAGTCCGAGGTCGGAGCGCAGCTGCTCGCGCAGCTCGTCGTTGTAGCGCGTCTTCAAGCGCGGGGTGTACGTCTCGGTCGCTGCCATTTACTTGTCGATCTCCTGACCGCAGCCATCCCGCTTGCAGACGCGGACCTTGAGCCGGCGGCCGCCCTTGTCCTCCTTGAACCGGTAGCCGACGCGGGTCGGCAGCTTGCAGGTCGGGCAGACGAGCATCACGTTCGACACCGAGACAGCGGCGGCGATCTCGATCCGGCCACCGGGTGCGATCTGGGTGCCGCCCATGCGGTTGGCGTCGCGGATGGGGCGTGGCTTCTGGTGCTTCGTCATCACGTTGAGGTTCGCGACGATCACCTTGTTGTCACGCGGGCGCGCATCGACGATCCGGCCCTGCTTCCCGCGATCCTTGCCGGTCAGCATCTGGACGGTGTCGCCCTTCTTCAGTTTGATTGCTGTCGTCATCTCTCAGAGCCGCTTTCCTAGAGAACCTCGGGAGCGAGGCTCACGATCTTCATGAAGTTCTTCTCACGCAACTCGCGGGCGACCGGCCCGAAAATGCGCGTCCCGCGAGGGTTGCGTTGTGCGTCGATGATCACCGCCGCGTTCTCATCGAACGCGATCAGCGTTCCGTCATCGCGGCCGAATGGCTTCTTCGTCCGCACGACGACCGCCTTCACCACATCACCCTTCTTGACCGTCCCCTGCGGGGCGGCAGCCTTGACGGTGGCAGTGATGATGTCGCCGACACGTGCGTAGCGGCGCCTCGATCCACCCGCAACGCGAATGCAGAGTAGCTCACGTGCACCCGTGTTGTCGGCAACCTTGAGGCGTGTTTCCTGCTGGATCATTCGCCTCTACCTCGCCTTCTCGACGATCTCCGCGAGCCGCCAGCGCTTCAGCTTGGACAGCGGCCGCGTCTCGACGATGCGAACCGTGTCGCCGACACCGGCGCTGTTCGCCTCGTCGTGCGCGTGGAACTTGACGGTCGAACGAATGACCTTCTTGTACTTCGGATGGCTCCTGATGAGGTCGACCTTGACCACGATCGTCTTGTCGCCCTTGTCGGAGACGACGACGCCGCGGCGCTCCTGGCGGCGACCGAGCTCGGACTCCGGCTTGTCGGTACGCGTGATCGGCTTGCGGGTCGCCGGCTTCTCGCGCACGAGCTTCGTGCGCGTGCGCCGGGCAGCGCGCGGGACGTGTTTCAGCGAGCGCTGCTTCTTGGCAGGCGCTTCGGGCGCAGCCGGCTCCTCCGGAGCAGCCTCGGCCGCGGGCTCAGACTCGGGAATCGGCGTTTCGGCCACCGGCGTCTCTTCGATCTCGGTCACGGCCTCGACCTCGACCTCGGGGGCCTCTTCGGTTGTCTCGTTCTTGTCTTCGTCCGCCATCGCTTAGCTCTCGACCTTCTGCTTGTTGGAGTTCCTCTGGTGCTGCGTCGTCAGAATCCGTGCGATCTCGCGCCGGGCGAGCTGGAGGCGCGCAGTGTTCTCGAGCGCGCCCGTCGCAGCCTGGAAGCGCAGGTTGAAGAGCTCCTGCCGTGTGTCGGCAAGCCGGTGGTCCAGCTCGTCGTCTGTCAGATCACGCAGGTCTCTAGCCCGCAAAGAGATCACCGCCCTCGCGCTTGACGAACTTGGTCTTGACCGGCAGCTTCTGGCCCGCCAGGCGGAGCGCCTCCTTGGCGAGGGGCTCCGGCACGCCGGACAGCTCGAACATCACCCGTCCCGGCTTGACGACGGCCACCCAGCCTTCGGGCGACCCCTTGCCCTTGCCCATGCGCGTTTCGGCCGGCTTCTTCGTGAACGGCTTGTCGGGGAAGATGTTGATCCAGACCTTGCCGCCGCGCTTGATCTTGCGCGTCATCGCGATGCGGGCGGCCTCGATCTGGCGGTTCGTGATCCAGCCGGCCTCGAGCGTCTTGATCCCGTAGTCGCCGAAGTGCACGGTGGTCTGGCCGGTGGACTTGCCCCGGCGCCGGCCGCGGTGCATCTTGCGGAACTTGGTCTTCTTCGGGAGCAGCATCAGCTGTCAGCCTTCTTCTTGCGCGGCGCCGGCTTGGGCTTCGCCGGCGTCTCGGACGTCGGCGAATCGGCCTTGGGCGCGACCTTCGGCTTGGCCTTCGGCTTGGCTTCGACCGGAGCCGCCTCGACCGGGGCGGCTGCCTCGACCGGGGCTGACACCTCGACCGGAGCTGCCTCGACCGGAACTGCCTCGACCGGAACTGCCTCGACGAGCGGTGCCGTCTGCTCGGCGACCGCGTCGACCGGTGCCTGCTGCTCGGTCCGCGAACGGCTCGAGCCGCCGCGGGTACGCGGTGCGCCGGGGCGGTTGCCCGCGCCGCCGCCGCCCGGACGGGCCTGCCCGCCGCGCTGGCCGGGGCGCCCGCGGCGCACGGGGCCGAGGCCCTCGCGATCCTGGCTGCGGTTGCGACCCGACTCGCGCGAGGCGCCGAGACCCTCGGTGACCCCGCCACGGCGCCGTGCCGTGTCCTGGTCGCCGAGGCGTGTCTCCTTGCCGCCGCCTGGAACGCCGCCGTAGCCCTCCGGCATGATCTCGCCCTTGTTGATCCAGACCTTCACACCGATGCGGCCCGTCGGAGTCCTCGCCTCGACGAAGCCATAGTCGATGTCCGCGCGAATCGTGTGCAACGGCACGCGGCCCTCGGAGTACTGCTCCGACCGGCTCATCTCCGAGCCGCCGAGGCGGCCCGAGCACTGCACCTTCACACCGGCGGCGCCGGAGCGGATCGCCGATGCGAGCGAGCGCTTCATCGCCCTGCGAAACGAGACCCGGTTCTGAAGCTGCTCTGCAATCGACTGCGCGACAAGCTTTGCGTCCAGCTCGGGGCGCTTGATCTCGTTGATGTTGATGTGAACGTTCTTCTGCGTCATCGCGTGCACTTCTTTGCGCAGCGCGTCGACCTCGACGCCTGATTTCCCGATCACGATCCCCGGACGGGCCGTATAGATGTCGATCGTGATCCGCTGCTTGTCCTTACGGATCAGGATGTCCGACAATCCGGCATGCGAGAGCTTCTTGATGATGTGCTCGCGAATCTTGATGTCCTCGATCAGCGCGCCTGCAAACTCCTTCTTGCCGACCATCCAGTTCGACTTCCAGTCGTGGATGACGCCGACGCGCAGACCGCCCGGATGAACTTTCTGGCCCATTAGTTGCCTGTCCCCTTGCGCTTCCGCGCCTTCGGCGCCGAAGCGCTAGTGGTCACTAGTCGTTCTTGCACCGAAGGTGTGAGAACGACCGTGATGTGACACGTCCGCTTGTTGATCCGGCTGACGCGGCCGCGCGCTCGCGCGCGCCAGCGCTTCAGCGTGGGGCCCTCGTCGACGTACACGCTCGCGACCACCAGATCGTCGCCCTGCCACAGAAGCGCCGGGTTCGACTCGGCGTTCGAGACGGCGCTCCTCAGCACCTTCTCGACCTCGACGGCAGCCGCGCGCTCGGTGAACGCGAGGATGGTGCGCGCCTCGGGCACGCTGCGCCCACGGATGTTGTCCGTGACGAGCCGCGCCTTGCGCGGCGAGATACGGACGAACTTGGCGGTCGCCTGCACCATGGGTGGGGCCTCGACGGCAGCCATTACCGCTTCTTCACCTGTGTCTTCTGGTCACCGGCATGGCCGCGGAAGTGGCGCGTCGGAGCGAACTCGCCGAGCTTGTGCCCGACCATCTGCTCCGAGATGAAGACCGGCACGTGCTTGCGGCCGTCGTGGACCGCGATGGTGTGCCCGACCATTTCGGGGAACACCGTCGACGTACGCGACCAGGTGCGCAGCATCTGCTTCGAGCCGGAGGCGTTCATCGCCTCGATGCGGCCAAGCAGCCGCTCCTCGACGAAAGGTCCCTTCTTGGAACTCCGACTCATGACCCGCTCCCGGCGCCGGCAAAGCCGGCACCTTCGCTCATGATGAGCTCCACCGAATTTACGCTCATTAGCGCTTGTCCTTCCCGCGGCGACGGCCGCGCACGATCAACTTGTCCGATTCCTTGTGCTTCGAGCGGGTGCGCTTGCCGAGCGTGGGCACGCCCCACGGCGTGACCGGGTGGCGGCCGCCCTTGCTCTTCCCTTCTCCACCACCATGAGGATGATCGACCGGGTTCATCGCCGAGCCGCGCACCGTCGGACGCTTGCCGAGCCAGCGGCTGCGGCCTGCCTTGCCGATCGTCACGTTGCCGTGCTCGACGTTGCCGACCTGGCCGACGGTTGCGCGGCAGGCGAGCAGTACGCGGCGCATCTCGCCCGACGGCAGCCGCAGCGTGGCGTGAGCGCCGTCCTTGGCTACGAGCTGTACGCCCGAGCCGGCGGAACGCGCCATCTGGCCACCCTTGCCCGGCTTCAACTCGACGTTGTGTACGAGCGTGCCGGTCGGGATGTTCTCGAGCGGCAAGGCGTTGCCCGGCTTGATGTCGGCATCGATGCCCGACTGCACCACAGAGCCGACGCGAACGCCGGCCGGCGCGAGGATGTAAGCCTTGAAGCCGTCGGCGTAGTGCAGCAACGCAATCCGCGCCGAGCGGTTGGGGTCGTACTCGATCGCCGCCACCTTCGCCGGGACACCGTCCTTCAAGCGCTTGAAGTCGATGATCCGGTAGCGGCGCTTGTGGCCGCCGCCCTGGTGGCGCGTCGTGATGCGACCCATGTTGTTGCGGCCGCCCTTCTTCGTGAGCTTCTCGGTGAGCGCCTTCTCGGGCTTCGACTTCGTGACTTCCGCGAAGTCGGAGACCGTCATGTGGCGGCGGCCCGGGCTCGTGGGCTTGAAGCGACGGACCGGCATCAGTGGTTCTCCTCGTGGCACGAGTGGATGCCCGGGGTGCTAGCACCAAGCCAGGGAAGGACGCAGGCCGCGTTCGGGCCGGTTGGCCCGGGCGCGACCGAGGACGCGGCATGGCGCAGCGTGATAGCGCGCCGGGCGCCGCTCGGTGTCGCGTGGAGAGCCACTACAGCTGAGCCCCCTGGAAGATCTCGATGGTGTCGCCGGCGCGCAGCTGCACGATGGCCTTCTTCCAGCCGGGACGCGTGCCCTTGTACACGCCGCGGCGCTTCGGCTTCGCCTGAACCTTGATCACGTTGACGCGCTCGACCTTGACCTCGAAGAGCTCCTCGACGGCCTGGCGGATCTGCGTCTTGTGTGCATCCGAATGGACACGGAACGTGTAGCTCCCGCGCGTCGACGCCGCGTACGACTTCTCGCTGACGATCGGGGCGAGGATCACCTGGCTCGCGTGCACTACGAAGCCCTCCCCTGGACGAGCGGCAGCGCACCCTCGCTGACGATCAGCGAACGGGCCCAGACGATCGCGGAGACCTCCACCTCGCTGGGCGAGATGATGACGATGCGCTCGAGGTTGCGGAAGCTCTTGATCAGACTGGTCTCCTCGGCGAGGGCGACGACGACGAGCGGAGTCTTGAGGCCAGAGCCCTCTACGAGGCCTCTGGCTAGCTTGGTTGAAGGCTCGACAAACGTGCCGGCCGATACAACCGCGATCGTTCCCTCGTTGGCATGGCTAGCCAAAGCCGACCGCAGGGCGGCTTTGGCCGTCTTGCGGTTCACCTTCTGGATGAACGTGCGCGGCACTTTCGCGAAGGTGTGGCCGCCGCCCGTGAACTGCGGCGCGCGAATCGTGCCCTGGCGGGCGCGACCGGTGCCCTTCTGGCGCCACGGCTTGGCGCGACCGCCCGAGACGAGGCCGCGGCTCTTCGTGGCGGCGGTGCCCGCGCGCTGCGCGTTCTGCTCCGCGCGCACGGCCTCGTGCACGAGGTGCGGCTTCACCTCGGCGGCGAAGACGGCCTCCTCGAGGGAGACGTCCTTCGAGCGCTTTCCTGCGGCGTCCAGCAGAGGTGCCTTGAGTTGTTTCCCAGCTCCGGCACCTGCGCTCTTGGGCGACTCCGTCGAGACTACGTCGCGGGCCATTAGCCGCGCACCTCCACGATGCCGTTCTTCGGGCCGGGGACAGCGCCCTTGACGAGCAGCAGATTCCGCTCGACGTCGACGTCGTGCACGGTGAGACCGAGCTGCGTGACGCGCTTACCGCCCATTCGGCCGGCCATCTTGATGCCCTTGAACACGCGTGACGGGGTTGCCGACGCGCCGATGGAGCCCGGCTTGCGGATGTTGTGCGAGCCGTGCGAACGCGGGCCCGAGCTGAAGTTGTGGCGCTTGATTGTGCCCTGGAACCCCTTGCCGATCCCGATGCCCGCGACTTTGACCTTGTCGCCCGGCTCGAAGATCTCGACGGTGACCGTCGCGCCCTCGACGGCGCCCTCGATGCCGCCGCGGAACTCGACGAGCCTGCGGTGCGCACCGACCTTGAACTTGGCCAGGTGGCCGAGCTCGCCCTTGGTCAGCTTCCGCTCGGCGACCGCGTCGAATGCCAGCTGCACTGCGTCGTAGCCATGCTCGCCCTCGAACTTCACCTGCACAACCGGGCATGGGCCGGCCTCGATCACCGTGACCGAGGTGACTCCGCCCGTCTCCGGGTCGAAGACCTGCGTCATTCCCAATTTGCGTCCCAGGATGCCCTTGGCCATCAGACCAGCGCCTCCGTGGACGCAAATTGGCTAGCGCCTGTACTAGAGAAATCGGAACGATTTCTCATAGCTTGATCTCGATGTCGACGCCCGCGGGGAGGTCGAGCCGCATCAGCTGGTCGATCGTCTTCGGGGTCGGGCTGAGGATGTCGATGAGACGCTTGTGCGTACGGATCTCGAAATGCTCGCGCGAGTCCTTGTCCTTGAACGGACTGCGGATCACGCAGTAGACGTTCTTCTCCGTCGGCAGAGGGACCGGCCCAGTGATCGTCGCACCGCTGCGCTGTGCGGTGTCGACGATCTGCTGAGCCGACCGGTCCAGCTGCTGGTGGTCGTACCCCTTCAGGCGGATCCGGATTTTTCCCTGTGCCATGACGCTTCTTCTCTCTACTTGACGATCTCTGTGACGACGCCGGCACCGACGGTGCGGCCGCCCTCGCGAATCGCGAAACGAAGACCCTGATCCATAGCGATCGGCTGGATCAGCGTGATCTCCATGTTCGTGTTGTCGCCCGGCATGACCATCTCCTGGCCCTCCGGCAGTGAGACCGCGCCGGTCACGTCCGTCGTGCGGAAGTAGAACTGCGGGCGGTAGTTGTTGAAGAACGGCGTGTGGCGGCCGCCTTCGTCCTTCGACAGCACGTAGACCTCGGCCTTGAAGTGCGTATGCGGCGTGATCGAGCCCGGCTTGGCAAGCACCTGGCCGCGCTCGACCTCTTCGCGCTTGATACCGCGGAGCAGGGCGCCCGCGTTGTCGCCTGCCTGCGCGAAGTCGAGTGACTTCTGGAACATCTCGAGACCGGTGACGACCGTCTTCTCCACCTTCTCGTGAATGCCGACGATCTCGATCTCGTTGCCGACCTCGATCTTGCCCTGCTCGACGCGGCCGGTCACGACGGTGCCGCGGCCCGTGATCGTGAACACGTCCTCGATCGGCATCAGGAACGGCTTGTCGGCGTCGCGGACGGGCTCCGGGATGTAGGAGTCGACCGCGGCCATGAGCTCGACGATCTTCTCCTCCCACGCCTCGTCGCCCTCGAGCGCCTTCAGCGCCGAGACGCGGACGATCGGGATGTCGTCACCGGGGAACTCGTACTTCGAGAGCAGCTCGCGAACCTCGAGCTCGACGAGCTCGAGCAGCTCCTCGTCGTCGACCATGTCAGCCTTGTTCAGCGCAACAACGATGTACGGCACCTCGACCTGGCGGGCGAGGAGGATGTGCTCGCGCGTCTGAGGCATCGGACCGTCGGCCGCGGAGACCACCAGGATCGCGCCGTCCATCTGCGCGGCGCCCGTGATCATGTTCTTGATGTAGTCCGCGTGCCCCGGGCAGTCGACGTGCGCGTAGTGACGGTTCTCCGTCTCGTACTCGACGTGCGAGGTGTTGATCGTGATCCCGCGCTGGCGCTCCTCGGGGGCGTTGTCGATCTCCGCGAAGCTCTTCGCCGTGCCGCCACCCTTCTTCGCGAGCACGCTCGTGATCGCGGCGGTCAGCGTCGTCTTCCCGTGGTCGATGTGCCCGATCGTGCCGACGTTGAGATGCGGCTTCGTGCGCTCGAACTTCTGCTTGGCCATTCCTTCCTTCCTTTTTACTTGGACCCCGAGCCTTGCTCGGTGATCTCCGTTGCAATGGACGCCGGCACCTCTTCGTACCGGTCGAACTGCATGGTGAAATCGGCGCGGCCCTGGGACATCGACCGCAGGTCGGTGGCGTAGCCGAACATCTCGCTCAGCGGGACGCTCGCCTTGATCACCTGCGCATTGCCGATGGGCGTCATCTCCCCGACGCGGCCCCGGCGGGATGCGAGGTTGCCCATGACGTCGCCGACATAGTCTTCGGGCGTCGTCACCTCGACGGCCATCACCGGCTCGAGGAGCTTGGGCTTTGCGCGCTTCATCGCCTCCTTGAAGGCGATCGAGCCGGCGATCTTGAACGCGCGCTCGCTCGAGTCGACATCGTGGTAGCTCCCGTCGATCAGCTCGACCTTGACGTCGACGACCGGGTAGCCGGCGAGCACGCCGCTCCCCATCGCTTCGCGGATGCCCTCGTCGATCGGCTTGATGTATTCCTTCGGGATCTTGCCGCCGACGATCTTGTCGACGAACTCGTAGCCCTGGCCGGGCTCCTGAGGAAGCAGGTTGATGACGGCGTCGCCGTACTGGCCCGAGCCACCCGTCTGCCGGACGAACTTGCCCTGGACCCGCTCGGCCGGCTTCGAGATCGTCTCGCGGTAGGCCACCTGCGGGCGGCCGACGTTGGCGTCGACGTTGAACTCGCGCTTCAGCCGGTCGACGATGATCTCGAGGTGGAGTTCGCCCATGCCCGCGATCAGGGTCTGGCCGGTCTCGTCGTCGGTGGTGACACGGAAGGTCGGATCCTCCTCGGCGAGCCGTGCGAGGCCGCTGCCGAGCTTGTCCTGGTCGACTTTCGACTTCGGCT
>Ga0307373_10001970_pt1 | contig 37690 bp, 35 predicted proteins | sample OX2MG_FD_202534 | JGI IMG/M metagenome (GOLD analysis project Ga0307373, IMG submission 202534) | Soil microbial communities from Risofladan, Vaasa, Finland - OX-2 | ecosystem: Environmental > Terrestrial > Soil > Coastal area > Acid sulfate soil | place: Finland: Risofladan, Vaasa | collected...
TCGATCACCTCGGGCCGGGTCGACGTCGAAGGCGTTGAGGATCACCCTGGCCTCGATCCCGACGTCGGCCAGCTCCCGTCGGGACCTGTCGTTCACCGTGACATGTACCCAGGCGGGGTCATCGGGTGGAGGAGGAGAGGCGGCGAATTGAGCGCGCTGCCAGGGGAGGTCGTGGTGATGCAGCACCGCCGGTCGGTCCCGGATCACCGCCGCCACGACTGCGGCGGCGGGCTCGTTGAGCGGCAGCGAACAGAGGTTCTCCACCACCACCAGGTCGGCGTCCTCGAGGGCGGCTTCGACCTCGCCGGGCGTCGGAGGGTCGGTGGCGGCCATGGCCAACCCCGCCACGAGACGGTCGACGGGCCCTTCGCCGGCGACGGTGCGGACGTCGAACCCGAGGACCGAAAGAGCACCGCTCCACTTGGCCGCCTCGACGGCCACCCCGTCGGTTCCTCCGAGGCGGAACGACACGATGGCGGCGACGGGTCTGGCCACGGACCGGCAACGCTACTGCGGCCCGGCCTCTCGTCGTCTCGGGCTGGGCTTCGCACCGAGTCGGGCACTACCGTCGCTCGGGTGTCCGCGCCGGAGATCGATCCCGAAGTCCACGAGGGTGGTGTTTCGGGGACCCCGACCGTGTTGTACCAGGTCGATGCCGGCGTGGCTCGGGTCACCATCAACCGTCCGGAGCGTCGCAACGCCATGTCGTGGGAGGTCATGCGGGGCCTCCGGCGGGTGTTGGCAGAGGCTTCGCATGACCGCGACGTTCGTGTCGTGGTGCTCGCCGGCGCCGGTGACGAGGCATTTTGCGCCGGGGCCGACCTCGGGAAGATGACCGGGGCCGACGAGCCCGAGGCAGGGATCCTGTCGGTCCACGAGGCGCGAGGCGTCTTGGCGGACGTGTTCGGGGCCTTGTGGCAGCTGGGCAAGCCCACCATTGCCCGCGTCCAGGGCTTCGCGTTGGCGGGTGGCTTCGGCCTGGCTCTGGCCTGCGACCTGGTCGTGGCTTCGGAGCAGGCCCGGTTCGGGGCTCCGGAAGTGAACGTGGGCTTGTGGCCCTACATGATCACCGTTCCCCTCGTCCGCTCCATGCCGCCCAAGCAGGCGCTCGAGCTGATGCTGACGGGCCGCCGGGTCGACGCCGCCGAGGCGCTGGGCATGGGATTCGTGACCAAAGTGGTTCCTCACGCCGAGCTCGACGGGGCTGTGTCGGAGCTGGCCGGGACGTTGGCGGCCAAGTCACCCGCCGTGATGAAGCTCGGTCGGGACGCGTTCTACGCTGTCTGGGACATGGCGGCTCCCGAAGCCCTCGCCCACCTCCATGCCATGCTCTCGCTAACGGCCCAGACCGAGGACGCGGCCGAGGGCATCGCCGCCTTCTTGGAAAAGCGTGCGCCTCGTTGGCAGGGGCGTTGAGACCATGCCAGATCGACGAAGCGAGTGACGAATGCGTAAGGCTCTGATCACCGGAATCACCGGCCAGGACGGGTCGTACCTGGCCGAGCTCCTCTTGGAGGAGGGCTACGAGGTGATCGGCATGGTGCGTCGGTCCTCCACGCTGAACTTCGAGCGCATCGCCCATATCCAGGATCGGGTCTCGCTCGTGGCGGGGGACCTGCTCGACGAGATCTCACTGATTGGAATCCTGCGCGAGCACCGGCCGGCCGAGGTCTACAACCTCGCAGCCCAGTCCTTCGTACAGACCTCGTGGACCCAGCCCGTCCTGACCGGCGAGACGACCGCGCTCGGGGTGACGCGTGTGCTCGACGCCATCCGGATCGCCGATCCCGAGATTCGCTTCTACCAGGCGTCGTCGTCGGAGATGTTCGGCAAGGTGCAGGAGGTCCCCCAGAACGAAGGGACGCCGTTCTATCCACGCAGCCCGTACGGGGTGGCCAAGGTGTACGGCCACTGGATCACCGTGAATTACCGCGAGAGCTACGGGCTGCACGCATCGTCGGGGATGTTGTTCAACCACGAGAGCCCTCGTCGGGGGCTCGAGTTCGTGACCCGCAAGGTGAGCCACGGCGTGGCCCGGATCGCGGCGGGCATGGACGACAAGCTCTTCCTCGGCAACCTCGACGCCCAGCGCGACTGGGGATTTGCCGGTGACTATGTCCGGGCCATGTGGTTGATGCTCCAGCAAGACCAGCCTGACGATTTCGTGGTGTCGACGGGGGAGACCCATTCGGTACGCGAGCTGTGTGAGATCGCCTTTGCGCATGTCGGCCTCGACTGGCACGAGCATGTCGTGGTCGACGACAAGTTCCTGCGTCCCGCCGAGGTGGACCTCCTCGTGGGCGACGCCACCAAGGCGAAGACTCTGCTCAAGTGGGAGAAGACCGTGACCTTCGCCGATCTGGTCGCCATGATGGTGGACGCCGACGTGGAGCTGCTCCGTGTGCAGAACCGCTGAGCCCGAGGCGACGCCGCCGGCGTCATGATGACGATGTCGGCGGCACTGAGCGCACACGCCACCATCTCGGCCGACCCTCTGGGTGTGCTCGTCGCATTCGGCGCGGGGATGTTGTCGTTCCTCTCACCGTGCGTGCTGCCCCTCGTCCCCGGGTACGTGTCGATGGTGTCGGGGCTGTCGGCCACCGAGATCGAGGCGGGAGCCACCCGTGACACGGGTCCACTCGTGCGGGGCGTGCTCGGCTTCGTGGCCGGCTTCACCATCGTGTTCACCGCCCTAGGTGCTGCCGCTTCGGGCCTCGGCCATCTCCTCCTCGGCCATCAGCGACAGCTCGACATCGTCGCTGGGGCGCTCGTGGTGGTGTTCGGGGTGTCCATGATCGGCTTCGCCGCCCCCGGTCGGCTTCTGCGTGAGCGGCGCTTCCACCCCTTACCCTCGCGCCTGGGGGCCTGGGCGCCGCCGGTGCTCGGCATGGCCTTCGCCTTCGGATGGACGCCGTGTATCGGGCCGGTCCTCGGAGGAGTCCTCGGGCTGGCCGCCACCAGGGCCACGCTCACCTCCGGCGTGGCCCTGCTCGTCGCCTATTCACTGGGTCTCGGTGTGCCGTTCCTCGCCACCGGGCTTGCCTTCGGCCGGCTCACCTCGCTGTTCGCCCGGTTCAAACGGCGCCTGTTCCTCGTCAACATGGTTTCGGGCGCCGCTTTGGTGGTTTTCGGTGTGTTGCTGCTCACCGACAACCTCCACTGGTTGTCCTCTTTGACCGCTGATGTGCTCAGAGGTGTCGGTCTCAGCCGCCTGACGGTGAGCTGACGCAGCCTCGCCCTGGCAGGGGCGGCTCCCGCTTGGAATCACAGAGGGGGTCCCCCGTAGCATGGGCGCCAGGCCATGGCCCCCGCAGTCCACCTCAGTACCGCCGTTTGTGTGACCGGGCGGTTTCCGGCCCTGGCCGGCGTCGATCTCGCCGTCGCCCAGGGTGAAGTGGTCGTTCTCGAAGGGCCGAACGGGGCGGGAAAGACGAGTGTGTTGCGGGTGTGCGCGGGCCTGCTCCCACTGACGGGGGGCGAGGGCACCGTGCTCGGATGCGATCTCCGCCACGACGCGCCTGCCCTTCGTCGGCGCGTGGGCATGCTCGGCCACGCCGCGGCTCTCTACGACGACCTCACCGTCGTCGAGAACGTCCGCTTCGCGGTGAGGGCGGCGGGAGGGAGTCTGTCGAACGTCGACGCCGTGCTCGATCGCCTCGAGCTCGGGGGCAGGGTGCGACGTACTCCGGTGGGACGACTGTCCGCCGGCCAGCGTCGGCGGGTGGCGCTCGCTGTGCTCGTGGCGCGTCGTCCCGAACTTTGGCTCCTCGACGAACCTCACGCCGGACTCGACGCGGATGCCAGGGTGGTGCTCGGCGAGATCGTGGCCGAGGTCGTCGCACAGGGCGCCACCGTGCTTCTGGCGTCACACGAGCCCGAGGAGTCGTGGCCTCTGGCCGACCGGGTGGTGTCGCTCGTGGGGGGGCGCGTCGTCGAGGTCCGCCACGTGGGTGCCACGGCGCGCCGACCGGTGCCGCCCCCCGACACGCTGCGAGCGGTTTCCGGGAGTGTCCATGTGGCGTGACAGCGTGCTCGTGGCGGGAAAGGACCTGCGCATCGAGCTTCGGTCGCGCGTCGTCCTGCACCAGGTCGTACCCGTGGCGGTCCTGGTCCTGGTCCTGTTCGCATTCGCTCTCGGGCCCGATCGCGCCCCGATGGCTCACGCCGCGCCGGGACTGTTCTGGATGGCCGTGCTCTTCGCCAGCGTGCTCGCCGTGCAGCGGAGCTTCGCCCTCGAGGCTCCCGAGGGCGCGCGCGACGGCCTGCGCTTGTCGGGGCTCGATCCCGCCGGGGTCTTCCTGGGCAAGACCGCGGCGGTGGCACTGGAGATGGTGCTTCTCGAGGTGGTGCTCACCGCCGGCATCGTCGTCCTGTACGGCTCGCACATCCGGTCCTACGGGTCCATCGTGGTGGCAGGCCTCGCCGGAACCGCCGGCCTGGCCGCGGCGGGCACGCTGTATGGCGCCCTGGCGGCGGGACTACGGGTGCGCGAGACCTTGTTGCCGTTCTTGTTCCTTCCCGTGGCAGCTCCGGTCCTGTTGGCGGGGACGCGGGCGTGGCAGGCCGCTTTGGGGATCGGGGTCGGGAGTGCCGGTGATCCCTGGGTTCGACTCCTGCTCGTCTTCGCGGCGGTGTACCTCGCCTTGGGGGTTGTCATCTTCGGACCGCTCCAGGAGGCGTCGTGAGCTCGACGGACCCGGCCGTGGCGCCGTGGAGCGCGCGCGCCACGTGGATCGTGCGAGGTCTCGGGATCGCGGCCGCCCTGGCCCTGGCCGGAACGATCTGGCTCGGACTGTGGGTGACACCACCGGACCAGGTCCAGCACAACCTGGTCCGGTTGGTCTATATCCACCCGCCCATCGCCTGGGTGGCTCTCTACCTCGCCTTCGGTGTGGCGGCGGGCTCGAGCGTCTTGTGGCTGTGGCCCCGGACGCGGAGCCGGTTCTGGGACCGGTTGGCGGTGTCGGCTGTCGAGGTGGGCATCGTGTTCACCGCACTCACGCTCGTCACGGGCTCGATCTGGGGTCGCCCCACCTGGGGTGTGTGGTGGGCCTGGGATGCCCGACTCACGTCGACGGCCTTGTTGCTCCTCCTCCTGCTCGGGTACATGGCGGTGCGGCGGGTGCCCGCCGACCCCGACTCCCGGGCCCGACGCAGCGCCGTGGTCGCTCTCGTGGCGGCCGTGGACGTCCCCATCGTGCACTTCTCGGTGGACTGGTGGCACACCCTGCACCAAGGGGCCACGGTGCTCAACGCCAATCTGTCGCCCACCATCCACGGCTCGATGGCGTGGACGCTGCTGCTCGGGTTCGTCGCCTTCACCTTGTTGTTCGCGTGGATGCTCGCCATTCGCTACCGGGTCGAGGTGTTGTCCGAGCAACTCCAGGACTCAGCACTCGAAGTCGCCCTGCGCGAGCGTTGGGCCGAAGGCAAGGGTCCCCTCACGGACCCGGGGGGTGCATTGGCATGACGCCCTCACCCGGCACGAGACCCAACCCATGAGCTACATCGACGCCGGCTACGTCATCGCCTTCGGTGTGTTGTCGGCGTACGCGGCGATCCTCTGGCGTCGGCGTCAACGCTTGGAACGTTCGGCTGCTCGGACCGACGCGTCGCGCCAGCCATGACCGAGCCGACCGTGCTGGACACCGCGTCAATGTCGGGGCCCGGCGCTGGTGATACCGCGGGCCCGGGGACGCCGGATACCGTCGCACCCCCAGCGTCGAAGCGCCGCCGAAACCGGTGGCGGCTGTGGGGTGTCGCCGCCGTCTTGGTGGGGGCGTTCGCCTTTCTTCTCGTCGAGGGCCTCGGCAGCTCGCTCAACTATTTCGAGACCGTCGACCAGGCGCTCGCCCACAAGGCCACGCTCGGGTCCCAGACCTTCCGGCTCGAGGGTGTCGTCGTCCCCGGGACGGTCCACCGCATCCCCGGGGGCGTCTCCTTCGTGGCAGCCGGCACCGAGCACAAGGTCGACGTCGTCAACCACGGCAACCCTCCGCAGCTCTTCCAACCCGACATCCCGGTCGTGGTGGTGGGCCACTTCGCGGGGACCTCGTTCGTCTCGGACCAACTGATCGTCGACCACAGCGCCCAATATGTCCAGGCGCATCCGAACCGAGTCAAGGCACCGAACGGGACCACGCGGTGAACGCCGCCCTCGGGCACAGCGGCGTCCTGCTCGGCTTGGCGTCGTCGATTGTGGGCGTGGCGGTGATCGCCTTCGGCCTGGCCCGGAATCGTCCCGAATTGGCGCGCACCGGGCGGTTGTACGCGGTGCTGGTGCTCGTGGGCGCGGTCATCGCCACGGTGGCGATGGAGCGCGCCCTCTTGACCCACGACTTCTCCCTCGCCTTCGTGGCCGCCAACAACAGCAGGTCGACGCCATTGCTCTACACCATCACCGGCATGTGGTCGGCGCTGGCCGGGTCGATCTTGTTGTGGGGTCTCATCCTCGCCGGGTACATCGTGGCCATGGTGTGGCGGTTCCGCCGCCAAGGTGCGGACCCCCTCGTGGCGTGGGCGACACTGGTGGCCCTGGTCGTGGCGGTCTTCTTCTTCGGGCTGATGGCCGGTCCCGCCGATCCGTTCCGGACCGTGGCCGGGGCGGTGCCGGCCAACGGGTTGGGGCCCAACGTGTTGTTGCAGGACAACGCGTTGGTGGCGTTCCACCCTCCCATCCTCTATCTCGGGTTCGTCGGTTTCACGATTCCCTTCGCCTTTGCCATCGCATCGCTCATCACCGGGAGGATCGGTGAGGGGTGGCAAGTCGCCACCCGCCGATGGACGTTGTTCGCGTGGGCGTTTTTGACGGTGGGGATCGTGCTCGGCGCGTGGTGGTCGTACCAGGTGCTGGGGTGGGGCGGGTTCTGGGCCTGGGACCCCGTTGAGAACGCCTCGTTCCTCCCGTGGTTGTGCGCCACCGCCTATCTGCATTCGGTGCTCGTCCAAGAACGACGCGGCCTGCTGCGCGTGTGGAACCTCTCACTCGTGATCGCAACCTTCAGCCTCACCATCCTGGGCACGTTCCTCACCCGGTCCGGCGTGATCGAGTCCGTGCACGCCTTCTCCGACTCCGACATCGGCCCCCTCCTGCTCGGCTTCTTCGGAGCGGTCATGGCCACGGGCGTGGGCCTCATCGCGTGGCGAGGAGACCGGCTGCGATCACCCGGCGGCATCGACGCGGTCGTCAGCCGGGAAGGCGCGTTCTTGGCGAACAATCTGCTCTTCGTCGCCTTTGCCTTCGTCGTGCTCCTCGGAACGGTGTTCCCCCTTCTCTACGAGGCCTTTCGCGGCCAGCAGGTCACCGTGGGCGCGCCCTACTTCAACGCCATGACCCTGCCCATCGGCCTCGCCCTGCTCTTTCTCATGTCGATCGGCCCGGCACTGCCCTGGCGCAAGACGTCGGTGGGCACGCTGCGCGACCGGTTGACGGTGCCGGCGTGGGTAGGTGCGCTCGTCATCGTGGGGTCTGTGGTCAGTGGGGTCCGGGGCCTCGGACCGCTCGTGGCCTTCGGTCTCGGTGGCTTCGCAGCCGCTGCCAACGGCCGGCAGCTCGTGCTCTCGGCCCGGGGGGCACATCGCAGCGGAGCCGGCGCGTGGCGGGGTCTCGTGGGCCGCGCCAATGGCGGCATGGTGGTCCACCTCGGTGTGGTGGTGATCGCCGTTGCTCTCGCCGCGGCGACCTCGTTCGGCCATCGCAGCGAGGTGACGCTGCACCCGGGTCAGGTCGTCTCGACCGACGGCCATGAGCTCAAGTTCATCGGTCTGACCCAGATCCGCTCCCCGGCCCGGACCGCCACCGAGGCCCTCGTCATGGTCGACGGGCACGGACCGCTGCTCCCTGCGGTGAGCCAGTACGGCCAGAACACCGAGGCGGTGGGGACTCCGGCCATCGATTCGAGCCTCGAGGACGACGTCTATCTCACCGTGGACGCGCTGCCAGTGAAAGCCGGGGGACCGGTCACGATCGGTGTCACCGTGCAACCGCTCGTGGTCTGGTTGTGGGGCGGGGGGTTGCTCCTCGTGATCGGGTCCGCCCTCGCCGCGGTCCCCGGGAAGCGGCGGCGCGCCACCGACCCCGTGTCGGCGCCCGTCCCCGGCGCGGAGGCCGGTGACGGCAGCACGGGATCGGGCGACGCCCAAGCAGAGCGTGTCGCGGCCCCGCCTCGAGCGCGCTCCAACGTCGACTCCGAGGATGTCGGTTCGCAGGACGTCGAGTCGGAGGAGCCCGGCGACGACAAGCACGTGGCCGAGCCCGTCCCGGCCGGTTCCCCGTGACGGTCACCCAAAGCGAGCCCCCCGAGCCCGGTGCCGCCACCCATCGCCGCCACACCGCCAAATGGGTGGCGGGGGTGACCCTGGTCGCCGGAGCCGCCCTGGTGGCCTTGCTCGCCACCCGGCCGCCTCAGACCGTCACCGAAGTCGACACACCGCTCGTCGGCCAGAGCGCGCCGTCGATCTCGGGTCCCACGCTCGGTGGAGGCACGTTCAACCTGTCGTCGTGGCGGGGCCGTTGGGTCGTCGTGAACTTCTTCGCGAGCTGGTGCCCCCCGTGCCAGCAGGAGCAACCCGAACTGGTGGCGTTCGCCTACGGGCACCGGTCGCCGGGCTCCGCCGGCCTGGTCGGCGTGGTGTTTGACGACTCGGCGTCGACGGCCCGGAGCTTCATGGCCTCCACCGGTGCGACCTGGCCCGCCGTCGTCGACGGAGGTGGGCAGATCGCTCTCGACTACGGCGTGCGGGGACCGCCCGAGACCTTCATCGTGGCGCCCGACGGCACCGTGGTGGCTCATTTCGACGGCCCCATGACCGATACTTCGCTCGACTACTGGCTGAGCCGGGCCCAGGGGGGTCACCGGTGATTGGGTCCTCCCCCTCCCGGTGGACGCGCTGGGCGTCGTGGGTGGTCCTCGTGATCGTGGTTGCCGTCGCCCTCGGTTTCGGGGCGTCTCGGGGCGGCGCTCCCCCCACGGTCACCCAACGGGTCGACACCATCGACGCCCTCGTGCGTTGCCCGAGCTGTGAGGGCATCTCGGTGGCGGATTCCTCGGCATCGACGGCGGTTGCGATCCGCCGTGCCGTGACGACCCGTGTCCGCGCCGGGGAGAGCGACGGTCAGATCGACACGTTCTTGGTGAGTCGCTACGGGCCCGGCATCCTGCTGCGCCCACCCACGCAAGGGTGGACGGTGTGGGTGTGGGTGCTGCCTCCGGTGGCGGTGGTCGTGGCCGTGGTCGGGCTCGTCACGGTGCTGTGGCGACGCCGCCGCCGCGCTGCGGTGTCGGTCTCGGACGAGGACCGCGCCCTGGTCGCCCGGGCCCTAGCCGATCGCTCACGCGCCGTCGCACAGTCCGCGGAGCCCGCACCCGCGCCGTGACCCGCGCTGAGCTCGAAGACGAACGGTCCTTTCTCTTGGACTCACTCGAGGACCTCGAGCGAGAGCGGCGTGCCGGTGACATCTCCGAGTCGGACTTCACCGTGTTGCGCGATCGCTACACCCATCGCGCCGCGGAGGTCCTGCGGGCACTCGAGAGCGGAGAACCACCCCGTGCGTTGGGGCTCGAAAACCTGGCACCGACACCGATGTCAACCGGCACCGCGAAGGACGCGCCCGCACCGGCACGGAGGCGCCGACGGTCCATGTTGGTGGCGGGGTCTCTCGTCGTGGTGGCAGCGATCGCGAGCACCCTCGTCGTGACCCAGACCGGTACACGGCTCCCCGGTCAGACGGTGTCAGGCTCGGTCAGCCTGAGCCGGGCCGCGCAATTGCAACGGACCCTCGCCCAGGCCGAGACCCTCGAGATCTCCGGAAATGCGTCCGGCGCGCTCCGCCTGTACCTGGAGGTGCTGACCCAGGACCCCACCCAGCCCGAGGCGCTGGCGGAATCCGGATGGCTCGAGTTCGAGGCAGGAGTGAGATCGGGCGACGCCGCGGTGTTGTCTCGTGCGCAAGACCAGGAGCAGATGGCAGAACGCGCCGCCCCCGGCGCCTACGCGCCGCATCTATATCTGGGGTCGATGCGTCTTGCCGAGGGCAACGCCCCTGGCGCTGTCGCCGAGTTCCGCCAGTTCCTCGCCGACCGACCGCCGGCGTCGGAAGTGCAGGTCGCCAAGTCGATCATCACCCAGGCGTTTCGCAAGGCCAATCTGCCCGTCCCGGCCATGGGGAGTAGCTGACCGATCGCGACCTCGGCATCACGACCCAACCGGCGCGCTGAGCGCCGACTGCTCAGGCCCGAAGGGCGCGCAACTGGGCGACGACCCGGGGGAACGCCGCCGCGAACGCCTCGACGTCGTCATCGGTGGTGGACCATCCGACCGACAACCGCAGTGAGCGCTCTGCGTCGACACCCATGGCCGCCAGCACGGGCGACGGCGCCAGGGACTCCGAGGAGCACGACGAGCCGGAGTGGGCCGCGATCCCGTTCTGGTCGAGGCCGAGGAGGACCGGCTCGGCCTCGACTCCGCCCACCGCCACGCACACCAGGTGAGCGATCCGGTCGTGGCGGTCGCCCAGCACCTCGACGTCGTCGACCGCCGTGGCGGCGGCGAGGATGGCGTCGGTGCGCCGTGTGGCCTGCGCGGACTCAAAGGCAAGTCGGCCGGGCTCTGTCAGGGCTTGGGCGGCTGCCCCGAACCCGATGATGCCCAGGATGTTCTCGAGCCCGCCGCGTCGTGCCCGCTCCTGTTCGCCGCCGACCACCCACGGTTCGACCCGCAGTCCACGCCGCACCACCAGAGCACCGATCCCGGGAGGCCCCCCCAGTTTGTGGGCGCTCACCGATACGAGATCCGCGCCGAGCTCGTCGAGGACCATCTCGCCGTGCCCCGCGGTCATGCACGCGTCGACGTGGACGAACGCGTCGTGACGGTGCGCTACCTCGACGACCTCGGGCACGGGTTGGACGGTGCCGACCTCGTGGTTGGCGCTCTGACAATGCACGAGGGCGGCGGGAGCGCCATCTCGCGCTGTCTTGAGGAGGGCGCTCTCCACCGCGGCGGGGTCGATGCGTCCCAGCCGGTCGACCTCCACGCGCTCCACCGGGCCGGCGCGCGCCGAGGAGTCGCGCACCGAGGAGTGCTCGACATCGGCGAGCACGATGGGCCGCCCCGGTCGCGCCCGGGTCGCTCCCCACGTGGCGGAGTTCACAGACTCGGTCCCGCCCGAGGTGAACACGACCTGTCGGGGACCGACGCCGAGCAGCGCGGCGACTTGTTCTCTCGCCAGTTCCAATTCGGCGCGGACGACGCGACCTTCGGTGTGGACCCGGCCCGGGTCGCCGACGGTGTCACGTGCCGACTCCAACCAAGCGGTCATGGCCGCCACCACTTCGGGACGCGGTGGCGAAGTGGAGGCGTGGTCGAGGTAGTGGCGCGCCAGGGCTCAGACCAGCGCCGCGCAGGCTTCGTCACCGCGGGCGCGCGACGAAAGCACGACCGGGATGGGTGCATCGGCCTCCTCGCCGCACAAGACGGCCAGGAGCCCGCGCACGAGACCCCGGTCCACGGCACAGATCACGGGGTGTTGGGTGGCGGCCTCGCCGAAGGGGCAGTGCGCGGCCACCACCGCGATCGACTCTCCGCGGTCCTCGGCATGGGCGGCGAAGCCATGGGCTGTCAGTGCATCGGCGATGGCGTGCATGGCGGCGCGCACCGACCGTTGTCCCTCACCGGGCTCCATCCGATCGGCGAGCACTCGGCCGTAGTTCTCGCCGAGCCGCTCGGCCATGCGCTCGGCCTCGACGGGACCGAGCAGCTCCAGGGCTTCGGCCAGCAGAGCCACGATCAGGTCGTCGCGGTGATTGGCGAAGTCCAAGGTGGGATCACCACCGGGCCCGTCCGCGGCCCGGTAGTGCTTGGACGGGCGTCCCGCTCCGGCACTGGGGGGGCGTTCCAGGCTCACCTCGAGATACCCCCCGGCGGCGAGCCGGTCGAGATGGTGCCGGGCCACATTGGGGTGGACCGAGAACTCAGCGGCCAATTCCGAGGCGGTGGCACCGGGGTGCGACCGGACGTGGAGGTAGATCTCGCGACGCGTCGGGTCTCCGAACGCAGAGGTCACGGCGGCCACCGCGGCCGAGAACCTGCGATCGGCGGGGGCGTTCGCAGCGAAATCGGGCGTTGATTGCACACCGGTAGTCTACCGGTTGAGCGCGGCGTAATCCCTGGTCGCGCCGCCGGACCCTTTCCGAGAGAGGCGCCGTGGCCCCGACCGATGCCGAAGTGCTCGCCGCCGCCGCGGCCGTGGAGGACCCGACCTTGCGTCGCGGCCTCGGGGAGCTCGGGATGGTGCGTTCGGTTCGATCGGGTCGCCGCCAGGCGTCAGTGGTGCTGGCGCTGCCTGTCGAGAAGTGGCCCACGGCCGACGAACTGGTCGACCAGATCGTCCGGAGCGTGGGAGCCCTGCCCGGCATGGGTGAGGTGAAGGTCGAAGTCGCCACCATGACCGGCGAGGAGCGTCAGGAGCTCCATCGCCGGCTGGCCCTCGGGTCCGGGGGCGAACCGGTCGAAACGATCCCCACGGCCCGCCCTGCCCATGCGCATGGGGCTGATGGGCCCCCCGCACCGCTCGGGCACGAGGCCGGGCGACCCAATCGCTTCATGGCACCGGGATCGCGTACCCGGGTGGTGGGGATCTCATCGGGTAAAGGTGGTGTCGGCAAGTCGTCGGTCACCGTGAACCTGGCCGTGGCGTTGGCGGCGCGGGGCTATGACGTCGGGCTGCTCGACGCCGATGTCTATGGCTTCTCGGTCCCGAAGATGCTCGGTGTGACCCGGGGCCCCGTCGCCCTCGACGACCTCCTCGTGCCGCCGGTGGTCCACGGGGTGCGCTGTCTGTCGATGGGCTTCTTCGTCCCCGACGAGCAGCCTGTGATCTGGCGTGGTCCCATGCTGCACAAAGCGCTCGAACAGTTTCTCGTCGACTCGTATTGGGGAGAGCCCGACTTCCTCCTCATCGACATGCCCCCGGGGACCGGCGACGTGACCCTTTCGTTGGGCCAATATCTCCCTCGCACTGAGATCGTGGTGGTGACGACTCCACAGGCGGCCGCGCAGCGAGTCGCCCAACGCTCTGCCTACGCGGCCAAGAAGCTCAAGCTGGCGGTGCGAGGCGTCGTGGAGAACCTCTCGTGGTTCACCGGCGACGACGGCACCCGCTACGAGCTCTTCGGCGCCGGTGGCGGCCAGGCGCTCGCCGACGATCTCGAGGTGCCGCTGCTGGGCCAGGTACCGCTTGTCCCCGACCTCCGCGTCGGCGGCGACATCGGCGTGCCGGTGCGCGTGTCGGATCCCGGTGGCGAAGCCGCCCGGGCTTTCGACGCTCTAGCGACCCGCCTCGAGGAGCTCGGACCGGCTCGCATCTATCGACGGGAGCTCAACGTCCGGTGAGGTAGTCGACGCCGCGGGGAAGCCTGTCCCGGTCCCATCCGAGATCAGACACGGCGATGCCCACCGCGAAGCGATCGGTCATCCCCGCCACGTACGCGACCGCCTCGAACACCGCGCCCTCGCTGCCCCCGGCCAGGCCTCCGCCGCTTCGCACGCCGGGGATGAGGTTGGGTTGGTCGGTGAAGTGTGCGACCAGGGCGCGCAACATCGACACCACCGACTCGCCTTGTGTCACCGATGCCGGGCGGAGGTAGATGTGCTCGTAGTTGCACTGCCGGAAGGCGGCGAGAGCCTCGGCCAGCTCCTCGTCCATCCCCACCCTGCCGCTGCGCAGTGTGGAGCGTACCGTCCCTTCGATGAAGGTGCGCAGTTGTCGCGATCGGGTCTCGCCGCAGAGCCCGAGCACGATGTCGGGAAGAAGTGTCGGGGTGACGATCCCGGCCGAGACGGCGTCCTCCCAGTCGTGGCACAGGTACGCGATCCGGTCCGCCCAACTCACCACCTCGCCCTCCGGAGTGGCGGGCGCAGGACGCGACCAGGAGTGGTTGCGGATGCCGTCGAGTGTCTCCTGGCAAAGGTTCAGGTTTGCCACCGAGACATCCGCGCCCCAGACGGCGTGATCGAAGCCCCCTGGGAGGAAGATCCCGAGTGCGTCCTCGCTCATGTGCCCACCCGGACCATGCCCGCAGTCATGTCCCAGGGCGATGGCTTCGGTCAACGCCACGTTCAGTCGGCACGCCTGGGCGATCCCGGTCGCCACCTGGGCCACCTCGAGGGCGTGGCTGAGCCGGGTCCGTTGATGGTCGGCGGGGAAGACGAAGACCTGAGTCTTTCCCGCCAGTCGCCGGAAGGCCGCCGAATGCAAGATGCGGTCCCGGTCCCGCTCGAAACACGTCCGCCACGGGTCGGGCCCCTCGGGAGCGGCGCGTCGACCCCCGGCCGTGGCCCGGGTCGCCCCCGGTGCGAGCACCTGGTCTTCGGCCTCTTCGCGCTCGGAGCGCCCGTAGGGCTGGCCCTCGGCATCGATGCCCAGGCTGGCGGAGGAGTCGGCATGGGCCGTGCGCAGGCCCTGGCCGCCGTGGCCCGTCATGGTGGCCGCCCAGCGACGACCCCGCTCGGTCGGCGCGACGGGGGTTGGCTCCATGGGCTTTAGTGTGGCGCAGAGCTGTATGGTCGTTGGCCGTCCGGCCCCCGGCCGGTTCGATCGGAGGAGCGAGACAGAGGTGGACGTGCGCATCGGGATCGTACAGAGCGCCAAGGAGCTCGAGGTCGAATTGGACGACGACGCCGATCGCGAGGCGGTGATCGCCGACATCGAGTCATCGCTGGTCGGAGAATCAGGGGTGCTGTGGCTCACCGACCGCAAGGGTCGCCGTGTTGCCATTCCGGTGGCCAAAGTCGCCTATGTCGAGGTAGGGGCCCCGACCCACGAGCGCCGGGTCGGTTTCGGCGCCCCCTGACCCGACTCCCTGAGCCGGATCCTCTGAACCGGATTCCTGAGCCGGATCCCTGACCCGAAGGGGCGGTGGTGGCACCCGTGAGCACCGCCGAGCGCCAGATGGTCGGACTACTCGACCGCCGTCTTCTGTTCGTCACGGGGAAGGGTGGGGTCGGCAAGACGACGGTTGCCGCCGGACTGGCGTTGTATGCCGCCGAGCACGGCCGGCGTACGCTCGTGTGCGAGATGGATGCCAAAGGTGATGTGGCCGCCTACTTCGAGACCGGCCCCACCAATTTCGCGGCGCGCGAGGTGTTCCCGTCCTTATGGGCCATGTCGATGGACACCGAGGCGTCGCTTCGTGAATACCTCCGGCTCAATCTGCGCATCCCCGTGGTGGGCCGGATCGGGCCGTTGGCCAAGGCGTTCGACTTCGTTGCCACCGCTGCTCCGGGCGTGCGGGAGATCCTCACCGTAGGGAAGTTCTGTTACGAGGTACGTGAGCGTCACTACGACCTCGTTGTCGTCGACGCGTCCGCCACGGGCCACATCGTCGGGCAACTCGCTGCACCCCAGGCGATCAACGACCTCGTCAAGGTCGGGCTGATCCGCTCCCAGACCGATTGGATTCTCGACATCCTCTCCGATCCGGCCACGACGGGACTCGTGATCGTTACCACGCCCGAGGAGATGCCGGTCAACGAGACGATCGAATTGGCCGGAAAGGTCGCTACCGAGACGTCGGTCGAGCTCGCCGCGGTGATCGTGAACCGGGTCCTCCCCGAGTTGTTCGGGCGCAGCGAAGAGACGGTCTTCAACGAGTTGTGCCGACCGGCGACCTCGGCCGAGCTCAAGAAGCTCGTCTCTGACGACCCCCGGCCGGTGCTCGACGCAGCCCGACTCGCCGTCACCTTGCGCCGCACGCGTGCAGAGCATCTCGAGCGGTTGCGCAGTGGCATCGACCCTGCCGTCCCGATGATGTACCTGCCCTTCCTCTTCACCCGTCTGCACGGCTTGCGGACGTTGCGCCAGGTGGCCCTGTCCCTGGGCGAGGAGCTGGCCTCGTAATGGCCAGGCAGAGCCCCGCCGAGAGCGAGCCGCGCCGGGCGTCGCTCGACGGTCTCATGGCGTCGAAGGAGATCGTCGTGGCGTGTGGGCCCGGAGGAGTGGGAAAGACCACCACCGCGGCCGCGGCCGCCGCCATGGCGGCCGCGCACCTCGGGGGTAAGGTGCTCGTGCTCACCGTGGACCCCGCTCGACGCCTGGCCGACGCGTTAGGTCTCGAAGGGATCGGCAACACCGAGCGGCGCGTCCCCGAGGAGTCGTTCCTCGCCGCCGGGGTGAAGCCGAGGGGTGAGCTGTGGGCGGCCATGCTCGACACCAAGGAGTCCTGGGACTCTCTGATTCGGCTGCATGCCCCCGACGACCGCACCCGGGACGAGATCCTGTCGAACCCGCTCTACCTCAACATCTCCTCGCGCTTCGTCCAGAGCCACGACTACATCGCCATGGAGCGGCTGTTCGAGATCCACGCCGGGGGGAACTACGACCTGATCGTGGTGGACACCCCGCCCACGCGCAACGCGCTCGACTTTCTCGACGCCCCCGAGCGGATGGCCGAGTTCTTCTCGAGCCGACTGCTGCGCTGGCTCATCGTGCCGTACCGCTCGAGGCTCGTGAACCTCGCATCGAAACCCTTCTACCAAATCGCCGACCGGATCCTCGGAACACAATTCCTCGAAGACGTCGCCCAGTTCTTCGTCCTCTTCCAGTCCATGTACGACGGGTTCGTCGAACGGGCGCACGCCGTACACCGCCTCATGGCGGACCGACGCACCTCGTTCATCGTGGTGTCCACCCTCGAGGCGGTCCCCCTGCGCGAGGCGGAGTTCTTCGCCCAGGCGCTCAAGGACCGTCGCTTGCACCTCGGGGCCATCGTCTTGAACAAGGTCCTCCCCGCCTACCTGCGCGATCCCCACGGCGCCGCAGTCGCCGAGAAGCTCCGGGACCGGGCCGACGAGCTTGCCGACGCCCTCGCCCCCAAGGTCCGCTCGGGTGATGTCAGTCAGATCGGGCGCGTGCTGTCGGAGGTCGGGCGGAGCTATCTCGACTACCGGGTGGTCGCCCAACGCGAGGCCGAGCAACAGGCGGAGCTGGCCACAGTGCCTGAAGCGCTCGTGAGCATTCCCTACTTCGAGACCGACGTCTACGACCTCGCCGGCCTGCTCCGTCTCGGCGAGCAGCTGTGGGGCTCGTGACGGGGTCGGGGCGTGCGCTACTGCTGGGGGTAGGGCCCGCCGCCCTCGGCGTGTTGTTTGGCGATGTACATGGCGGTGTCGGCCCGACCTAGCAGCGTAGCGGCGGTGTCGCCGGGGCCGGGGTGGGCAAGGCCCACACTGGCGGTCAACCGGAACGTGCCCTCGGGCAGCTCGATGGGGCGTTGGATGCCCTCGGCGAGCCGTGCCGCCAACGCCCGGAGCTCCTCGGGGTCGCGGATCGCGGCGACCACCACGAATTCGTCTCCCCCGTACCGGGCCACGACGTCGCCTTTGCGAACCGACGCCTCGAGGCGTGCCGCCACCCGGCGCAGGATCTCGTCGCCCGTCGCTCGGCCGTGCTCGTCGTTGATGGGCCGGAACCCATTGAGGTCGATGAACACCACGGCGGTCGTGGGGTTGCCCAGGCAACGTTCGACGTGTGCCCGCAGCGTGACCCGGTTGGCGAGACCCGTGAGAGGGTCGAATGTCGTCAGCTCGTCAAGGGCGTCCCTGGTGGCACGCAACTGGGTGATGTCGTGCCCGGACACGACGAGGCCGTTCACGGTCGGGTCGTCGAGGAGGTTGACGATGCTCAACTCGAACGGGACCGATTCGTTCCCACCTCGGCGCATGAGCTCGACCTCGACGACGGTGGGCGCTCGGCTGAACGAAGGGACGTCGATCGATCGCGACAATGCCGCCGCCAGGCTCCCGCGATCGTGGGAGGCGGCAAATTCCACCAGGGGCCTGCCTTCGACGAGCTCCTGGTCGTGGCCGAGAAGTCTGGTGATCGCCGCGCTGACCGCTTCGATGCGACCCGAAGCGTCCAACAGCATGATCACGCTGGTGGAGTTGTGGACGATGGCTCGGAACTTCCCTACTTCGTCACCAGCGATCTCCCAACGGCGTCGCTGCGTCAGGTCGCGAAGGCACAGCACGAGTCCATTGACCGCGGGCCGGTCGAGGAGATTGGCGCCGATGACCTCGACGAGTTTCCAACCTTCGGGCGTGCGGATCCGAAGCTCGATGGGAGTCCCCACCGCCTTGCCCTGGATGCTCGTCAGCGCCACCGCGGCGACCTCCTGGTCGTCAGGGTGCAAGAAGTCGAGCCCGTCGACTCCGGCCAGGCGCGTGCTATCGACTCCGAACAACCGTTCCGCGGCGTCGTTGGCCCAAATCAGTCGGGCAGAGGCGTCAACAACGACGACCGCGTCAGGAAGCCAGACAGCTATGTCGAGCAAACCGCGCGATTCGATCACCAGGACTCCATCGGCTGTGCCGGCCCTCGGCCTTAGCCTTGGTCTGTGCAGGGGAGTGACCCCTTCGGGCCCACGCCCCCCCGGGGGGGGACCCCTGTAGGCGCACGGAGGACATTTTTCCTGGTCACAGGCCCTTCAAGGCGGTGCGAGTCGAGAGCTCCCCGAGAAGGGTCTGGCGATGTGTCCGCGGCACGGGACAGGCCTAGTTGGAGCTGGTTCGAGTCGACACGGCCAACGCCTGGCGATGAGGGAACACGGCCAGTGCTCGCCATTGAGGCGATCGGGCTATCGGCGATGGCGCGAGCGCGTGTCGTCTCCGCGCCCGGGGGAGGGGTGGATCGGACGAGGCTTCTCCGACGTGGCGCCTTGGTCGGAGATTGTGTTGCCCTGGATGAAGAACGGTGCTCGAGATGCCGACAGGCATGCATGACCAATCGGTCGGAGACAGGTGCACGAGGTACCCGACCCGACGCGGGCACAGTCATGGCGACGAGAACGTGTGGCTTTGTGTTCACGACCACGGGTCGACCGTGTGCCAACCTCGTGTCCGACCAGTCCCCGTGGTGCCGGGCCGGGCACCCGAGTACGCCCGCCGTGTCCGACGACGCGCTCAGTGTTGCTCCTGATCGCTCCGACGCGGGGCCGCAGCGCCCGCCCCAGGGTGTCGGGGTCCGACGGCCGGGAAGCCGGACGCGACGGGCCACCGAACTGATCCGACAGGCCATGGCGAGCGAGGACGCCGACCAGCTCGGATTGCGAGCCGAGACCGTGCTCGGCGACTGCACGACGGCCCTGGCCCTGCTGGGCGGGCCCGACGCCTCACCCGCCGCTCGTGCCGCGGTCGTTCAGCGATTCGGACGGGTGGGAGCGTTACTCGTCCTCGGATACGAGGAGCGGGGGCGGGGGCGTCATCTCGCGCCCGTGCACGGCTATGGTTCGGCCGAAGGGTCCGAGCGCGCCGATGCCGATGCGCATCTCGAAACCCTGGTGCAGCTGTTCGACCAGCTCGACGCGCGCGACCTCTACTGGCTCCTGTGCGAGATCGACGAAGACGAGGGGTTCGCGGGGGACCCCGACGGGATCGATGCACACCGGTGGCTGCACGCCACCTATGCCGTCGCGGCGCGCGACGGCACGCCCGGTGCCCACCGGGCGTATATGTGCGCGCTCGATCGGGTCATGCGCCTCGTGAGGCCGCTCGTCGCCTCGTAGGCGGTCCGGGAGGCGGGCCGCCGCCGCCTACGATGCGGGCGGAGGGACCGCCCACATGACCGACATCACCGACCCTGTCCTCGAGGCCTACGCGGAGTCTCACAGCACCGCGCCCGAGGCCCACCTGGTGGCACTGTCCGAGCAGACGCGGGCCACACTCAATTCCCCACAGATGATGGTGGGCGCGCTCGAGGGACGGTTCCTCGAGATGCTCGTCTTCGCCTTGCGCCCCTCATGGGTCCTCGAGATCGGAACCTTCAGCGGTTATTCCTCGCTGTCGATGGCGGCCGGTCTCCCGCCGGGGGGACGGATCACGACCTGTGAGTTGAGTCCCGTCCATGCCGCCGCGGCCCGGTCGCATATCGTGGCGAGCCCGTACCCCGACGCCATCGAGGTCATCGAAGGTCCCGCCCTCGACACCGTGGCGAAGCTCGACGGTCCGTTCGACCTGGTCTTCATCGACGCCGACAAGAACAACTATCTGGCCTACTACGAGGCGGTCTTGGGGAAGCTCTCTCCGAGCGGCCTCATCGCGGCTGACAACACCTTGTGGAGCGGGAGGGTGGTGGACGACACCGATCTGTCCGACGACACCCGTGCCATCCGCACCTTCAACGACGCCGTGGTGGCCGACCCCCGAGTGGTCTGCGTGCAGATGACGATCCGAGACGGCGTCACCCTCATCAGGAAAAAGCCCGTCGCCTCCGGCGGCCGGTGAGCTCCGGTCGGGAGACTGCCGGTTCGATGCTCGACTACCACCTTCACCTGTGGCCCCATGGCCAGCGCGACACGGCTCCCACGCTCGAGCATGTGGCGGATTACTGCGAGCGCGCTCAGGCAGCCGGTGTCCACGAGGTGGCACTCACCGAGCACCTCTTCCGCTTCCGCCAGGCCGACCGGCTGCTCCGGGGCTTCTGGGACGACGAGCCCGACGCCGCCCTGCGGTCGTCGATGGCCGACTATTGGGACGATCACGCCCGGGCCGATCTCGACACCTACGTGGAGACCGTGATGGCCGCCAAGGCCGCCGGCCTACCCGTCGTGCTCGGACTCGAGGTCGACTACTACCGGGGCCGGATGGACGATGTCGTCTCTTTGCTCGCTGGGTATCCCTTCGACGTCTTGTTGGGATCGGTCCACTGGCTCGGGGCGTGGCGGTTCGACGACATCGATGACCCGCTCTCGATGGCGGAGTGGTCCACGCGCGACGTCGAGGCGGCCTGGAGCGACTACGTGGCCGCCATCGAGGAGCTCGCCGCCACCGGGGCGTGTGACGTGCTCGCCCACCCTGATCTGGTGAAGGCGGCGGGGTACCGGCCCGCCGCCCCTGAGGAGTGCTGGGACCGACTCGTCGAAGCGGCCATCGCATCGGGCATGGCCGCCGAAGTCTCTTCGGCGGGATGGCGCAAGCCCGCCGAGGAGGTGTATCCCGCGCCGGGACTGCTGGAGCGCTTCGTGGCCGGCGGGGTTGCGCTCACCACTGCCTCCGACGCCCATCGACTCTCCGACGTGGCCCATCGCAGCGCCGATCTGGCGCGGCTGCTCGACGCCTTGGACGTCACGTCGCTGCGGGCCTTTCGGGCCCGGCGCCCGCTCGATGTCCCTCTGGAGGCGACGGTGCCCGGTCCATGAAGACACCGGGCGAGCTCGCCGCGCTGCACACCGGGCTCGATGCCGCCAGCCTCGATCACCTCCAACGCCTCCTCGGGTCGTGGGGGGTGTTATCGGACCTATCGTTCTCCGACCTCTTGCTGGTGGCGCCGGTGCGGGGGAACACCGGCAAGCTCATCGTGCTCGGCCAGATCCGCCCCACTACGTGGGCGACGCTGCTGCGCGTGGACCTCGTGGGCCAGATCGTCGAGGGCTCGGACTGGCCGGTTGTGACCGAGGCCCTCCAGGCCGGGACCATGTCATCGGGCTTGGCGGTCATCCCCGTCCCGGTCCGGGTCCGGCTGGCGTCGGTCGACCCCGACTCCCGTGACACCGGTGAGGTGCCCGCCGTGCCCGACACGGCCCAGCTTGAATGTGTGCCCGTCCGGCACGCGGGGGATCCCGTGGCGGTGGTGGTCCGGGTGGCACCGCTCGAGGACCGGCGCCCCGGTCGTCTCGAAAAGGTCTACCGGGACCTCTACCGGCGCCTGTCCCACATGGTGGCGGTGGGCGACTTCCCTTTCATGGGCGAGGACTACACCACCGAGGATGCGCCTCGGGTCGGTGACGGCCTCTTGCAGATCGAGCCCGACGGACAGATCCGCTACGCGTCACCGAACGCCATGAGCGCGCTGCACCGTATGGGTGTGAGCGACGTGGTCGAAGGCCGGCGGCTCTCGGAGTTGGGGATCGACGATGCCGCACTCGACTGGGCCTTGCGCGCCGGGTGCCCGGTCACCGAGGAAGTCGAACGCCGGCCCGACGTCATCGTCTTGATGCAATGCACGCCGCTGCTCGAGCAGGAGACGGTGACCGGCGCCATGGTGTTGTTGCGCGATGTGACAGACCTGCGCCGTCTCGACCGCCTCTTGTTGTCGAAGGACGCGGCCATCCGTGAGGTGCACCACCGGGTGAAGAACAACCTCCAGACGATCTCGTCATTGCTCCGGCTCCAGGCTCGACGTCTCGAGCCCGGCAAGGGCCAAGAGGCACTGCGCGAAGCAGAGCGTCGGGTCAGGTCGATCGCACTGGTCCACGAGATCCTGTCGCGCGAGCCCGGTGACGAGGTCCCCTTCGACGAGATCGTCGGGTCATTGGTTCGCATGGCCGAGGACTCGGTCGTATCGGGAGACCGCATTGGGATCAGGGTGGCCGGTGACGTGGGCGAGGTGGCCGCTGATGTGGCTACCCCCTTGGCCGTGGTCCTGGCTGAGCTGCTTCAGAACGCCGTCGAGCACGCCTTCACTTCGGTCGGTGGCGACTCGGTGTTCATCGGCAACGACGAGGGCGAAGCCGTCGGCCACGTAGAGCTCGTCCTCGCCCACGACGCCGAGCACCTGACCCTGCAGGTCCGGGACGACGGGTGCGGGCTTCCCGAGGGGTTCGACATCGACCACACCACGAGCCTCGGGCTCTCGATCGTCCGCGACCTCGTCACGAGCCAGCTCGGAGGGTCCATCGTCATGCAGAGCAACGGCGGGACCCTCGTGACCATCGACCTCCCCGTCCGGCGATCCTCGAACGACGTCACCTCGCTCTGAAATTCTCCCCACGGTGCAAGGTTCTCGCCCTGCCGTGCGTCTAACCAGGCGATGGACACGAATGCGGGAGTCGTGATGACCGAGCCCGACCCGGAGAGGACCGTTCTTCCGGCAGCGGTGCCCTCGGCCGGTGAGCCCGGGGGACCGGGGGCCTCGTCGTTCGGCGAGCTCTACCTGGGGTCGTTCGCGGCGATGGTGCGCCTGGCCCGAGTCCTCATCGAGTCTCCCGACACCGCCGAGGATTTGGTCCAAGACGCCTTCGTCCATCTCCACCGGCACTGGGGAGGAGTTCGCGACCCGCGTGCCTATCTCCACCGCTCGGTGGTGAACGCCTGTCGTTCGCACCACCGGCGCTCCTGGCGCGAACGCACACGCGGCCCCCGTGCCGATGCCGCCCTTCGGGGGACAGAACCGCGCTCGGGTTTCGGACCCGACCAGCCCGGGTCCGTCGTCGATGGCGCGGCCGAGCAGGGCCGGTTCGACGATGCCGATGTCCTCGGCGCCGCGCTCGCCACCCTTCCCTACCGACAGCGGGCCGCCCTCGTGCTCCGGTACTACTCGGACCTGCCCGACGCCGAGATCGCCGTCGCCCTCGGATGCCGTCCCGGCACCGTCGGCTCACTCGTCCACCGGGGTCTCGAACGACTCCGAGAGGTGGTTGACCATGCCTGACAACTCCATGCCCGACAACTCCATGCCCGGTGCCTCCGTGGCCGGTGACATCGAAGCCCGGCTGCGCCACGCCATGGCCGTGAAAGCACAGAGCGAGCCCGTCGCACCCGCGGACTGGGGTGTCTTCGCGGCACGGTTGGCGTCCACGACGCGCAAGCGCCAACGGGTCCTCGTGGGCGCGGCCGGGCTGGCGCTTCTGATCGGGGCTGCGGGGGGATACTTCGGCGAGGTCGCTGCCTCACCGGTGGCGGCGCGGATCTCGGGTCCCGGGCCGGCACCCAGCACCACAGCGCCGTCTGGTGGGAACCGGTCTATCTCCCCGTCGGCATCGGGACCGGCAGTGATGTGTCCCAATAACGCAGGCGGCGCGCCCGGCACGTCATCGGGCACCACGAGCACCAACGGGTCTGGCGGCAACGGGTCTGGCGACATCGGCTCGGCCACCCACGTGCTCACCCGCACCACATCCGACGGCGTGAAGATCCGCGTCTATCAAGACGCTTCCAACGGGGTGTCATGCATCCGGCTCCCGACACCCGTGGCGGGCTCTGCCTCGACCGGGACGGTCCCCGTCACCACGACCGCACCGGCGCCGTCTGGTTCGGTGTCGTCTCCAGTGTTCGAGACGGGCCCGGGCGTGACCGTCGAGCTCTCCGACGACGACGCCGTGGGACAAGGTGCCATCACAGAGACCCAATGTGTCATGACCCCCGACGGGGGCGTCGGCGCCGGGGCTTCTCCGCCCGGCGTGATCACGAACCCGGTCCCCACCGCGCCGGTCACGACCGTGCCGGTCACCACGATTCCCACGACCACGACGCCGATCACCCCGGGCCAGCCGCACGCGCTCTCCACCGGGGTCTTCGGTGTCACCGAGGGTGACCCGGTGTGGTGGGTGGGGGTCGAGGTCGGCAACGAGGTCTCCTCGGTGCGCGTGACGTTCCCCGACGGCGCCACCGACGAGATGGCTCCGGTCAATGGCGTGGCCGTTCTCGCCCACAAGGTGGCATCGGGTGTGGCGTCGGCGGAAAGCGGGCCCTACGAGGTGCGAGGCACCCTGGAGCTTCTCGGCGCCGGCGGCAACGTCCTGGACACGGTGACACTGCCGGAGCAGTCCGCGCCGGTGCCGGTTCCCACCCCGATGTCGATTCCCGCCAACGCCGGCTCAGAGGCGACACCCCCGAACCTGATCGAGGTGTGCCCGCCGCTGACGATCGAGCCCCAGGCTCAGTCTTCGGCCACCACCGAGAATCGGTAGCCGATCCCGCGCACGGTGTGGAGCCAGCGCGGGCTCCCCTCGTCGGGCTCGAGCTTCAGTCGCAGCCGACGGACGTGCTCGGTGACCGTGGCCGGGTCCTGCCACTCCTGGGTCGATCCCCACACGTGCTCGAGGAGCTCCTCGCGTGTGAAGACCTGGTCCGGTGTGGCGGCGAGAAAGGCCAGGAGGTCGAACTCCTTGGGGGTGAGGTCGATGGTCGTCGCGCCCACGGTGACCCGGTGCGCGGCCCGGTCGATGACGAGCCCGTCGTGCTCGATCTGGTTGGTCGACGGCGTCGGTTGGCCGCGGCGCAGCACGGCCCGGATGCGGGCGTCGAGCTCAGGCAACGAGCAGGGCTTCACGACGTAGTCATCGGCTCCCAGGTTCAGGACCCGGACCCGCTCGGATTCCTCGGAACGGCCGGTGAGGACGATGACAGGCAGCGCGCTGTCGCGACGGAGCCGTGCGAGCACCTCCTCACCGTCGATGCCGGGCAGCCCGAGGTCCAAGACCACCAGGTCGTAGCTGCCGAGACTTGCCTCGCGCAGCGTCCCAGGCCCATCCGCGGCTTCACCCACGCGGTATCCCACCCGCTGGAGAAAGAGCCGGGTGGCGGTGCGGCTGGCCATGTCGTCCTCGGCGACCAGGACCATGTGGTCCTCGTCGGGCAAAGTCATAGTCACAGCACTACCTCCGGTCGCCCTTGATCTCGTCCTTGCGGTCGAGGTGCCCCCCACGACCGTCCCTGCCTTGTGGCCTGCTCGATGGTCAGCGTGTCGGCGGGAATGTCCGGCGCGACCTTCGTGCCACCGCCGTCAACGACGGACACCTTCACACCCTGTGACATCCCGTCACTGCGCCTCACCCTGCTGGGCTCCGATCTCGTAGTCCACCAGTCGGAGCAGAGCGTCGACGTCCACCGGCTTCGTCAGGTAACCCTCGACCCCGAGGTCGAGCATCTCCTTGATCCTGCTCGGCGTGGCGTCTGCGCTCACCACGACTACCTTTGTGTCGGCCAACTCAGGCACGGCCTTGAGCCGGTGCAGCAGCTCGTCACCGGGCAGGTCGGGCAGGTGGAGATCGAGAAGAACCAGGTCAGGACGATGTTGGCGGGCCAATTCGAGTCCGGCCCGGCCTTCACCGGCTGAAATCAGCCTGACGCCGGGGCGCTTGGCGAGCACCTGCTCGACCAGGGCGGAGTTCGAAGGGTTGTCCTCGATTTGAAGTACGACGACCCCGACATCGCCCACCGCCGGCGCCCGGGTGCCGTTGGACCCGGGGTCAACTGTGCCCCGCGACGGGGCGGGGCGGGGAGCGGGCCCCACCACCTCCGGGTGGTCGTCGGCGGCCGACGACGGCGCCGCGAGGAGTTCCACCCAGAACGTCGAACCGTGGCCGGGGAACGAGTCCACACCGATGACCCCACCCATGACCTCGACGAGCTGCTTCGACAGGGCCAGGCCCACCCCTGTCCCTTCGACCGCCGAGCGCTCGGCTCCGAGCCTCGAGAAGGGGACGAACAACTGGTCCTGTTTCTCATGGGGGATCCCCGGGCCTGTGTCGCGCACCTCGAACCGGACCCGACCGTTGTCGCCTGGACCGGTTTGAAACGACACCGAGCCGCCCCGGGTGTTGTACTTCACGGCGTTCGACCCCAGATTGAGCAGCACCTGGAGCAACCGCTGACGATCGGCCCGCACGCGCAGGACGCGCGACCCGTCGATGTCGACCGAGAGCTCCACGCCCGCGACCTCGGCCACCGGGGCCAGCAACGTCGTCACCTCGTCGAGGACTTCACTGACTTCGACGGGCTCGGTCGACAGGCTGACGCGCCCCGCTTCGATGCGGGAGATGTCGAGCACCTCGTTGATGAGCGACAACAGGTGACGCCCGGCCACCTGGATCTGGTCGACGCTCGACGCCTGCTCGGCGGGGAGCTCGTCCATGTCGAGCAGCTGCGCGAAGCCGAGGATGGCGTTGAGCGGGGTGCGAAGCTCGTGGCTCATCCGGGACAGGAATTCGCTCTTGGCCTGACTGGCCCGCTCGGCTCCCACCGAGGCGTGGCGGAGGGACTGCTCGAGGTGGACCCGCTCGGTCACGTCACGCGAGATGGTCACGGTGCCCGTGACCCGCCCGCCGTGGTCGAAGACCGGTCGGGCCCGGGTCTCGTAGGTGCGCAGCTCTCCACCGGGCAGTCGCCCCGTGGTCATCACCGGATCGGGGCTCTGTTCGCCGGTGACACAGCGGGCGATCAACTCGTCGAGCACGGCCCGGTCCACGTCGTCGCGCACGGTGTCGGTGGTGCCGATCACATCGGCCAGAGGCGAGCTGCCGAGGACGACCTGTCCCGAGATGTCGCGCACCACGATGGTGTCTGGCGACGCGTGGAAGATGGACTCGAGGAGAAAACGGCGCTCATCAGCGGCGCGCTGTGCCACATGGCGCTCGGAGACGTCGATGAGATAGGCCACGAGCCCCTGGAGCTCACCGGATCGGCCCCATTCCAAGGTGTAGACGGCGTCGGCCTCGCGCCAGTCCTCCGAAGTGACGTCGCGCCGGAAGCGCATGAGGATCTCGAGGCGTTTCCCGTGTCCTGGAGTCCGGGTGACCAGGGCATCGCGCAATTGGTCGGCCGAGTCGGGATGGAACCGCTCGAGGATGCGCTTCGGAGAGGCGATGGCCTCCTCGGCTGAGATCCCGAGGAGCCGATCGATGTTGGGGCTCGCATAGGAAAACCGCCGGGTGCCGACGTCATAGCGCAGGGACACCACGGGGCTGGCGGTGAGGATGTTCTCGAGGTCGGCGCGGGCGCGGTCGCGTTCCTCGGCGCGCTCGCGCAATTGGGCGGTGGTGTCGAGGAGTCTCGTCGACAGCCGCCCGATCTCGTCGCGCCCGCTGGGCACCTGGACCGGGGTGACGCCGCGCTCGAGGTCCTCGGTGGCGCGCTCGAGACGACGGAGTCGCCGGACCACGCCCGTCGTGAACAGCTGCGACACCATGACGCCCCCGGCCAAGGCGAGCACGACGGCCGCGACGGCGATGGCGGGCAGGAAGATGTTCGAGGTGTGGATGTCGGACTGTTGACTGGCGATGACCGCGCTCTCGCGGACCGTCAGCGAGGAGATGTCGTTTCGGAGCTTGTCCGTCTCGACCTTGACCGACGCGAGCAATGTCCGGACTGCGGCCGACGGTGTCGGAGAGGGCTGCTCGTCTTTCAGGCGGGCCAACGCCGCCACGAGTTGGTCGGTGTCGCGTTGGATGGCACGACCCGAGATCTGTTCGGGCACCGAATCGAGGGTCAACGCCTCGAGCTGGCCGATCTGGGCGGGAAGTGCCTTCTCGGCCCGTGCATACGATGCCTGGAACGAGGGGTCCCCGGTGAGGAGAAAGTCACCGAGGCCAGTCTGCGCCGAGAGGAGGCTGTTCTCGAGCGTGGTGGCGGCGTCGACGATCTGTCGGGAGTGACCGGCGACGTCCTGGGCCCGGTTGTCGACATGGGTGAACCACGAGGTGGAGCCCAGCACGATGAAGAGGATGGCGATGGGAACGGCGATGACCACGAGGCCCTTGGTCTGCATGGACCGGTCGACCCACCTAGTGCCGAGCCGTTGGCCACTCGACGCGTCACGCATGACGGCACCTCTCAGCGAGGAGCGGTGCCTCTCACCGAGGGGAAGTGGAGACGGAGAGGCCGACGCGTTCCTCGTCGATCGAGGATACCGAGGGTGCGGCGGCTAAAACCCTGATACTCGACGCGAAACGGCCCCGGATTTGCTCCGGGGCCGAATGACTCTGTGTCGGTGGTGATCCGAGGTGTGATTACGAGGCGCGCCGGCGGGCGGCCAGCCACGCCTTGCGGAGCTTGCGACGCTCCTCCTCCGAGGTGCCGCCCCAGATGCCCGACTCCTGGTTGGTGGCGAGGGCGAATTCGAGACAGGGCTCGATGGCCTCACACGCCCGGCACACCCGCTTGGCGGCCTCGATCTGGTCGATGGCCGGTCCGGTCGTTCCCACCGGGAAGAAGAGGTCGGGCTCGGTGTACCGACAGGCCGCAACCTTGCGCCAGTCCTCGGCATCCCATTCGACCGAGCGGTTCCACATGAGTGCCACGATTACCTCCTCCGGTACAGTGCAGTTCCGGGCAATTCTGACCGTCCGCTTCTTGTGAACCCGTTCACTTGGCTGGCCACAGGGGTTGGCCGCCACGGGAAACGGTGAATGTGAAGCTACTCCCAAGCGCTCACCCCCGCAAGCGCGAAGAAGACTCGGGGGGGTTCAAAGGCAAGGGAATACCGGGGAAATGATCGGAAATGGGCGGAACGCCTCCCCGCGACCGGAATGTCCGATCTCGGGTCTGGGGGCCGGGGAAAGCAGGTGGTTTCTCTGGCCTCGTGACAGGTGGAACCCCGCTGGGCGCGCAACGCCGACGGGCCTACCGTGGAATCGGGCGGTCACGTCGAACTGCGGTTCCCCCAAGACCCCATCTGGCTGAGCGCCCAGTTTCTTGCAACGAATGGCGAGGCATGGGCAGCGTCCTCGTGCAGTGTCCGCTGCTGACGCCGCCCATGCTCGTCGCCATTCGAGCCCGGTCAGGGCCATGAAGGCGCCTGCCTATGGTGCATGGCGTGGGCAGCCCACCTGAAAAGCCCGGACAGAATCGACCACCCGAGCCGACCCCCGCGCCCCGTTGGCCACGGCGACAATCCGGCCAGCCGATGATCGTGCTCGCCCACCGGGGTGGGTCCGGGCCATGGCGTGAGAACAGCCTCGAGGCCTTCGGCACTGCTCTTCGCCTCGGCGCTGACGGGGTGGAGCTCGACGTGCGGCGGAGCGCCGACGGGGAGCTCGTCGTCCATCACGACGCCGAGGTCCCGGGAGCGGGACTCATCCACCGGTGTCGGAGCGACCAGCTCCCGGAATGGGTCCCCACACTCGAAGAAGCCCTGGCGCTGTGCGCGGGAGCAGTCGTCAACGTCGAGATCAAGAACATCCCCACCGACCCCGGATACGACCCGACCGACCAGGTCGCGCTCGACGTCGCCGCGGTCCTCGCCCGGCCTGCCGGGCATTCCCCGACGACGACAGCGCGCGTCGTGGTGTCGTCGTTCTGGCCCGAGTCGCTGGCGGCGGTCGGCCGGCGCAACGGCGAGGCATCGCTCGGGCTCCTCGTCCACCCCGCCCTCGACGCGTTCGGAGCCCTGGAGACCGCCACCGACCTCGGGTGCGTAGCGGTGCATCCCCATCACACCCAGGTGAGCACGGAGCTCGTGGACCGGGCCCATGGGCTCGGCCTCGCCGTGGCCACCTGGACCGTGAACCGCCCCGAGGAGATCGCCGCCGCCGCCGCCGCCGGGGTCGACGTCGTAATCACCGATTCTGTGACCGACACCCTCGCCCACCTGGGCCGTCTCTGAGCGACCAAGGCCGATCGCCAGAGCGCTCCACGCCGACGGTGTCGCCCGCGGATTGGTCCAAGGGCAAGGTTCTCGGGAACAATCGAGGCCATGAACGTCGTCGTCTGCGTCAAACAGATCCCCGACCCGGCCGTCCCCGGGACCCTCGACCCTCAGACCCACACCCTGGTCAGGGAGGGAAAACTGATCATGGACGACTCCGATGCCTATGGCGTGGAGATGGGGTTGCAACTCGCCGAAGCAGCCGGTGGCGGCGAGGTCACCCTGGTCTCGATGGCCCCGGCCGGAGAGACCTCGGGGCTTCGTACCGCCCTCGCCATGGGAGCGGCCAAGGCCATTCTCGTGAGTGATGACGCGCTGAAGGGATCCGACGCGCTGTCGACGGCCAAGGTCCTCGCCAAGGCGATCGAGCGGGCTCAGCCCGACCTCGTGATCGCGGCGACGGAGTCGACCGACGGCTACACCGGGACCACGCCGGTCCAGCTGGCCGAGTTGCTCGGCTTCCCGTCGGTGACCTTCGCCAAGAAGGTCTCGGTCGGCGACGGTCGGGTCCACGTCGAACGCCAGACCGAGGCCGGCTACGACGAGGTTGACTGCCCGCTGCCCGCCGTGGTCACCGTGACCGCCGGTGTCGTCGAGCCCCGGTACCCGTCGTTCAAGGGGATCATGGCGGCGAAGTCCAAGCCCGTGGACCAATTGACCGTGGCCGACCTCGGCCTCGACGCTTCCCAGGTCGGTGCGACCGGGGCGCGCTCGGAGGTCACGGACGTGACCGCGGCCGACGAACGCAAGGCCGGCGAGATCGTCGTCGACGAAGGCGAGGGCCACCAGAACATCGTGGCGTTCCTCGAACAGCTCAAGCTCGTCTGAGCCGACCCGCCCCCGCTCGCACGTACCTCAGGAGAAAAGAATGTCGATCGACAAGGTTTGGGTCCTCGCCGAATCCGCCGAGGGCAAACCCACCAGCACCACCTTGGAGTTGCTGACCCAAGCCCGCGCCATGGGCGGGAGCGTCGAGGCCGTGGCATGGGGCACCGACACCGCCTCGGTGGTCGGTGAGCTCGGCAACTTCGGTGCTACCACCGTCTATGACGTGGGCGACCTCGGTGACGCACTGCCCGGATCGCCGGTGGCCGGAGCCATCGCCTCGCTCGTGGCGTCGGGCAACCGCCCCGACGTGATCCTCGTGCCGGCCAGCTACGACGGCCGGGACATCGCGGCGCGCCTGTCGGTGCGTCTCGACTCGCCGGTGATCACCAACGTCGTGAACCTGACGACCGAAGGCGACGAGGTGCGTTCCCAGCACGGGCTGTTCGGTGGCGCCCAGGTGGCCACGGCCCGGTTCACCGGGGAGCGACCATGGGTCTTCGTGGTGCGGGCCAAGTCGTTTGCGGCCGAGCCCGGAGGCGGCGGTGCCGCCACCGTGGTGGCGGCCGCGGTCCCCGAGCTCGGGGCGACCAACGGGGCCAAGGTCCTCGCCCGCCATGCCGAGGAGCGGACCGGGCCGAAGCTCGACGAGGCCGAAGTGGTGGTGTCGGGGGGCCGGGGTCTCGGAGGTGCCGAGCACTATGCCCTCATCGAGGAGTTGGCCAAGCTGCTCCACGGCGCGGCGGGCGCCAGCCGTGCCATCGTCGACGCCGGGTGGGTGCCCTACTCGCACCAGGTCGGCCAGACCGGCAAGACGGTGAAGCCGACGGTCTATTTGGCGTGCGGCATCTCGGGTGCCACCCAGCACCTAGTGGGCATGAAGGGTTCGAAGAATATCATCGCCATCAACAAGGACCAGGACGCCCCCATCTTCTCGGTGGCGGACCTCGGCATCGTGGGCGACGTCCACAAGGTGGTGCCGAAGTTGATCGAGGCCCTCAAAGCACGGAGCTGACCTGGGCCCCTGGCGCTGTCGTGGCGCCGGGGCGTGAGCGCAGTAGCCTCCGCGGGGTTCGTTACGCCCCGTGATCCCGGAGTGCGTCCTTCTCTGAACAGCGGGTGACTTCCACGCATGCTGTTCCCGACGATCGACTTCGCCATCTTCTTCGCCGTGGCCTTCACGGCGAACTGGCTGCTGAACCCGTACCCGCGACCGTGGAAGCTCGCCATGGTGGCGCTGAGCTATGTCTTCTACAGCTGGTGGGACTGGCGGTTCGTGTTCCTGTTGGCGGCGGTCACGGTCACCGCCCAGGTCGGTGCCACCGCCGTGCACCGGCTCGAGGACGAACGGCATCGTCGGTTGGCCATGGTGAGCACCGTGGCCGCGCTCCTCGGCATCCTCGGATGGTTCAAGTACTACGGCTTCGTGGCCGTGAACGTCGACAACTTCTTCCACTCCCTGAGCTCGGGGCGGCTCCTGCCCCTGCTCGAGGTGACGCTGCCGGTGGGCATCTCGTTCTTCACATTCATGGCGCTCAGCTACGTCATCGACATCTACCGCGGCCACCTCCAGCCCGCCCACTTCCTCGACGTGGCCGTCTATCTGTCGTTCTTCCCCCACCTCATCGCCGGGCCCATCGTCCGGGGCGAGGAGCTCCTACCGCAAATCCGGCGTAAGCGCGACCCGGCCGCCATCGACTTCGGGCGGGCCGCGTGGTTGGTGGCGGGGGGCCTGTTCAAGAAGGTGGTGATCTCCTCTTACGTCGACTCGGCCATCGTCACCCCGGTGTTCTCGGCACCGCACCAACACTCGGCGCTCGAAATCCTCTTCGGGATCTACGGGTTCGCGGTGCAGATCTACGCGGATTTCAGCGGGTACACCGACATCGCCATCGGCCTCGCCATGTTTCTCGGGTTCCGGTTCCCCGACAACTTCGACGCGCCCTACACGGCGCGCAACCTCCAGGACTTCTGGCGACGGTGGCACATGACCCTGTCTCGGTGGCTGCGTGACTACCTCTACATCCCGCTCGGGGGAGGACGGGGCTCGCGGCTCGCCGTGGCCAGGAACATCATGATCACCATGGTCCTCGGCGGCCTGTGGCACGGTGCGGCGTGGACCTTCGTGGCCTGGGGGGCGATCCACGGATCGGGCCAGGTGGTGGGCCATCTGCGGAGGTCGACCCGGGCCGCGGCAGGCGTCGACCCGGTGCCCGACGGAACGGTCCGGGTGTGGGTGCAGCGGATCGTCACCTTCCACATCGTCTGTCTGGGCTGGATCTTCTTCCGAGCCGACTCGTTCTCGACGGCGACCACCTTGATCGGGCGACTCTTCAGCGCCTGGGGCCGGGCCCCGCTCGTGACGCCGCTGGTGGTGATCACCGTCGTCGGTGCGTTGGCGTTGCAGTACTTGCCGAGGTCACTGGGGGGTCGGGCCCAACGGCAATTCGCCGGTCAGCCCTGGGTGGTGCAAGGGGCCATACTGGGGGTCGTTCTTCTCGTCATCACGACGCTCGGGCCACAGGGCGTCGCACCATTCATCTACTACAAGTTCTAGGGCCGGGACCCGAGGGTTCGGCGTTCGGTACTCGAGGTTCCGGGGGGCGGTTCCGAGCATGCAGATGCACACGCGGACCACATGACCGACATCCCCACCGACCAAAAAGACCTGTCGGAGCACCGGTGGCACGCGCCCGTGGCGAACGAGGGGTGGGGAAAGCGGCGCGGCCGGGACGACCTCGGTGATGCCATATCCGTCGCGCTGCAGGAGAAGATCAACGGGGCATCGCAGCTGCCTGACAGAGACGGTGTCAACGAAACGCAGCGCCTCGTGCGTGGTCCAGAAGTGGGCACACGCAATGGCGCCGGGGGGAGACACAAGAAGCCCGTGCCGGGACGGGCCCATGTGAGCTGGCGCCACGCGCTCGGCGCGGGTCTGGTGTGCTTCGCGTTGTGGCTGGTGCTCGACGGCCCCACGCTGTTGCGCTCTGCCCAGGACGCCCCGCTCGGCACGCGCCGGACCGTGGCCATCGACGTGCTGCGGCCCATCGCGGCGGTGTCGAAGACCTTCGGTCTGTCCCACTTCGTGGGGGGAGCCAATCGGGCCATCGGGCACACCGGGAACACCGGGACCGGCGTGCTACAAGTCGAAGGCCCTCCCGCCCACCGTCACAAGGTGCGGCCCCCGGCCACGCGCACCACCACGGCGCCACTGACGAGGGCGCCGGCGACGGGGCCCTCAGCGTCAACGATGCCGGCACCGCCGGCGACGACACCGGTGACCGCACCCGATGGGTTGGCGCCCCTGGCCGTGCCCACCCAGTCGGCTCCGCTGCGGTTGCTCGTGATGGGCGACTCCCTCGGGATCGACTTCGGTCAACCGCTCGTCAACAACCTCGCCGCTACCGATGTGGTGAGTGCAGTCCTCGACGGCCACATCGACACAGGCTTGGCCCGGCCCGACTATTTCGACTGGCAATCCGAGCTTCAGCGCGACATCAATCGCTACCAACCCGAGGCCATCGTGGTCTTCATCGGTGCCAATGACCCGCAGAACTTCGAGGACGGGTCGACCGCAGTCGCTTACGGGACCCCGGCATGGAATGCCGCCTATGCCAAGCGTGTCAGCGCCTTCATGACCGCAGCCACTTCCTCGGGTGCCCGGGTCATGTGGATCGGGATGCCGCCCATGGCCGATCCCGCTCTCAACGCCAAGATGGAGAACCTCAACCACATCGACTCGAGCCAGGCTGCGGCACACCGTGGCGTCACCTACTTCGCGTCGTGGCCGGTGCTCTCGAACCCCCAGGGTCAGTACAGCGCCTTCCTTCCCAATGCCTCAGGGAGCGAGGTCCAGGTGCGCGATCCGGACGGGACCCACATCGCGGTGCCCGGCGCCCAGCGGTTGAGCCAGGCCGCCATCGCCTTCATGGGACATGAGTGGGGACTGGTCCTCTAGCAACGAGGTCCCTGTGGGTGCTGCGCCACGCCAAGGCCGCGTCGCAGGGACCCGACGACCACGGTCGGGCCCTCACGGCGCGCGGCAGACGCCAGGCCGCCGCGGTGGGCGGCTACGTCGCCGGCGCGTCGGTGCGCGGCGCGCTGGCACCGGCGTTGGTGTTGTCGTCATCGGCGCGACGCGCCGTGGAGACCGCCGAGATCGTTGCGGCCGCGCTCGACCCGCCTGTGGAGCTCGTCGTCGAGCGGGCCCTCTACAGCGCCGATGTCGATGACGCCGTCGAGATCGTGCGGGGCCTCGTCGACGACGCCGCCTCGGTCATGGTGGTGGGACACAACCCGACCATGCACGAGCTAGCCCTGGGACTCCTCGATGCCCGGGACACGGCCGGGCGAGCCCGGCTCGAGGGGGGCTTTCCGACCGCCGCGCTGGCCGTGACGGCGGTGCCCACCGATTCGTGGGCGAGGGTGACTCTGGGGAGCGCCACCCTGCTCGCCCTGCACACCCCCGACAGCTGAGTGGCAGGGCTCGACCTCGGCTCGGTGACTCGGACCCTCGCCGACGCGGGATGTCTCGCCGCGGCCGAGGAAGCCGAGGAGCTCATTGCCGCGGCACGCGGTGACCGGGACGTGCTCGACGCACTCGTCTGCCGCCGTTGCACCGGCGAACCCCTGGCGTGGCTGACAGGGTCGACGGCGTTCTGCGGCCACGAGGTGTCGGTGACCCCGGGCGTCTACGTGCCGAGATGGCACACCGAGCCCTTGGCGCGCCGGGCCGTAGCGCTCCTGGCGCCGGGGGGAGTGGCTGTCGATCTGTGCACCGGATCCGGCGCCATCGCGGCCGTGCTCGGTGCCGCGGTCCCGAGGGCTCGAGTGGTAGCGACCGAGCTCGACCCCGTCGCCGTCAGGTGCGCACGTGGCAACGGGATCGAGGTCTTCGAGGGGTTTCTCGACGACCCCCTCCCGGCCCAACTGGAAGACCGCGTGGATGTCCTCGTCGCGGTGGTCCCCTATGTGCCCACCGGTTCGATGCGGCTCCTCGCGCGTGACGTCCAGGTTTTCGAACCCCGACTGGCGCTCGACGGCGGGGCGGCGGGCACGGACCTGCTTGAAGAGGTTGTCCGACGAAGCCCGCGCTGGCTCTGTAGCGGGGGATCGGTCCTGCTCGAGTTGGGCGGCGACCAAGCAGGACCGATCACGGGCCTGCTGCATCGGACCGGCTTCGACGCCGTCGAGGTCATGGTCGACGAGGACGGCGACCCTCGCGCCGTCTGCGCCCGGTTCGCCTAGGGGCGTGTCCGCGGTCCCGGCGGATCAGGCTCCCGGCATCTGGTGGGACACCAACTCGATCCACACGACCCTGGTGGGAGGGCTCGTGATGCCGCCCTTGGCGAGTGCCGCTCCGAGGCGTGTCTCCATGAACCTGGCCTGGTGCTCAGGGGTGTCCCACACTTCGGTCACGATCAGATGCCCGTTCTCGTCGAGCCCGGCCCCGTGGGTGACGAGCCCGTCGGGCCAGTCGCCCTCGCCGGTGGTGGCGTCCACACCGAGCTCCTTGTTGACGGCCCAGTACTCCGTCTCTGTGACGCCATCGAACTCCAAGGTCAGCTGCGCAGGCATGGGACACCCTTCTGTTGGACGAGTGTCGCCCACCATAGGTGGATCAGGTGACGGCCGTCCCGGGCGGGAGCATCTGATCGACCAACGCTCCGAAGCGGGCGACCACCGGAGCAGGAGGACCGTTGCGACACCACCACAGCTTGAAGAGCTCCGCCGTCGCCTCGCGTGCGTTGGTGGTGGCATAGGGCGATACCTCGTCGGCCAGTCGTCGGTAGGCGGCCTGCCAATCCGGTGGAGCCTTGGGGTCTGCGCCTTTGACGGCGTGTTCCAGGGTCTGGACTCCGAGTTCCAGGCCGACCTGGTGGCGTAGCTCCATGCCCAGCGCGTACTCACGGGTTTCGAAGGCAGCCTCGATCTGGTGCCACAGCTCATGGGCGACGGTGGCGTCCACGGCGGTGTATGGCCAGAGGCATGCGGTGGTCACGAAGGTGATGGTGAGGTGAATGGAGGGAACCGAGGGCTCCGCCACGCCGGCATACCGACCCGATTTCAGCCCGTGCTCGGAGCGGTCGAAGCGGATGGCCTTCACCGCGTCGGCCTGATCCGGGAACCGGCGGAACACCGCCGCGGCCGTGTCAGCAGTCAGCGCCACACCTTCGGGCATGAGGTCGGGGCGGTCGGGCACGCTGATGGTGAAGGTCCGACCCGGGAACCACTCGACGATCACCTCCAAGGTGTCACCGACCCCGCCCGACCAACGGGTGGCCAGCCGTCCGAGGGAGCGGCGGGGGCGGGCCGGCGTGGAATTGACCCCGACCTCGTTCAGCCTCGCACTCAGCCAGGCCGAGTGATCACGTCGATCGGACCGTCGCGGTGAGGAGCCTTCCGGCGCGGTGTTCTCCGGCGTCTGTCGTCTGATGTCGGTGGCTCGCGCCCCCAAGGGGACGCGCAGGCCCCCCCGCATTCCCAACCGGCGCGCCTCGTGGCGTAGGAGAAGAGAGTCGCACTGGAACTGCACCTCGGTGGCTCCGCACCCCTTTGCCCGCTCGACGGTGGCGAGAACGAGATCGCCGATGTCGCGAGGCTCGAGGCCGGGTGTCGCATGCACCTGGGCTGCCATGCGCGCCAGGTCTCCGGTCACCTCGAGGCGCACGGCGCCGATCTTGACGTCGTGGATCGTGGCCTCGAGGAGGCCGGGGTCGCCGGGGACAGGTC
>Ga0307373_10001971_pt1 | contig 37677 bp, 38 predicted proteins | sample OX2MG_FD_202534 | JGI IMG/M metagenome (GOLD analysis project Ga0307373, IMG submission 202534) | Soil microbial communities from Risofladan, Vaasa, Finland - OX-2 | ecosystem: Environmental > Terrestrial > Soil > Coastal area > Acid sulfate soil | place: Finland: Risofladan, Vaasa | collected...
CAGGAGCAGGCGTTGGTGGATCTGCCCGGGACCATCTTCGTGGCCCAGGGCGGGTCCCTTTACAGCCTCCACAACCTGACCTTCACCAAGCTCAACACCCCCGCCGGCAATTGGGTGCAGGTGGCGCCCGCTCCCAACGGCGACGTTATCGCAGTGGACAAGGGCAGCGGTTACAGCAATGTGTATCTGCTCAGCGCGAGCGGGCAGGTGCTGCGCACCCTGCTCAGTGAGAGTTCTGCTAGCTACTTCAACAACCACTTCGCGTACTACCCCCGGGTCAGCCCCAACGGCCAGTCCCTGTTTTATGCTTGGAACTGGATCGATCCTTACGCCAACTACAACGTCGACTTTGAGGTGCTCTCGGTGCCGCTATCCAACACCTCGGTCAGTCCAACGGTGTGGAGCCTCTCCAACCTCTACTACCAAGGTGGTGATGTGGAGCCGCTGCCTCTGGCCAACGGTGGTCTGATCTACGTCAAGTACGCGACCGGCACCACCGGCAACGCTGGCGCTGTTTATTCACAGCTGGCATACGTAACCACCCCAGGGGCTCAGCCGCAATTTCTGACCACCCCCGCTCAGAACTGCAGCGAGCCGGCGCTCAACCCGGCCGGCACAGAGATAGCCATGATCTGCACCAACAATCAGCTCCAGACCAGTACCCTTCAAGTCGCGAGTTGGAACGGCACGACCCTGGGGACGCCGGCGGTGCTTTCGACAGGTCCGATGGCCGCGATGCCGACGTGGTCGCCCAATGGCACGAGTCTGGTGTTTATGAACGTGACCCAACGCAGCCTTCCCTTCCAACTGTATTGGATTCCCAAGGCGGCTAGCAGCAAGCCTGGCGCCGCACAGCAGGTCACCCAGAACCTGTCGCTCACCGCCACCTCCGACCCGGTCTGGTACCCCTGACCCTCGTTTAGCGGCTCACCGCGCAGGTGCCTCGCTGGACGTTTTGGGGGGAGTCCATGGTCGGCACAACTCCTCCACCAACAGCCCTACCAAGGCAGTCCAACCGGTCTGGTGCGAGGCGCCCTGGCCACTGCCGTCATCCCCATTGAAGTACTCGTGAAAGAGCAGCAGATCACGCCATAGGGGGTCGTGCTGAAACTTGCTGATGTCTCCGAACACCGGCCTCCGACCATCTTGATCGCGACGGAAGATGGCGACTGTCCTCGCCGCCAGCTCGTCGGCGATCTGGCCCAAAGTCATCGCCACCCCACCGGGCGCTGGAAACTCGTGGGTGAAGGATTCCCCCAAGCCGACTCCCAGCAGACGCAGGGACTGGATTAGGAGATAGCCGGTGGGCAGCCAGACCGGCCCCCTCCAGTTGGAGTTACCACCCATTATCCGCTCGTCCGACGCCCCAGGCTCATAGCGGACGGGAGTGAGCCCGGGAACCAAGGCGGACTGAAAGGGCTCCTCCAGGTGAGCTTTGGACAGCGAGCGTAGTCCAAAATCCGAAAGGAACTCGTGAGGATCCAGGAGCCGATCCAACAGCTGGTGGAGCCGATGCGGACTGACCAAGGAGAGGCACGCATAGGGGTCCTCCCCCGCCGCCTGGTAGTGGAAGGCCTTGTCCCGATGCGCCTGCTCCAGATACTCGGACAGCTTGGGCAAGCGCTCCAAGGTGTGCCTGTGCACGACCTCACTGGCCGCCAACGGCATCAGCCCGACCAGACTCCTCACCTTGAGGATCTCGGATTGTCCGTCGACCAAGCGGAGCCGATCGTAGTAGAACCCCTCGGTTGGATCCCAAAGTCCCGGCTGGCCATCACGCCCATTTAGAGCGCTGGCGATGTGGGCGAAATGCTTGAAGAAGCGAATCGCGACATCCTCGTACTGAGGCTCCTCGATTGCGAGCTCCGCCGCGATCCGGAACATCTTGACCGCGAACATCCCGACCCAGGCGGTGGCGTCGGCCTCCCATATCTGGCCCCCTTCGGGAAGATGGCTGCGGTCAACTGCGGAGATGTTGTCGAGACCCAAGAAGCCTCCAGAGAAGATGTCGTGGGCATCGACATCCCGGCGATTGACCCACCACCCGTAGTTGAACATGAGCGCCAAAAAGGCCCGCTCCAAGAAAGCCCGGTCCGCCCGTCCGCTGCGATTGCGATCGCGCACATAGAGCTGCCACACCGCGGTGGCGTGAACCGGAGGATTGGAGTCGGAGAAGCTCCATTCATAGGCGGGCAGCTGACCGTCCGCCCGCAGGTACCGCGGTTGCAGGAGCAGCATCACCTGCTCCTTGGCCATCACCATGTCAACGGGCTCCAGCGCGAGGGCGTGAAAGGCGAGATCCCAGGAGGCGAACCACGGATACTCCCAGCTGTCAGGCATGACGATCACGTCCTGAGCACGCATGCCGCCCCACTCCGCGTTGCGGCCGCCCAGCCTAGCGGTTGGTGGAGGCGGGCACGCGGGGTCACCGGCGAGCCAGGATGAGACGTCGTAGGCGTAGTACTGCTGCGACCAGATCAGCCCCGCGAACGCCTGGCGTTGTACGAGAGCGGCGTCGGGGTCGCAGTTGGGAGGGCAAACCAGCTGGTAGAAGGCGTCGGCCCCGGCCCTCTGCTCCGAGCAGATCCGGTCGACATCTTTGACGGATGGCCCCCGCTTGTCGGAGAGCACCCAGCGCACCACCTGCGACTCCCCGGGCTCCAGACGAAGGCGGAAGTGGGCTGCGGCCTTGGTCCCCACGCCTTTGTCGTTGCAGTGGGTTTGGTCACCGGATAGGACCGCGTCCCCAATTGCGCCCTTGGGGTAGTCACTCCGGCCGGGGCAGTCGAATAGCAGCCGGTTATCGGTCTCGTTGTCGCAGACGAGCCAGCTGAAATTCCTCCCGACACTGACCCGGTACCCCGGAAGCTCAGGGTGGTGGACGATCAGACTGTCGCCGTCGACCGCGAGCTGAGGGATCTCCGGGGGCGGGGTCGACCAGCTCCAGCTGTTGCGAAACCAGAAGTGCGGCAACAGGTGAAGCTCTGCCGCCTCTGGGCCCCGATTGGTGACCACGATCCGGCACGCCACCACTGTGGGCTCCGCCTTCGCGTATTCCACCTCCACGTCCCAGTAGCGGTCCTGGTCGAACACTCCAAGATCGAGAAGCTTGACCTCTGGCCCCGGGGCCGAGTTGCGCTCTCTCAGCTCCTGGTACGGGAACTCCGCCATGGGATAGCGGTAGAGTGCCCGCAGATAGCGTCCGTCAGGCAGAGCGTCCAGATAGTGCCAGTACTCCTTGACGTCTTCCCCATGGTTACCCTGGGAGTTGGTCAGCCCGTACAGCCGCTCCTTCAGGATCGGGTCGCGGCCATTCCACATCGCCACCGCCGCGCAGAGACGCTGCTGCTGATCGGAGATGCCGAGAATGCCGTCCTCCCCCCAGCGATAGGCGCGGCTCCGCGATACCTCGAAGGGGAGGTAGCCCCAGGCATCACCATCTGCGCTGTAGTCCTCTCGCACGGTCCCCCACTGGCGGAGCGAGAGGTAAGGGCCCCAGAGGCGCCAGCCGTCTTTCGCCTCGGACGACCCAGGAGCAGGCACGGCGGGCTCGCTCACAGATGACATGGAGCGATTCTCGCAGGCGAGGGTAGTTGGCTTCTGATCACCGGCCGGCGGCGTTCTTGTCGTGGAGCGCCTGCGCCCGCCGGTCCGGATTGCGATCTAGCCGCAGCGCAAGTGCCGGACAGGCCGACCGCGTTCGAGAGGCCCGCTTGGCCAGATGGCGTGGGACAGGATCAGGGGAGATGATTGGGAACCCCCAGTCATCCAGTCCGATCATCTCCGGAAACATCTCCGAGCACAGGCCGTGGCCCACGCACAAGATGGGATCGACGTGCATGAACCGTTCGCTCACCCGATGGCCATCCGACCAGCGGGGAGCGGAAGTCGGCTAGCGGCCGGGCCGCTGCAGCGCCCAGCTTCGTGCAACTCGAGCTCAGCGGAGAAGGTGTCGATTGTGGACCGGATCAGGTTGACCACTCCATCCGGATGACGACAGGCGCCTCTTCCCTCAACCTGGGAGCACCAGCGCAACAGCATCGGCAGGACCCCCAGATGATCAGCAGCGGGATCAGCGACCACTCCTAGGGCGCCCGCCAGCGATGGCAGTCCGCGCGCGCACGGGCCGCATTGTTGAGCACTCTGACGAGCCAGCCAGTCCGCAATCCGATGGGCCTCGCGGACACCACAAGTCCCGGGAGGCAGCAGGTGGATTACCCCCGCCCCAGGCGACGCCTTGAGAGGAGCCAGACCCGCCCGCGACAGTGGCACTTCTCCGATCCCGGCCAGCTCCAGCCAGGATCCGAAGTAGCCGCCCATCAGGAGGGTCTGGGAGGTGCGGTCGGGACAAGCGGCCGAAAACAGCTCGCCCAGTGGCAGCCCCAATGGCACCTCATAGACTCCGGGACGCTCGAACGCCCCGCTCATGGTTACCAACATGGTGCCAGCCTCGGCTGCCGTTCCCGCAGTCCGGAACCAGTCGGCTCCGAAGCGCGCGATCAGCCCGAGGTGGGCCAGGGTCTCGACGTTATGAACCAGGGTAGGTCTCCCCTTCCAGCCGCGTTCAACCGCCCGTGGAGGTTGGAAGCGGGGACGCGCTGGCCCTCCCTCCAACCAGCTGATCACCGCTGTCTCCTCGCCGGCGACGAAGTCACGCGAGGAGAGGACCACCTCCACCTCCGGATAACCGCTTGCCCGCGCAGACCGCTCCGAAAGCGCCTGAGCGATGCTCTGACCAGCTGCCTCTCCGGGCACGACCAGTGCCACTGCCTCCGCCCCTATCGTGGCAGCCGCTACCTCCAGTCCGTCCAGCACCAGATGGGGGCGGATTGTCAGCAGAAGGTTGTCTTTGGACGCTGCGGGCTCGGTTTCGCTGCCATTCGCGATCACCACCCGACGGGGCCCGTGGCTCAAAACCGCCGCCAACTTGTCAGCTACTGGGAATCCGCCACCGCCGCGACCCGTCAGCCCAGCCCGGCGCACAACCGCGATCAGCCTTCTCGGGCCGAAGTGATCCATCCTGGCAGTGACCGGCCCGCCGAGCCGATCACAGTGCTCCTCCCAACTTTCCGGCGCACCCCGCCGAGGGCCGGCCAGCAGCCGCAGCGGACCCAGCCCGCCCTGGGGCTGATCGAACTCTCTTACCGGCAGCGACGCTATGGCGGTCACCCCTGATCGCCCTGCGACCCGGCGGCTGGCGAGGGCGCCGTCCCGAAGTAAAAAGACCCGCTGACTCCGGCCAAGGAACCTTGGTAGGCAGCTCCACCATTGCCCGGTTGGTAGGTGGCGCTCCCACCGGAGATCGCCAACCCGCCCTCCCCAGTTGACTGACCATCCAGCGATACCCTCAATGTCCCACCGGAGCCGCCCAGCACACTGCCAGAGATGGTCACCACCTGCCCGGTCCCGCCGGCTGCGGAGGCGAGGGTTCCGGTGAAGGCAGCGGTGAACGCGCCACCTCCTGCGGCACCACCGGTCCCTGTTCCGGAAGAGATCACGGCCGTGGGGGTGCCAGCCTTCTTCGCCCACCCTGGCTGAAGTGGTCCGGTGGTCGACCATATGAGAACCGCCACAGGGGCGGCGGCGATGGCGAGCATTACGACTCCGCGGGTCAGCAGGTCCTGGGAGGTAGCCCTGGCTATGCGCACCATCGCGGTGGCGACCACCGCCCCCAGGCAGATCATTTCGTACACGAAGACCCAACCGAGGCGGCTATCCGTGCCCGTCCCCAGAGAGTGCAATAAGGCGACTGGCCAGGAGAGATACGCGAGCCAATGGGTCAACCGCCAGAGGGTGGGACGAAGGTGAGCTCGCAGCAGGCTGGTGATCACCACCGCCGCCAGCAGATCGAGGCTGAGCGTTCCGAGTCCGAGCCAGATCGGCCGGTAGGGGCTGACAAACGGCACCAGGGCGGCCCACCAGCCCACGGGGACGTAGGGGTCGAGCTCGATGGTGACCACGTGGATGGCAAGGAGCACCACCGCCAGCAGCGCGAGGTTGCGATGCAGCCCCTGGACCGCGAATCTGGGCCAGACTCGGGGATGCCAACCGCCCTGTATCAGGATCCCCAGCACCAGATTGACCGTCAATACCCCGAGCAGGACCAGTCCACTGCCACGCGCCAGGTACCAGAGGACCATGGGATCAACCGCAGCGACGGTCATCGCGCCGCCTCATCTGGATAAGGAACGGGAGCAACTCCCTCCCCAGATGGTGTCCACTGGCCGAGATGGACCACGCCGCCCTCCTGGCCGACCAGCCGGGCTGCCACCGCCCAGGACGTGAGCAGACCGACCGCCGCTGCTCCGCTCACTAGCGCCGCGGTCGTAAGCGCATTGGCCTTCAGGCAGCTGTCGGCAGCGACAGTCACGGTTCTCCAGGGGCCATCGGCGGGACCTCCGGTCAGGGGGTCGATGATGTGGTGCATGTCGCGTTCACCGCGACGCCATCGACGCACCACCACCGATGAGGTCGCCAGCCCCATCGCAAGCAGAGTGACAGTCTGGCCGTCCCCGGCCCGGTCTGCCCGGTGGTCGTCGCTCACCTTGACCACCCAACCCCCAACCGGCGGTGGGCCGGCGGTCGCGATGTCGCCCCCCAGGCTCACTAGGACTGGACCCGGAGTCAGCCGAGAGACTAGGTAGGCGGCCTCATCCGCCAGCTGTGCCTTGGCGGTTGACCCCAGATCGAGAAGCACCCCGGGCGGACGGCGGAGCAAGTCCCCGGCAAGTGCGACCCGAAACCAACCGGCTGCCGGCGTAAAGCGAGCGTCGCCGCTCGGCAGCTGCTTCGGCATCGCCTCGAAGTCCTCGCCATAGCCGGCCGCGAGCAGAGCCGCTCCTATCGTCGGATCGACGAGTCCCCCCGTCCGGTGCGCCCAGTCCAGCGACGCCGCGATGAAGGACGCTAAGCGAGGGCTCACCTGCACCTCCGGCCTGGGGTCGGCGTTCAGCAGGGATAGTTCTGACGTGGGCTTGAACCTGCTCGCCGCGTGATCCGCCTGCGCTAGAAGCACATCCAGCCCCTCCAGCGCGGCGTCGGCGGCGGACCGGTCCTCAAGCAGAAGCTGGGCGGTCGTGCCGATCGCGGGACGCCGAAATGACCAGAGACCAGGAGACTGCCTCTCTTCCCGCCAAGGGCCGACCGCGCTCACGATCCGCCCGATGTGACCACTGGTGCCGAGTTGGCGGGTGCTGGTGCCGTCCCCGAAGTGCCACCAGCATTGCCGGGAAGGCTGCCGCCTGGGGCCAACCCGACGCCCGACGACGAGGAGGTGACGGGCGCCGCAGTCGCGGCGGTCTTGCCCGGCAACGCGTGCGCTACCGCCGCGGCTGCGGCGCCGGTAGCCACCATCACCCCAAGCCCGGCCCAGACCGTTGCTCGCCGCAGCAGCGCCTCGCCGTGGAGTCGGCGGTCGGCGTGTGTGTCGATACCGTGACTCATGGGGTGATTCTGGCACAGCTCTCTGGTACCGCTCTGGGAACTGGCTGAGAGTCAGCTGAGCCCTTAATCCAGCTCTGGTTCAGATCCCGGTTACGCAAGTTTGTTGCGCAAATGACTTGCGCTATGTATGATAAGCGCATGGGACGCAGACCGAAGATTGCAGGGGCGCTACAGGCGCTGATGCTCGCCCGCGGCCATCACCCGTGGAGCCTCGAGGAGCTCCACGCGGAGCTCGACGGTGGTGGGCTTAAGGCGAACTTCTCATCCGTCTTTCGCTCCATGGCGAAGTTGGAGTCCGAAGGGGTTGTGCGGCGGGTCGAGTTAGACGATGGACGGACTCACTTCGAGCTGACCTCGGAGCACCACGACCACCTCCGTTGCGGGAGCTGTGGCGAGGTCACGGCGGTGCCCTGTGGCCCGGTCGCTGAGGCCATCGCCCAGATGGAGGCCGTGACGGGATTCTCCATCTCGGACCACCGCCTGGTGCTGACCGGCACCTGCGTCCGTTGTCAGCGCCAGTCTCGGCCCACCAGAGAACTTCGTCGGTCTCCTGGGGCGAGCGGGCGGTTGGTGGGAGCGGCGTCATGATCGGAGCGACGATCAACCTTTGGAACCCGGTGCACGTGGCCGGGTTCGCGGTCATCATGACCGCGCTCCTCTTGGGGATGGTGCATGGCATCACGCCCGACGAGCACACCTGGCCGATCACGTTCAGCTATGCGATCGGCAGCTACTCCACCAGGAAGGGACTCCGTTCGGGGCTCATTTTCTCCGCCGCCTTCACCCTGCAACGAGCATTGGCCAGCGAACTCGCATACCTCGGCTTCAGCCGCTTCCTCACATATGGGAATGCCGACTACGCGATCTACGTGGTGGTGGGCGCGCTCATGGTCTGGGCCGGGGTTCTGATCGTCCGCAAGGGAAGGGTTCCCTTCCACTTCCACCTTCACATCCCCTGGTTGAACAAAGACGCAGAAGCGGTGCACACCGGTCAGGAGTTGACGGGCGGAACCCCGGTATGGGTTCAGGATCCCCGTCCATGGATGCCGGCACTCCATGGGTTCATCGCAGGATGGGGTTTTGGAGCCTTCGCCATCATCATCTACACTGTGCTGGCGCCCGCGATGCCTTCCGCGGCCCTGGGATGGGTGCCCGGAGCGATGTTCGGCTTAGGCACGACAATCATCCAGGTCCTGGCCGGCGCTGTATTCGGCCGGATCGCCGCCCGGCGGGGCCTGTCGCCCGAGGCGATTCGACAGGTAGCACTTACCGTGGCCGGAAGGACTCTCACCTGGGGAGGCGGCGCATTTGTGGTCGGCGGCCTCTTCGGCCTGGCCTTCCCGGGGGTTGCCAACCTCAGCGTGGCGACTGGTCTTCATATCCACAATCTCGACCAGATTGGGCTGCCGATCTTCCTGGTCATGTTCTCGGTTGTGGGGATTGGAGTCACGACCCTCATCCAGGAGACTCGGGCGTGGACCCGGCGCGAGAGAGCGGCCCGGGCCACGGCTGGCAACTCGGTCTGACCTCCCACCAACTTCGCGTTTACCTCGGCAAACTTGGCCCGTACCGACAGACCACCGTTGATGGTCAGGGGCTCCGCCGCAACTAACCGGATCTGGTGCGGAGCTCAGGGGCTCCCTCCCAGTCCGCTCTCTTGGTCCGCTAGTCCGCGTCGTCGCCCGTAGCCCGCTCTGTGGCCATAGGGTCTTCTTTGTCGTCGAAGGGCCGCGAGGGCCCGGGCACCTCCGGCTGAATCGCCGGAAGCTCCACTTGGAAAGTGGCTCCCCCACCCGGGGTCGGCAGGTGAGTTATCCGGCCATGGTGCGCCGCCACTATCGCAGCGACGATCGCCAGCCCGAGTCCGGCTCCTCCCCTCGCCCGTCCCCTGGACCGGTCCATGCGCACGAACCGCTCGAAGATGCGCTCCTGGGAATCGGCCGGAATTCCCGGACCGTGGTCCACCACCGACACAATCCCGACGCCCTCGCCACCTTCCACCTCGATCTGGATGGCTGTTCTCTCTGGGGTGTGCACTGCAGCGTTGCGAAGTAGGTTGGCAACCACCTGGCGCAACCTGGCCTCATCACCCGAAACCACCACGGCACGGGGGGCTAAAACTGCGATCGGATGGTTCCGGTCAGCCGCTGACTGGTCCGCTGCGGAGTCCACCGCCAATTGCGACAGGTCCACCTGTTGAAGTTCCAGCGGCCTGCCCTCGTCGAGGCGGGCGAGCAGAAGAAGATCGTCGACTAGCTGGCCCATCCGAATCGACTCGCTCTCGATTCGGCTCATCGCCTTGCCCAGGTCGTCCGGGTTGGCGGAGGCTCCACGGCGGAAGAGCTCGGCATAGCCTCTGATCGAGCTGAGCGGGGTCCGGAGTTCGTGAGAGGCGTCCGCCACAAACTGCCGCAACCGATCCTCGGAGGCGGTTCTGGCGTCAAACGCCTGCTCAATCTGCGACAGCATCTCGTTGAGGCTGACCCCCAACTGCCCCACCTCGGTTCTCGGGTCAACTGTTTCCACCCGCTGGGAAAGGTCGCCTGCCGCTATCTTTTGGGCGGTATCCCTAATGCGGCGGAGCGGGCTGAGGCCCAACTGCACCGTCCACCAGGCCAGAACTCCCAGCAGGACCAAGATGGCCGCGCTGACCAAGACTTCCAGCAGCTTGAGCTGGGAGAGGGTCGCGTCGACACTGGTGAGAGGTATGGCCAGAACCAGGACCGTATTCCCTGGCGCTGCGGCAACCAGTATCCGGAACTCTATGTTGCCGGTCACCCCCGGAGCTGTGGCAAACCCCCCAGGAGTCCCCGCGTTGGCGATCAGTGCCGCGGGCACTCGAGGAGTGGGCGAAACCGGGGTGAACTGCAGATACGCGAGACGCGTCCCGTCCGACCCTGACAACAGCTCACCGTAGCTTCCCCCCAGCACGTAGGCTCCAGGGCAATATTGCTGCGGAGCTGATGTGTCGACTGGTCGGACTAGACAGCTATAAACCGCTGCGGCAGAACCCCTGAGCTGGGCATCCATCTGCTGCATCAAGGAGGATTGCAGGGCCAGATAGGTGACCGCGTCGATGGCGATCAGACCAATCGCAACCAAGGCGATCAGACCCAGCAGCAGACGGAGCCTCAGGGACACGCTCAGCCGCGGGGTAGCCGCAGCACGTAGCCCATCCCCCGCACGGTGTGAATCAAGGGGGGATCGACTGCATCCACCTTCTTGCGCAAATAACTGATGTAAGTCTCCAAGATGCCCGCGTCACCACCGAAGTCATAGCTCCAGACGTGGTCAAGTATCTGGGCTCGGGTCAACACCCGCCTCGCGTTGATGAGCAGGTAACGCAGCAACCTGTACTCCGTGGCGGTGAGCTCCACTGGTTGCTCACCGCGCCACACCTCGCGCAGGTCCTCGTCCATCTCCAAATCGGCGAAGGTGAGTACATTGCGGCTCTCCGCCTGACGGCCGCTCCGTCGCAAGATGACTCGGACCCTGGCTATTAGTTCATCCAAGCTGAAAGGCTTGGTGACGTAGTCGTCGCCGCCAACCGTCAACCCCCGAATCTTGTCCTCGGTGCCATCCCTAGCTGTGAGAAAGAGGATGGGTGTCTCCGAACCCGCAGCTCCCAGCCTCTTGGCCACCTCGAATCCGTCGATGTCCGGGAGCATGACATCGAGGATGATGAGATGCGGCTGGAATGCCTGCGCCTGGGCGAGGGCGTCGTGGCCACTGAGAGCCGTGGCAGTAGAGAAGTCTGCATACCTCAAAGCGGTCGACACCAACTCAGCCAGGTTGAGTTCGTCGTCGACCACCAAGACCCGAGTTTCGTCTGTCACTACAAATCAGAGTCTGACCTGGCAGTCTGAGAGTTTGCCGAGAACTTTCCGGGCCGGCTGGGATCTATGAGGCCCGACCCTTACCGGAGTGCTGATCCACCAGCTCCCACCAACCTCACAGTAGCCTCTCAGCTCAATCCAAGGTCGGTGGGTCATCGTGGTCGTTGTCGACGGGATCGACCGCCAAGACAGGTCGCTGGCGGAGACCGTCTTACACCTCCCTCCCCGCAGCGGCCCGGCACCGGCCGGGCCGCTGTACCCCAAGCGGTCCTCCCCTTCCAAAAGCACGCCAGCCGTATTCCCCATCTGTCCGTGGTTGGCTTCGAGCCGACGACTCGGACGCGGTGCACAGCTGCGGCGATGTCCGCCGTTACACCTCGTTCCTTTGCTCGACTGCTCCCGACGATGAAACCTTTCCGGGTCCCGATCGAACCAGGTATTTGTCATCCTCAGTGTCCCAGCCCGAGGCGCAGGACCAAGCTCAGTACACTGTGACCGTCCGAACGATCCCGCCTTACCCGCACTCGGCGGGACGAGGGCCAATCCGAGGGCGGTGTCCGCGTCGGGTGTGTTCGGGCGGATCTCAGGGGCCGTGGCGCAGCGGCAGCGCGCTTCCTTGGCATGGAAGAGGTCGAGGGTTCGATTCCCTCCGGCTCCACCAGGGTTGTTGCAAAGCGAGTTGTAAGGGTGCTCCGAAGCGACGTTTTTGGGGATTTCGAGAGCGACTGAAGTCGGCTCGAACGTGCCGGAACGCGCGGATCGGAGTCCAGGAGTGGGCCCGGAAGCCGTCCACGCGGGCTCGGTGGTGCGGTCCCCCTATCCGAAGCTGCGCCGGACTCCTCCCGCTGGCTGGGCATAGAGTTCAGGCGGACGAGGGCACCAGTACGACTGGTGGATCGGACCCTGAGGGCGCTCCAGCAGCGGCGCGTCGCTCTGAGCGGATCTGGAGCAGGCGCTCCACCATCTTGCCGCCACCGGTCTCCCAGGCCGATACGACCAATGGGGGGTTCGCGCCCCAACCGGCGCGCTGGAAGATGCGCCGCCACTCGATCAGCATGCCGGCTGAGGCCCGGATCTGCTGCCAGGCAATCCCAGGTCGCTTTGGTCGCAGCGCCAAGCCGTCGGCCGCCAGCAGGTACTGGACCCTCAGGTCGCGATGCTCGTGCTCGTAATGTGGGGACCCCGGAAGTTGGCCCAGATCACCTGGCTCACCTAACGGGGTCCCCACACATGCTTTGGACCTCGGTTCAGTCGCCCCCACTCTGGTCCCAGACGGCTATCTCTTCATCGTCGGCAAGCTTGAAATGGACACGTTGTGGCAGAGACCCGTCTGGGAGGGGGCTGGGGAGAGTCTTCCAGATGGTCGCCACCTGCGACGGCCAGATGGCCTTCGGGGACACCTCGTTTGCGGGCACCATGGCCTTCCTGCCATACGAGGACGGGATCCATGCGATCGCGCTCAGCTAGGCCCGGTGCTTCTCGACCCTTTGGCAGACCGGGTGCGAGGCCAACGGGCCTCCAGTGCTCGGCGGCGGTGGCGTCTTCAGCGTCGACACGTCGGCAGGGGTGCTTACGCGTTGAGCCAGACCGACCAAGCCGTCGTAGCCCGGGTCGCGGGCGGCGCCGTGCCCCACGTCACAAGCCCAACCCCCATCGGGGGTCAGCTCTTCGTGGGGACCGACTCGGGAGCGGTCGGTCCTCGGGCGCCTGACCCAGAGCCTGTCTGTCCCTCCACCGCTCGTGGTACATCCCCTCCCCTTCGCAGTCAGCTGCGGGAGAAGGCTCGACGCAACTTCTCCCTGGTCGCCTCCAGATGTTCGGGAATCACCCTGACGTCGGCTAGGACCGCCATGAAGTTGGTATCGCCAGACCACCTCGGGACCAGATGAAAATGCAGGTGGCCATCCACCCCCGCCCCGGCTATACGCCCCTGGTTCCAGCCACCATTGAAACCATCGCAGCTGAGCTCCTCCCGCAGGACCCTGGTCGCCAGCTGCAGCTCCGCGGCGACATCCCGAAATTCCCCGGGGTCGAGCCCTCCCAGATCGCCACCATGGCTGCGGGGAGCGACCATGAGGTGCCCCGGATTGTAGGGAAAGCGATTCAGCAGGCTGACGGCAGCCCCGGACCTGTGAACCACCAGGTCCCCCTCCCCCAGTTCCGGCCGCGCGGCGTCGCAGAGAAAGCACTGCTCGGGAGATTCGCCGTCGTTGACGTGGTCGATGTAGGTCATCCGCCAGGGTGCCCAGAGTGTGTCCATGCTCCTCCTCGAGATGGGTCAAGTTTGACTCAGGATGTACTGGGGCCGTAAACTGCCGATGTACAAGGGTAAGGGGTACGTCTGTCCCTACCTGCCAGCTGCCCGAGGGCTAATTCGAGGTTTGCTTCTTCGTGGGTTCTGTGATCAAGAAGCGGCGCAAGAAAATGCGCAAGCACAAGCATAAGAAGATGCTCAAAAGAACCCGCTGGAAGCGTCGCAGCGCCTGACCTCGACATCCCCCTGAGTTTGGCCGCGCCCAGCCTTCTATACTGGGGCGCCCAGGGGCGATAGCTCAGTTGGCAGAGCGCTGCCCTCGCACGGCAGAGGTCAGGGGTTCGAATCCCCTTCGCTCCACCACCTTTTCCGTCCTGTACGCTGAGCGCCAGGCCAGCTGCCTCAGCCGCTTGGAAAATCGGTGCTGGTTAGCTGGGCTGAGAGGCTCCACAGCTCAGCGGCCATCTCGGGATCTTGCGCGGATCCCGGCGAAGCCGCCAGTTCGGGATACCCACGGAAGTGACGGTATCCGTCGGGGCAGACCAGGGAGCCGCCGGGAATTTCCTTCGTGGCGGCGTAGACAGTCGGAAGCGCTCCGCGGTCAGCGTCTTGCGAGATCACCCGTACCACCACTTTGGCCATACTGCCTCCCAGTCCGCCCAGGTGTCCCATCAGATTGGTGTTGGCTACCCCAGGATGGGCCGATACGGCGGAGACCCCGGAGGCGGCCAGAGAGAGCTGCCGCTGCAACTGCAGAGTGAAGAGGCTATTCGCCTGCTTGGAGTCTGCGTACGCCTGGGATGCCTTGTAGGGGCGCTGATCCCAGTTCAGGTCGTGCAAGTCGATCTTCCCCCCCGAGGCAAGGTTGGAGGTTATGGTCACAACCCGCTGAGTGATATGTGGAAGGAGGAGGTTGGTCAGGGCGAAGTGCCCGAGGTGATTGGTGCCCATGTGCAGCTCAAACCCATCCTCAGTTCGTCGGTTGGGCAGGTACATGACTCCAGCGTTATTGATCAGGATGTCAATTGGCTCTGACCAGGCGCTTGCAAACGCACGGACTGAGGCCAGGCTGGCTAAGTTCAGCAAACGAACCTCGGTCTGACCGGAGATGGTGCCGGCGACGGCCCTTCCTTTTGGCACATCACGAACCGCCAACACAACTCGGGCTCCGGCTCCAGCCAGCTGCCTGGCGGCCGAGGCGCCAATTCCACTTGAGGCTCCGGTGATCACCACGGTGCTACCGGACATGTCAGGCAGGTCGGCGGCGGTCCACCTCTGGCGGGAAATGCTTGCACCCCTCGATAGTCGGTGGCTGCCCGCGATCCCGCTGGCAGCAAGGAGGGTCCGCAGGCGAACTCTCAGCATACTATGCGTTGCAGTTCGAAGTATGTCGCTTCCGGTAACGGGAGGCCCCCCGCGGGGGTAAGCCGCCTGACGAAGCCTTCGCTCGACTCCCGCTCGGAGCCGATCCGGGCGGTGAAGCTGAGGGGCAGCGCGGGGTCGGTGCGAGACCAAGTCCATCTCGCCACTAGGCGAAGCAGCATGTCCGAACCGCTTGTCCGCCCTGCTCCCGAACGGCTGGAGTTCACGACCGTCCACCGCCCGGGACCGCTATCGGCGTCGGCACTCAGCGGTGCGGCCTCACGCACAGCGGGCTAGTAGTCCAGCGTCAACCGCGCCCTGCACCTGGCACCGAGTGTCGAAGGAGGGCATGGCCATGAAGGGCTCTACCTTTTGGTGGCCGGGTCATTGAGCACCGCAGGCCCGGCGAGATCCGGTTCGATGGATCGGCTCATGGTGAGGAAAGTGCTCGGTCCTCAAGGCCGCCGCTAGGGCTCCCCAGAAGCGCGGCCGTGGAGGTCACCATAAGGGGCCCGACCACATCGGAAAGTGAACGAACGCTTGGGCGAACCGGGGCGGTGCAGCTCGCCGCTCACTCATTGAACGGTTGAGAGCCCAGAACAGCGAGGACTCCCGAGGTCAGACCAGTCAGCCCTAACGTCGCGGCTCCTCAGTGAGCCAACGCGACCGGGATCCCCTCCGCATCGTCCAAGTTGGCGAAGTAGGCGGAGACCGCATGATCCAGCAATTCCGGGGTAAGCCGCGGCTCCACCCCGAAATAGGCTGCAGCGTGGATCAGGTGATCCAGAATGTCGCGCGGTTCACAACCATGGAGTGGCCGATTCTGCTTGCGGTAGTGCTGCTCCAGCAGGTAGTTGACCGCCTCAGGGTCAAACGGCAGTCCGATGCTCTCACAGGCACGGCGGAAGATCCTCCCGTACTCAACAACCCCAGGGTTGGGCACTTCTACCTTGTAGCGGATCCGGCGAAGAAACGCCTCGTCGACCAGCTCACGCGGGCGCAGGTTGGTGGACAGGATCAGAATCTCGGTGAACGGCACCTGGACTGTGGTTCCAGCCCGGGAGATGTTGAGGTAGTCGTAGCCCGCCTCCAAGGGGATTATGAGCCGATTCAGCAGGTCCTGGGGGCTCAATTGCTGGCGGCCGAAGTCGTCTACCAAGAACAGTCCGCCGTTTGCCTTGAGCTGCAGGGACGCCTCGTAGAAGCCGACCTTGGGGTCGAAGCTGAGCTCCAGCTCCCGGCCCGTCAACTCGCCCCCGGCGATCACTACCGGCCTGGTGCAGAACGCCCACCTTGTGTCGTGAGGAGGCAGCTCCGCGGGCACCGGCTTGTGGTGGACCGGATCGAAGATCCGGATTACCTCACCCTTCACATAGATCGCATGGGGGACGAAGATGGGATCGCCCAGCAGGTTGGCACAGGCGGCCGCGATCGTGCTCTTGCCATTGCCCGGCGGGCCGTACAGGAAGATCGACTGCCGTGAACCCAGTGCCGGGCCCAGCCGGTTCAGGACACTCGGGGGCAGGACCAGATGATCGAGTGCCGACCGCAGGAGCTGGTGCGTCACCATGGGGGCTGTCCGCCCCTGGTGGCGAGCGACGGCGACGTACACGTCCAGCGGGACCGGGGCTGGCCCAGCGTAGTGGCTGATCTCGATCAGCTCCCGGGCGCGCTCCCTTCCAGTGCGGCTGATGGCATATTGCAGGCCTTCCGCGAAGCCCTCGTCGCTACCCACTGTCCCCCGGATACCGGTGGTCCCACAGTAGCCCTCGTCCGACAGGAACTTGATGGCGTCAGAAACCACGGTCCAGGGAAGGCAGGAGTGCCGAGCCAGGTCACGCCCGAGCATGCCGCCATTGAAGTAGAGGATCTTTAGGACCAGATCACAGATGAAGGAGAAGGGTAGCCCAGCCTCCTTGGGGCTCTGGGGGATGGGCGGAAACCCGATCTGGCTGCGTGCCGGGGGAGTGGCGGTTAAGGGGGCTACAGACATTGGTTTTGGAACTCAACTCCTGGTCGGGACCGGCCCGGCACTTACTTGCGGCCCGAGTCTCGCACCCACGGCCACTAATGCATCCCCCAGTCGGACCCAATTTGCACGGTCGTGAAACGCTTGGCACCGTCCCGTAACCTGCGCAACCACCTCGCCCTCAGGGATTCGGTACTCGACCCTGGCATAATCGCTGGACCGAGGGACCGCAGCCCCGGCTCTACCCAACGATGCAGGAAGTAAACCCCTCCCCCGCCAGCAGGGGCGCCAGCCGCGGTCGTACCGCCAGGCGTCGTCCGGGCGTCCAGTCCCGTAAGCCGGGCTTCTGGAAGCGCCATCGGTGGCTCCGTCGCACCAGCTACGTGCTGGTCGCGGGGGTGCTCATGGCCTGCGCCGGCGTCGGGACCGGCTTTCTCGTCCTGGCCGCGTTTCAGGTCGGCCTGCCCAGCGTGGCCGACCTGCCCAACCTGGGGCCGCCTCAGGACAGCTACCTGCTGGCCAGCAACGGCACCTTGCTCACGGTGCTCCACGAGCCCGGAGAGCAGCACATTCATGTGAACCTGAACCAGGTGAGCCCGTGGCTGCTGAAGGCGACCATCGCAGTTGAGGATCGTCATTTCTATCAGGACACCACATCGGTCGACCTGCCCCGCATCGTCGAGGCAGGCATCCACGACGCGTTGCACCACGGCTCCCTGCAGGGAGCCAGCACCATCACCGAGCAGCTGGCCAAGATCTCCTTTCTGACCCCGGCTCAGACAATCACCAGGAAGATCCGGGAGCTGCTCCTCGGATTTGAGATCGCCAAGACCTTCAGCGCCAATCAGATCCTGCAGATGTACGTCAATCGTATCTCCTACGGAAACCAGGCGATCGGGGTCGGCACGGCGGCGGAGCTCTACTTCAACATTCCCGCGAGCAAGCTGGACCTCGCCCAGGCGAGCATGCTGGCCGGCATCCCTGACGCTCCCAGCGCTTACGACCCTCTGAACTACATTGGTGTCAAGGGACCCAACTACGCCAAGCTCAGGCAGGAGGTGGTCCTCCAAACGATGGTCACCAACCACTACATCACCCAGGCGCAGGCGGACGCCGCCTTCAAGGAGAACCTGGTATACACCCCTTGGACCTACTCGAACACTCTGCTGGCGCCCAACTTCGTCTCCTACGCGGTCCAGCGCCTGCAGGCGCGCTTCGGCGACTCTTACATCAACCCCGGTGGATGGACGATCCATACCTCTCTCAACATGGCAGACCAGCAGGCGGCGGAGGGGGTGATCCAGAACCCCGCCAACAACGCGCGACTGCTGGCCGATTACCGGATCGGAGACTCCGCCCTGGTCTCGCTGGACCCTCGGGATGGCGAGATTTTGGCCATGGTGGGAACCAGCAACTACAACGGCTCCGTGGGACAGATCAACATGACCAACTCGCCGCGCCGGCCCGGATCGTCGTTCAAGATGTTCACCTACACCGCTGCCATCGCCTCCGGCAAGTTCACGATGACGACGCCAGTGCTGGACGCTCCGATCAATATCAATGGCTACTCCCCGCAGAACTATGAGCACTACTTCAGCGGAATCTGTCAGCTCCAGAACTGCCTGGGCAACTCGATCAACATCCCGGCGGTCAAGGTGGAGATGATCACCGGGCTGCCAAACGTGGTGAGCATGGCCGAGAGGATGGGCGCCACCGGGTTGCTCAATCCTCAGAACACATACGGTGATGCGTTGACGCTGGGCGGCCTTTCGATTGGGCTCACCGAATTGCAGATGACCACCGGGGCTTCGGTGCTGGCCAGCGGCGGGGTCCTCCATCAGCCCACCGCCATCCTGGAGGTGGTGAGCGGCACCCAGACCATCTATCAGTACAACGTGGCCGGAAACTCCCTCCAGGTGGTGCCCCCTGATGTCGCGTACATCATGAACGCGATGCTCTCCAACAACAATAATCGGCTAAAGGACTTCGGCCCGTCTGCGCATCTGACCCTCCCCGGACGCCCGGTCTCGGCCAAGACCGGCACCTCGGATGCCCAGAACGCGGCTGGGGCCTATAGCAACAACATCGAGGACAACTGGACCTTTGGATGGACTCCCCAACTGGTGACGGGGGTTTGGGTAGGGAATCCCAATGGCACGACCCTGTCCAGGGTCACCTCGGGAATCAGCGGAGCAGCGCCGCTGTGGCAGACCTACATGGAGCAGGTGCTCTCCGGCCAGCCCGTGCTCTGGTACTCCAAGCCCGCCAATCTGGTTCAGGTCGGCAGTGGGCCCTATCCCTACTACTACCTGCCCAACACGGTGAGCTATGCTAACCAGCGGGTCAACTGCCCAACCGCATACCAGTCCAACTGGAACGGAATCTGCTGACCATCGCACCCACTGGCCGCATCGGACTAGTCGGGACCGAGTCCAGTCATCAGAGTGAGGTTGGAACCCCGATTCCCAAGAGCGGGTCGCCACGCTTGACAGCTAGAGACGTGACCAGGAAGACCACCACTCCAGACGCTGCGGCCTCCAGGCTCATCAGTCGCTCTCCGAACAGGTCTCGAAGCTCACCGATCTTTTGACCAGACACGACCCGCACTCTGACCACCACTGAGGGATGGTAGGTGGCGAAGATCTCGGTCCGCATCCAGACCATCTGGTCCATCGGCTCCGGGTCTGGGAGCGCAGGTCCACCTGGATCAATCATGGCGAGGCTCGCCAGAACATTCTGCAGCCCTCGCAAACGGCGCTGAACCGAAGCCGCGTCGCAGATTCCCTGTTGACCGACCTCCGCGATGATCGCGGGGACCCCCCGCAAGGCTGCCGTGGCGTAAGCGGCGCCCGGCACCGACTCCTGGGCGACTCCGATCTCGTCCATCCCCCATTGGGATGAGGCCTTCGGCCAAGCTCGCGCGGTCCAGTGGGCGGCGGGTGGCCAGGCGTCAGTGGGTCGTGCCCAGCACCGCGTGGGCCAGCCGCTCGAGCGAGTCACTGCGCACCGCGTCCGGGAAATAGCAGCAGACCTCGCTTACTCCAAGATCCAGGTACTCCTGAAGCTGCTGGGCACAAGCTACCGGAGAACCAACCAACCGACGCGCCCGATAGGCACTGGGGTCTTCGCGGTGCCTATTATGCCGCTCCGCCAGGTGATCCGCCGCGGCATCCGAGTCCGCCACCAAGCAGTCTAGAACCACGGCGACTCTGACCGATTCCAGGGGGCGTCCCAGGGAACGGCAGTGCTCCGCCAGCAGGTCGAGCTTTCGCGCGACTCGGGAAGGGGGCCCGAAGAGGCTGCAGCCGTCCGCGTGCCGAGCCACCTGCCAGAGGGTCAACCTCTCGCCACCCCCCGCGATCCAGATCGGCGGCCCCGGCCGCTGAATGGGCTTGGGATAGATCGCTGCATCCTCCACAACCGAATACCGTCCTTCGAAATGAGTCACATCGTGACCCCAGCACGCGCGAAGAAGCTCCGCCGCCTCTCCACAGGCCATGATTCGTTCACGCAGGCTCGGAAATGGAACTCCAAAGGCCTGCCCCTCGGACGGGCTGGAGCCGGCGCCGATCCCGACCTCCACCCGCCCCCCACTCATGCCGTCAAGCAGGGCCAGCTGGTGTGCCAGGATCGCGGGGCGGTGCAGGGGTAGCGCCAGGCACATCGTCCCGAGCCTGACCTGGGATGTCGCCGAGGCCAAGCGGGCAAGGCTGAGCAGCGGGTCCAGCACGGGAGATCGATCCTCAGGAAAGACAGACTGAAGGTGGTCATAGACCCAGACTGCCCCGTAGCCACTTCGTTCCGCCCTCACTGCAACTGCGGTCATCGCATCCCAGAGCGCGGTCGGGGCCAGTTCACGAGGCAGATCCGAGCGCCAGCCCTGAGGGACGAAGCAACCCAGCCGCAGCTCGCTCAAGGCGCCGTTACCAGCTCCTGTGAGCGGCGCGGCCGGACCCTGCGGGCGGGCCCCCAGAGACCCTCAAGATCGTAGTAAGCACGCTCTCCGGGCAGGAATACGTGGGCGATGACAGCATCGAAGTCGATGCAGATCCACGACCCCTCCTCGACGCCAGCCCGGGCCAGAGCGTGGACCCCGGTACCGCTCGCCGCCTCCACCATGGCCTCGGCGACAGCTCGCACCTGACGGTCGGTGTCCCCCTCGCAGATGACGAAGTAGTCCGCCATGGTGGTCTTGCCCCTCAGGTCGATACGGACCACGCCCCGGGCCTTTCTCGAAAGCGCCGCGTCAGCGACCAGGCGGCTCAGCTGAAGTGGCGTCATGCGCCAGCGATTATCCCACGGCCGGATCTTGTACGCGCCAGGGGAGCCCCGTAGAGGCCCCGGCTGAGGATCAATTCCAGGACCGGGGCGGAAAGGTATGGGGTGCAATTCTCACCGGCCGCCAGCCTTCCTCTGATCTCGCTGGCCTCGATCTCTGGTGCATCCAACTCCAGCGCACGGGCGCCTCCTACCCGGAACCCAGCCCCCTCCAGTGCTGCCAGCACCGCGATGGCTCTGCGATCGGCTCCCAGACGGTCGAACACGATGAGCGTAGCCAGCAAGAGAACCTGCTCTGGCCTCTCCCACGAGGGCAGGCTCTCGGCGGCGTCACTGCCCAAAGCGAGGAGCAGCCTGGTTCCTGGGTTCTGCTGGACCAGCTCTTGGAGTGTGTCTGCTGTGAACGATGGCCCTTCTCGCCTCACCTCCATGTCGGACACGCTGACCTGCGGATCGCCCAGCTCGAAGACGGCCAGCTCCAGCATTTCGAGCCGGCATGCGGCCGGCGCAACCGGCCCGCCGCGATGTGGCGGCGCCCCGTTGGGCACTACCAGCACCGGTACATCCAACTCATCTCGGAGGCCGGACACGACAGCCATGTGCCCTTTGTGGGGAGGATCGAACGTTCCTCCGAACACGACCAGCGCAGGTTCCATCACGGCAGAGATCAGCCCGCACCCGAAGGATCTGAAGCCACCGACTCCGGAAAGAAGCTAAACGTCTGGCCCGCGATCTCAACGTCCGACCCGGGCGTGGCGCCCGCTGCGAGCAGGGCAGCCTCCACTCCCAGCCGAACCAGCTGTCGCTGCAGGCGGAGAACCGATGAGTCGTCGTCCAGATCCGTGGTCCTGACCAGCCTCTCGACACTCTCTCCCTCGACCCTCATCATGCCGTCACCGGCGACCACCTTGAAGGTCCTGTCCTTGCCGGATGGTCCCTGGTACAGGCGGAACTCGCCACCCTGTACGGACCTGTCCGGAGCTTTCGCCATCAGAATGGACGCGGCAGCTAGGAGCTCATCGGTGCCTTCGCCGGTGGCGGCGGAGATCGGCATCACCCGCTGATCCTCCCCCAGGGCGGCTGCCAAGGCTGACACGACCGCCTGTGCCTGGCTGCTCTCAACCAGGTCCATCTTGTTGACGGCGACGACACTGGGCTTGGCGCCCAACTCCGCGCTGTGCAGTCTGAGCTCCTCAGCGACCTGATGGTGGGCCGCCACCGCTCCGTCGGCCCCGAGTTGGGCATCGACCACGTGGACCAGCACCCTGGTTCGGGCCAGATGTCGCAGGAAACCGACTCCCAGCCCTGCTCCGAGATGAGCGCCCTCGATCAACCCCGGCACATCTGCGGCGGTCACACTATGACCCGACTGGAGTTCCGCTACTCCCAGATTCGGCGAGAGGGTGGTGAACGGATAGTCGGCAATCTTTGGGTGCGCGCCGGTGAGGCGGGCGAGCAAGGTCGATTTCCCAGCGTTGGGAAGCCCCACCAGGCCCAGGTCAGCGATGAGCCGAAGTTCCAGACGCACCCTGAGCGATGTTGCTGGCTCACCCATCTCCCGTCGCCTCGGGGCCTGGAAAGTCGGGCTGGCAAAGTGGGTGTTGCCCCGGCCCCCCCTTCCCCCGCGGGCGACGATCACCTCGGAACCCACCTTGTCAAGGTCAGCTAGGAGGCGCCCGGTGGCGACGTCGAAGACCATCGTCCCGCGCGGAACCGGCAAAACCACCGACGCCCCATCGGATCCATGCCGCTTGGAGGCCTCCCCGGCGGCGCCATGTTGCGCTTGGAAGCTCCTCTCCAATTGGAATCGTTGTAGTGAGCTGAGACCAAGCTCCGCCCGCAGAACCACATCCCCTCCCCGACCACCGTCTCCCCCATCGGGGCCGCCGCGGGGTACAAACTTCTCACGATGGAGGCTGCTGGAGCCCGCGCCACCGTGCCCCGAACTTACCGACAGCACCACCTCGTCTAGGAACATGAGTCCCCGGGCCTTAGAGGCAGAGCGGGATCAGTCCGCCGAACTTCCCGCCTCGCTGATCGAGACGCGGGTTCGAGTTGTGCGATACGGGAGGTATGTGACAAGTCCTGGCGCCAGCGCGAAGAGAGTGTGATCTTTCCCAACGCCGACTCCAGGTCCGGCCAGGATGTGCGTTCCCCGTTGCCGGACCAGTACCGACCCTGCGGTGACCAACTCCCCCCCATACACCTTAACCCCAAGGCGTTGTGAATTGCTGTCGCGACCGTTCCGGCTGCTGCCACCGCCTTTCTTATGCGCCATCGGCATCCTCCTCGATCGGATGAGCTGGTGGCTTGCGGACGGGTCGCGGCTTGGCAGCCGGCTTGGCGGCTGTCGCCACCCTCGGCTTGGTCTCAGCCCGCTTGCGCTTTGGCTTGACGGCGCTCTCCGTGGAGCGGCCCTCCGCGAGGACGGCTTCTTCCAGCTCCGAAGGTGCTGCAATCTCGGCTGGGGCCGACTTCTTGGCGGTGGCTCTACGGACTGGTGCCTTGGTAGCCGGCTCCTCAGCCTCTTCGGCATTCGGAGCGCCCACGCCATCGATCCTCAGCTCAGTCAGCTCAGCACGGAAGCCCCTCTGCCGCCGGTATCGCTTCTTGGGCTTGTACTTGAAGACCAGCATCTTCGGACCGCGGAAATGGCTCAGCGCCGTGGCCGAAACGGAGACATCGTCCACCCGTGGTCGGCCCACGGTGGTTTGCAGGACATCGCCCTCCTCGGCCACCAACATGCGCACATCCAACAGCTGGATCTTGGCCCCTGGCTCTACGTCCAGACGATCTACCACTACCCGGTCTCCGGCCGCGGCCCGGTATTGGCGACCACCGATCTGGACTATGGCGTACATGAGACTCCTGAGACTGGGGACGGAGTGAAAAGCTCCGCCACGGGACGTGGCAACGGCGGACGAGCCACAACTTACCTGGTTTTGCAGTTTACCAGAGCGCCGTATCCCCTATGCCCCAGGAAGTACCCCTCAGCCGGGCTGCGGGCCGAGGACGGTGACCGGCGCCAGCGCTCCGTAGTTGAGCTGAAGCTCGTTTTCGGTGGGAGAGCCGTTGCTAGCGACGAGTCCGGCCGTTGCCTGGTACACCCCTCGGGGCACGTCCGGGAGCACCTTCACCTCGAAGGTGAGGGTCAGGATCCCGGGCCCGGAGCTGGACTGGCCTGGGATATCGAACCCCGACCATGTGGGGATCACACTGCCCACCACCGGGTAACCCGCCCCAGCGGTGCTTGCGTTCCCGGCCGTCGACTGCGTCAGCTCGTAGTCGAAGTCGGATGGCAAGGTGATACTCAGGGTGGCTGCCGAGGCCGGGCCGCTCCCGGTGTTGGTGATCACCGCGTGATACACCACGAATGACCCCGCCGTAACGGATGCTGGGCTGGCTCGCAGCACCAGGCTCAGGGATGGCGCGGCTGTTATTTGAACGGTTGCGGCACGCCCCTGCAGTGAGGTGGTGTAGCCGCTGGCAAAAACCTGGGGAGCGACCTGTACCGAGGCCGCCGCTCCGGTCACCTGAAGGTTGGCCAAGATCACCACCTGGCTGGGTTGGCCCGGCGCTCCCGGGCCGATAGTCCAACTGCCCCAGGTCAGAGTCGCGGCGCGAGAGGTCGGCGCGACGTCCGCCGAGCGGACCGCGTCCCCGTTCTCTACCAGAGAGGCGGTGCTGCTGTAGACCAGACCGGCGGGCACCGCCACTCTAATCGTCACGCCACGGATCGATGAACTCCCCACGTTAGTGACCGTGATCTGGATCTGAGCTGCCGTCCCCTGCGCCACCGGTGCGGACGCGCTGCTCGTGCCGCCCGGGTCGATCACCTGGGTGGCGACCGTTAGCGAGCTCAGGGTTGACGCACCCCCGCACGAGGTCGCCAGGACCCCCACCACTCCCACCAGGGGCAGGCAGGTGGCCACCCCCGCCCATCGTCCGACCTTCAGCGGGACCCTCCACTCCGGTTGGAGCTCGCCAACGGTCTCCGCGTGGTGGCGGACTTGCCCAAAGGCACGGAGTGATCCGGGGCCGTCGGGAGCGGGTTGGGATACCCCACCTCATTCAGCAGCTGCATCGCCATCTGGCAGTCGAGTCCGATGACCGTATCCGTCCGTCCTCCGATCGCGTCGACCAAGGATCCGCCCAGCCCCTGGACGGCGTAGGCGCCGGCTTTGTCGAGCGGCTCACCGCCAGCGACGTATTGCTCGAGCTCCTCATCGCTAAACTCGCGCATTCGCACCGCCGAGCGAGAAACCGCCGTCCCCTCCTTCATCGTGGCCGGGCAGAGAGCGCAGATTCCGGTGAGCACGACGTGACGATGGCCCCTCAGCTGCCGCAGCATCTCCTTGGCCCGAAGCTCGCTCCCCGGCTTTCCCATAGGACCAGAGGGACCGACCACCACGGTGTCCGCCGCCAAGACGTATGCCGCCACCCCTTCCTTCAGCATGGAGATCGCGGCGTGCGCCTTGGCTCGTGCCACCAGCTGGACGGCCAGATCGGCGCACATCCCGGGGGCCAACGTCTCGTCAATTTCCGGCCGGACCACGGTGAACCGCAATCCCAGCCGTACCAGGAGTTCACGACGCCGATCCGAACCGGAGGCCAGGACTAATTTCGGCACGTCCCTGATGAGCCTCCCAGTTCCGATGATGGGCCGCCGCTCGCGCCCGGCCCCCGCCTGTGAATGAAAGAGAGCTTCACGGGAATTACAGTCTAGCAGCGCCCTGCCCCTCGGTCAGCAGCGGCAGCTGGTGTAGGCGCCTACGCCCCCCTCCCGCCCAGGCCGCTCCAACCACGAGGCACCCCGCCCAGAGAGCGCCCAGGCTCACGGCCACCGGCAGAAATCTGAGCTGAGGAAAGCAGACGAACAAAGCGATTGCCAGCCGCGCGGCCCAGGCGGCGGCAGTTCTTGGATCCACCTCCGGGTCAGTCCCCCCAGCCCACGGTGCGGAGACCAGGAGAAGCGCCCCAACAGCGAGTCTGCCGAGCTCTGGTCCCGGCCCTCCGGCAGCCAGGATTTGCTGCCACCCCTGAGCCCTCAGCAGTTCGGCCAGGAGAACTACGGATAACGCGCCGAGGGCTGAGAATCCGAAGCGCACCCCTCGGCGCGGTGAGTCGCCCCCGGCCCACCCCTCCAGACCAGTGAGCCCGAGGACGGTGAGTGCCACCCCTCCGACTCCGGCCTGCGTCAGACCAGCGAAGCTCATGCCCAACGCGGGGTTGCCGGGCCACGGCAGGGAGAGCACGGCAAGTCCAGCCAGTCCCCATGCCCCCATCACGGTTGCGATGGGGGTAGTACGCCATTGCCTGCGCCACGAAGCGAACCCGCCACGGCTCCACAACTTCGGCCAGGCCATGAGTGCGGCTGGCGCGGCGATTGTGACGCCCCCAGGGTAGATGAACAGCGCTGCGCAGAGGGCTAGGCCAATGAGGATGTGACTCACAGGTGCGTACCCAACAAAAACTGCAGCGCCTGGATGGGCACCACTCCCAATATCACGGTGCTGAGTGCGGTCACCAGCCCGACCAGCTCCCTCGGTACCGAGCTTGTGGTGGGACGGCTGGCGAGGTTGGCGCGCATCCCAGCGGCAGCTATCCCCAGCTGCAACCCAACGACCAAAAGAACCAAGGCCGACAGTGTGGGGCTGAACGAAGCAGCTGTGATCACCAACAGGATCCGCCCGGTGAACCCCCCAAAAGGGGGGATCCCGGAGATCCCGATGAGAGCCAACAGCCTTGGTCTAACCCCGGACTCCGCGGTGAAGAGGCCACCAGCCAGCCAGTGGGCCAAGACCAAGATCAAGGCTGCCGCCAGCCCCTGGACGGTCGCGAAGGCGACAGCTGTGCACATGAGGCCGACGTCACAGGCCAAAATCCGCGAGTACCGACCGCTCTCGGGACCGAGCAACCCCCTGGCACCCCAGAAGAGCGCGGTCGCCAGCCCGAGACCGATTAGCAGCTCCCGAAGTGAGGTCGCAACCGCCGTCGAACTGGCCGCTATCAAGCGGGCCTCAAGGAGGAGTCCGACCGGGACCATCCAGAGCCGCCAGAAGGCGTTCTCGCGCGGACCCAAGGTCAACACCGCCCCGGCCCAGCCGGAGAATGGCAACACTCCCATCACCCCAGCGGAAGCAGCGGCCAAAAGGACGGCCTCGAGCAACGACGGCGCCGCGCCCAACCTCACGGACGGCAGAATCGCAGCGGCTGCCACCAAGGCCGCGAAGACAATCACCGCCTGGCGCCCCAGACTGCGCACGGACAGCTGCGGCCCGGCGATCTGCTGCCAGCGCAACCACACTGACCCCATCAGGACCGCGGTCGCAAAGGCCACCACCAGCAGCGAGTCAGAAGTGAGGACTACCGCGGCGGGGGCGCCTAGTGCCACCAGCAGACCGGTAGCGCCGGCTTCAAGGCTCTCCTTGCCGGCGACCACCAGCTCGAGCGCCAGCGCGGCCAGCGCTCCCAGCAGTAACCCAACAGCCAGACGACCAAGTCCCATCTGCCCGATCCCGTCGGCCACTAGCTGAGCCTTCTGCCGCCCCGAGGTCAGTCCGTGCACCGCGAGCAGAGCCGCCACCAGCAAGGCCACTAACACTCCCGCCACCTGCAGGACCCAGTGCCGAGCGCCCCACCGCCAGATCGCGCCAGCCAGCAGTCCGTATAGGACGGTGCCCACGGCCAGGGTCACGACCCCGTCTCCCAGGGGGCGGCGTGAGTCAGCAATACCAGGCCAATCGCCGGTACCGCCATCGTCAGCACTGCAATTACGAGGACGGAGTGAGGAGCGCTCAGGATGAGGAATGTGCTGGTCCCCATGGCGACGCACAGGCCGCCGAGCGCGAGGTCTGAAGGTCCGCGACCAGTGGCGACTCGGATGATCCCCACTTCCCAGGCGAAAAGACAGGCGAAGGCAGGTCCCTGGGTCGACACCGTCCCAGCTCCCAGATGTCCGGCCAGCAGCCTGGCTGCCATCAGGCCGCCGATCCCGACCAGTAGCCGCAGGCTCCGCACGTCGAAGACCCGCTCCCGCCCCACCACCGGTGACCTCCCCAGCAGCCAGCGTCCGCTGGCTAGGCCGGGAGCGAACCGCCCGGCAGCGATGAGAACCGCGGCGGCAGCGCCAACCCCCGCCACTGCGAAGAACGCGGCGACGCCACCAGAAAGGGATGCTACCCCTCCCATCCCGAGTCCCAGAGCAAGGGCGCTGATGACCATTCCCCGAGCCCCTACCGATAGAAGGGCAATCGCCGAGCCCAGGAATCCGCCCGCCGCGAGCAGCGCCGCCACCGTCATCGCTGGGCCATGAGCCAGGCGACCGTCGCGGTGGTGGCGAACCAGAGCCAGACCGGGCGCTCCGCGAGTTCGCGCTCCGAGATGGCGAGCCCCATCGCCGCGACCTCGCGCACTGCCTTTACGAAAGCCAGGACCCGTCGGCTATCGAGCGGGCCTCCCCCGCCCGGGACGAGTTCCTCTGAGTGGACCGGCCGCTCGCCGACTTCACCTGTCGCTTCCAAGGGCTGGGGTCCGAAGGCGTACCTCAGCGCCATCCATCCGATTCCGAGCAGGGCGGTCAGCAGGGCAAGGTATCCGGCGGGAAGCAGCAGACCCGGCATCGCCAGGGAAAGCGGGTCAGGGGAGCTGAGCGGACCGGTGATCTGTGCCCCCGAAAAGGAGATTGTCCCGGCCAAGCCGTTGACTGCCCACCCAGAAAGAGTCGCCGAGCCGATGAGGATGACCGCTGGCACGGCGAGCGCCCATCGCACTCCCGCACCGATGGGGGGAAGTCTACCAACCGCTCGGAAAGTCAAGCCGAGGGTGACCACGCAACCGCCATAGCCGAGGGTCGGCATCAAGCCCTGCCAGCCACCGGAGCCGAGTGCCAGAGCCAGGCCGGTCACGGCCACTACCAGCGCCAGAGAGAAAGGGAAGAAGGCTGCCCAGATCCCAATCCGCAGCAGCCAGGTCAGACTCCGGGCAATCCATCCACCTGGTTCGGCAGCAGGTTGACCGGAGAGCGCGGCGCGCGGCAAGAACGCGGCGGCCACTTGCAGGAAGAGGCCCGCTCCAACCCCAAGCTCGGTCCCGGTGGGAGAGTTGGAGCCGAAGCCGAGCAGCGTCAACGCAACCGCCACCAGGAGCAGAGCTCCGACATCAGCGGCGCCAGCCGGCGACCGCAAGAGTCGCCAAGCGGCGCTCAGAGCTGCCAGCAGAGCCAGCAGGTCCACGACGGTTCCGAAGCCCGCTGATGGCCAGCTGCCGCCACTCAGCTCCTGAACTCGCAACAGCAGAACGAGCGCGGTGGGGACGGCAGCCACCGTGAGCCAGTCCGCTAGGTCCGCGTCTCTCAACCCCTGGCCCGCCGTTCCCCCCCGCCCGAGCAAAACGACGGTGCTGAGGCGCACCACCGCAGGCACCAGGAGTACGACTGCCAGCGAGAAATTCATAGCGCCAGTGGGGATGTCGTTGAATTGGAGTGTCCCCGCGGAGTGATAGACGGCCACCACCGCGCCCAGCCAGATCAGTGCCACCGACTGATCGGCGACCGCAGCCCAGACGATTCGATGGCTTGCCGCCCGGGGAAACCGCGCGTAGCTGAGGCCGATGCCGCCGACCGCTGAGAGTTGCAGCCCAATGAACAGACTCAGCAAGCCCCCCGAGAGAGCGGCCAGCACCCCGCCCATGGCCGCCAGGCCGAGCGCTGCCGACGCCAGCGGGCGCCGGTCGGCAGCGGAAAAGCTGACAACCAAGGCGGCGGTCAGCACCAGGATCGAGATGGTCGTCCCCCCAACCTCTGCCTGCAGGGTGACCGGTAGCGTTGGATAGAACTGCCACAGCGTTACCCCGACCGTCCCTGAAGGCTGAATCCGGAAAAGCAAATAGGAAGCTGCGGCTAGGGCGAGGAGCAGGCCGCCGCGCACCGCCCAACGCGCCCAGGCACCGGGGTCGCGTACCAGAGGCCTCGAGACAACTCCGGCTGCGAGCGCTCCTAGCCCGGGAAATAGAAGGGCCAGCAACGGCAGTGATGTGAGGGCCAGCACTGAGCCGCCCCCAGCTCAGATCTGGAGGGCGCTGCGGAGCAGTGCTGCGCGCCGAGACGCCTCCTCGAGCCGATCCCGATCGCGCTGCACCACATCCTCGGGTGCGCTGGTGGCGAATGGACCGGCCAGTCGGACCGACAGACGAGTCTGATTCTGCTCCAGCTGCTCCAGCTCACGGCGCATTCGTGCCTCGATCTGTGGGCTCTGCGCGGCGGCGGTGGTGGCGAGGCGCACGGTGGTATTGCCCACGACCAAGGGGGCCATACCCGCCAGACTGCCTACCTCAGCCCCCACCCATTCAACGGGCACCATCACAGCTAGGTAGTCGCGCAACTCAGGGTTCTCTTGCGCCCCTGCCGTCGTGGACATGCTCAGTGGAACCTTGGAGGCGTGCCGACCGAACTTGACGCCCAAGTCCTGCAGCCAGCTACGAAGCTGACCGGTGAGTTCTTGGAACTGTGCCATCGTGGCCTCTGAGTCCGGCGAGTCCCACCGGTTCGACGGTCTCGGCCACTCTGACTGATCAAGGGTCTCGGGTACCCCATCGAACTGTTCAGCGCAGGCGTCGCTCAGAAACGGCATGATCGGATGGAGTACCTGCAGGGTCGTGAGCAACGCCTCCCGGGTGACCCAGAGGGCCGCTTTGTCTTCTGCCTGCAACCGCTCCTTGACCAGTTCAAGGTACCAGTCGGCGAGCTCCCTCCAGGCGAACTGGTAGACGGCTTCGATGGCGACGCCCAGCTCGAACTCAGACATTGCCTGGGTCACCGTGCGCACCAGACCCCCCAATCGGGAGAGGATCCAGCGGTCGACCAGCTCGAGGTCGGCGGGAGAGGGCGTTTCGGCCACGGGGATGCGCCCCTCCCCGTCTGGGAAGTGAATGACGTGCAACAGCCGGACCATGTTCCACAACTTGTTCGCGAACTTGGCGAAGCCGTCGAGTCGGCTCTCGTCGAACCGCGAATCCTGGGTTCCCATCGCCACGGTCGCGCCCCAGCCCCGGAGCGCATCCGCGCCGTACCGGTCGATCATCTCCAACGGATCCACCACGTTGCCCTTGGACTTGGACTGACGAGCACCGTCGGCCCCCAGGATGATGGCGTGGAGGATGACGTCATGAAACGGGACCTCACCGGTGAATCGGAGGCCCATCATGACCATCCGGGTGACCCACAACCAAAGGATGTCCCGGCCCGTGCTCAGCACGCTGGTGGGGTAGAACCGCTCCAAGTCCGCGGTGCGGTTCGGCCAGCCGAGGATCGCGAAGGGCCAGAGAGAACTTGAGAACCAGGTGTCCAACACATCGGGGTCGGCCGTCAACTCCTGTTCGCCGCACTCGGGGCACCGCTCTGGCTCATCGATCCAGGCGAAGACGTGACCCTGACGGCAGGTGGAAACCGGTATTCGGTGGCCCAACCAGATCTGCCGGCTGATGCACCAATCCCGCAGGCCCCGCATCCACTCCAAGTACTGCCGTCGGAACTGGGATGGGTGCAGCACCACCTCCCCATCCTCGACCACCGATGCGGCGGGCTCCGCCAGGTCGGCCACCCGGACCCACCACTGCGGGGTCACCAGCGGTTCGATCACGGCGCCACAGCGATCGCAATGTCCCACCTGATGTACCAGGGGCTCCTCACGCTCCATCGCACCGGCTGTACGGAGCATCGCCGCCGCCACCTCCCGCGCCCGATCGACCTCGAGGCCGTCCAAGGCGGGAAGACTGGGCGCGATCATCCGTCCGTCCAAGGAGATCACGGTGAGCACCGGGAGGTTGTGTCTGAGCCCGATCTCAAAGTCCTCCGCGCTGTGCCCGGGGGTGATTTTGAGAGCACCGGACCCAAGCTTGGAGTCCACCGCCTCGTCCTCGACCACCGGGATCAGCCGTCCTGTGAGCGGCTCGACGACCAACCTGCCCACCAGCTCGGCGAACCGAGGATCGTTCGCCGGCACCGCCACCGCCACGTCGGCGAGGATCGTCTCGGGCCGACTGGTGGCAACCACCAGCCCGCCGGGGCCGCTAGGCAGAGAGTAGCGCACGAAGAAGAAGGTGTCCTGATGCTCTCGGTACTCGACCTCCTCGTCGGAGATCGCGCTGTGGCACCGTGGGCACCAGTTGACGATGCGGGGCCCTCGGTAGATGAGCCCCTGGTCGAACAGCTCCTTGAATGCCGTTCGGATGACCCGGACATAGGGCTCGTCAAGGGTGAAGCGCTCCCTGCTCCAGTCGCAGCTGGCGCCCAGGCGGCGCAGCTGCTCCACGATTCGTCCCTGATAGGTGCTGTACCAGGCCTCCACCCGACGGTTGAACGCCTCTCTGCCGATCTCCTCCTTGGAGCTTCCCTCCTGAGTGAGCTGGCGCTCGATCACGTTCTGGGTGGCGATCGCGGCATGGTCAGTGCCGGGCACCCAGCACACTTCGTAGCCACGCATCCTGTGGAACCGGCAGAGGGAGTCCTGAATGACCGCGTTCAGCGCGTGCCCCATGTGGAGGGCTCCGGTGATGTTGGGTGGCGGTAGCGCGACCGAGAAAGCAGGCTTGGTACTGCCGGAATCGGCGATTCCAAGCCTCAGCTCCTCCCAGCGTTGACGCCAGCGGACCTCCGCGACGGCCGGTTCAAAAGTTGCCTTCAATGGGCGCAGTCGACCCTAACGGGGTCCGACTGGCACGGCGCGCAGCTCACCGGCCACCTGCCGCGCCGCAGTCACCAGGTTGCGCACAGACGGGTCCACCTCGGCCCACCCACGCGTCTTCAGGCCACAGTCTGGATTCGCCCAAAGTCGGTCGGAGGGGATGACCAGTGCGGCAGCCCGCAGCCGTTCCGCCAGCTCTTCGGTGGTGGGCACGACAGGAGAGTGGATGTCGTATAGGCCCGGACCAACCTCGTTGGGATAGCCTGCCTTGGCAAAGGCCTTGAGCAGCTCCGTGCCCGATCTGGCTGCCTCAATGTAGAGGGCATCGGCGTCGAGTTCGGCGATCGCATCCATGATGTCACCGAACTCGGAATAGCACATGTGGGTGTGGATCAGCACCGCTTCGCTGGCAGACCCAGCGGCGAGGCGGAAGCTGTCGACAGCCCATCGCAGATAGGCTGACTGCTCCGACCGCCGAAGCGGCATCGCCTCGCGCAGAGCCGGTTCGTCTATCTGAATGATTTGAATGCCGGCCGCCTCCAGGTCGGCCACCTCCTCACGCAGCCCGAGAGCAATCTGGAAGCAGGTTTCGCTCCTCGGCACGTCATCGCGCGGGAATGACCATTGGAGGATGGTGACCGGTCCGGTGAGCATCCCCTTGACCGGCTTGTTGGTCAGCCGCTGCGCGAAGGTCGCCCACGCTACCGTCATGGGCAGCGGCCGCACGACGTCTCCGAAAATGATCGGCGGCTTGGTGCAGCGGGAGCCGTACGACTGCACCCACCCACCCTGGGTGGTGGCGATCCCATCCAACTGCTCGGCAAAGTACTCCACCATGTCATTGCGCTCCGGCTCCCCGTGGACCAGGACATCGAGACCGACCTCCTCCTGGAAGCGGATCACTCTGCGCACCTCATCCTTGATTAGGGCTTGGTAGGTGCTCTGATCGATCTCTCCTTTGCGCAGCCGCGAACGCGCCTGACGGAGCTCCGCCCCCTGCGGAAAGGAGCCGATGGTGGTGGTCGGCAGCTCGGGCAGTCCGAGCCGCACCCTGGCTGAGGTGCGGCGCGCCTCTGAGGTGCCCGGCCGCAGGAGGTCGGCGGGGCTGACCGCCCGAAGCCGCTCCGCAACCTGTGGATTTGCGCGCATTGCCGAGGACCGCCGTCGGGCCGCAATTGTGCGCAGCCGGTCCAGCCCCACTGCTGTCGGACCCTCAGGAGACAGTCCTGCGGCCAGGAGAGTCACCTCGGTCAATTTCTCCTTGGCAAACGCAAGCCATGAGCGGATTTCCGCCTCCAGGCCACCTTCCCCGTCGAGTCCAACGGGGACATGAATCAAAGAGCAGGAGGGGGCCACCATGAGGCGCTCCGGTCCGAGCTTCGATGCGGCCCGATCGATCGCCGCAAGAGCGGGCTCTGGATCTGTGGTCCAGACGTTGCGACCGTCCACCAGACCGAGTGACAGCATGATGCCGTCAGGCGCGAGTTCGAGGGCGCCCTCAAGGTCTTGCCGGCCTCGAATGAGGTCCAGGTGCAAGCCGTCGACCGGAAGCATCAGCGCAGCCTGAAGGTTGGGCCCCAACCCAGCAAAGTACGACGCAATCAGAGTCTTGCCCCCAGGCGCCGCCCGGCGAAGGTACGCATAAGCGTTCTCCATCGCCTCGAGCACCTCCACCGGCGCATCCTGGGCAAGGCACGGCTCGTCGATCTGGACCCAGTGAGCGCCAGCCGCGAACAGCTGGCGCAGGAGCTCGGCGTAGACCGGAAGCAGCCGGTCCAGCAGCGCCAGCGCCGAGAATCCCGGCTCAGATACCTTCGCAAGCTGCAGGAAACTCACGGGACCAAGGAGCACCGGTCTGGTCTGCACCCCCAGTGACAGCGCCTCCTGGAACTCCTCCACAGGCTTGCGGGAGAGCAGCTCGAAGGTCTGCCCGACGCTGAGCTCAGGCACCAAATAGTGGTAGTTCGTGTCGAACCATTTAGTCATGTCCAGAGCCGCCACCTCCCCCTCGGCGGTCTCGGCCCCTCTGGCCATCGCGAACATGAGGTCGAGCTCATCGCCGCCAGCCATGGGCTGGAAGCGGGGCGGGACCGCCCCCAGCGTCAGGCAGAGGTCCAGCACGTGGTCGTACAGGGAGAAGTCCCCACTGGGGATGTGATCGATGCCGGCCTCCTGTTGGAGGCGCCAGCGAGAGGCCTTGAGGGCCCCGGCCCGACTCAGCAGTTCGCCGCGGTCCAGGCGGCCACTCCAGTAAGCCTCCAGCGCCCATTTCAGTTCGCGCGACCCTCCGATTCGCGGGAATCCAAGGTTGGCCGAGATCAGGCGAGGTAGGCGGGATGGAGACATGGTCAGATGATCTTCCTGGTGATGGCCCCGCTCGGCCCTCAGGGCGCGCGGTCGAAGCCTGGCTGCTGGGTCTTCAAGTCTACCTGCCGCGCAGCACCTCCAGTCGCGGACAGAGGGGTGGGGCAGGTCTCAGGCAGTGGCAGCCTGGGGCTCGTCGTCAGAATAAAGGTCAGGCTCCCTGGACTCGAGAATGGCGCGCTCGGTTATCACACACCGCTTTATCTCCGGATGCGACGGAACCTCGAACATGCTGCCGAGCAGAACCGCTTCCAAGATGCTCTTCAGCCCCCTGGCTCCGGTGCCGAGGGCGAGCGCCTGGGCGGCTATGGCCTTGAGCGCGGCCTCTTCGAAAATCAGATCTACCTCATCCAGGGCGAAGAACTTCTGGTACTGCTTGACGAATGCGTTCTTCGGCTCGGTCAGGATGCGGGCGATGTCCTCCTCGTCCAGGCTCTGCAGCGCAACCACGATCGGGAGTCGCCCCACGAACTCGGGGATGAGCCCGTAGCGGAGCAGATCCTGCGCCTGCAACTGTTGCAGAATCTGGGTGCTTTCCTTGGTGCGCCGCCCTCCGGGATCGCTGCTGAAACCGATCGTCCGATGCCCAACCCGCTGCTCGATCAGACGCTCCAGTCCTTCGAAGGCCCCGCCGCAGATGAAGAGGATGTTTCCGGTATTGATCTGGATGAAGTCCTGATGAGGATGTTTGCGCCCGCCCTGGGGCGGAACGTTCGCGACCGTCCCCTCAAGAATCTTCAACAGCGCCTGCTGAACCCCTTCGCCAGACACGTCGCGAGTGATGGACGGGTTGTCGGACTTGCGAGAGATCTTGTCGATCTCGTCAATGTAGATGATGCCCCGTTCCGCCCTGGCTATGTCAAAGTCGGCCGCCTGAATGAGCCGCAGCAGGATGTTCTCCACATCCTCGCCGACATATCCCGCCTCCGTCAAAGAGGTGGCATCTGCGATCGAGAAGGGCACATCAAGAATCTTGGCCAGGGTCTGGGCCAGCAGCGTCTTGCCACAGCCGGTTGGGCCGACCAGCAGAACGTTGGACTTCTGCAGCTCCACCTCACTGGTGTCGCGGGCGCTGTTGATCCGCTTGTAGTGGTTGTAGACCGCGACCGAAAGCACCTTCTTAGCTTGGTCCTGGCCCACCACGTACTGGTTCAGAGAGTTCCAGATCACCTGGGGATTGGGGACGACATTGGTCCGGGGCCGCCGAGCCGCCGGCCCTTTCGTCTCCTCTTCCAAGACCTCCTGGCAAAGCTCGATGCACTGATCACAGATGTACACCCCAGGCCCGGCGATCAGCTTGCGGACCTGCTCCTGGCCCTTGTTGCAAAACGAGCACCGAGTGTGGCGGCGGCGATCCTCGCGCTCGGTCATGCCGCGTCCCCTCCACCCAGAGGGTGCACCCGCCGCGCCGCCTCCCCCACACAACGTCGACAGATGGCCACCTGGCGCCCCCCCGGTCGGACTTCCGCCGCCACCGCCAGAGCGATGCTGCCACAGAAGTCACAGCGGGCGCCGAACCCGCTCACCAGTCGAAGCACATGACGAAGCTCCTGTCGTCTGCCACTCCGGCGGCTCCTGGCGATCTCATTGGACTCTGTCATCACCACTCCCGTCAGCGGGTGGACGGACCTACCTCTGCAGCCTCCGTAGGCTTCGTCTCCGCATCTGCCACAGCCGCTTGCGGCTTGCCGGGGACGGCCTCTCCGGCCGGCCGCTCCTTGGTGAGGATGTGATCGATCAGACCGTACTCTAAGGCCTCCTCGGGGGACATGTAGAAGTCCCGGTCAGAATCCCTGGTGATCTGATCCACCGGCTTGCCGGTGTGCTGGGCGAGGATCTGGTCGATGGTCCGGCGCAGGCGAAGGATCTCCTGCGCCTGGATCTGGATGTCGGAAGCCTGCCCCTGGAATCCCCCGCTCGGCTGATGCATCATGATCCGGGTGTTCGGCAGGCTAAACCGCTGACCCTTTTCCCCGCCCGCCAGCAGGACGCAACCGAAGGAGGCCGCCAGCCCCATGCAGAAGGTGCTGACCCGGGGCTTGATGTACTGCATCGTGTCGTAGATCGCAAGCCCCGCAGATACTGAGCCACCAGGACTGTTGATGTAGACGCTGATGTCCCGCTCCGGATCCTCGCTCTCAAGGTAGAGCATCTGGGCCATGACCAGATTGGCGATCTGGTCATCGATCGCGGTGCCAATGAAGATGATCCTGTCTTTCAAGAGCCGAGAGTAGATGTCAAAGGCTCGCTCGCCCCTGGTGGTGGTCTCGACGACCATCGGAATGAGGGCCATGATCTCCTCCTGGACTTTTCGGGAACTCAGATTCTGGGCCCGCCCGGGCCTGCTAGGCGAGTATACCCGCGGGGCGGAAATCAACCCTCAGGAGCGCTCGGAGCTGTCTCCCCACTGCTGGCCAGCCCGATTAACAGCTCCCGTGCCCTGCCCACCGCCAGCTCACGACGAATCGGCGGCCCCAGCCGGTCCCTAGC
>Ga0307373_10001973_pt1 | contig 37658 bp, 25 predicted proteins | sample OX2MG_FD_202534 | JGI IMG/M metagenome (GOLD analysis project Ga0307373, IMG submission 202534) | Soil microbial communities from Risofladan, Vaasa, Finland - OX-2 | ecosystem: Environmental > Terrestrial > Soil > Coastal area > Acid sulfate soil | place: Finland: Risofladan, Vaasa | collected...
CCGCCGGCGCCCGTCCGGCCGCCGCCCGTTTTGCCCATGCCCGCTTCCGTCCAGATTCCGCCGCAGGCCCTGGAGGCTGAAAAAGCCGTCCTTGGCGCCATGTTGCTCTCCAAGGACGCGGTGGAGAAGGCCTTGGACATCCTCGAGGACAAGGATTTCTACCAGGACTCCCACCGCCGGATTTACGCGGCCGCGCGCACTCTCTACGAACGCAACGAAGCCGTGGACGTGGTCACCGCGGGCGAGGAGTTGAGGCGCCTTAAAGCCTTGGACGACGTCGGCGGCATGGAGATCCTGACGGACCTGGTCAACAGCGTGGCCACGGCCGCGCACGTGGAACACTACGCGCGGCTGGTGCGCGACAAGGCCATCCTGCGCGATCTCATCGCCACGGCCACCGCCGTGGTCACGGCCTGCTACCAGGAGGCCAAGGAACCCTCCGAGATTCTGGACCAGGCCCAGGCCAGCGTCTTAAAGGTCGCGGAAAAGCAGGTGCTGCGCGGCGTTTTGGACGCCAAGGCCTTGGCCCACCAGGCCATCGAACAAATTGAGGCCGCCTACAAGCGCCGCGAGGCGGTTATCGGCGTGCCCTCGGGCATCCGCAACTTGGATCGCATCACCGCGGGCTTCCAGAAATCAGATCTCATTTTGCTCGCCGCGCGCCCCAGCCAGGGAAAAACCGCGCTGGCCTTGAATATCGCGGCCAATGCCGCGCTCCACCCTAAGAACCCCGTCCCGGTGCTGTTTTTCTCGATGGAAATGAGCGGCGCGGCTCTGATGCTGCGCCTCATCGCCTCGGACGCGAGCATCAACTTGCAGCAGCTGCGCACCGGATTTCTGGCGCGCGACCGCTGGACGGCCCTGACCAGCGCCGCCGCCAAATTTTCAGACGCGCCTTTGCGCATCGTGGACATGCCGGGCCTCTCGGTCACGGGCGTGCGCTCGATTACGCGGCAAAACGCGGTGGACTGGCGCCGCCAGGGCAAGGAACTCGGGCTGGTGGTCATCGATTACCTTCAGCTCATGCGCGGCTCGTCCTTTAGGACCGAGAGCCGGCAGCAGGAGGTCTCGGAGATTTCGCGAGGCCTCAAGTTCCTGGCCCGGGACTTGAACGTTCCGGTCATCGCGCTTTCCCAGCTCTCCCGCCGCCCGGAGGACAAGGGCCGCTCGGACGGGCGGCCGCAGCTCTCGGACCTGCGCGAAAGCGGCGCTCTGGAGCAGGACGCGGATTTGGTCGCCTTCATCTACCGGGAATCCTATTACAAGCGGGACGACCCGACCATCGACGACACCAAGGCCGAGATCATCGTGGCCAAGCACCGCCAGGGACCCACGGGCACGGCGGAAGTGAGATTCTTACGCGACTACACCCGTTTTGACAACCCGGCGGAAGGCGAGCCGGAGGCCGCGGGGGTTTCCGAGGCCGCTTAAAACATCCCCGGACTGCGGGCCCGAAGCCCGGGCTCCGGGAACAAGGAGGAATCGTGCGCGCGCATCCGCCGGGACTGCGTCCCACGTGGGCCGAAGTCGATCTCCGGGCTTTGCGCCGGAACCTCCGCGCCTTTGGCGCCCGCATGGGCCGGGGCGTCAAAATACTCTTCGTGGTCAAGGCCGACGCTTACGGCCACGGCGCCGCGGCCTGCGCTCAAGAGGCCCAGGCGCATGAGCTCTGCGATTGGCTCGGAGTCTCCTCCGTTGAGGAAGGAGCCTTCCTGCGCGCGCGCGGCGTGCGCCTTCCCATCCTGGTCCTGGGCAGCCTTTACCCCTTCGAGAGCTTTTTAGTCGCGGCGCGCCACGACTTGACCGCCACTGTCGCGAGCTTGGCCGCCGCCAAGCGACTGGCCGCGGCCGCCCGCAAGCGGGGCCGGCGCATTTCCTGCCACTTGAAAATCGAGACCGGAATGAACCGCATCGGCATGCGCCCGCCCGCGGCGGCCCAGGCCGCGGAGCATTTGGAGCGGGCCTGCCCGGGCGCTCTCTCGGGGCTCTACACCCATTTGTCCTCGCCCCAGGAGAGCCCCTCCTACACGCGCCGGCAGCTCGCGGAATTTTCCCGCGCCGTCGCGGCGGTCTCGGGCCGGGCCCGCGGCCCGTTGCTGCGCCACGCCGCCGCCTCGGCCTCGGCCCTGCGCTATCCGGAGAGCCGCTGGGACATGGCGCGCCCGGGGTTGGCCGTTTACGGCCTTTATCCCGGTTTCGAACCCGTCTTGAGCTTGAAGACCCGCGTCGTATTCCTGAAGACCGTGCCCAAGGGAACGGCCGTCGGCTACGGCGCCTCCTACCGGACCAAGCGTCGGACGCGCCTGGCGACTTTGCCCGTGGGCTACGCCGACGGATTTTTGCGCGCGCTCTCCAACAAGGGCAGCGTGCTCATTCGCGGACGGCGCTGTCCCGTGGCTGGAAAAATATCCATGGATATGGCCACCATCGACGTCACGCGCGTCCCGGCCGCGCGCGTGGGCGACGAGGCCGTGGTCTTCGGCCGCCAAGCCGGGCAGGAAATCTCCGTGCGCGAGGCCGCCGCTCTGGCCGGCGCCATCCCTTATGAAATACCCTGCGGCTTGACGGCGCGGGTTCCCCGGGTATACTTGTCATGATGGAAACTTGGCTCGCCGCGCTGGGCGGCGCGACGTTGGGCGTCATGGAGTCCGTCGGTCAATTCGCATTTTTGGCGCAGTCGACGCTGCGCTGGATATTCAAAGGGAAAATCGAGTGGCGCCAGACCTTGATTCAGTGCGCGCGCATAGGCGCGGACTCCCTGCCGGTCACGGTCATGGCCACGTTCTTCACCGGCATGGTGCTGGCGCTCCAGGGCGGAGCCTCGACCGAGCATTTCTTCAACCAGCCGCTTTTCGTGGGCATGCTGGTGGGATTTGCCATTGTGATGGAGCTCGCTCCAGTCATGACCGCGCTGGTGGTGGCCGGCCGCGCCGGGGCCGCCATCGCGGCGGAGCTGGGCACCATGAAGGTGACCGAGCAGATTGACGCCCTCTACACCCTGGGCACCGACCCCGTGCGCTACCTCATCATCCCGCGCGTGCTGGCCTTCATCCTGGTGATGCCCTTTTTGGTCGTCATCTCGGATTTCTCGGGCATTCTGGGCGGCTACCTCGTGGCCAGGGTCAAGTACCAGATTCCACCCTCCGTCTTCTGGCACGACATCATCGATACCATGCGCGTGCGGCACTTCATGCACGGCTACATCAAGGCCTACGTCTTCGCCGTGGCCATTTCGCTTATCTGCTGCTACAAGGGCGTCACCTCCCGCGGCGGGGCCGAGGGCGTGGGCAAGTCCACCACCCAGGCCGTGGTGCTGAGCATGGTGGCCATTTTTATTTTGGATTACCTGGCCACGGCGGTGCTCGTCGCCCTGGGCATCACATGACCGAAGGAAATGATTTGCGTCCGAAGCATGAAGGAAGCAAACCATGATCGAGGCCAAGGGCGTGGTCAAGCGCTTTGGGGCGCGCACCATCCTGCGCGGGGTGGACATTTCCGTCGCGACGGGCGAGACCATGGTCATTATCGGGGGCTCGGGCTGCGGAAAGAGCACCTTCCTCAAGTGCGTGGTGGGGCTTTTGCACCCGGATGCGGGCGCCATCACCGTCGACGGCAAAGACATCGCCCGGTGCCGCGGCGAGGCCGAGGTGGCCGATTACCGCAGGCGCTTCGGCTATCTGTTTCAGGAGGGCGCGCTTTTTGACTCCATGACGGTCTGGGAGAACGTGACCTTCGGCCTGCGCTACCTGACCGACATTCCGCCCTCGCGCTACCGGCGCTTGGCCCGCGAGAAGCTTGCCCTGGTGGGCTTGAAGGACATCGAGGATTTCAGGCCCGCGGAGCTCTCCGGCGGCATGAAAAAGCGCGTGGCCCTGGCCCGCGCCATCGCCGCGGAGCCCTCCTATATTTTGTATGATGAGCCGACGACGGGGCTTGATCCCATCATGTCCGATGTGATCAACGACCTAATCCTGGATCTCCAGAAACAGCTTAAGGTGACATCCATCGTGGTGACCCATGACATGAAGTCGGCCTACAAGATCGCCAGCCGCATCGCCATGCTCCACGAGGGCCGCGTTCTGAGCCAGGGCTCGCCCGACGATTTTCGCACGAGCAGCGACGAGCGCATCCACCAGTTCGTCAACGGACTTTCGCAGGGCCCCATCAAGATGAAGCTCAAGGACTATGAGCCGGACGCCGCGGGGGGAGCCTAAAGGGTGCTCTCCACCGAAGCCAAGGTCGGCGCTTTCCTGCTCGTCGGCCTCGCGTTCTTCGCCACGGCCATCTTTCTTTTGGGCGACTACACGTTCCAGCGGCGCTACCCCATCTACGTCGATTTCCAGGATGTCTCGGACCTGAGCAAAAACTCGCCGGTCAAGCTCGCCGGCGTCGAGGTGGGCCAGGTCTCGGACATCGAGCTCGAAGGCGGCGTGGCCCGGGTCACGGCCTCCATCCGCGACGGGATACCGGTCTACAAGGACGCGCAGTTCGAGGTGGGCTCGACCGGAGTCATCGGCTCCAAGTATCTGCAAATCGACCAGGGCCACCCGGACGCGGGCATTTTGCCCTCCGGATCCGAGGTCAAGGGCCTAAGCCCGCTCTCCATCGAGAAGCAGCTGACCGACGCGCTTTCCGGCGTCAAATCCCTCATCACGGAGTTGGACGCCAAGGGGCCCGACGGCCGCACCTTGATCGGCAACCTGCGGGACACCGTGGCCAACGTGCGGGATCTGACCGCGAACTTGGACGATTTGATCGCGACCGACAAGCCTCATCTGGACAAGGCCATGGCGCGCGCCGACGACATCACCGCCAAGATGGACAAGCTGCTGGCCCAGACCAACGAGGTCATGGCCAGCCTCAACTCCAACAAGGGCGCCGTGGGCGCGCTCCTGCACGATCCCAAGGTCAAGCAGGACGTCACCAAAACCTTGGATTCCGTGCAGAAGGCCGCGGCGAACGTCAACGACATCATCAGCCGCGTCAACCAATTCCGGGTGTACTGGAACTACGACTGGCGCTACGCCTCGGCCGTGGGCTCCTCTCATTCCGATTTAGGGCTAAAAATCGTGCCCCGCGACCACCGCTACTACTACATCGGCGCGGAGAACATCGGCAGTCCGTCCAACAAGCCCATCAGCGGCGACTACGAGAAGTTGAACACCGTCGACGGGCTGCTGGGATTTACCAAGGGGCCCTTCGACGTGGCCTTCGGCTCCATCCGCTCGGCGGGGGGCGCGCGCCTTTTGGTGACGCCCTTCTACAAGGATCCGGTGGGCAAGCGCTTTACGCTGATGGCGCAGGGATATAATTTCGGCCGGGACATCATCATCGACGGACGCCATTTCAACCGCCCGGAGTACGACGTGGGCCTGCTGGCCAGGATAGACAAATATTTCTTCGTGGGCGCGCGCGTGGACGATTTGGCGACCGTAAAGACCTTCGAGACCTGGCTGCACGTCAGCTTCGAGGACAAGGACATCGCGTCCCTCTTCGGTCTTGCCGTCACCGGCGCTTCCGGCCTGAAGGGCCGCAGCAAGTCGGGCGAAGCGAGCGGCACGCCGTAAAGGGCGCAAGGCTATGGGCAGGCTCAAATCTGTTTACCGCTGCCAAGAATGCGGATACTCGGATCCCAAGGGCATGGGCCAATGCCCGTCCTGCTCGGCCTGGAACACCATGGTCGAAGAGGTCGTAGAATCCTCTCCGGCAAAAACCGAGCGGCGCCGGCTCGCCGAGGGCGCGGCCTCTTCGGTCCTGACGCTTTCCGAGGTCCGCGCCGAGACCGAGATCCGCACGCCCACCGGCATCGCGGAGCTTGACCGGCTCTTCGGCGGCGGCGTCGTCCAGGGGCAAGTCAGCCTTTTAGCCGGCCCGCCGGGCATCGGCAAGTCGACCTTGATGCTCCAGGCCGCCGCCTCATTGGCCGCGCCGGGCCGCAAGATTCTCTACGTCTCCGGCGAGGAGTCGCCGCTGCAGGTTTCCTCTCGCGCCAAGCGCGTCGCGGCCGCCGCGGACTCCCTTTATCTTCTGGCCGAGACGGACCTGGCCAAAATTCTGCGCGCGATGGAGGACTTGAAGCCCTGGGGAGTGGTCTTGGATTCCATCCAGACTCTCTCCCACCCGGATTTGGCCTCCGCGCCCGGCTCCGTGGGCCAGGTGCGCGAGTGCGCCATGGAAATCGTGCGCGCGGCCAAGGCTTCCGGCGCCGCGGCCTTCGTGCTCGGGCACGTGACCAAGGACGGGGCCCTGGCCGGCCCCAAGGTCCTGGAGCACCTGGTCGATTCGGTGTTTTACTTCGACGCGGAACGCCACGAGCTTTTGCGCGTGCTGCGCGCGGTCAAGAACCGCTTCGGCCCCACCGACGAGACGGGGATCTTCGAGATGACCGAACGCGGCCTGCGCGGCGTGCCCAACCCCTCGGCTTTTTTCATGGCCGAATCCAAAGACGCGGGCCCGAGGCCGGGGCGCGCGGTCTCCGTGACCATGGAGGGATCGCGGCCCGTCCTGGTCGAGGTCCAGGCTCTGGCGGTGCCCACGCGCTATCCGTTGCCCCGGCGCACGGCGACGGGCGTCGACTTAAACCGCGTGCTGGTTCTTCTGGCGGCCTTGGAGAAGCACCTTAAGCTGCGGCTCGACTCCCGCGACGTCTACGTGAGCCTGGCCGGCGGCCTGCGGGTCAAGGACCCGGCGCTTGATTTAGCCGTCTGCCTCGCGGTGGCGAGCTCCCTGCGCGAGGCGCCTCTGCCCGAGGACGCGGTGTTTTTGGGCGAAGTCAGCCTCTTGGGCGGCGTGGGGCGAGTGCCGCGCACCGAAAATCGCTTGCGCGAGGCGGCCAAGGCGGGATTTTCCCGTGCCCTCGTGGGCGCCCGCGCGGCCAAGGATATCTCCCGCATCCCCGGCCTCGAGATTTCAGGCGCCGCAGGCCTGGCCGAGGCGGCCGGTCTATTTTTATCAAACGCAAAGGAGTCCCTGTTATGATGCTTTGGCTTTTTCGGATTTTCGTCATTGCCGCCTCGCCCGCCATCGTGTACTTTCAGATTTCCCGCACGCCCATGGGAGCCGCCGTCGGCTTGGCCGTGGGCCTAGTCATCGTGGGCGCGGAAATTCTGGTCGAGGACTTGAATCTCCTGACCATGATTTCCGCCATGCTGGGAGGGGCCTTGGGCATCATCATCGCCAAGCTCCTCGACTACATCGTTTTTCAAATCGGCAACGACGCGCTTTACGCCGCCTGGGACAAATACTCGCTGCTGCGTTACTTCGCCTTGGGGGCGCTGGGCGCGGTCGTCGCGGTCAAGAAGTTCCCCGAGTTCGATCAGCTCGACAAGGACCTGGCGAAAATGGGCCGCCGCCGCGGCGCGGACATGAAGATTTTGGACTCGGGCTCCATCATCGACGGCCGCATCGTGGACGTCTGCGACACGCACTTTCTCTCCGGCTCGCTTATCGTGCCCCGCTTCGTGCTCCACGAGCTGCAGGTGCTGGCCGATTCGGAGGACGCCTTCAAGCGCGCGCGCGGCCGCCGGGGCCTCGACATCCTGGCCCGGCTTCAGGAAAACGGCGAGATTCCGGTCAAGATCATGGACCGCGACGCGGACGCTCCCGATATGGACGCCAAGCTGGTCAAGCTGGCCCGGGACTTGGGCGCCAAGCTCGTGACCACGGATTTCAACCTCAACAAGGCCGCGATGCTCGAAGGCGTCGTCTGTCTCAACGTCAACGACCTGAGCACCGCGCTCAAGCCCGTGGTGCTGCCCGGCGAGGCCATGCCTATTTTCGTCATGAAGGACGGCAAGGAGAAAGATCAGGGCGTAGGCTACCTGGACGACGGGACCATGGTCGTCATCGAGGACGGGCGCCGCTGGATCGGCAAGCGCATCGACATCTCGGTGACCTCCATTTTGCAGACCTCCGCCGGGCGCATGGTTTTCGGCAAATCCCGAGGAGAAAGGGCGTGAGTTCGGAAGCGGCGGGGGACAAGCCGCAGATTAGGGCCACGGCCGTCCTGGTCGCGGCGGGCTCGGGCACGCGCATGGGCCGGCCCAAGCAGTTCCTGCCCCTGCGCGGCAAGACCGTGGTGGAGTGGTCCCTGGCGCCGTTTCTGGCCATGGAGGAGTTCGAGAAGATCGTCCTTGTCCTGAGCGCGGAACACGTCAAGGAGCATGGCGCCAGGCTTTCCTCGCCGCGCGTGCAGATCGTGGAGGGCGGGAAAACCCGGCTTGATTCCGTGCGCCGCGGGTTTGCCTGCGTGGGCGAGGACAGCGACGTGGTCGCGGTGCACGACGGGGCCAGGCCGCTGGTGAGCCAGGACGTCGTGCGCGCCGTGCTGCAGGAGGCCTACGAGTCCGGCGCCGCAGTCGCGGCCGTGCCGGTCAAGGACACGCTTAAGAAGGTGACCAATAAGCAGCTTTGGGTCTCGCAGACGCCGGTGCGCTCGAGCTATTGGGCCGCGCAGACGCCGCAGGGCTACCGGCGGGAAATTTTGGAGGAGGCGCTGGCCAAGTTCCCGGCGGTCAAGGACGCCACGGACGAGAGCCAGATCGTCGAGAAGGCCGGAAAGAAGGTTAAAATCGTGCCGTCGAGCTACGAGAATTTCAAGATCACCACGCCGGAGGATTTGGTCATGGCCGAAGCGCTTTTGGAGGAAAGGCAAGGCGGGCGCCGCCGCACCGCGGTGGGCTTCGGCTTCGACATCCACCGCCTCGCGACGGGCCGGGATTTGTGGCTGGCCGGCGTCAAGCTCGATTTCCCCAAGGGGCTTCTGGGCCACTCGGACGGCGACGCGGCCCTGCACGCCGCGGCTGACGCGGTCTTGGGCGCCCTGGGCTCGGGCGATATCGGGATCATGTTTCCCTCCGAGAATCCCAAAATCAAGAACATCCCCAGCAAGGACATCGTGGCCGCGGTCCTGGCCAAGCTCATCACCGCGGGCGGCGTCCTTGCCCACCTGGACGTGACCTTGGTCGCGCAGGAGCCCAAGCTCTCGCCTCACTACGAAGTTTTCCGCGAGTCCTTGTCCCGTATTTTCGGAGTGCCGCGCGAGCGCGTCAACGTGAAAGCCAAGAGCCACGAGGGCCTCGAATCCGTGGGGCGCGGCGAGGCCCTGGCCTGCTACGCCGTGGCCACTTTGCTTTTGCCGGAAACTTCCGTCGCGCTTAAAGCCTAGCGCCGTCCGATCGGCACGTAGACGTTGACTCTGCCCGATGGGGCGTTGGCGGCGATGCAGGCGAGGCTCCCCGCGCCGGTCTCCGGGATGGTCCGGCAGCCGTCGCTGCAGGCTTGGATGCGATCCCGCGCGTAACTTCCCCGGGCGCGGCCGCGCGTGACGATTTCGATGTGGCCGCAGTCATAGCTGAACCCGCAGACGCCGCCCTCGGGTCCTCCGCGGCGGCACAGGGCATCCCCGGCCCGGCCGTAGACCACGATGGCCCCGACCGGGAGGTTGCCGTTCTCGGCGGCTTGTCGGACCTCCGGCCCGGGCATACGGCGCAGCCGGCTCTTGAAAAGATCCGGATTCGCGTTGATTGAATTGGCGAACTCGTAGGCGAAGCGCCACCGGATGCTTTTGATTTGCTCCGCGGTCAGAAGATAAGCCTTGGCGATGGCCTCGTAGACGCCCCGATAGCAGCGGCCCGCGAAGCCGGTCGCATCCGCGGCGGCGTCGCGGGCCAAGCGATGGGCCTCGGCCATGTCGACGTGAAGAGAGGAGAGCGGCGCGAGGGTTCGCGCCGCGGGCTCTGGGGGCGCGGGGAGCGGCGCGCTCAAGACGGGGGCCGGGGCAAATCCGCGGCGATCCGCGGCGGCTCCGGCCTCCGGAGGCGCCTCAACGGCGGGCGGCGGGTCCGCGTCCGCTCCGCCGCCGTCGTAGAACGCGCCTTCGCGCGCCGCGCGAGGAATCAGGCGGGATGCCTGGGCGCCGGAAAAATCGAAGAACACGGGGCTGTCGTCGGCGATGACGGAGGCCGCGCGTGCTCGGGAGCGGCGGCTCTCGAGATTTACCGGATAGCCGTCCACGACGACGCGGACCGAACGGCCCCAATCGGCGCGCAGCGTCGAGAAAAGGTTCTGCGCGGCGGGTTCGGCGAAGGCCGTCCACCGGTCGGGATGGATGGAAAAAAGAAAGAAGGAGGGGCCTCCGGCGCTCTTGGCGGTTTGCTCCTCGACGCGCTTTCCAAAGACGAACCGGATGCGTGCGCGAGTGCGGGACATCCGGTTTTCCCAAGCGGCGTCCGGCCGCGCGGGGCTTTGAATCCAGATGGAGAGGTGCGCGTGCGCAGGCATTTGGGACGTGCCGCCCGCGGCGCAAGCAAAGGCGAGGAAAAACGATAGCGCGAGAGGCCGCCGCATGCCTTAAGGATAGTCGGGATGGCCTGGAAGATCAAGGGGCCGTCGCCGCGCTGGGCGCGTTATCACGCCTAGCGCGAATATCATAAAATACCGGGCATGGACGTCATCCTCTTCAACACGCTGGGCCGCAAAAAAGAACCCCTGCGGCCGCTGACGCCGGGGTTGGTCCGCCTCTACACCTGCGGCCCCACGGTCTACAATTATCTTCACGTGGGCAATTACCGGACCTACGTGTTCGAGGACGTCTTGAAGCGCGCGCTTAAGTTCGCGGGCTTCTCGGTTCGCCACGCGATGAATATCACGGACGTCGGGCACCTGACCAGCCAGGCCGACGAGGGCGAGGACAAGATGGAGGTGGGCGCGGCGCGGGAAGGCAAGACCGCCTGGGAAATCGCCCGCTTCTACGAGCGCGCGTTTTTGGAGGACGCGGCGGCGCTGGATCTTGATTTTCACCCCGGCCCCGCGCCTGCGGCGCCGGACGCGGCGGGCGACGTCTTGTGCCGCGCGACCGACCACATCGCCGAGCAAATCGAGCTCGTGCGCCGCATCGAGGCCAAGGGCCTCGCCTACCGGACCTCGGACGGGATTTACTTCGACACCGCGAAGTTCCCGGGCTACGGCCGTCTGGCCGGTGAGTCCCACGTCGAGGGCCTCAAGGAGGGCGCCCGGGTCCAGGCTAATCCCGAGAAAAAAAACGCGACGGATTTCGCGCTTTGGAAGTTCTCTCCGGCGGGAGCGCGCCGCCAGATGGAATGGGACTCGCCCTGGGGAAAGGGATTTCCCGGCTGGCACATCGAGTGCTCGGCCATGGCCATGAAGTACTTGGGGGAATCCTTCGACATCCACTGCGGCGGCGTGGACCACATCCCCATCCACCACGCCAACGAAATCGCGCAGTCCGAATCGGCCACGGGCAAGCCCCTGGCCCGCTTCTGGATGCACGGGGAATTCCTGCTCATGAACAAGGCCAAGATGGCCAAGTCCGCGGGAGGATTTATCCGCCTGCAGGACTTGCGCGAGCAGGGCTACGACGCCCTTGATTTCCGCTATTTCTGCTACGGCGCCCACTACCGCCGGCAGCTGGATTTTTCCTGGGAGGCCCTGGACGCCGCGAAGACCTCCCGCCGCCGCCTGCGGGAGGCCGCGGCCGGGCTCAAGCTCAAGGCCGGTGCCGCCGTCGCGCCCCCGCCCGCCGAAGCCTTGACGGCGTTTCAATCGGCCCTTTCGGACGATTTGAACGTTCCCGAGGCGCTGGCCTCGGTATGGGAATCCTTGCGGCGCGAGCAGTGGACGCCGGCCGCCCGGCTGGCTCTTATTAAGGAAGCCGAGCGCGTCCTGGCTCTGGGACTTTTTAAGGAAGACGCGGCCAAAGCGCTGCCGCCCGAAGCCCAGGCCCTGTTCGAGCGATACAAGGCGGCGCGCGCCGGAAAAAACTACGTGGCCTCCGACGTCCTCCGGCGCGAACTCATGGACAGGCATAAGGTCCATGTTTTTGAGACTAAGGAAGGATCCCGCTGGGAGCCCGCGTGAACCGCGGCGGCGAGTGGATTTTCGGCGCGCACGCGGTCGAGGAAATTCTACGCGCCAGGCCCGAGACCGTCAAGGAGGTGCTCATCGAGCATGAGCGCCGCGACCCGGCGCTGGGAGACGCCGCCCGTCTGGCCAAGGCCGCGGGCGTGCGCGTGCGCTACGCCCCGCGCCGCGAGCTTGATCGACTCTCCGGGAGCCATGCGCACCAAGGCTTGGCCGCGCGGGCCGATTTGCGGGTCCGGCATGGGCTCGACGGTTTTTTAGCGGGCTTGGCGGGAAGAAAAGACGCCGTCTTGCTGGCTTTAGACGAAATCCAAGATCCGCACAATTTGGGCGCCATCGGCCGCTCGGCCCTGAACCTGGGCGCCGCGGGGCTCATCATTCCCGAGCGCCGCGCCTCTCCCGTGGGCGCGACGGCCATGCGCGCTTCCGCCGGCGCCTTGGGGAAAATCGAGCGCGTCGAGGTGATCAATTTGGGCCGGGCCTTGGAGGCCTGCCGCGAGAAGGGCTTTTGGATTTACGGCGCGGACATGGGCGGGCGGCCCTTGTGGGAGGCGCCGCTGAATCTTCCCTTGGTCCTGGTTTTGGGCTCGGAGGGCCGCGGGCTTCGCCCCGGCGTGCGCAGCCTCTGCGACGAGATCGTGAGCGTGCCTCAGGCCCCGGAAAGCGTGGAGAGCCTGAACGTCTCCTGCGCCGCCGCGGTGCTTCTCTATGAAATCCGTCGCCGCGGGCGGGCGGAGGGCGCCTGAACTGCCCGGAAGCCGAGCCGCGGCCGCGGAACTCGCCCAAGAGCCTTTTCGCCGCGCTGGCTTTAAACGGCCTTGTCTCGGCCGCGGAACTCGGCGGAGGCCTTTGGCTGGGCAGCCTGGCCTTGGTGGCGGACGCGGCACATAACGCGGTCGATTGCGCGGCCATCGGATTGGGGATTTTCGCCCATTTCCTGAGCTTGAAGCCGCCGGATTTAAAAAGAACCTTCGGCTACCGGCGCGCCGAGGTTCTGGCGGCCCTGGCCAACGGCCTGGGGCTTCTGGCGGTCGCGGGCGTCGTCCTGAGGGCGTCCTACTTCGGCTTTAAGGCGCCCCACCCCCGCCCGATTCTCCCGATGCCCATGCTGGCCTTCGCCTGCGTCGGGCTCTTTGCCAATGGCGCTTCCGGGCTCTACGTTTTCTGGTCCGGCCGCGCCAACATCAACACCCGCGCGATTTTTCTGCACCTCTTCGCGGACGCGCTGAGCTCCCTGGCGGCCATCGCGGCTGCTCTGATTATCTGGAGGACCGGCTGGCAAAAAGCCGACGCCGCGGCCTCCGCTGTGATCTGCGCGGTCATCGCGGCCTCTGCCCTGTCCATCATCGCCGACACCGTCCACATCTTGATGGAGGGAGCGCCGGCTCACCTGGACTTGGACGAGATCCGGCGGGAGCTTTCGTCCTTGTCCGGCGTGAGCGAGGTCCACGATCTCCATCTTTGGTCCCTAACCGAAGGCAGCGAGGCCTTGAGCGGGCACTTGGTGGTGGCGCCGGGCCGCGACGCGGAAGCCGTCCTGGACGCCGGCGAGGCGCTCTTGGCCGAGCGCTTCGGGATTTCCCACATCACTTTGCAGATAGAAAAAGAGAAGGCCCCTTGAAAAGCCAGGTCTCCCGCGGCTCATGCCTTATCATCCTGGGCGGGGAGATTCCCGAGCCCGCGCGCGTGCGCGCCGCGGCGGCGAGCTGCCGGGAGGTCATTTGCGCGGATGGGGCCGTGGGCCGGGCCGCCGAGCTGGGGCTCGTGCCGCATTTCGTGGTGGGGGACATGGACTCGCTGCCCGCGTCCATTCCCGTGCGCCGCGGCATGATTTTCTGGTGCGACTTCGACCCCAATCGCTCCGATTTTCAAAAGTGCCTTGATTTCGCCGCGGCGCGCGGCTACGCCCGCGCCTACGTCGCCGGGGCTTTGGGCGGCAGGCTCGATCACGCGGCCGTCAACTTGGCCCTGGCCGAAAAGGCCCCGCCGGCGCTGGACGTGGTCCTGCTCGACCGGGGCGCGGGCCGCGTCCTGGGGCCGGGTCGGCACCGCTTGAGCCTGCGCCCCGGCGCGACGTTTTCACTTTTGGCGCTCTCGGATGTCCGAGTGGATATTTCCGGCTGCGCCTATCCGCTGCGCGGCGCGCTCTTGAAGCGCGGCAGCCGGGGCTTAAGCAACAGGGCGCGCGGCAAGACGGTCGCGCTCAAGGTGCGCGGCGGACGGCTGTGGTTTTTTTCCGGGCTGCCGTGAGCCGGGAACTGCGCCGCTCGGATGAAAACGACTCCGAGCCCCGCGTCGTTGAGGGGGAAGTCGTGGGAGGCCCGCGGCCGGCAAATCCCGCGGGCGGCGGCACATGGCTTGGGCGATTGGCGGCGCGCGCGATTTTGGCCGCCGTGCTGGGGCTTATTGCCCTGGCGCTGCTGGCGGCGGGCGCGGTGCTGACCTTAACCGTGGTGGGAGCCGTCGTGGGCGTGCCGCTTTTATTGCTCGGCCTGGCCCTGGCCGCGGCGGCTTTGTGGATTTTTTTCGGCGGCGGGACGATGACGGTGTGGCATGCCGGGAACATGGCGGACGCAAAAGGAGAAAACGAGAATGAGAACGGGGACTAGGCGCGGATTTTTCGCCCGCGCGGCGGCGACGGCGGTTGTCCTGGCGCTGGCGGCGCGCGCGGGAATCTGCGCGGCGGCGGAGCAGAAGGCGCCGCAGCGCTTCAAGCACATGATGATCGTGATTTTTGAGAACACCGACTTCAAGACGGCCCTGGCCCAGCCGGCCTTCGCCGAGATGGCCCGCCGCGGCGCGCTCCTGACTAATTACTACGCCGTGACCCATCCTTCCCTGCCCAACTACGTCGCCCTCATCGCGGGCGGCACGCGCGGCGTTTTCTCGGACGCGGACGCCAGCGCCCCGGGCCGGAACCTCGGCGATCTGCTTGAAGCCGCGGGAAAAAGCTGGAAGGTCTACGCCGAGGGTTATCCCGGAGGCTGCGACTTGAAGTCACGGGCGGGGCCCTACGCGCGCAAGCACGTGCCGTTCTTAAATTTCGCGGACGTCCAGAAAAATCCGGCGGCCTGCGCCCGGGTTGTTCCCGCGTCCCAACTCGCGAAGGACATCCGCTTGGGACACCTGCCGGATTATTCCCTCTATATTCCCGACCTGAACGACGACGGCCACGACACGGACGCGGCCTACGCGGCCGGGTGGTTCGCCGGGCGCTTTAAGCCGCTGCTCAAAAACCCCAAGTTCATGAAGGGCACGCTGCTGGTCCTGACCTTTGACGAGGACTCGCAGGGCCGAGACGACGGCGGCAAGGGCCTCAACCACAACCGCGTCTACACCGTTTTGTACGGCGGCATGATTCGCCCCGGGGCGGTCTCGGCCGGGCATTACACCCACTACAGCCTGCTGCGCCTCGCTGAGGACGACTGGGGCTTGGCGCGCCTGGACTCCGGAGACGCTTCCGCTCTGCCCATTTCCGGCGTTTGGAGATAAGGCTCCGTCGATGTGCTATAATGAGGCCGCTTAAAAAGCCGTTTCGAGGGCTTGCCCCTCATTATCATCAAGGAGGAGTAAGGAACACGATGTCAAAGAAGATCATGCTCGTCGTCGTCGCCCTCGCCGGCCTGTCTTTGGCCGCCGCGGCGCAGGACAACACCGCCCCGGCCGCTCCGGCTCAGCAGACCGCGCAGCCCGCGGGCAAGATGGAGATGCATCATAAGAAAATGATGCACCACCGCGTGATGCACCATCGCGTGATGCACCATCACGTGATGCATCATAAGGTCGTGCGCCATCGCGTGATGCACCGCAAGGCCGCTCACCACAAGGCCATGCACCACAAGATGATGGAGAAAAAGGCGGACGCTCCCGCGACCGGAGCCGCCGCTCCCGCCGCGACCGGCGGAACCCAGCAGTAATCTGACCTGACCTAGCGAGGTCGAGGCAGGCCTTCCCTAAAACGGAGGGCCTGCCTTATTTTTTGGAGAGTTCCCGGCGCCAGAAGTCCTGTCCCTCGGGCGGCAGAACATAGACCGGGTCGTAATACTCGTAGCGGTGCTCGAGAGCCCGCGCGTCGCCGGCTTCGATGGAAGTGCGGTAGTTCTTGGTCCAGTAGGAAATGCCCTTGACCCTGTCGTAGTCGGCGATTTGGTGAACCCAGCGCTTGCCCACCATGGGCACGTCGCAGACCAGCCGCGGCGTGGCGAATCCCGGCAGATAGCCCATGATGTCGTGCTGAAGTTTCTGCGCCTCGCCCACGGAGACGCGCCAATGCTCGGAGTTGGGGATCATGTCGCACATGTAGAAGTAGTAGGGCATGATTTTCCCGTGGTCGAGCAGGGTGAAGCACAAATCCAAAAGGTCCTTGGCCGTGGCGTTGACGCCGCGCAGCAAAACGCCCTGGTTGCGCACGTCGCGAAAGCCCATCTCCAGCAACCTCTTTGTCGCCTTGGCGACCAGCGGGGTGACTTGGTTGGCGTGGTTGACGTGGGTGTGCAGGGCCAGGTCCACGCCGCGCTCCCAGGCTTTTTTAGCCAAGCGGTCCAAGCCCTTTAAAACGTCGTCTTGCAGAAAATGCTGGGGCAAGGCTTGGAAGCCCTTGGAGGCGAGGCGGATGTCGCGGATGTTGGGGATGTCCATCAGGGACGAAACGAAGGACTCCAAGTGTCCAATGGGCACGTTGGCGATGTCGCCGCCCGAGACCACGACATCCCGGACCGCGGGGGTCTTCCTTAAATAGTCCAGCATGGCCTTGTAGCGGTCCTGGGGCGAGAGCGCGAACTTGCGCTTCTGGACTTGCGGCACGGAGTTGCCGACCAAGTCCATACGCGTGCAATGCCCGCAGTACTGGGGGCAGGTAGAGATAAGTTCGGCCAGGACCTTGGTCGGGTAGCGGTGCGTCAAGCCCTCGACCGCCCACATTTCGCTCTCGTGCAGGCTGTCGCGGCTGGCGCGGGGGTGGTTGGGCCACTCGGGGTGCCGGTCGCTCGCGGCGGGAATCATGTATCTCCGCACCGGGTCGGCCCGGAGGCTCTTCTCGTCTATGGTGTTGAGCATCTGCGGCGGGATGAGCATGGACATCGTGGCCCACTGCTTCTGGTCGGCCAGGATATCCTGGGCCAGGTCATCCGTCAGAAAATCGCCTAGGGCGTCCTTTAGTTCCTTTAAATTCTTGATGGAGTGCTGGCGCTGCCACAGGGCGCTTTCCCATTCGGCCGCGGAAACTCCGCGGTAGCCGGGCAGCCGGCGCCAATCGGGCTCGGCGAAGTCCCGCCGCAGGGGGTAAACGAAAGGCTGCGCAGTCGGCGCGGCGGCGGTTTGTGGCGGCATAAAACTATTGTAGCGCGTTGGCGGCGGGCGCACAAGCTTAAGCGGCGGGCGCCTCGGCCGTCCGGGCGCGGTTGGCCCCTGCGCGCGAAAATTATTTTTTATAATATCCGCGGAGGCTTCATGATGAATCCGACAGCCGGAAAGAAAGCGATTTTTAGCGCAGCGGCCGTGATCGGCGCTTTGGCGTTATCGGGAGCGGCTTGGGCGCAGCAGGCTGCGGGGCCGGCGGCCGGAGAATTCGGCATCGGCATCGAGGCCGGGCAGCCCAGCGGCGCCACGGCGAAGTACTGGATCGACGGCGATTCGGCCATCGACGCCGGCTTGGGAGAATCCAACGGCAATGCCGCCTTGCACGCGGATCTGGTCTGGCACGCCTGGAACGCCGTGCCCCAGCCCCAACAGGGAAAGCTGGGGATTTATTTCGGCGCGGGGCCCAGGCTTGAGTTTGCGACGGAGACTGAATTCGCGGTGCGCACTTTCGTCGGAGTGTCCTATTGGCTCTCGGGCCATCCGGTCGAGCTTTTCGCCGAGGTGGGGCCGGTGTTCCAGATGACCCAGGGCGGCGACGTTTACCCGGACGGCGCCGCGGGCGCGCGCTTTTATTTCAACTGGCGCGGGCCGGGGAGCTGACAATAATGGATATTAAGCGCGCGGCGGTTATCGGCGGCGGAACCATGGGCTCGGGCATCGCGCACGTCCTGGCCTTGGGCGGGATTCCGGTGACGCTGGTCGAGGCCAAGAAGGATCTTTTCGACAAGGCGGTCGCCGGCATCGCCAAGAACATGGACCGCCAGGCGGCCAAGGGCGTCATCGCCAAGGACGACAAGGAAAAAGCCCTGGCCCGGATTTCTCCGGGCTTGAGCGTCGAGGCCGCGGCCGGCGCGGACATCGTCATCGAGGCGATTTGGGAAAACTTGGCCGCGAAAAAAGAGGTTTTCGCGCGGCTCGACAAGGCCTGCGGAGCACGGGCAATTTTGGCGAGCAACACTTCTTCAATCTCCATCACGGAGCTGGCCGCCGCCACCAAGCGGCCGGGCCAAGTGGCCGGCATGCACTTCATGAACCCCGTGCCGGTCATGAAGCTCGTCGAGCTCATCCGCGGCGTGGCTACCTCGGAGGAAACTTTCGCCGCGATCAAAACTCTGGCCGAGAAGCTGGGCAAGACGCCGGTCTCGGCTCAAGATTATCCGGGCTTTATCTCCAACCGCATCCTGATGCCCATGATTAACGAGGCGGCCTGCGCGCTTATGGAGGGCGTGGGCAGCCGCGAGGACATCGACACGGTGATGAAGCTCGGCATGAACCACCCCATGGGGCCGCTGACCCTGGCCGACTACATCGGCCTGGACGTGTGCCTGTCCATCATGGAGGTTCTCTATTCCGGATTTTGCGATTCCAAATACCGGCCGTGCCCGCTTCTGCGCAAGATGGTGGAAGCCGGGCATTTGGGCCGGAAAACGGGGAAAGGATTTTATGACTACAGCGGCAGCTGAAAGCCAGGGACTAAGCTTCGAGCTGGGCGAGACCCAGAAAATGGCGCGCGACTTGGCGCGCGATTTCGCGGTCAAGCGCTTAAAGCCCCTGGCGCAGAAGCTCGATGAAGAAGAGGCCATCCCGCGGGAGCTCTACGCCGAGGCCGCGGCGCTGGGATTTTTCGGCATCATGATCGGCGAGGAATACGGCGGCCTGGGCTTGGACGTCGTGTCCTACGCGGCCGTCATGGAGGAAATCGCCTGGGCCTCGGCCGCCTACCAAGTGTGCCTGACCGTGCATAATTCGCTTTTCTGCAAGGCGCTGACCATGTTCGGCACCGAGGAGCAGAAGAAAAAATACCTGCCTCGGCTGGCCAAGGGCGAGCTCATCGGGGCGTATTGCCTCTCCGAGCCCGGCTCGGGCACCGACGCGGGCAGCCTCAAGACCGCGGCCGTCTCGGACGGCGAGGACTATGTCCTGGACGGCACCAAGGCTTGGGTGTCCAACGCGGGCTTTGCCGACATTTTCCTGGTCTTCGTCTCGACCAACCCGGCCGCGGGCAACAAGGGCATCAGCTGCCTCCTGGTGGAGAAAAACGCGCCCGGGATGACGTTGGGCAAAAAGGAGAAAAAGCTCGGCATCCGGGCGTCGGACACGCGGGAGATTTCCTTTCGCCGCTGCCGCGTCCCCAAGGCCAACCGCATCAGCGCAGAGAACGAGGGCTTTAAGATCGCCATGGCCATTTTGGACGGCGGGCGCATCGGCATCGCGGCGCAGGCCGTGGGCATCGCGCGCGCGGCCCTGGACGAGGCCGTGTCCTACGCCCAGGCCCGCAAGCAGTTCGGAAAGCCCCTGGCGCAGTTCCAGGCGACGCAAATCAAGATCGCGGAGATGTCCATGGGCGTCGAAGCGGCCAGGCTTCTCACTTGGCGCGCGGCGGACAGGATGCAGCGGGGCTTGCGCGCGACCAAGGAAGCCTCCATGGCCAAGCTCTTCGCCTCCGAGGTCGCCAACAAGGCGGCGACCGACGCCCTGCAAATCCACGGCGGCAACGGCTACACGCGGGAGTTCCCGGTCGAGCGCCTTTTCCGCGACGCGCGCATCACCCAGATTTACGAGGGCACGTCGGAAATCCAGCGCCTCATCATCGCGCGCGAGACTTTGAACGAAGCCAAGCCGGCGGCCTAAAGACGCTTTTTGGCGTGCTATAATTTTTTCAGGCGATGGAGTTCGCCTCGCCCAAGCTTTCGGGCGAACCGCTCCGGTTTTCGGGGCTGATGACTCCTACCTATTCTCGCGGTAGGAGTTTTTTATGGAAAACGCACTGGCTCTGGTCGTGGGCTCCGTCGCCGGGGGCTTTGCCCGCTGGATTTTCTCCGGCCGCGTCGGGCGGCTCATGGGCGGAGGCTTTCCCTGGGGCACCTTCGTGGTCAACCTCTCGGCCTGTTTTTTGATCGGCCTCTTCGACAGCCTGGCCGAGGTCCGCTTCGCTCTGACTCCCGCCGCGCGCATCCTTTTAATGACGGGTTTTTGCGGCGCCTACAGCACGTTTTCGACGTTCATCATGGAGACCGCCAAGCTCATCCAGAGCGGCCAGCCGGTCTGGGCCCTGGCCAATTTTTTCGGCAGCGGACTGGCCGGCATCGCCCTGTTCTGGTTTGGGGCGGCGTTGGGGCGGATTTAGAGCGAGGAGACAACGATGAAATTAGAGGGCGATCAGAAGCTTTTGCGGGTTTTCATAGGCGAGCAGGACCGGTGGGAGGGGCGTCCGCTTTACGAGGCCATCATCGACGAGGCGCGGTCCCGCCGCCTAGCCGGCGCCACGGCCTTGAAGGGGTTCATGGGCTTTGGCCGCAACGCCCACCTGCACACCGTCAAGATCCTGGAGCTTTCCGAGGATCTTCCCGTGGTCGTCGAAATCGTGGACAGCGAGGGCAAAATCAAGGCCTTTTTGCCCAGGCTCGACGAGATGGTCAAGGAAGGGCTCATCACGCTGGAAAAAGTCCACGTCATCGCCTACCGGGCCGAGGGGAAGGGACGGGCTAAAAAGGCTTAGCGCTGGTCCGCCAGCCGGGCCAGCTCTTGGGCGACGCCGTCCCACTCGCCGTCGGCCATGCCGCCCTGGGCGAATTCGGCGCGCCCGCCCGCCGAGCCGCCGCGGGCCAGAGCCAGAGCCTTGGCGATTTTGGAAGCGTCGAAGCCCTTGGCGACCAAGTCCGGGGTCGCGGCCAAAACGAAGGAAATCTTGCCCTCATGGGCCGAGGCGATAAAGGCCAGCCCCGAGCCGATGTCGGTCGTGCCCTTGTCCGCCAGGCCCCGCAGGGATTTGGGGTCCGCGCCCTCCAGGCGCTCCAGGCGCAGCGTCGCGCGGGTTTTTTCCAGGACCACGGTCTTTGACTGCGCGGCCTTGGCGATGCGCTTGGCCTTCAAGCCCGCCAGAGCGTCCTTGATTTTTCTCTCCTGTTCGCGCAGGGCGTCTAAGCCCGCCTCTTCGCGCAGCGAGAGCTCGGCCTTGCCGCCTTCGGTTTTGATTTGGGCCAGGTACTCGCGCGTGCGGGCCAGGATTTCGATGCGCGCGGCGGCGTCTTCCCGCGCGCGGGCGTCCGCGTATTCAAGGGCCGCGGCTCCGGCCACTGCCTCGATGCGGCGCACGCCCGCGGAGACCGAGGATTCCTTGAGGATTCTAAAAGCCAGGATGTCGGCCGTGTTCTTGGCGTGGGTGCCGCCGCAAAGCTCAAGGCTGAAGCGCTCCTGGGGCGCGGACCAGCCCTCGGCGTTGACGAGCACGAAGCGCGGCCTGGCGCCGTAGTCCTCGCCCAAGAGCGTCACCGCGCCGTATTCCCGGGCCTTGTCCACGGAGTCTTCCTTGGTCCAGACCGTGTGGGCCTTGGCGATTTCCGCGTTGATGTCCTGCTCGATTTGGCGCAAGATCTCGGGACCCAGGGACTTGGGGTGGGTGAAGTCAAAGCGCAGCTTGTCCGGGCCCACGTAGGAGCCGGCTTGGCGCACGTGGGAGCCGAGGCGCCGGCGCAAAACGGCGTTCAAGAGGTGCGTGGCCGTGTGATGGGGGACGACGCGCGCCCGGCGTTCGGCGTCCACGCGGGCCACGACCGCCGCGCCCGGAGCGAGCGCCTTGGCGTTCTCGTCCTCGAGAACATGGAAGACCGCTTCCCCCTGCTTTTGCGTGTCGGTCACGCGCGCCAGCGTGATTTTGCCGTCGGCGCTTAAAATCTTGCCCGTGTCGCCCACTTGGCCGCCGCCCTCGGGGTAGAACGGGGTCTTGTCCAGGATGAGGACCGCGGGCCGCGCGCCGCTCTTGGGCTCGAACGCCGCGACCGAGGCCTTCTCCTCGAGCGAGTGATAGCCCGTGAACTCCGTGCGAAAGCGCCCTTCCCAGCCGACGATGGCCGCCTTGGCGCCCGAGCCCTTCCAGGACGCGCGCGCGGTCTCCGCGGCCTTCTCCTCGGCGCGGCGAAATCCCGCTTCGTCCACCGCCGTGCCGCGCGCCGCCGCGATTTCGCGGGTGAGCTCCAGCGGAAAGCCGAAAGTGTCGTAGAGCTTGAAGGCGGCCTCGCCGGCAAGGGTCTTGCCGGCGCGCTCCAAGAGCCGCTCCAACTCCTTTTCGCCGCTTTCCAGGGTCTGCGCGAAGCGCTCTTCCTCGGCTTGCAGCGCCCCGGCGACGGTCTCGGCCGCCGTTGAAACGTCCGGATAAGCCTGGGAGAAGACCTCCGCGACCTGCGGGACCAGCTTATAAAGGAAGGGCTCCGAGGCGCCCAAGAGCCGCCCGTAGCGCGCCGCGCGGCGGATGAGGCGCCGCAGGACGTAGCCGCGCTCGATGTTGGAGGGGATGAGCCCCTCGGCCATCAACATGACGGCCGCGCGGACGTGATCCGCGATGATGCGATACGGCGCTCCTTGCGTCAGCCGTTGTAGGTCGGAAGGATAGAGACTATTTTCGGCTATGATGCCGGCTAGTTTGTCCAAAATCGGCTTGAACAAATCGGTTCCAAAGGCCGAATCGGCGCTTTGGACGACCAGCGCCAAGCGCTCCAAGCCCATGCCCGTGTCGATGTTGCGCCGCGGCAGGGGCAAAAGGCTTTTGTCGGGCTGCCGGTCGAACTGGGTGAAGACCAGGTTCCAGACCTCCAGGTAGCGGTCGCAATCGCAGCCCGGCGCGCAGCCCGGCTTGCCGCAGCCGAGAGCTTCTCCGCGGTCGAAATAAATCTCCGAGCAGGGCCCGCAGGGCCCGGTCGGCCCCATGTCCCAGAAATTGGTGTCCTCGCCCAGGAGAGACGGGGCGTTGGGCGTGCCCTGCTTTTTCCAGAGCCCGAGCGCTTCCGCGTCGTCCTTGAACACGGTGGGGTAGAGCCGCTTGGGGTCCAGGCCAACTTCCCGGGTCAAAAATTCCCAGGCCCAGGAGATGGTTTCGGCCTTGAAGTAGTCGCCGAAGGAGAAATTGCCCAGCATTTCGAAGAAGGTCAGGTGCCGGGCCGTGGCGCCGACGCGGTCGATGTCCGTGGTGCGCAGGCACTTCTGGCAGCTCGTCGCGCGCGAAAGATCTTTCTTTATGCCCAGGAAATAGGGTTTGAAGGGCACCATGCCGGCCGAGTTGAACATGAGGCTCTGGTCGCCGTGGGGGACCAGGGGCGCCGAGGGCACGATGGGATGGCCGCGCTTGGCGAAGAAATCAAGATAGGACTGCCGCAGTTCGGCGCTGGTCTTCATGGCGAGACAAGGCTATTATACCGCTTCCGCGGCCGCCCGGCGGGAGCGTTTAGCGCGCGAATTTTTCGGCGGCCTTGATGCGCTTGGCGTCGCGCTCATTTTGGCGCGCCCGCGCATCCCCGGAAATTTCGGCTTGCCCGGCTCTCTTGTAGCGGATGATGAAGATGACGCGCCTGGCGGCGCCGGACGCGGGGGCGGAGTGGACGGCGCCCGGCATGCCGTCGGCGAACTCCCGATCCTTGCTGCTCACGAAAGCCGCCGCGCCCGGAGGCGTTTCCAGGCGGCGCACGCGGCCGCCGGCGTCGTCGTAAATCACGGTGCCCGGCCCGCGCAGGGCGCAGGTCAAGGTGATGTAGCCGCCGTCGACGTGTAGTTTGACGGCGGTCTCTGGCGGAGGGTTGACCCGGATCTGCACGTCGCGGATTGCGATGTTCTCGTCGGGCAGCGCGGCCTGAAGCTCGCGCGTCAGGCCTTCGGCGAAGGCGCGGACGTCGGCGACTAACTCCGGCGTCTGCTTCTTGTTCGTCCGCCATTGGCGCCCGCCTTCCTCCAGAAAGGCCCACTGCCAAAATCCGCCGGGGCTTTTTGCCTCGGACTCGTCAATCGCCGCCAAGATGCGGTTTTCCAGCGGGAAATCCGGGACTTCCCGAGCGGGCAGCACGACGAAATTTTCCTTCTTAAGCGCGGAAAGCGGGTTGCCGGCCGCGCGCGCGACGGCCGGAGCTTGCGGCCCGGCCGGCAATCCGAGATCCGCGGCCTCTGTGCGGGCTTCGGCAATCGCCCGCGCCTGGGCCGGGCTCGCGGGCGGCGCTTGGGCTCGGGCGGCCTCGTTGAGCGGGGTTGCCGCGGAGCCCAGGCGGCGTTGCCGCGCGGCGCTGACAAGCGATTGGAGGCTCTGCCGCACGGCGGTTGGGAAAATGGCGAAATCCGGGCTCTGCCGCAGGGAGTTTAGAGCATTCTCGGCTCGGATTTGCTCGGCTAGGCTTTTGGCGCCCAGGAGAGCTTGCGCTCCATCCGCGACTTTCGCGGCAAAGGACACGCGCCGCCCCCACGCGGCTGTCCATGCCGGGGTCGCGGGAAGAGCCGCGGCGGCATCCTCGGACGGCACGGCAAACCCGGCGGCTTGAACCACCGCCGCGACGTCTTGGGGCGCGACGCCCGTCTGCGTCTCGAGCTCCGAAATGAGCGCGCCCGGCCAAGCGGCAAGCGCGGGGTGCGCGGCGACGAGCGCCGCAGCGATGACGGCGGCTTTCTCGCGCGTGGAAAGGCCGGCGCCGGCGGAGCCTTCCACGGCGGCCGCGGCCAGATCCGGCGTTTGACTGGGGGCCGCGCGGCTTTCTTCGGAGGGTTCAAGCGCGGCTTCTCCCAGGCGGCCGGCCAAGGCCGGATCCGCGCCCAGTTTGACGAGAATTTTCGCGAAATAGGGCTCGGCCGGCGGCGTTGGAATCGGCGCGGCCGAAGTCATGTCCGCAGCCGCGGCGCTCGGCGCGGGACCCCGCGTCGCGAAGGCGGGAATCGCGGCTTTTTGCGCCGGCAAAACCGCCGTGTTCCCGGTAAGAGCGGCGTTAAGAGCGGACGCGGGCAGGGCCGCGGCGCCCAACGACGCGGGCCCGGCGGCCAGCGCGCTTGCTCCGGAAAGAGGAGCGGCCAGGGCGTCTATTTGGACGGGAGCCGAAAGCCCCGAAGCCGAGTCCGCCCCGGCCGAGGACGCGTCGCCTTGCTCCTGGGCTAAAAGCAAACCCGGCGCCGCGAGCCAGGAGGCAAGCAGTGCCGCAGCCAGGCTCTTGGTTTTGACCTCCATATATAAGGAAGCATAACAGCGGGCCTGATTTTACGCAAGGGGCGGCGGTTTCGGCCGTCGGTCTAAGTTGCTTTGTGTTGACTCCGCTCCGGCAGACAGGCTATGCTCTTATGGAATTAAAAATGGGTCTTGACAAATCAAGCGGCTCTGCTATACTTCATTTTGCCGTTGACCGACAAATGGCAAACCTTCCGCGAGGGGGGGGCGCAAAGCCGAGGGCCTCAGGACGCGAAGAGGTCGCCTGGTTGCCGAAGACACGCGGCGCAGCCGTGGACATGACATCATTGCCCGGCCCGGACGCTTTTCTTCGGCACGGAGGTGCGAGAACAGCGTGGCGGACCGGGATTTTTGTTCCAAGGAGTCCAAGCGCTTGAAGGCAGGACGGAGCCTCGCGGTCGTGTGCGGGTTCTCCGCCTGTTTTGTTTTCGCCGCCGCGCGCCGCTCCCGCGCGGAGACTCCGGCAGGCCTGGACGCCCAAGGCGTCAGCGTCTCTTGGGCCATTCACAATTCCCTCGGTTTGGACGTGCGCGACGCTTTGGCCCGCCCGGTTTCCGCGCGATTAGTCGAAGAGCAGCTTAAATCCGCCCAGGCCCATGCGGCCGGCCGCGCGGCCTACGCGTCCCGCCTGCCCCTGGCCAAGGCGCTCATCCGCTTTTTCGAGTTTTTGCCGGCCTTGAGGCTCTTCATGGCCGGCGGCTTTCCGGCTCCGGCGCGCAACAACGCCCAAGCCGTGAGCATGAGCCCGAAATCAAGCCCCAAGGCCGAGGTTCCCGTTCCCTTGGGGCTAGGCGTCGCGATCTGCGCCGCCGCCTTGTTCTTCCAACGCGCTTGGCGTCCAGCCAAGCCCTACTCGCTGTCCACGCTCCCCTTGCGCTGTTAATTCCCGCCAGCAACCCCTCCAATCCAAGACTCAAGTTCAAAGACGCGGTTCAGAAATAGGGCTGCATCTCGTCCCAAACATCCGGAGTCCGTAGGTTTGGGACGTCCCGAACCCACGCATTTCGGATGTTCGGGACGCTTAAGGCGCCTCGATTCGCACGGGTGTTTTACCGCAAGCCGGAAGGCAAGCAGTACCGGACCGCGTAAAGAAGAATGTGTTGCGGTCCGGTAAGGACGCATCAACACAGGAAAAACGGGATGAATTCTCGAACAAGGACGCCGTCCGCTTCTTATACGCGCGCGCAGGCGCGCGCGATGAAGGGTTTCGCGCGCCTGGGCGCGGCGCTGGCCGCCGCTTTGGTTTTGGCCGTGACCGCGCGGGCGCAGGGAGCCCCGGCCTCCTCCGATTTCGCCGCGCAATATTCCGCGGCCGCGTCTTCCTCCGCCCGCTTGGACGCGGTGATGGGCGCCATCCGTTCCGACGAGGCGTCCCAGGCCGCCTGGCTCATCAACGATTTTAGCGCCGAATCCGTGCCCGGCATCAGAGCATGGATGATCCGCGGCGTGGCGGACTTGGCGCCCCAGAAAGGGCTTTCTTTTTTCGAGCAGGGCTTGAAGGACCCCAGCGCCTGGGTGCGGCTGGCCGCGGCCGACGCCCTGGGGAAGATGGGCGGCGCTCAAGCCGTCTCCGATTTGTCGGCTGTCCTGGCCTCCGAAAAAAATCCCGGCGTGCGCCAAAGCGCCGCGTCCTGGCTGGGGCGAATCGGGGGAACGTCCGCGATCACGGCCTTGGGCCAAAGGCTCCAATTTGACGCAAACCCCAACGTCCGTCTGGAGGCGGCGTGGGTCTTGTCCCGGATGAGAGGAGCCCAGGCCGCGCAAGAACTGCGCAAAGGCCGCAACGACGCGGATGAGCGCGTGCGGCGCGCCGCCGGAGGGAGATAGCCGGAAGCGCTTTGAGAAGGGTTTCACCAAGCATTGATGCGAAACATGAGCGACACTAAAAGGCGCCGAAACGAGCAAAGGCCGGCCGGCCGGGCGCGGCCTCCGGCCTTGATCGCGGCCGCCGTTTTGTGCCTGGCCGCCTGGATTTGCTCAGCTCCGCCGGCCTTCGCGCAGATCAGCGTCACCAACCCGACCGTTTCGAGCGCCACCACGGGCCCCTGGCTTCCGGACACCGAGGCGGCCATCTCCAATAACGTGTCCATGCAATTCGACGTCCAGGACCCGACCTACGGCCTGCTCGTTACGACCACGCAGCCCGCGGGCCTTTCCATCCAATGGCACTTCGACGAGCCCTCGGGCACGAGCGCCTTGGACGCCAGCGGCCATAGCGACAAAGGCGTATTCGTCGGCGGGCCCTCTTTCATCATCGCGCACACCGGCTACGGAATGAGCCTAAACGGCAGCAGCCAATACTTGTACTCGAACAACACGTTCACGAGCCCGCTGCCGTTCACGATCATGTGCTGGTTCAACACGTCGAGCCCCGGCGGGAAGCTCATCGGTTTCGGGAACGTGGGCAGCGGCCAAAGCTCCAACTATGACCGGCACATTTACATGGGCAGCTCCGGACAGATTTACTTCGGCGTCTATCCCGGCTCAGTTAAGACGATCGTATCGGGGAACGGTTATGACGACGGCAACTGGCACTTCGTGGCGGCCAGCTTGGGCCCCGCCGGAATGAAGCTCTACATTGACGGCGTCAAGGTGGCCGGAAATACCGGCGTCACCACCGCGCAAAGCTATACCGGCTATTGGAAAGTGGGCTACGACAACTTGAACGGCTGGACCGGCGCCGCCGGCAACTATTTCAACGGCTCGATTGACGAGGTCAAAATCTACTCCACGACCCAGCTGACCGACCAGGAGGTGAATGCCCTCTACACGGACACTTTGGCCGGCAATTACAACGGCAGCGCCTTTTACGGCATGTATTCGACCGACGGCGGCACGTCCTGGGGCTTCATCCCGGGCGCGGACATGAGCATGACGGGCACAAACGGCACCACGGCGGCCCAGACCCTGCAGATCAGCAATCTTAATTTTCCGGAAAGCACGCCTTCGCCCGGCTCCCAGCTCAATCAGGTGGCGATTATCGTAAACGATTCGACCGGCGCCGCCTCGGAGCAGCAATACACCGTGATCGTCGACTCGGAAATCGCTCCCGCGATTTCAACGCCCACGGCGCCCATCAACGACATTTCGACCAGCGTCTATCCCTCGTTGGCCTGGGCCGCGCCTAGCTCCGCCGTGCTCAACACGCTGGTCGGGCCCACCAAGTACGACATTGAAATTTCCAGCAACAATGACCCCAACTTCAACGCTCAAAATATCTTCCTTAATACCACGATTACCGCGACGCCTTCCAACGGGAGCTATACCTTGACCAGCGCCTTGCCGAGCGGCAATACCTTCTATTGGCGCGTGCAGACCCAGGACGGCTTGAGCGGCGCGGGCCCGTGGTCCGAATCGGGGCAGTTCCAAACCTACCCCGCGCCCTCCATTAGCAACGTTTATGTCACCCCCAGTCAGGCCTGGCTTTCCACGGGCACGTTCAAGATCGTCGTCTTGGGCCAGAACTTCCTGGATTTGAGCCCCTCACAGCTTCCCATCGGCTCTTTGCTCAAAGGTGGCGCGGCGCAAAGCGACATCACGGTGGCCACCACGACGTTCGTGAGCCCCAACGAAGTCGATCTCACGGCGACCCTGGTCTCGCCGTCGGGCTCCTACGACGTCAAGGTGCTCAATCCCGACGGGCAGTACGCCGTTGAAAACAGCACCATCAGCATTCCCGCGCCCACCCTCAGCGGGGTTTACATGGTCGGCGCTCCGGCCATTTCCGGAGGCGTCGAACCCGAGATCCCGGACTGCACGTCCAACTCCTATCCCGGAAGCGCCATCGCCTGCCGGCCGACCCGGCAGCTCTACGTCACCGGCTCCGGCTTCGAGAACTGGCCCACTTCGTCCGCGGGCGTGACCCTTTCCGGCGGCGGCATCGTGGTCGCGTCCACGACCTATCAGAACCAGGGCTTGTTCGTAGCCAACGTCAACGTGACCACGGCGGCCGCGCAGGGCTTGAACGGGGTAACCGTGGTTAATGCCGACAAGCAGACCTCCTCTCTTATTCCCTCGACCTTTACAGTGACGGTGCCCACGGGCGCCATCGACTACCCCGCCGTGGGCGTGACGTTTCCCGGACCTGGAACGGACGTTTACGCCAACAATCTCAGCGGCTACTACCTGAATTATTCCTCCGGAGTGGCGCAAATCGAGGGAACGGCCGGCTTTCTGCCCAACTCCGGCCAGACCAGCCTCAGCCCCACCCAAGTCAAAATCACGCGTCTCTCGGACGGTTACGTTTGGGACGGCGCTCTGTTCGTCAGCCCCACGGGCGGCTTTCCCGTGCCCGCCTCGGAAAACCAGTGGCAGCCTGCGGACTTAAGCGAAACGACGCCGTGGAACTATTCGTCGTGGCCCAACAACGGCACCTATCAAGGAGACGGCGTATCCTATAACGTCGCGGTGCGGGGAGTGACGCAGGACTTGGGTTGGTCCTACCCTATTTCCAGCTTCACCGTCACCATCGATCGGTCGCCGCCCAATCCCACGGTTGCAAACCCCGTGGGCGGCACCGTGGTCAACAGCCAGACGAGCATTTCTTTGGCCGCGGACGACAGTCTGGGCACGGGCATTGAGGGCGTCGGCGTTTCGACCATGGAGGTGGTCATCTACGACACCAACACTCTTTCCTGGAACGGAACCGCGTGGAACGTCTCGCCCGGCCTCCAGTGGCTGACCGCGTCGTCCAACCCCCAAATGCAGTGGAGCCCGCCGCTGGCTCCCGTTTCCGCGAACATCACGTCTTTTACCGGAATCAAGCTTCCCACGTGGAACAACGGGCAGAAATACACGGTGCAGGAAAAAGTCATCGACGAGTTCGGTCAGCAGGCGACGTCCCCTCCGGTGAGCTTCTTCTACGACGTCAACAACCCCACCGTGACGCTGACCTCCCCCGTCGTCAGCCAAAGCTCGGCTACGCCCACGTGGCTCAATACGCTGGCCAGCTTTTCGGGCGCCATCGACGACCCCGTGTTGGACATTTCCAACGCCATCAAGGTCTACGTCCAGGTGGTGGACCTGACCAACAACCAATTCATGACCGCGGGCGACACGTTCACCGCCACGGCGCCGAACTCCGGTGACAATTATTGGTACAACCCCATCGTCGCGAACAATACTCAAAAGACCTGGACCGATGCGATTTCCGGGGTGCCATTCGGCAATGGGCACAAGTACTTGGTCTCGATTTACGTCTGCAACGGTACTAATGCGAATAACCCGGCCCCGGGAACTTTGGGCTGCACCGGCGGCAACGGCTCGACCGCGGCCGATCCGTTCGGCAGCTCGACCAATAATCCGCCCGAGTTCACCGGCTTCTTCAACTTCACCAATCTGCCTCCCACTTCGGTCCAGGTTTTTCCCACGGTTGGGGCGCTACCCAACGGTTTCGGCGACGATGGGAACGGCCACATCTCGGTCAGCGACCTCTACGGCACGGCGCAGGACGGCGGCGGCACGGCCGGCATTCAATACGAGGAATACCAGCTGGCGGACGTGTCGAACTGCGGCACGCCGCTGCCCGCCAACATCAATACCTGCGCGGACTTCTGGTTCTCAGCCGACACCGCGCCCGGCAACAGCGGCACCTACGTCGGCGACGCGCCGCCGGCCTTTTACGCCTTGAACGTGGGTGATAACCCCCCTTGGAACGTCGCGGGAACCACCATGACCGGGACGGACCTTCAATGGGAGGTCTGGCACGCCACGGGCATCCCCTGGTCCAGCGTTGACGGCCACGAATTCGAGCTTATTACCCGCGCCATCGACAACGCCGGCAACGTCCAGGTGACCTACTCCACCACGGTCTTCACCTACGACTCCCAGACGCCGACGACCGCGGTCTCCGCGCCGTCTCCCAACGAGGCTTTTTCGGTGGAAATAAGCTCCATCTCGGGAACCGTGGCCGACGCGCCCTCGCCCTACAACGCCGGGGTTTTTAAAACCTTCATCGGCGTACAACGGCAATCGGACGGGGAGTGGTGGACCGCCAGCGGCTGGTCCCCGACGCGCGCGGACATCGCGACCAGCCTCAATACGGGCGTGAGCCCCAACACCTGGGCCTACAACATCCCCGCGAGCTTCTGGACGCCCATCGCGGCGGAAAGCCCGCCCGCGGACCGCTTTTTGGTCTACGCCTGGAGCGAGGACAACGTGCAGAACGAGGTCGTGTCCTCCACGCCGTCCGTGGAGAACGTCGAGTCGTCGGCCACGGCTAAAATCGCGTTCGAGTACGACGTGGTGCCGCCGTCCTCGACCGTTTCGGTTCCGGTCGATCAGGACTGGTATTCCAACGTCGCCCCCTACACTCTTCCGAATCTCACAGGAACGGCCGTGGACAACCCCTCATACACTCAGGTTAAGAGTTCGGCCGACGCGGCGGGGCTTTCCGAGGTCAAGGTGGAAATCCGTGACGAGACGGACTGCATTCTCAACTCCTATTCCCAATGCGCCTATTGGACGGGCTCGCAATGGCAGGAGAAACCCTCGAACTCCGGCGTCTTCAACCTGGCCAACATTCCCATCAACGGAAATCCGAACTACTCCACGTGGACCTTCTCCATCGCGAGCCTCATCAGCGGCGGGTATCTCGTCAGCAGCCATCAGTACCGCATCCGAACCGAAGGCATCGACAGCGCGGTCGACGCCAACGGCAATCCCAGCGGGAATACCGAATCGCCGCCCGATGTCGAAATTTCCCAGGACGCGACGCCGGGCTCCTACGCGAACGTCCATTTCTTCCAGTGGGATTCCTCAGCCCCGGCCACGGTCATACAAAGCCCGGTTGACGGCAGCCAGCAGAACAGCTTGACATCGATTTCAGGAACCGCGGAAGACATCCCGGCCGGCAACGGCAATAACGCGGGTTTGGGCACGACCTATATCGCGATCTGCCAGTCCAACACCGGCTCTTGCACCGGATCCAACAGTTACTTGACGGCCTTGAGCGGCGGGAGCTTCGTTGGAACCAATCCAACCTGGTTTCCGGTGACGCCCAGTTGCTCTTCCGGCATCAACAGCCAATGCTCGTGGGCTCTTTCAACGACGGGCGTGAGCTGGGCTCCCGGGCAGTACTACAACATCCTGGCCTACTCCACGGACGTGGTCAACAACGCCGAGGCGCCGCTGGCTACGGACGCGGCCAACTCAAACCACGTGCAATTCAAATACGTGGGCGGCGTGGCGGCCGGGCACATCGAAACGCCCTCCACGCTCGACGCCACCTTCCCGTGGTACGAGCCGGGAAATTTGGCGACCATCTCGGGCACCGCGCAGGGCGGCACCGACGCCTGGATTGTTCTCGAGGACACCGACACGCAGCAGTACTGGTCCAGCTTTCAAGACGCATGGGTCAACGTTAGCACCATCGCGCACGCGGGCTCCATCACCGGAAACTCTTGGAGCTATGCCTTCGGATCGGGCAACTGGCAGGTCAACCACAACTACTTCGTAGGCCTCGTGGTCTGCAACGCCTCGGGCGGCTCCTGCTCGTCCAACTCCTGCGACCTGGCGACGCCCGCCAACTGCCTCGATCGCGACATTTTTGTCATCGACTCCTCGGCTCCGGTCGTCGCGGTGAGCCTGCCGTCTGACAATGGGGCCTACCGCGCGGGCACGCTTTCGACTTTGTCCGGCACCATTAACGATCCGACCGCGCCCAACCAGGCCAACAGCCTCAACGTCGGCAGCGTGTACTTCACCGTCACCCGCGTCTCCGACAACGACCAGTGGTCCGAGTCGCTCTCGACCTTCACCGGCAACGGGGGCACGGGAACCAAGCTCTACGCCTCGGCCGGGGGCGGAGGCCTCTTCACCTACACCACGTCATACCTGCAGGCTCAGGGCGTCTTTAAGGACGGCTATCAGTACCAAGTCGATCTTTTTGCCTCGGATCTGGCCGGGAACGCGGGCGCCGCCGCGGGCGTCGGCTCTACTTTCCGCTGGGACGTGACCGTGCCGACCGCCGCGGTTACGGTTCCCATCTCGCCGCCTGTCTACGCCAACTCCCTGCCGGCGATTTCGGGCACGGCCATCGATCCGAACCCGTATCCGTCCGACCCCCACAGCGCGCCTTCCGGACTCTCGCAGGTGGGCGTCTTGCTGCGGGACGAGACCAATGGCGGCTACTTCAACGGCTCGGCGTTCACCAGCCCCGCGCCTTCGACCCAGACCGTTGCCTGCACCGGGCAGAGCTGCAATTGGAGCTACGCTCCGGCCGGATTTGACGGCGAGGTCGGCGACGGCTTTTACACCCTGACCGTCATCGCGCGGGACGAGGCCGGAAACACGCAGCACGCCTTCGGCATTAATTTCTCGTCGTTTACTTTCGCCGTGGATAAGACGGCGCCCAACGCCAGCATCAGCTTCCCGGTCTCCGGGGCCGATTATTCCTCGGCCACCATTTCGGCCCAGAACATCGCCGGCGTGGCTACCGATCCGACGATTAACGGCGTGGCCTCGGGCATCAACGGCACGGACGGCATCGACATCCAGATGTGGTGCCTGCAGGCAGGCACGAGCTATTACTGGACCGGCAGCAGCTGGCTCACCGGCGTCTCCACGCTGACTCTGCCCGGTAGCGGGAATCCCACCAACTGGAACCTTCTGGCCCTGCCGAGCGAGACTCAGTGGTCCAATCCAACATTGGGCGTGGGCGATACCACGTTCTACCTTCAGGTGCGCGCGCACGACGCCTCGACTCTGGCGGACGGGACGGTGAGCCCGTCGACCGGCAACGTGAGCGCCTGGGACGGGCCCATCTCCTTCATCGTGGACGACACCACCCCGACGGCCACGCTGGTGTGGCCCGCCAGCGGTTCCTACGTGGACGCGCTCTCCTCCATGACCGGCACCATGTACGACAATTTGTCGGGCGTCAATTTCGTGCAGGTGCGCGTCACCACCAATCCGGCGACGGGTCCCGACTGGAACGGCAGCGCCTACACCTTCGCGGGCATTCCCATCTGGCGGACGGTCTCCTTATATAGCAGTTCGTGGACCTATCCGGGCGGCACGGGCGACACCTTAAGCGGCGCCTTCGCGAGCGGGCAGACCTACGATTTGGAAATGCGCGCGCAGGACAATTCCGGCAACTTGAGCCCGCCCGCGATTTACACCGTGATCTACGACACGATTCCCGTGGTGTCCGCGCCGATTCCTTCTTATAACGGATCCGATGCGTTCGCTGGATATCTGGCCGGCGTCTCCGAGGCCACGGGCACTTGGTCCGATCCGGCGGGCCTCTCCACCATCGAGGTCGCGGTCAAGGACAACCGCAGCGGCAACTTCTGGGAGGACGGGACGGGATTTACCAGCTTTAGTCCCGCCAATTCCTGGATTGCCGCGGCGATTTACCCCTCCAGCTGGGCGTTCACCGACGCGGGCCTCTCCGCGGCCATCGCCAATATCACGCAGCCCGATGCCTATACGTTCTACGCCCGCGCCGTCGACACCGCCGGCAATGCGACCGAGCCCGCCTCTCCGGCGCCGTCCTCGGGCGGGACCTCGGTGGACGTCGACTTTTTCCCGCCGACCTCGGCCGCGAGCTCTCCGGCGCCCAATTCCTACGTCAACACCCTCATCACGCAAATTCAAGGCACGGCGGACGACCAAGCTGCGTCGTCGCCGCAAGGCATCGGAGTCAATACAGTCTCTTTAGAGGTGTTCCGCGTAGGAACCGCGAGTTCGCCTTGTCCCAATACGGCGCCTTGCTACTGGAATTTAACGACCTGGCAGGGGGGCTATACGGGATTCAACATGCCGACCACCGGCGGCAGCAGTTGGCAGACCAGCGCCTTGGGGACATCGATGTTCGGAGGCTCCTCCAATGAAGGTTATTCCTACTCGATCGTGGCCCAAGGCACCGACCTTTTGGGCAACGTGCAAACAAGTTTCTCCACCACCACCTTTATCGTCGATTACACCACACCCACCGTGACCATGGCCGAGCCGACAGCCCCGGAAATCTATATCAGCACCGCGGGCTTGGCGCTGTCCTCGGGAACGTTTACGGATACTACTCCCGGGAGCGGCGGCCTCATTCCCTCGGGCGTGAAGAAGGTCGTGGTGGAGTTGGAGGACGTCTCCGGCGGCGCGCACTCGGGCGGCGGCCAGTGGTGGAACGCGAACACTCAGTCTTGGGGCGCGGAGACCAGCACCACGGCCGTCATCTACCAGTCGTCCTGGGTCTTCACCGCCCTGCCGTCCGATTGGACGCGGGGCGATCTTTCTCCCGACGGCCGGGCCTACGTCCTGCGCGTGATGGCCGTGGACAACGCGGGCAACACGGGCGTGTTCCCGAACACCAACGTCGCGGCCGCGACTCTGGTGTTTGACGGCAGCCTGCCCCAGGCGGGCATCTCGAGCCCGGCGGACGGGAGCATCGCGACGAGTCTCGCGGCGATCTCGGGCACGGCGACGGACTTGCTGGTCAACGGCTCGTCCTCCGGCGTCAACGCGGTTTACTTGAGCATCGAGAACGCGCCCAGCAACTCGGATTCCCAAAAGAACCATTATTACGACGCGCAAGGCGACAATTGGAGCAGCCTGACCCCGGTGTGGAACGCGACTTCCTGGAACGGAACCAACTGGACCTTCAGCTCCGCGAGCATCAACGCGACCTTGGTGGTCAACGACAACTATATCCTCATTTCCACGGCTGTGGACAACGCGGGCAACATCCAGTCGCCGCTGCCCACGTCCGGCACCACCGGCTACGCCGAGGTCAAGTACCAGCCGCCCCCGGCCGCCACGACAATCACCATCCCGCAAAAACTGCTCTATTACAACGTCTTGTCCAACATTCAAGGCACGGCCAACGGCAACACGGCCTACGTGGATCTGCAAATCCAGCGCGACGATACGGTCCCGCCGGAATGCTGGGGCGGCAACACCGGGAACGGCTGGGAGTCCTGCGGCTTGCCGAGCGCGACCTTGAACGGAACGCCCACCGCCGGAAACTGGAGCTTTCCGTTCTACAGCACGCAGACCATTCCCAGCTGGATCAACAACACCAGCTACACGGTGACCGAGACCGGATATAACTCGGTCAACCTGGCGGAGAGCCCCAGCCAATCGGCGCTTTATTACATCGACGAATCCTCGCCCATCGCGAGCGTGGGCTATCCCTCGAACGGCTCTTACCTCAACACGCCGCCGATATCGACTGGAACGGCGCAGGACCAAGTCATCAACAACATAGACGCGGGCATCTTGGATCCCAACGGCGTCTCCATCCAATTGCAGCGGACCTCGGACAACGATTACTGGAACCAGCAGCAAAGCACCTGGACCGCCTCCTACGTCTTCGGGCAGAGCACGGCGACGTATTTCGTCGCGGGAGACTCTTGGAGCTTCACGGCGGACGTCTCGACGCTGGCCTGGCAGGACGGCACGACCTACAAGATCGCGGTCCAGGCCGAGGACAAGGCTCAGGGCGGGGCCACGGGCAATATTGAAACTTTGACGGCGCCCATCACCTTTACCTACGATACCAAGCCGCCCAATGTCGCCATCACCCAGCCCAGCGGTCCGCAGAACGCTCGGCAAAGCCAACTAGGAACCATCGCCGGGAACGCCTCCGTGGGCGAGGCGCCGCTCTCGCAGGTTCAAGTCCGGGTTTATGATGTGTTTCATAACGCGTACGCCAATCCCGCGCAAAGCCTAACCTTCAACTTGCCGTCGAACCAAGCAGATTCGGCGTGGTTTGCGGCTCCTGGCGGGGTGAGCTGGAGCACGGCCGCGGCCATCCCATTTGTCGAAGGCTCGACCTACTCGGTTGAGGCGCGGGCCGAGGACGAGGCGACAAATTACTCGGTTCCTTACGCCACATACACCTTTGTTTATGATTCCTTGCCGCCCGTCACGAGCGTCGCGGTGCCGGCCAACGGCAGCTACGTCAATTCTCTGCCCGCGATCACGGGCACCGTGCAGGATCAGCCGGCGTCCAATCCGGGGACGATTCAGGCTGTCAATGTTCGAATCGAGCGCCTCAGCGATGAGGCGTATTGGGGTGGAAATAGTTGGGGCCCGATCGCGGATTTGGGACTGCCCGGCGTGGGCGTAAATATTTACACCTCAAGCTGGGACGTTAATGAATTGCCGACATTGGCGGACCTGACTTCTGGAACTTCGTATTACATCACCGCGGCCTCGACCGACAACGCCATCCCCGCCAACCTGGAGGCCTTCGGCAACGCTTTCTCCTCGACGTTCACGTTCGACAACACGGCGCCGACGTCCGTGGTGAGCGTGCCTGTGAACAACACGTTTTATGGGTCCTTGGGTAGCTTGAGCGGAACGGCGCAAGGGGCGGTGCCGGACGTAGGGGTCTCGACGGTGGCGTTGAGCATCGAGGACATCGCGGGAGCGGACGCGGGGAAATGGTACGACGCTGGGAACAACAGCTTCGATTTGGGGTCGCAGGGAGCGGCGTGGTTCGCGGCGCAGGGCT
>Ga0307373_10001974_pt1 | contig 37626 bp, 29 predicted proteins | sample OX2MG_FD_202534 | JGI IMG/M metagenome (GOLD analysis project Ga0307373, IMG submission 202534) | Soil microbial communities from Risofladan, Vaasa, Finland - OX-2 | ecosystem: Environmental > Terrestrial > Soil > Coastal area > Acid sulfate soil | place: Finland: Risofladan, Vaasa | collected...
AGATGATCGCGGCCTTCTGCGTCGCGATCGGTGAAACCAGCCCGCTCTACACGGATCCCGCAGCCGCAAAGGCGGGGCCTCATGGCGGCCTCGTGGCTCCGCCCTCGTTCGCCGCGATCTTCGGCGACGGCGAAAATATTTTCAGGCATTACCCCGCATTCGACACGCGCCGGCTCCTGGCCGGAATCGACGTGGAATTCCTGGAGCCGATTCGGGCCGGCGACTCGATTACCACGGTTTCCCAGGTCAAGGAGGTCTATGAAAAGACCGGCCGCAGCGGCGCGATGGTCTTCATCGTCATAAGCTCGATTCTCAGAAAGCAGACCGGCGAGGTCGCGGTACGAATCGACCAACGCTTCACCAATCCACGGTAACTGCCGACCGCCTAGCTCGACAACGAAACGTTTTCGGCAGGAACCACGACGCTGTCGGCGCTCGACTGAACCTCGCGCGGCAAATATGGCGCGACGCTGAGCCAGGCCAGAGGCGGACCAAGCAGCAGCGCCACGGTCGCATAGATCCAGGGCACGAACAGCGCCGGTATCGTAGTCGCCTGCGCCGCCAGCGCAACTCCCACATAACAGGCGAAGCCGAAAAAGATCCCCGGAACCAGCCCAAAGACCGGAATTCGCGCAAGGTACAGCAGGGCGAGCGCCATCGCGAAGACGATGACGCTGTTGGCGAGCGCCACTGAGCCTACGATTGGGTCGAACGTAAAGGCCAGCGCGAAGAAGATGACGCCGGAGACGGTGCCGACGATCAGGGTCGGGAACATCTTCCTCATGCTCTCGACGTTAGGACCGATCAGGAAGGCGCCGGCCCAAGTGACGTAGGTCGCCCATATCGGCAGTTTGGCGTAGACAAAGAGCGGGATGGTGAGAGCTGCAAGCGTGGCGACAAACCATTCCATGGGAATCTTTCGCATCGCGCAATCCTCTCTTCTTCCAGCGATTCGAGGCCGGCCTGCATGAATCCGCGGACACGTCGCACGGCACGGCGGCGGCGCCGCCGGTTGCTCGGATACCTACGCAGCTTGCCCGCTTGCGTCAAGTGTCATCCGCCCCGTCTCCGCGCGGTCGAACAGGCCTTTTCCGCGATCATCGCGGCCGCGTCGGCACGCTGCGGACGATTCGGAGGTGCGGCGCGACCCTATCGCTTTGCCGGGGGACGGGTCATGCTTCCCATCGCTTGCGCCGCGCTGACCTTGACCGGGTATTGAGAATAGTTGGCCTTGAGCTCGATCGTGTACTGGTCCGGATCGAGAACATATATCGAGGTGCCGAACCCAGTGGCACCATATAACTCGCGCAGCGGCGAAGCCGTTTCGACCTTATTCTCCGCCAGATATTCGACGATCTTATTCATGTCGCCGCGAACGCTCAGGCAAAGGTGGTCGATACCCCGCTGCGGTCCCTGGGCCAGCGTGGCGCCCGCGGGCAGCACGCAGAGGTCGATCAGGTTTCGCCCGCACCGAAGCTGGTAGATGCCAGGGTCGTCGATGATTCTCTCGAGGCTGAGCCCAAGTACGTCCACATAGAAGCCCAGGCTGCGCTTTATATCCGTCACCCGCAGCACAGCGTGATCGATTCCGTCGAATTCCAGAGGGCGGGTCGACATACGGACCTCCACTGTTGTTGAAAGCACTGCCGACGACGGGTTTGCTTCTCCACCAACTCCGCACCGGGACTGGACGCCCGCTCCGCGCTGGGTGCGGCTTCTACTTGAGCGCGGCGATCTGCTGCTTGGCCCATCCCTGGTCATAAGGCACCGAGAGCCTCAGGTTGATCCGCAGGTGCTTGTATTTCCATTGGCCATTGAGCTTCACGTATTCATCCTTGTATTGGAGCGCTATCCACCTCGCTTCCTGGCCCTGACGAAACTTGAAAGGGCCCATGAAGTACCATTCGCCGGTCGCCCTGTCGCCGTGAACCTCGATGATCGGATTCATGACATTGTGCTGCGAGAATTCGATCATCTTCTGGAAGCCCTGAAAAAGCTTGCGAACTTCCGCGTGCCCTCTGCCGGTCCCAAACTCCTTGCTTTCCCACACCCCGTCCTCGGCGAATACCGAGGTGATTCTTTCCGGATTGTGGTCGTCGTCGCAGATTTCGCAGTACCTGGCCTTGAGTTGTTTGATTGCCTCGATGTCTTCTAGGCGGGTCAGCCGCCGCTCGATTCCCTCAAGATCCATATTCCGATCCTCCAGATGTTGACGTCCTTTCCATGCCGGCTCGCGGGAGCCAGCCTACGATCCCAGTTACCCACAGTCGCTCGCGAAGTGCCAGAGTTTTGAGCCGCGACAGGTCGGGAGATCCGCGGCTTGATGGGTCGTCAAATCGAGGTGGCGGAAGGCACCGCCGCGCCGGCAGCCGCCCGCATGGAGCCCGCGACGCGGGCGCCGGGAGCTCGCGCCCGTGCCGGGTTCAGGGTCAGGCGACCTTTTCGGCCGCCTTAAGACCCCAGATGTCGCGCGCATATTCGCGCACCGTCCGATCGCTCGAGAAGCGGCTGATGCGCGCGACATTCAAGATCGCCTTGCGCGTCCACGACGCCGGCTCGAGGTACTCGCGCGAAATCCGGTCTTGCGTCGCGATGTACGACGCGAAATCCGCGATCACGAAATAGTCGTCGCGGGCCAAAAGTGTTTCCGGAATCCACTTCAACGAACCAGGCTCGCCGGGGCAGAAGCGATCGGAGGCCAGTGCGTCGAGCACCCGCTTGAGCGCGGGGTCGCTCTCGTAATATAGCCGCGGGTCGTATGACCGGTTGGCGCGCAACTCCGCGATGGCGGCGGCGGTCAGGCCGAAAATAAAGATGTTCTCGGCGCCGACCTCCTCCTGGAGCTCGACATTGGCGCCGTCCAGCGTGCCGATCGTCAGCGCGCCGTTCATCGCGAACTTCATGTTGCCGGTCCCCGAGGCCTCGGTGCCGGCGGTCGAGATCTGCTCGGCCACATCGGCCGCGGGGATGATCTTCTCCGCCAGCGAGACGCGGTAATCCGGCAGGAAGGCGACCTTGAGGAGACCGCGCGTGCGCAGGTCATTGTTGATCACCGCGGCCAGGCTGTTGATCAGCTTGATGATCATTTTCGCGGCCCAGTAGCTCGGCGCGGCCTTGCCCGCGAACAGACAGGTGCGTGGCGCGCGCGGCTCGACGCCGTCGTCGACCAGGGCCAGGTACTCGTGCACGACCCCGAGCGCCATCAGGAGTTGACGCTTGTATTCGTGGATGCGTTTGGCCTGGATGTCGAAGATCGAGATCGGATCGACGTCCACGGCGGCGCTCCGATGGGTCAACGTCGCCAGGCGCTCCTTGTTGGCGCGCTTGACCGCGGCGAAGCGGCTTTGGAATTCGGAGTCGTCGGCGAAGCGCTCGATTCCCCGCACCTCTTCGAGGTCCGTGGCCCAGCCGCCGCCCACGGTTTCGTCCAGCAGACGCGCCAATCCGGGGTTGGCCATCAGCAGCCATCGGCGCTGGGTCACCCCGTTGGTCTTGTTGCTAAAGCGCCGCGGCCAGAGCCGATACAGATCCGGCACCAGCCTGGTCTTGACCAATTCCGAATGGAGCCTGGAAACGCCGTTGACCGAATGGCTGCCGACGATCGCCAGATGCGCCATTCGGACTTGCGGATCGTGACTTTCCTGGACGATCGAAAGGCGGCTCGCGCAATCGGAATCGTCCGGCCAAAGCTCGGCCGCGTCGGCCAGAAAGCGCCGGTTGATCTCGTAGATGATCTCCAGATGGCGCGGCACCACGCGCCGGAGCAGTTCGACCGGCCAGCGCTCGAGCGCTTCCGGCATCAAGGTGTGATTGGTGTAAGCGACCGTCGCGCGGGTTATCTCCCACGCGCTTTCCCATGGCAGGTCGTGTCGATCGATGAACACGCGCATCAGCTCGGCGACCGCGAGCGCCGGATGCGTATCGTTGAGCTGGATCGCCACCCGGGCGGGAAAATCGCGCGCATCCTCGCCGCGCTCGAAGAAGGGGCGGGTGATGTCCTGCACCGCACAGGCCACGAAAAAGTATTCCTGCAGAAGCCGCAGCTCGCGCCCGGACTCCGCGACATCCGAGGGATAGAGGATTTTCGAGATGGTTTCGGAGACCACCTTGCGCTCGACCGCCTTGGCATAGTCGCCGGCATTGAAGATGTGGATGTCGAACTCATCCGAGGCGGCGGCCGAGAATAGGCGCACGAAGTTCACCGCCGGACTGCGGTAGCCTGAAATCGGCAGATCGGCCGGGATGCCGACCAGGACCTGCCAGTCCGTCCACAGCGGCCGGTAATCTCCATTGCTGCCGAGGCGGGGCTCGATGCGCCCGTACACCGGAACGATGCACGCCTCCTCGGGGCGCGCGACGAGCCACGGCGACATGTAGCGCCGCCAATTGTCGGGCTGCTCGAGCTGGAAGCCGTCCTTGATCCGCTGGCGGAAAAGACCGAACTCATAGTTGATGCCGTAGGCGTAGCCCGGCATATTCAGCGTCGCCAGCGAGTCCAGAAAGCACGCGGCCAGCCGGCCGAGGCCGCCGTTGCCAAGCGCCGCATCCGTCTCTTCTTCGAACAGCAGTTGTAGATCGATCCCATGCGACCCGAGAAATTCACGACAGGCGTCGAGGACGCCGAGGTTGAACAGATTGCTTTCGAGCGAGCGCCCGATGAGGTACTCCAATGACAGGTAGTAGAGCTTCTTGGTGCCGTTGCGATCGAAGCGCGCGCGCGTCGCGACCATCCGCTCGACCAGCATGTCGCGCACCGCGAGCGCCGTAACCTGGTACCAGTCGCGCCGCGACAACTCCGCCCGCCGCTTCGCCGTGCTGAAGCGGATGTGGTGCTTGATTAGTTCGTTTAGCGTGGCGCTCGCCACGCGATTGCTGTGCGGGTTGATGGACAAAGCCATGTTGAAACGTTACGGACGGCCGCCAGCCGGCACAAGACGGATCTTCGAATTTCGCAGGGGCGAAAGGCACACCGGCGGCTTGCAAACAATCCGCATCCAGCCCGGTCGCGCCGCATCATGTCAGGATTCGAGTTCCCAGGGGTACAAGGCCCGGGCGCGCGGCGCTCAGGCCGTTGCGCGATCGCGCGCGCCGGATCTGGCACTACCCTCCACTGACGCGCAATACTCCGGACCGTCACACCCGCGGAGGGGATCTGACTAAAGGAGATCGCGATGCGCAGGGTCGGAAAAAACGTCTATACGGAAGTCTACTTCTGGGGCTGCAATCCCGGCTTCGTGGTAACGAGCGACGGCGTGGTCATGATCGATTCGCCCCAGCAGCCAATCGACGCGATGCGATGGCGGGAGATGTTGCAGGAGAAGGGACGAATCCGCCATCTGATTAACACCGAGCCACACGCCGACCACATCCTGGGTAACGCGTACTTTCCGGAGGTTGAAGTTATCGGCCAAGTCAGGCTGCAGGCCTGTTTCGATCAGTACCTCAATATGATGTTCACTCCCGAGGCGCGTCTGGAACGGATGAAGACGGAAGACCCCGACAGCGTCTTCCTGATGGGCCATCCCGACTACCCCGCCTCCAATCCGCCAAAGCGGACTTTCAAGGATGAACTGACCCTGCACGTCGGAAATCACACCATAAAAATCATTCACATGCCCGGGCACACCGCGCCGCAGACCTCAATCTATCTGCCGGAAGAGGGCGTGGTTTTCACCGGCGACAACGTTTTCCAGAAGTGCAAAACCTTCGTCCAGGAAGCCGACCCGTGGGAATGGCTCGGAGCGCTCAAGCGCATCGAGGCGCTCGACGTCGAAACGATCGTTCCGGGCCACGGGGAACCGTGCGGCAAAAGCTACCTGAAGCGGCAAGCGGAGATCATCGAGAACTGGATCGAATTGGTCGAGGATTTTGTCCGGCGCGGAATGAGCGAGAAGGAAGCCCTCGAACAGAAAGTCGACGCCAGCAGGCTCGATCCCTACCCGATCGGCCAGCGACTGTTCGAAATGAGTGACCGGCTGGACCAATGGAACGTGAGCAATGTCTACAAGCACGTCGTCGCGCGAAAGACGGGCAAGCCCGCCGAGGTGGACGGCGCCAAAATCCGCTACTACACTTGATCGGGCTTCGCCGTGGCGCCGGTCCTTAGACCAGCAGGCCGCCGCCGTCGACCGTCAGGGTGATGCCGTTGACGTACCCGTTCTTCATCAGGAACAGGATGGCTTCGGCGATCTCCTCTGAACGGCCGATTCGCTTGACCGGCAGCTGGGCACCGATCTCCGCCTTGATTGCCGCGTGCGCTTCTCCGAGCAGTTCGTCGAGCATCGGCGTATCCACGTACCCGGGTTGAATCGTGTTCACCCGAATCGGCGCCAAATCGACGGCGAGCGCGCGCGCAAACGCTTCCACCGCCCCGCACGAGGCGGTCGCGACCGCGGCGCCCTTGAGCGGACGGCGCGCGGTAGTCCCCGACATGAAAGTGATCGACCCGCCGCCACGCATCCTGGCGGCGCCATACTTGGCCGCGGCGAAGGCACCCCAGAAGCGGGTGTCGAGCGCCGGCCGCAAGGAGGCGCTGTCGGGCGCGAGCCCCGAATCCAGCATGACGCTGCCGGCGGTGATGAAAACGTGATCGACGCGATCGAGCTCCTGGAACAGAGCGCGAGTGCCGGCCTCGTCGGCAACGTCGAGGCCGACGGTGCGGACGTCGGCGCCGAGCAGGGCCTTGGCGGCCTTGAGCCGGTCGGCGGATCGGCCGGTTATGACCACCCGCGCGCCTTCGGCCTTGGCGGCCTTCGCGGTCGCAAGCCCGATACCCGAGCTGCCGCCGAGAATTACGACAGTACTGTGCTCCAATGACATGATTTCCTCCCGCGCGCGATTGCCGCCACCGCGCTACATTCCGCTGAGCAGTTCGAGGATCGCGCCGTCCGGATCCCTGAAGCAGACCACGCCGATCGTGGCGCCGTCGGGTCCCTTGATCTTCTTGAGCGGCGCCAGACACTGGACCCGCTTGGCCAGCAGATCCGCGTAGGTCCGGTCGATATCGTCGACGGTGAAGGCGATGCGGCAGATGCCGATGTTGTTGAGCGTCGGATACGGCTGGCCCTGCGGCGGCGGGTCGATGAATTGCACCAGGTCGAGCACCGGCGCGCCGGGATCGTCGCCGAGACGCATGAAGACGCCGCGGAGCTTTTTGACCTTCAGGCCAAGCGCGTCGCCGACGCTCGGATCGTCAAGGGTGAAATCCTTCACCTTGGTGAAACCCAGGTCCTGGTAGAAGCGGATCGACCGCTCCATATCGCGGACGCAGATATTGACGTGAAACAGCTTCTGCAACATGAGGCGAGCCTCCTGCCGGCCAATCCCGGCCGAGACCGTCGCGCGCGGAGATCAATCCGCGCGCGCCGGACAACGCGCGGCCTAATTCAGAAACCGCTCGAACCATTCGCGGCCGAGCCGGGCCGACTCCTCGAACCATTTGCCCGTGTAGATATCGTAATGCTCGATCGGCAACACCACGAGCTTCTTCGGTTCGCAGGCCCGCGCGTAAAGTTTCTCATAGCCTTCGATCGGACACACGTTGTCGTCGCGCGCGCCGATCAGCAGCAGCGCGCGCGGCGCGATCCGATGGACCACGTCGATCGGCTTGTACTCGAGGGTCTTTTCGACCGTCTCCCACGAAAGATCGCATTTCATCCCGGGCACGGCCTCGAGCGCCTGCGGCAGGAACTTGCGCGATTGCGAGCTGCGCAGCGCGAGGTCGATCGGATCGACCCGCTCCCCCACCCCTTCGAGCGCGCGGCGGCGCCGATCCGCGGCCAGCCGCTGCATCAGTTCCACCCGCTCGCCATAGCTGCGAACGTCCAGCATGAAGCGCTCGCCGTCGCCGAATCCGACCTGGCCGACGACCGCCTTGACGCGCGAATCGACCGCGGCGGCATATGGCGCGTTGGCGCCACCGAAGCTCGTGCCCCACAGACCGATCCGTTCGGGATCGACCTGGGGCTGCGCCTCGAAAAAACTGATCGCGTTGCGGATGTCGTCGATCTGCTCGAGCGGAATCAGGCGCCACTTCTCGCCTTCGCTGCCGCCGAAGCCGCGATAGTCGAAGGTCAACGCGACAAACCCGGCCTCGACGAAAGCTTTAGCGTAGTCGCCGAGAATCAACGCGCGCAAACCCGTAAATCCGTGGCAAAGCACGATTCCGGGGCGCCGCTCCCCGGCTTTCAAATCGGCGGGCAGGTAGAGATCGCCCTCGAGCCGCACGCCTTCGCTGTAGAATTTCACGGTGCGCTTTTCCACTGGAATTCCTCCATCGCGCGATTTGCGGGCCCGTCGATCGCATCCTGGCGCAACATCGCAGCGGCCTCTCAACGCATCAGCGGCATAACCATGCTCCGCGAAGTAGCGGAAGACCTTGCGCTGACGCTCTGCCCAAGGCGGCAAGTTGATTCCGGTCAGGCCGTTACGCTCCATCCGCCCGAGCTGACGCACGACCTCCCCGGCGAATTTGCGGCCAGGAACACCAAGAAGTAGATAGCGCTCAAGCGCCTGTTGTGTCTACCGGAAGTGCGGATGGCGACGTGGATGACGCGGCAGCCGGCGCCAACAGCTCATACCCGACTCGCACAGCGTCAACAGACAGGCGAATGATTTCCGACCGCCGACGGTCAAAGCGGCGATAGCGGGCGCATCGCTCGCGCGACCGATTGAATCACTCCCGGTCCGACAGCGGTGCTGAACTGGGAGCGATTCCCCAGCTCCTGTCCCAGCCGCGACAGGTTCTCTCCCAGTGCCATTTGCGTCGGCTCCCAGTGACGCAATGCCGCGGCCATGTCACGCCCATGGGCGCGCACGCTCTGGCCGAGGGCCAGGGCATTGGCGAGCGCCTTGTAGGTGCTGGCCGCCGGATGCGGGCGCGGGACAAAAGCGGCGTCGCCGAGCAGGCACACGCGCCCAAAGGCCATCTGTGGCGCCGACAGGTCGTAAATCGGCTGGATGAAAGGATCGGTCGTGGCAGCCAACAGATGCTGGAAGACTTCCGGCAGGACGCGCGCCGCCACCTCGCGCTGGCGATGCCACAGGGCCGGCTCCAGGGTGCCCTGGGGCACCGAGTAGTCGTGAATCAGCCCGCTTCGATCGGTGAGAGTTTCGCGAAGCTCTTCGCCCTCGGGCACATTGCAATACCACACCCAATTGATCCGGCGCTCGCCCGCGGCGGTCTCGCCCGCCGGTCCCGGAACGAAATAGCACAACATCTGGTTATGCGGGGCGTGAAAAAAGGTGAACTTCTCCATCAGCGGATCGCGCGCCCAAGCAGCCACCTCGCGCTCACCCACCATCCCGCGCCAGGCCACATAGCCGGCGTAACGGACAGCTACCTCGGGCAGCAGCAGGCGGCGCGCCGTCGAGTTCGCACCGTCGGCGCATACGAGCAGATCGCAGGCCTGCTCGCGGCCATCCTCGAGGCCGGCGTACACCCGGTCCGTGTCCTGCCGGATTGCCGCGAGCCGGGTTCCATGGTGGTAATGCGCTTGAGGAAAGGCGCGCTTGAGGTGGCGGTAGAGCGAGTCCCAGGAAGTCATCAACTGGGGGCTGTTCTCGGTCCAGATAACGGTTCCATCGCGGTCCAGAAGCTGTCTCGCGTGCGAGCGCACGCCGAGCTCATCGGCTATGGCGCGGCAGTGATCGATGACGAAGTCGAGCACCTCGTCCTGCACCACCAGGCCCGCGCCGCGCTCCTGCATTTCGCGGGGCGATTTCTCGAAGATTTCCACCGCGCAGCCGGCGTCGCGCAGGACCAGGCCCGCACAAAGACCCGCCATCGATCCGCCGATGATTACAGCGTCGAGCGCTTTCGATTCGTCCACGGCGAAATGCAGATCTCTTAGCTCAGGCCAGGAAGTTCAACACCTGCGGAATCCCAAAGCGTCATATTTCGCACCGCACGGAAAAAAGTCAAGGATGGCAGCGCCGTCGCGAAAGGCGGGCTAAGGCACAAGTGCATCGCAGCCGGCCGAAGCCATGAAAGGGACAATTCCACTCTCGCGTGTTAACCGCCAAACGTTCCCTCTGGATATTCGGGATAGCAGGCGATGCTCTCCGGTAGTTTGAGCCACGGTTGTCCGTTGGAGCACCAGATGCTGAAGGTGGGGTTGATCTTGCTCCTGTCGTCCAGCGTCCCACCCATTATCGAGCGGATCGCGGGATATCGGTCGAGGGTGATTGACACCGCCGACCCGCAGACCGGGCAAAAGTGACGCTGCAGTCGCTGGCCACTGACGGCGGCCTCGTAGCTGGCCAACTTGCCCTCGATGGTCACGGCCGTTTTTGGAAAAATCACGCCAATCAGGAATGCCGATCCCGATTGCCGCTGGCAGCGTTCGCACTGGCACAGCCCGACCGCGGTCGGCTCGCCCACGTACCGGTACCGTACCGCTCCGCACAGGCAGCCGCCGGTTCCACCAGTTGTTGGTTGCGTCATGGCTCGTCCTCCCCGCCGGAAAAAGCACGGCCGCCGGTTGTGCATGGCCGATCGGCGCGAGCCCTCGAGGTCGCCGCCGGCCGACCCCCTCCATGGAAACTCTCCCGCGCAGGGCCGCGCCCGTTCACTTCATAGGTTGCAGCACGTCTTCCAGCCAGTTCCACATATAGGCGATGCCGATCATGGTGTTGTCTTCCTGACAGTGATGATATCCGCCTTCGTCACGGGTAAAGACCTTGAAGACCTTTTGCCTGGAGCCGACGGCGTCGAAACAGCGCTGAGCGTCGGCCAGCGGAATTTGCGCGTCGCCCTCGCCATGGACGAGCAAGAATGGACACTCTATCTTCGGCACCACGGCCTCGAGGCGAAAGCCTTCGAGCGCTTCGAGCGCCGCCTCCCGGCTTGAAGTGCCGGTCATCCATAGAATGTGGTCGGACGGCGTCGGCAGGGCAACCGAGCTGCCCTGGCCCAGCAACTCGAAGCGCCGTTTCCAAATCGCGTGATAATCCCACTGCGCACCCCAGGCCACGCAGCAGGCGAAGCGCCGCTCGAATGCGGCGGCGCGCGGAGCGAAGTAGCCTCCCAGACTGATGCCCAGCACGCCTATCCGGTGCGGGTCAATGTCGTTGCGCGAGGCGAGATATTCGAAAGCCGCCGAGGCCGCGTTCTCGGTTCGGTAATCGAGCGGAAACCCGCGAAAGCGTATGCTCTCGCCATTTCCCGGCCCGTCGATGATCAGGCAGGAGACGCCACGCACGGCAAGATCGGGAACGCCGCGGAAATATTGGATCTCCTTGGTGATGTCCAAGCCGTCGAAGTAGACCATGGCCGGCGCGCGGCCGCCTTGCGGTCTATGGGCATGGACCAAAATCGCCGGGAGACTCTTGCCCTCGTACGGAACCTCGACCGACTCGAGCTTCGGCATTGCGGTCTGGCGTGCGGCGTCGCGAAAGCAATCGACTCCCCGTTTGAAGAGCGCGAGGCTCTCGTCGGTTTTGGGATGCAGGAAGCGCTCGCCAATGTGATAGTAGTGCGCCGCGCGAAAGAGGTAGGCGGCTGCGCTCTGCGGATGCCGGTCGGCGCGACCCTGGCGCTCCAGATGTGCCGCCATCGCGGTCCATTCTTCATACCAGGCATGGTCGTCGCCCACGCGATCCTTCAAGCGCAGGCCGATCCTGTGGATCTCGCCCATCTCCGCCCCGCCCCAGGGAGCGCCGCCAAGCGCCAGCAGCAGCGCGATGGACCATCGGTAATTGCCGGGAAAGTACATCAACGCCAGTTCAGTGCCCTCGGACATCGAACCAACCTCTTCGGCCCTTAGCCATCACGGCGCATCGGCGGCGCGATGGTTTGTGTTCGCTTCGCGGGCAGCAGTCAAGCCCGGCGGATGGAACTTTCCGCTCGGCCGCCCGCGGGCGCCAGCCACGAGCCGGGCTGCCTCCCAGGCAAACTTTCGCGCTCTCGCTTCCCACGAACCCACCCAACTCGAACCATATCGAGAACGGCAGAAGGCGGCCAGCCAAAAAGGGAACCGGTTTGACAGGCCTCTACATGAGCGACTAATAGGCTCGAAGGGCTTGGCCACGTTCCGAGATTGGGGCTGGGCCGAGCCGCTGTCCGGAAGCGAGGGCGTATGTATCCGAAAGCGATCGAATCGTACTTCGCACCCACAACCGTGGATGAGGCTCTCAAGCTACTGACCGAGCATCGCAACGGCGCCAAGCTCCTGGCCGGCGGCCAGAGTCTGATGCCGATGATCAAGTTCCGCCTCGTCGAGCCCGGCTGCCTCATCGATCTCAACCGTATCCCAGCCCTGGCGACGATTGGCGAGGCGGACGGCGCCCTGTGTGTGGGCGCGATGGTCCGCCATGCGGATGTCGCGACCCATCCGCTGGTCGCCGCCTCCTACCCATTGCTGGCCGACGCCGCGCGGCTTATCGGCGACCTCCAGATACGCAATCGCGGCACGATCGGCGGTTCGCTGGCGCATGCCGATCCGAGCGCCGACTATCCGGTCGCGATGCTGGCGCTGGAGGCTCGGATGGTCCTCTCCAGGGCGGGTGGCGGAAGACGGGTGGTGGAAGCGGACAAGTTCTTCGTCGGGCCGCTGACGAGCGTGCTGGACGCCGATGAACTGCTGACCGAGATCCAACTGCCCAAGCCGGCCGCGCGCGCGGGCGGCGCTTACGTCAAGCACAGCCTGGTGGCCGGCGACTTCGCCCTGGTCTCGGTGGGCGTGCAGTTGACCCTGCGCACCGACGGCCGTTGCGAGCGGGCGACGATCGCGATTGGCGGTTTGCCGGCGCGGGCGGCGTATGCGCGCCAGGCGGCGAAGCTTTTGGCCGGCACGGTCCTGGACGACGCCATTTGCGCGCGGGCGGGCCAGACGGCCGCCGGCGAAGTCGAAGTGGGCACCGACGTGCGCGCCTCGGAGGCTTATCGTCGCGGTCTCATTGCGAGTTATGTTCCCGCGATGATCAAGCAAGCCCGGGAGCGCGCCGGCGCCGCCGCGGCCGCGAAAAAATGAGGAGCGCAATGCCATGAGCGCCAAGGTGTCGATCACGATCAACGGCCAGCTCTACCCGGCGACGGTGGAGAACCGGATGCTGCTGGTCGATTTCATCCGCGAAGTGGCGGGCCTCACGGGCACCCATGTGGGCTGCTCGGTGGAGGGCCGCTGCGGCGTCTGCACGGTGGTGCTCGAGGGCAAGGCGGTGAAATCCTGCCTGATGCTGGCGGTGCAGGCCGATGGCGCGCGATTACTGACGATCGAGGGACTGGCCCAGGACGGACGGCTCCATCCGATTCAGGAAGGCTTCTGGGAAAAGCACGCGCTGCAATGCGGTTTCTGCACGCCGGGCCAGATGTGCACGATTTACGATCTGCTCAAGTCCGACAGGCGATCGGACGAGGAAATCCGGGGGGCGCTGTCGGGCGTGCTCTGTCCCTGCACGGGCTATGTCCATATCGTCGAGGCGGTCAAGGCGGCGCGCACCAAACTGGATGCCATGAGCCCGCAGGAACGGCAGAAGTTTTTTCCGCTCTAGCGCCGGTCCATCGCCGGCGCCGCGCGGACGACTTCAAAAACGGGGCTTGCCAGGAGGCACATCGAGATGAACGAAAGCGCGGACTCGTGGGTCGGCAAATCGATCAAGCGCAAGGAAGACGTCCGCCTCATCCGGGGCCAGGGCCAGTACCTGTCCGATATGGTCGTGTCGCGGATGCTGCACCTGGGCTTCGTTCGCAGTATCCACGCCCACGCCCGCATCAAATCGATCGACACGAGTCAGGCCGCCCGGATGCCGGGCGTGGTCGCCGTCATCACCGGCCAGGAATTCAAGGATTGGGCCTCGGTGCTGACCGACGTTTCGATCCCCAACCTGCCCGGCCAGACCAAACGGCCGCTGTACTGGCCGCTGCCCGCCGACACGGTCTATCACGTCGGCGAGCCGGTGGTCGCCGTGGTCGCCCGCGACAAGTACCTGCTCGAAGACGCGATGGAACTGGTCGACATCGACTATGAACCGCTGCCGGTGGTGATCGACGCCGAGGAGGCGCTCAAGCCGGGCGCTCCGCTTCTGTATCCCGAATGGGGCGACAACATCATCTACCATCAGCACATCCAGGGCGGCGACGCCCAGAAGGCCTTTGCGCAGGCCGACCTCGTGATAAGCGAGCGCTTCCAGTGCCATCGCACGGGCGCCCAGCCGATGGAGACGCGCGGGATGCTGGCGACCTACGACGAGGCCCAGGGGCTGACCCTGTGGCTGACGACCCAGCGTCCGCATAACATCCGTGACCTGCTCGCCTCGTACATGCGACTGCCGCACGACCGGGTGCGGGTCATCCAGCCGCGCGACATGGGTTCCGCGTTTGGCAGCAAGGCGCCTTTTTACCGCGAAGAAATCGTCGCCAGCCACCTGGCGATGAAGTTGGGCCAGCCCGTCCGATGGATCGAGAATCGGATGGAAAGCCTGATGAACGTCGGCCAGGAACGCGACCAGATCCACTACGTGGATGCGGCGCTGCGCAAGGACGGCACTTTGCTGGCCGTGCGCGACCGCATCATTGCCAACTGCGGCGACGGTCAGGTCGGAATCTACGCGGGCTTCGCGATGCCGCACCTGGGCGCCATGTACCTGGTCAACGGTAACGACGTCGCCGCAGTCGACATTGACCTGACCTGCGTGGTGACGAACAAGGCGAGCCTGACGCCGGTGCGCGCCTTCGGCTCCTACCCGGGCCGCTTTGCGGTGGACCGGATCCTGGATATCGCCGGCCGTCGCCTGGGTATCGACCCGCTGGAGATGCGCAAGCGCAACGCCATCAAGCAGTTTCCCCATACCACCCCGGTCGGCGTGCACGTCGACAGCGGCGATTTCATCGGCGCCCTGGACAAGGCGGCCGCCGCTCTCGGCTACCCGGCGGCCTTTCGCGCCGAACAGGCCCGGGCCCGCGATAACGGCCGGTATCTCGGAGTGGGATTCTGCATGGGCGTGGAGCTGTCCGGGGTGCCCTCCGAGGTGCTGGTAGAGATGGAGAACACGCCGGGCTACGGCGTTGCCACGGTCAATGTCGACGCGCAGGGCAAGGTACACATCGCCGAGGGTGATTCGCCGCACGGCCAGAGCCATGAAACCACTTTCGCCCAGGCGGTGGCCAGCGAGCTGGGACTAACTCCCGACGACGTTTACGTGACTTACGGCGACACCTTCTCGACGCCCTTCTCGACCGGCACCCTCGGCAGCCGGGGCGCGTCGTACACGCTGAGCGCCGCCGTGCTGGCGGCGCGCGCCCTGCGACCCAGGATTTGCCGGATCGCCGCCCACCTGCTCAAACTCCCGCCCGAAGCCGGGCAACCCGAGCAATTCCGCTTCGCCGGCGGCGAGGTAATCTGGATAAAGGACCCGGCCAAACGGATCACCCTGCGCGAGATCGCTCACGTCTCCATCGTGGCGCCGACCAAGTTGCCGCCCGGAATCGACCCCGGACTGGAGCATACCTATCACTTCGAGGCCGCCGCCTCCGGCATGCATAGCTGCAACGTGCACGGCCTCACTGTCGAGGTATTTCCCGACACCGGCAAGTTCACCGTGCTGAAGTACGTGGCGGTGGACGATTCCGGCCTGGCGATCAATCCGATGGTCGTGCGGGGGCAGATTCACGGCGGAGTCTGGATGGGACTGGGCAACGCGACGAGCGAAGAGTACGTCTACGACGAAACGGGCCAGCAGTTGACCGCCACACTGGCGGACTACCATATGCTGTCGGCGATGGACATGCCGCGCGAGTTCGAGGTCATCCACCACGACGTCGCCTCTCCCCATACGCCGCTGGGCTCCAAGGGCAAGGGCGAAGGAGTTCCCGGAATGGCGCCGGCGGCGCTGGCTAACGCGATCGAAGACGCGCTCACGCCCTTCGGCATCAAGATTACCGACCTGCCGCTCAAGACCGAATATATCTGGCGCCTGCTCCATCCCGACCAGGCGGCGGCCAAAGTCTGAAGGCGGGCAATCGCCATCCGCGGCATACGGGCCGTGAGGCCCGCCGGTCGCGCGCGCGATTCAGTTTCAGCCCTGAATCACGTTGCCCTCCCGGTCGAACCTAAGCCCGGTCTCTTTGGCCTTCTCCAGAACTTCGGGCGACCAGGTGACACGGCCGGGGTCGGTGCCGCCAAGGATCGCCATCAGGCAGGCGGGCTCTTTGCCCACGTTACGAAAGCCACGCATCACTCCCGGCGGCACGGAAATGGTGTCCCAGGTATCCAGAACGACCTCGGTTTCACCGCGGTCGCCCCACATGACGGCCCACTGGCCGGAAAGCGGGGTGAAGACTTCGACCGTCAGGTGGCTGTGCAAAGCCGCACCCTTGCCCGGGTCGGCCTTGATGTAGGTCAGGTTGAAGTCGCGCGCATCGGGGATCGCCGGCCTCAGTGAGGCATCCTCGGTCACGCCGTTGCCGATCACATTGTAAATGAGGCGTTCGTGACCGGGGATCTTGCTGTCCACGAATGCGTACTCGCTGGGTACCAGCCCCTTCCAGCGCGCAACCCGCTTGAGCATCTCCTCTTTGGAGACTTGCATATTAGCCATGAAGGTTTCTCCTTGTCGTAACCGAAAATAGAGCAGGCTTGCCAGTTTGTCACGTATCGCCGCATCCGTCACGACGGCGAAGCATCACCATAAGCTAATTTTGAAGTCTCGGGCACAGGAGAATGGCATTGCGGGGCCGTCGCCAGCCGGATAAGTCGAGCGCAGAGCGCGGCAGATTTAATTCAGCCAAGGCACTGAAGCCAACCTTCTGATAAGAAAGTCGCGAAAGAGCGCCACACGAGCTGGCTCATGCTCTCTGCTTGCCCACACGACACTCAGAGGCAACTCACGCCAAGTATAGCCGGCCAGTACGCGTCTTAGACCACCCGGCGGTGAGGCCATGAAACGTAAAGGAAGTAGCCCGATGCCTACCCCGCAGACTATCGCTTGATGCATAAAAACAGTGTCGTCCACCAGAAGCGATCCGGTAACTGCAACCGTTTCCTCCTTCTTGCCGTCAGTCAGTTTCCAATCGTAACGTCCCGGGGGCCGATAGCGCAGACAGTCGTGCTGAAGAAGTTCGGCGATGGTCTTCGGCGTGCCACGCCGACGCAAGTATTTGGGGCTCGCGAACAGACCAAAGACCATCTTGCCCACTCGTCGGGCAATTAGTGAGGACTCCTTCAGCTGACCGGAGCGGATAGCGATATCAATATTTTCTTTGACTAGATCGAGCGGCTGACTGGTGAAGAGCAAATCGAACTGGACCGTCGGATAGCGATCGATAAAGTCCGCCACTACCTGCGGAAGAAAGGACACGCTGAAGCCCAACGTCGCCGTCAGCCGCACTACGCCACGCGGCTCTTTTCCGGCCTGAGAGATATCTTCGCTTGCCGAGCGGAGCGCCGCCATCGGAGTGTGAGTTCGGTCGAAGTAGGCACGCCCCGCGTCGGTCAGGCTTACTCTCCGGGTGGTCCGCTGAAGCAGGCGAACGCCTAGTTGCTCTTCAAGCATCGCGACGCTTCGGCTAACGCGTGAGGTCGTAAGGCCCAGCGCCCTGGCAGCCGCAGTGAAGCTCTCTTCTTCCACGACTCGAATGAAAGCCGCTGTATGGTTGAGGTCCATTATTTCGCTGCTGCAATAGTGTTTTCCATTATTGCTTCTTTTTCCGGATCACATCATAAGCTAATTTTGAAGCTTGGGGCACAGGAGAGCGACATCGCGGAAACTCTTGTGCTCGGTTCTCATCATCGGCAGACACAAGGTACGCGCATGGCCGAGGCACATCGGAGGCTCTCGCAAGCAAACATGATTTTTCAGGTCGCCGTCGATACGGCGATCCGTGAAAAAGGTGAGGTCGGTCTTCAGGTTGCAGCCTACCTTGACGGCAAACCGGTCGTGGATGTCTGGGGAGGAGTCGCCGACTTAGCCACAGGGCGGCGAGTCGATCGGGACACACTTTTTCCAGTTTTCTCGGTGGTCAAAGCAGTGGCCGCGATCGCTCTCCACATTCAGGCGGAGCGCGGACTTATCGAGTACGAGGCGCCTATCGCCCGCTATTGGCCTGAATTCGCGGTGAACGGCAAAGGCAGTGCTACGATACGCGACGCGCTCAGCCATCGTTTGGGCATTCCCCAGATGCCGTCGGGCGTCACGCCCAGCCTGATGAGCAATTACGAATGGATGGTCGAACAGTTGGCACAGTTGAAGCCGCTCTTCACGCCGGGAACTGCCAACGCCTACATGTGTTACACGTTCGGATGGGTGATCGCGGAATGCGTGCGACGCACCGATCCGCAGAGGCGTCCGTTTGGAGCGTTTGTACGGCAAGAAATCTGCGCTCCGCTCCAAATCGATGACGTATGGGTCGGGATTCCCGGCGAGCTCGAGTCCCGGGTAGCGCGCCTGATCGATGCTCCGAACAGGCCTCTACCGCAGGATTCACCGATCTTCGCCGCTATACCTCCACAGGTAGCTACCAAGGAGGAGATATTTGGACGCAGCGACGTGCGTCGCGCGTGTATTCCGGGCGCGAATGGAATCATGAACGCCCGTAGCGCGGCTCGATTGTTCGCGATGCTCGCCAACGGCGGGGAACTGGATGGCGTACGGCTGCTATCGCAGCAGCGCGTGACTTCGTTCAGTGTCCCGCGCCTCGACACGGATCGTCCGGATAACGTTTTGCTCTATCCGGCTCGGGTTGGGACGGCAGGGTTCTGGCTCGGCGGCACAGATAGCGCGGCAGAGGATCCATGTCAGATCGTCGGCCGCAATCCGCGGATTATTTGTCATCCGGGAGCCGGCGGATCGATCGCCTGGGCAAACCCTGACACGCGCCTGGCCGTGGCTATCTGCCACAACCGTATGACCCACTCTCCCGGCGTGGCGTTCGCACCTATCAAGGAAGCCATAGAAGAGGTATTCGGCGTCCAATGAGCGCCCGGACATTATCGGTTCGCTGCCCGGCCACGGTGCCAATCAACCTTAGAATTATGCGATCGTAAACCATCCAGGGGAACTCTTTATGGCAACAGGCGCAAGTGGAGGTTGCAGGTGCGGAAAGGTGCGCTACGAGTGCACGGCAGACTCGATAGCCATGTCCTTCTGCTACTGTCGCGATTGCCAAATGTCGTCGGGAAGCGCCTTCGGCAGTTTCGTTCTGATAACTCCAGGCACAATGCTGTTGAAAAGCGGTCAGCCCAAGCGCTATGCCGTGAGAACGGACAGCGGAAGAACACTTACCCGAGAGTTCTGCGCCGAGTGCGGATCGCCGCTCTTTGCCTGGACCGAAAACATATTTGCGGTCACGGCCGCCAGCCTTGACGAGCCAGCGGACCTGCGGCCATCCATAGCTATCTGGCTGGACAGCGCACAGCCCTGGGCTCCGATTCCGGACAACATCGAGCGGTTTTCGAAAAATCCGTCTATCTCATCCACCGGCTGAGAGCTTGCCAACGGGCCTGAATTGAGTTGAGGCGTGGCGCCGATGACTGAGATCGAAGGCACCTTTATCGCGAAGGAGACGGGCTAAAGATGAAGAATCTATGCGGAGGATGCCGCTGTGGCGCAATTCGTTACGAGTGCTTTGGCGAGCCCCTTGCGGTGTCATTCTGCTACTGCCGTGACTGCCAGAAGACGTCCGGCGGACCGTTTTGCAATTACGCCGTGGTGTCCGCGGAGGCGGTAAAGCTGGTCCAGGGACACCCAAAGAGCTACAGCGCCGTGGCGGACAGCGGCAATACGGTAACGCGGGAGTTTTGTCCGGATTGCGGTGGCCCGCTGTTCGCGAGCACCAGCAACGTCTTTGTCATCGCGGTGGGGAGCCTCGATGACCCCGGCGAGGTAAGGCCGACGATCGCTATCTGGCTCGACAGTGCGCAGCCATGGGCCCCGGTTCTCGACGATGTGGAGCGCTTCGCGAAGAACCCTCCTATAACCTTGGGCAATGGTTAAGCCGCTGGCCGATGGTCCACGCTCGGAGGGCAACCACGCGCGGTGTGCCGCCGGGCGTCGGAGAATCCGATGATAGGAAAACGAGCCGTAAACTTTTACAGCGAAGGCTATCGCATCGCGGCCGATCTCTTCGTGCCCTCCGACTTCGAGGCCGGGCAAAAGCGCCCCGGGGTGGTTCTCTGTCACGGATTCACCGGTGTTCGGCAACTCATGCTTGAAGACTATGCCCGGGTGTTTGCCGGGGCAGGTTATGTCTCGCTGATTTTCGACTATCGCGGATTCGGAGACAGCGAGGGGCCAAAGTGGCGGCTGATTCCGCTGGAACAAATCGACGATATACGCAATGCAATCACCTGGCTGGAAGCCCAATCCGAAGTGGATCCACAAAGGATCGGGCTTTGGGGCACCAGTTTTGGTGGCGCGCACGCGCCGTACGTGGCCGCGGTCGATGCGCGGGTGAAGGCGGCAGTCGGACAGGTGGGGTTCGAGGATGGCGCCAGCTTTCTGCTCGGCGTGCGTGGCCCCGCCGAGCGAGCCGAGCTCATCCGGCAGATCGAAGAAGACAGACGGCTAAGGGTACTGGAAGGCAAGGGTCGTATGATCGATCCGTTTGAGCGCGGACTACAGAATGAGCATTCGCGCGAGTTCCTCTCCAGGGCGTTGCAATCTTTTCCCCAAATGCGATGCCTGCTGTCCTGGGAGACTTGGGAAAAGACTCTCGAGTACAGGCCGATCGAACTGGTTCGCAGGATTGCGCCCCGCGCGCTGATGTTGATCGCCGCCCGAGATGACAACATTTGTCCTCTGAAAGGCTATCAGCAACTTTACGAAGCCGCGGAGCAACCCAAGAAACTGGTGGTGTTTCCCATCACGCACTACGAGATCTATGCCGGTCGATGGTTCAAGGAATCCGCCGACCAGGCGGTAGAGTGGTTCGATCGGTTCCTAAAGTAAAAATACTTCCGTCTTATGGATGTGGGCCGCGAAAATGAAGCACGAAGACCTATGTACGCTTGAGAGAAGGACGACGATGAACCCGGCTGAAAATCGCCTTGAAGAAACCGACTGCGTCAAAAGCCTGATAACCTACATGGTGCCGATGGATGAAAAGCCCAGACGGTATTTGTGTTCGCCACCGCCCGGGATGCCGGACATTACCTGGCGGTCTGTGCAGCAGCCAGTGTCTATATACAACGGCCGCGCGTCGCACACCCGGCTCAGTCTCGACGCCCAAGGATTGGTTCTGCGGCAACACGATACCACGGTCAGGGACTTTTATGACGACAATGAGGTAAGGGCAACCTACTATTCGGAAGTCGAGCGGATGGTTAAGGATCTGACCGGGGCATCCGCGGTTATCGTTTTCGATCATAATGTGCGCTCCTCGTCTAAGGCCGCGCGAAGCCGGACGGGGACGTATCCACCGGCCAGATTTGCGCACGCGGATTACACTTTGTTGTCCGGTCCGCAGCGCGTGCGCGATCTGCTTTCTTCCACGGAAGCCGGAAAAAGGCTCGGGCGCCGGTTCATGTTCCTGAACATGTGGAGACCGATCAAAGGGCCGGTGGAAGACGATGCCCTGGCGCTGTGTGACGCCCAGAGCGTCGACCAGTCGGACCTTGTGGCGACCGACCTCATATACGCCGACCGAACCGGGGAAATCTACAACCTCACCTTCCAACCAAAACACCGCTGGTACTATTTTCCACGGATGAGACGAGACGAAGCGCTGATCTTCAAGTGCTTTGATTCCAGCGACCGCGCACGGGCAAACTGCGTGCCGCACTCATCCTTTCATGATCCGGAGGCACCCGCGGATGCCGCTCCGCGCGAAAGCATAGAGGCTCGCACGGTGGCATTTTTTTGACCGTGACACCTGTCGCCACTTTCGGAGTTTTCAGCAGACATAGGTACGCCTTCGACTGAACCGACCCGAGCCAGCGACATAGAAACGCCGGAACACGAGGAGCCACTGATTTGAAATCCGAACAACAAGCGGCGGATGCCAACGCCGGGATCGTAGCGGGGCTGAAGGCACAGGGCTTCGAGGTGAGCGGGCCGGAGCTGGAAAGACTCGGCCGTGTCTTGAGCGGAATCGCAAATGATTTGACCAAGCTCGATGCGCTGAAGGGCTTCGAGTGCAACTCGACGCCCGGTTTCAGGGTCGAGGAGGCGGATGACGATGCCGACTGAGTTGACCGCGCTGACGATGCGAGAGGCCGCGCGCCTGGTCAGGGAGCGGGCGGTTTCGCCGGTCGAGTTGACCCGCGCATGCATCGATCGCATTCGCGGACACGACGCGGAGCTGCGGGCGTTCATCACCGTGCTGGAAGAGCCGGCGCTCGAGCAGGCCAGACGTGCGGAGGAGGCGGTGATGCGCAAGGACGCGCTGGGGCCGCTGCACGGCGTGCCGCTGGCGCTGAAGGATTGTTTCGCGGTCCGCGGAGTGAGAACCACGGGGGGCTCCAGGCTGCTCGCCGAAAATATAGCGGATCGCGATTGCACGGTGGTCGAGCGGTTACGTAATGCCGGCGGCGTGTTCCTGGGAACGCTCAACATGCACGAGTTCGCGCTGGGCTCCACCACGGCCAATCCGCACTACGGCATCGCGCGCAATCCGTGGAAGCGCGACCGCATTCCTGGCGGCTCCAGCGGTGGTTCGGCAATCGCCATAGCCGCCTCCATGTGCCTCGGTTCGATGGGCACCGACGCGGGCGGCTCGGTGAGACTGCCGGCCGCGTTGTGCGGGATCGTGGGCCTGAAACCCACCTACGGCCGCATCAGCCGTCACGGCACGCTGCCCCTCTCCTTGTCTCTGGATCACTCGGGGCCGATGACCCGGAGCGTGGCCGACGCCGCGCTGATGCTTCAGATCGTCGCCGGCCCCGACCGACGCGACGCCACCTGCAGCGGACATCCCGTTTCCAACTATCTCGAGGCCATCGAAGGCAAGATCGAAGGACTCAAGGTGGGTTTGCCCACCGAGTACCTGGCGGATGCCATGGACGACGAGGTACGGGACGCTTTCCTGAAGGCGCTTGACGTTCTTCAGAGCCTGGGCGCCGTGACGCAGGAAGTCTCCCTGCCGCACAGCCGTCTGGGACCGCCGGCGATGGTCGCGATCATGCTGTCGGAGGCCAGTGCGCTGCATGGCGCCGATTTACAGACGCGCCCCGAGCAATACAGCGATGGGATGCGCACTCTGCTTTACGCCGGGTCGTTAATTCCGGCTCGTCGCTACGTTCAGGCCGGACGGGCGCGCACCATGATAATCGGGGACCAACTGGCGGCACTGAAAAGCGCGGACGTCCTGGTCTTGCCGACGGTGGCGATTCCCGCACCGCCGGTGGGCGATACGCTCGCGGCCGTCGGCAACCGGCGGGTAAATGTCGACGCGGCCCTGCCCCGGCTGACCCTGCCATTCAACCTGTCCGGCCTGCCGGCCATTTCGATTCCATGCGGCTTCACCTCCGAGGGCTTGCCGATCGGTCTGCAGATTGTGGGAAGAGCTTTCGCCGAGGCGACGGTTCTCAACGTCGCGCACGCCTATGAGCAAAGCACCCGGTGGCACGAGAGACGGCCGCCGCTGTAAGGAAATCGCTTGCTAATGCCGCAAGAAGGATCATCGAAGGATGTCTTACCGGCTCGGGGTTGACGTCGGGGGCACGTTTACCGACCTACTGCTGATCGACGAGAACGATGGCACCACCTTCACCGCCAAGGTGCCGTCGACACGTGCCGACCCTTCAGTCGCCGTGCTCAGCGGGATCGCGCAGGTCTGCGAGCGCGCGGGGATCGACCCGCGCGAGGTCACGCACGTGCTGCACGGCACGACCGTGGCGACCAATGCCGTCCTGACCGGCAGCGGCGCACGGGTCGGCCTGGTGACCACGAAAGGCTACCGCCAGATTTTGCAGATCGCGCGTTCGTTCGTGCCCGGAGCGCTGACCGGGTGGGTGCTCTACAACAAGAGCATCCCGCTGGCGCCGCTGGAGTTGACCGCGGAGGTTCCCGAACGCGTCGGCGCGCGCGGCGAAGTGGTCGAACCGCTCGACGAGGCCGCCACGCGCCAGGCCCTGCGCCGGCTCAAGAGCCGCCGCATCGAAGCGCTCACCATCTCCCTCATCAACGCCTACGCGAACGGCATGCATGAGCAGCGCATCCGGGAGCTCGCCGGCGAGGAAATTCCCGGCGTGCCGATATCGCTCTCCTCCGAAGTGATCCCCGAAATGCTGGAATACGAGCGCACGATCACCACCGTCGCCAATTCCTACGTGCGGCCCGTGATGGAGCGGTACGTAAGGAACCTGCGCGCCGAACTGTCGCGCAGCATGGCCGACGTGAAGCTGCACATCCTGCGCTCCGACGGCGGTCTTGCCTCGGCCGAGGCCGCCGCTCAATACCCGGTGAAGCTCCTGATGAGCGGGCCGGCCGGCGGAGTGTCGGGCGCTATCTGGCTCGCTCAGCAGGCCGGCTTCAGTAATCTGCTGACCTTCGACATGGGCGGCACGTCCACCGACGTCGCACTGGTGCAGAAGGGCAAAGCCCAACTGCGGCGCGAAACGACGATAGGCGACGTGACGGTGCGCGCCTCGTCGGTCGATGTCCGTTCGGTTGGCGCGGGCGGCGGTTCGATCGCGCATGTGCCAGCTTACACGACGGCACTCAGGGTCGGACCGGAAAGTGCGGGCGCCGACCCCGGTCCGGCCGCCTATGGCAGGGGCGGTGAACGGGCGACCGTAACCGATGCGAACGTGGTCCTCGGAAATCTACCGGATATGACCCGACTGGGCGGAGCGATGCGGCTCGATCGGAGGCTCGCCGAGCTTGCCGTGCAGCGCGTCGCCGATCCGCTCGGGATGCCACTCAAACGTGCCGCCGCGGGCATAATCGAACTCGTGAACGAAAAGATGTTCGGCGCTTTGCGTTTGGTATCAGTGCAACAGGGGATCGATCCGCGCGAACACGCATTGATGGCGTTCGGTGGAGCGGGCCCGCTGCATGCCAACGCCCTGGCGCGGCTGCTCGGTTCCTGGCCGGTCATCGTGCCGCGCGGCCCGGGCGTGCTGTGCGCTTACGGCGACGCCACCACACGGCTGCGCGATGAAGCCTCACGGACGCTTATCCGGCCGCTTTCACAGCTGAGCGCAGGGGAAGTGGTGGGCGTGTGCGAGGAACTGGCGCAAAAGGCGGCGCATGCGCTCAATGCTGAGAACGTGCCGGCCACCGAGCAGACCTCCAGTTTTGAGGTCGACCTGCGCTACCATGGTCAGGGCATGGTTTTGACCTTGCCCTTCGAGATAGAGGAGTTGAAGAACGGCGGGCTGCCCGCGCTCTCCAGTCGTTTCGATCTCCTGCACGAACAGCTCTATACGTTCTCGCTTGATTCCGAACGCGAGCTGGTCAACCTGCGGGCGGTGGTGCAGGGCCGGCCCGCGGTCGTCAAGGCACAGAGCGTGAAGCGCGGGGATGGCGACCCGAGGCGGGCGGTGGTTGGCGAGCAGGAGATATTCGTCGATAACGAGGACCGTGCCGCGACGATTTATGAACGGGCACGCCTGCGGGCCGGCGATAATCTGATCGGTCCGGCCATAGTGCTCGAAATGGACTCGACCACGCTGATTCTTCCGCAGCATGTCGGTTCCGTCGATGCGCTCGGAAATATCCTGATCCGCCCGGCTTGACGGCGTTACTGGAGGGTCCATGCCTGCGACGATCATCGAACCCAACACCAGGTCTTTCGACAAGGTCGCGGTCGATCCAATAACGCTGGATCTGATCGAAAACGGCCTGGTCGCGGCCCGCGAGCAGATGGATGCGCTGCTGTTCCGCACGGCGATGTCGCCGATTATCCGGGACCAGCGTGATGGCTTTCCGGTGATCGCCACCCGCGAGGGCAAGCTGGTGGCGGGACAATTCGGCTCGCCGGTTCACGGATTCATGAAATACTATGACGGCCCCATCGAGGAAGGCGACGTCTTCCTCACTTCCGATCCGTATTCGTGCGACGGCGCGGTGAGCCACGCCAATGATTGGCTGGTCTGCATGCCGGTCTTCAAGGATGGCCGCTTGATCAACTGGGCGGCGATGTTCGGCCACATGGCGGATATCGGCGGCAAGGTGCCCGGGAGCATGCCGACCGATTCCGAACAGATCTTCGAGGAAGGGATCGTCATTCCACCGATCAAGATCTTCAGCAAGGGCCAACTGCAAAAGGACGTGCTGAAGGTGATCCTGCATAATTGCCGAATCCCGGAGTGGAACCGCGGTGACTTCAGCTCCGTGGTCGCCGCCTGCCGCACCGGCGCCAATCGCTGCATCGAGATGGCGCAACGGTTTGGCGACGACCTCTACATGTCGGCCCTGCAGGCGCTGCTGGATCGCAACTACCGCGCGATGCGCGAACTCATCCTCAATACCGTCTCCGAAAACAAGCGCTATTTCGAGGACTTCATCTGCGACGACGGAATGGGCATGGGCCCGTACAAGATCGCCTGCACCATGTGGCGTGAGGGCGAGAAAGTGGTCTTCGATTTCGACGGTACGGACCCTCAATCCACGGGCAGCGTCAATCTTTTGCTGAGCGAACAGATGTTCCGCATGTTCTGCGGCCAGTTCATGATCAACTTCTTCGACCCGCAGATCCTGCTCAACGACGGTTTCTTCGATCTGATTGACGTGCGGATCCCGTCCGGCTCGCTGCTCAAGCCGCTCAAGCCCGCCGGACTCACCAGCCGAACCCACGCGCTGGCCAGAATCTTCGACGTGTTGAGTGGCCTGCTCGGCCAGGCCAATCCGGAATACATGTGCGCTGCCGGTTTTTCCGACAGCCCCCACCTGATGTACTCCGGTTACGATAGCGACGGGGAGTGGTTCCTGCTCTTTCAGATCGGCTTCGGCGGAATACCCGGCAAACCCTCGGGCGACGGGCCGGATGGACACTCGCTGTGGCCGAAATTCATGAACGTGCCCAACGAATTCATCGAAAGCTATTTCCCGGTCCGGATCGAATGCTACGAAACCGTACCGGATTCGGGCGGACCGGGCTTCCACAGGGGCGGCAACGGGATGCTCGTCGGCTATCGCTTTCTGGAGCCGGGGCAGATTTCAGTTCACGACGATCGCTGGTTGACCTATCCATGGGGTGTTGGCAACGGCTTGCCTGGCGCTCGCAGCGTCAAGTTTTTGCAGCGCGCTGACGGCAGCCGCGAGTTATTGCCATCGAAGTGCGATCGCGTAAAGGTTCGAAAGGGTGACCTGCTCCATTTCCAGACCTGGGGCGGCGGCGGGTGGGGCGACCCGCTGAAGCGCCATTCGGCGCTCGTGGCGGCCGACGTCGACCGCGGGCTTGTAACACGTGAGGGCGCGAGGCGCTACGGCGTCGTGCTTGACGAAAACTTGCGCGTCGACGTCAAGGCGACCCAGACATTGCGCGAAGATATGGCCCGCAAGCGCGGGCCATCCCGGATGTTCGACTTTGGTGGTTCTATCGAAGAGCTCAAGGCGCGATGCAAGGAGGAGACGGGTTTCGATCCGCCGGTCTCTCCCACTTTTGCGACTTGGGTGAGCTCACGACGGCAGAAGCTGTCCAGGCTTCAAGATGTCAAGCGGTAGCGCGTACGAGATCGGACGATCGGTGAAATCGCAGACGCCGAGCGCATAGGTCCGTTATGGTGCTAGGCGGGTTCGGATGCGGGAGATTACGGCGATGGCGATCAGGATGTATGACCTTGCCGGAGAGGACGCGGCTCGCAGATTCAGCCCATTTTGCTGGCGCATCCGGATGGCGCTGGCGCACAAGGGGTTGAACGTCGAGACGATACCCTGGCGCTTTACCGAGAAGGCGGCGATCTCGCACTCCGGACAGGAAAGGGTTCCAGTCATCGAGGACGGCGGCCGCGTGCTCGCCGACTCGTGGGCGATCGCGAACTACCTGGAGGACACTTATCCCGACCGGCCGTCGCTCTTCGGCGGACCCGGCGGGCAGGCGGCGGCGCGCTTTTTCAACTGCTGGGCCGATATCGTGCAAATACCAGGCATCGCAAGCTTCGTCGCCGCCGACATTTTCCGCCATCTCGACCCTCGCGACCGCGACTACTTTCGCCAGACCCGCGAGAAGCGCTTCGGCATGTCGCTGGAGGAATTTTGCGCCAACCGCGAACAGCGCATCGCGGGTTTCCGGCAAACCCTGGAGCCTCTGCGCCAGACGCTCCAAACGCAACCGTTCTTCGGCGGCGCCACGCCGCTTTACCCCGACTACATCGTGTTCGGCGGTTTCCAATGGGCCAGGGCGATAAGCCCGTTCGCATTACTCGAAACCGCCGATGCCATCGCGAAGTGGCGAGAACGGATGCTCGCGGAATTCGACGGATTGGCGGGAAAATCGCCTGCCTACTGAGAATACCGTCATCGCCCCAGGCGGTCGCGGCGACCGCTAGAACCGTTCCCGCGGCATCGTCGAGCGTGGGATCGGTGGACTCGGGCCTCACCGGATCGGGGCGAACTAATACTCGATCGGTCTGACGGTGTACTTGTAGAGATCCTTCCAATAGCGATCGAGAACGCTATCGTCGGCGCAGCGCGTACATTCCAGATCCATATCGGATACGCTTATAAGGCCCTTTCTGATCAGTGTTTCGGCGTAAGCGCCGCGATCGATGAGCTTGACGGGACCGCGTTCGGCGGCGATTTGCCGGCGTCGGCGCTCGGTCGCTTCCGCATCGACCACGAAGGTCGCCGGATCGATTGCCACGCCGTAATCGTCGCTGGCGCTTTGCGGCGAGACCAGGCGGCGGACCACGTCCATTCGTACCTCCTCGATCGTGCGCTCCAGCGGATCGCCCCAGCCACCGCCACCGGGCGTTGCCAGACGCACCGTGTCGCCCGCCTTGATCGGTACGACGTCGCGGCTGAAGTAGACGTACTCCTCGCGCGGCGTGCCGGGATTCTTGACCGAATATCCGGGGGCGCCGGGCTTGCCGCCTTTGATCCCGATACAGCCGAACGCGGTGCGCTCGGTCACCGTGAGGTAAAAGCCGTCGACGAGGCTGCGCAGCTCCTTGATGTAACCGAGTCCGCCCCGGTACCTGCCAGCGCCGCCCGAATCGTATGCGAGGCCGACGCGTTCGACCACCACCGGAAAGCGCTGCTCGATGAACTCGGCCGGCAGGTTTTTGGAATAGGGCACCAGGTCGACCGCGTCGGTGCCGTCGGCATAGGGACGCGCGCCCGAACCGGCGCCGAAAATCTCGCGCAACAGGAACAGCTTGCCCTGAGCGTCGCGCCCGCAGAATCCGTAGATCTGGATGTTCTGCATGTCGGCGACCACCTGGCCGTCGAACGCCTTGGCCATCGCCACGGTGTAGGCGCTGATGGTGCGCAGCATGCAGGTCATGCGGCTGACCACCGGCGCGGGAAATTCCGCGCTGAGCACGGTGCGCTTGGGCACATAGCAGCGAAAGACCTGGCTCACGCCGTCATTGACGATCACGCCGGGAATCTGCGCCTTGAAAAATGCGCCGAGCCATTTCGAGTAGTGGCGGCCGTCGAGCGGCCAGTTGACCGGTCCCTGGGTCTGCGGGCTGGTGCCGTCGAAGTCGAGGATTATTTTTTCGGGATACTTGCGCACGGTCAGCTTTAACTTGACCGGCTTGTCCAGGGTAAGACCGTCGTTTTCGACGAAATCCTCGCCCACGAATTCCCCGTTCGGCACCAGCGGCAGCCCCTCGCTGCGCAACACTTCGGCGCAGCGGTCGATGATCGCGTAAAAGGCCGCCTCGACCCGGTCGCCGCCGAAGCGCTCGCACAGCTCGCGCACCCGCCGTTTGATCACCTCGTTGGCGCCGACGAAAGCGTCGATATCGCCGCGCATGTCTTCGGGAAAGCGGCTGTTGCGGAGCAGGATGTCGTAAACGCCCTCCTGCAAGACCCGGCCGGAATAGAGCTTGACCGGCGGGCAAATCGTCCCTTCCTCGAAGATGCTGGTCGAGGTGTTGGGCCAGGAGCCCGGCACTCGCCCGCCCACGTCATTGACGTGACCGAAAATCTGCGCAAACGCGATCAAGCGGCCGTCCCAGAAAATCGGCGTGACCACGCAGTAGTCGGGCAGATGGCCGATAGTGCCGGCGGACCCGTAAACATCGTTGTAGATGAAAACGTCGCCCTCGGTGATCTGGTCGAGCGCGAACTTCATCCGAATCGGATCGGCGGTGGCCGCCCATGACACCCGCGAAACCGACAGGCAATCGGCCGAGTTGAGCGACGCGCGATAGTCGTGCTGCTCGCGCACGATCGTCGAGCGGGCGGCGCGCTCGACCGCCGCCTCGGCCTCGACTATTGCGGCGTCCACGCCACCGTCGACGATGTCGACCAGGATCGGATCCAGCCCGGCGCGCAGTTTCTCGATCCGCCGTGCGGCCTCCGGATCCATCGCGACCCGCCCATAGCGGAAGGGTGCGTAGTCGGCGAATGCGCGGGCCTCGTCGGCCTTGTCGTAGTAGGTTTGGGACATCTTGCGCTCATCTGACATATAACTTCTCTTTCCGCGGCCTCTGCATGTGTGGCAGCCGCGCGGCTCAGCTTCGGGAAATGACCAGATTGCCGAAAGAATCGATCGTGCCCTGCCATCCCGGCTCGATAACCGTGGTCGAATCGTATTGCTCGACAATCGAGGGACCGCCGACGGTGTTTCCCGCCAGCATCAGCTCCCGGGCGTATATCGGACAGTCGGCGATTTCCCGGCCCTGGTTTACATGGATGCGGCTTGTGGCTTTGAGTGCGGCCCCGGCATCGGGACCGCCCGCGCGCAGTTTGGATACCGGTGGCCGCTTGATTAGACCAAGCCCGGTGACTCCGATGTTGACCAGCTCGGCGACCTCCTTGCCTTCGTACGAGTAGCCGTAGAGATCGCGATGATTCGCATGAAAGGTCGCAATCGCCTTGGCGATCGCGCCGGCGAGGTTTTCGCCGCGCTCACCCGCAACCAGCGGCACGCGTAACTCGTAGCCCTGGCCGGCATAGCGAAGATCGGCGAATTGCATCAGGCGAACCTGGTCGAGCGCGATTCCACCGCGGGTGAGGCGCTCGCGGATGCGCAGTGCGAGATCGCTCAGCTCGCGCCCTATCCGATCGAGGTCGAGCTGGTCCTCGCGTTGCACGTCGGTATGTACCAGGTCCACCCGCACATCGGTCAGCAGCAAGCCGTGCGCGGAAGCGACGCCCGGGTTGGGCGGCACTATCACCTTGTGCATCCCCAGCCACTCGGCCAGGTAACAGGCGTGCAGCGGACCGGCACCGCCGAAGGCGACCAGCGAGTATTCGCGCGGATCGCGGCCCCGTTTGACCGAGACGGTGCGGATCCCGGCGGCGACGTTTTCCATCGCGACCCGCAGCACTCCTTCGGCGGCGGCGGTCACGCTGAGGCCCAGGGCCGCGGCTATGGGTTCCATGGCGCGGACCGCCTGGTCGCGATCGAGCATCAAGGCTCCGCCCGCCAGGCCCTGCACGATGCGCCCCAGTATGATGTTGGCGTCGGTGACGGTCGCTTCCGTGCCACCGCGCCCGTAGCAGGCGGGGCCAGGAGTGGACCCCGCGCTTTGCGGCCCCACTCTAAGGCTGCGGCCACCCGCCATCCATACGATCGACCCGCCGCCCGCGCCCACCGTGTGCAGATCGATCATGGGCGTTTTGACGTCATAGATACCGACCTTGCCCTCGGTCAGCATGCGCGGCGTGCCCTCTTCGACCAGGCAGATGTCGGTCGAGGTGCCACCCATGTCGAGGGTGATCACATTCGCGGAGCCCGCGAGTTGGGCATAGTGGGTGGCGGCGACCACCCCTGCGGCCGGCCCGGAGAGCGCGGCGGCGATGGGGAGCTCGGAGATTTCTTGCGCCTGCGCCAGACCGCCGCTGGAGCGCATGATGCGAAAGGGGGCGTTGATCCCGCGCGCCTGCAAGGCGGTCTCGATCCGCTCGTGATAGGTGGATAGCAGCGGCATCAGGGCCGTGTTGAGGCAGGTGGTGTTGGTTCGTTCGTACTCGCGATACTCGCGGAGAATCTCCGAAGAAATCGAAATGCGGCATTCGGGATAGACCTCGGCGATGAGGTCGCGGACGTGCTCCTCGTGACTTGGGTCACGGTAAGCGTGGAGCAGCGAAACCGCGATTGCATGCACGCCCAACCGTTTGAACTCGCGGGCGAACTCACGAATCTGATCGGGCTCCACGGGGCGGACCTCGCGTCCGGCGACATCCATCCGCGCGCCGGTCTCGCGCACCAGCTCGAGGGGAACGACGCGCGGCGGCTTGATCCAGGTCGTGATGTCGCCGAATTCGCCCGGCACCGTCTGGCGCGCGCATTCCAGCACCTCGCGGTAGCCGCCGGTGACGATCAACCCCAGCACGTCGTACTTGCGCTCGAGGATTGCGTTGGTGGCCACCGTGGTGCCATGGAAGACCCCGCCGATCTCGGCGGGTGAAATTTTCGCCGCCGCGCGAATCTCATCCACCCCCTCGATGAATCCCACCGAAGGATCCGCGGGGGTCGTACGCACCTTGAGCAAATGAATGCTACCGCTCGCCTCGTCGAGTGCTACCAGGTCCGTGAAGGTTCCACCGATATCGATTGCCAGACGCCAAGCCATCGCTCCTCCTGACAGTTCTGCGTTTTATATCCGCGGCTTCGGTTCGCGGCTCAGTGCCAGCATCCCGACCGGGTTCATCGTGACTTGCCATCCGGGCGGGACGACCAACGTCGCATCCTGCTGCTCGATGACCGCGGGCCCCGGCGTCCGCGAGCCGTTGCCAAGATCCTCTGACGCATAGATTGGACATCGGCACCTCGCGCCCGTCTCGACAAAAAAAACCTCCCGCCGGGCGCGTGGCTGCGCCCGCGGTCGCGTGGCGATCTCGGGCAGCCGTGGCCGCGCAATCAGGCCTTTGCCCGAGACGCGCAAGGCGACCAGCTCCACCTCGTGATCGGCTGGCCGCGAAAAGCCGAAACGCGCGGCGAAGCGCTCGCGGAATCGCGCCGCCGCCTCGGCCAGCACAACGCCGGTATCGGGGTGCCGCGCCAGCGGGATGGTGAGTTCAGTGGCGAGTCCGGCGAAACGGAAATCGGCGCTGAGATCGAGCTGGCGGCGCTGGTCAGGAACTCGCTCACGGTCGAGTTCGGCGCCGACCTCACGCTCGAGCTCCGCAAGCGTCCGCTCGACCAGTGCCCGGTTCGCCCGCCCCATCGGCTCCATCACGCTGCGCCCACGAATCGTCTGAAAGTCGGCGGCCAGCAGGCCCAGTGCGGCCGCCAGACCCGGCTTGGGCGGAAGCAGCACCCGATCCATCCCCAGCAGTGCGGCCAGATGCGCGGCGTGCAATCCCGCCGCCCCGCCCATCGCCATCAAGGCGAACCCGCTTGCTTCCAGGCCGGCCAGGGCGAGCATGTGGCGAATGGCCGAGCATAGTTGCTGGGAAGCGATCTCGACGATCCCGCAAGCGAGGCGCCGGGGATCGAGTCCGCGATCCTGCGCCAGGCGGGTGAGCGCGGCGCCGGCGGCCGCCCGTGAGAGCTCAAGTGTGCCGCCTGCCAGGACTTCAGGCAGCCGGCCGAGCATCAGATGGGCGTCGGTGACGGTTGCCTCCACTCCGCCGGTTCCATAGCAAGCGGGTCCGGGCATGGCGCCCGCGCTGCGGGGTCCTACGCACAAGCCCCCGGTTGACCCCCAGCCGGCGATCGATCCGCCGCCGGCGGCAATCGAGCGAACGTCGACCGCCGCGCTGAAGAGCGGATAGCCCGCTACCGAGCGAACCACCTTGGCCTCGAATTCGTGACCTTCGATAAGACCGATGTCCGCCGAGGTGCCGCCCATGTCCAGCGTCACCAGGTCGCCATGGCCGGCCAGGCTGCCAAGCCACGCCGCTCCCACCACGGCCGCGCTCGGACCGGAAAGCGCGGTATCGAGGGGCCGCTCCAGCGCTCCGCGCGCGCTGACCAAGCCGCCGCTGGCCTGCATGATCATCAGGCGCGCATCGCCCGGCGCCGTGCGTCCGTTCCCGAATCCGCCTCGACCGGTAAGACTTACGAGATAGGCCGCCATCAGGGACTTAAGCGCCGCGTTCGCGCCGGTGGCGGCAGTGCGCTCATACTCAGCCGCGCGTCGGCCGATCTCGCACGAGAGCAAGACCTGCGCCCCGGCCATCTCCTCGCTGAGAATCTGTTTGACGCGCAGTTCGTGGGCCGGGTTGGCATAGCTATGCAGAAAAGAGACCGCGATGGTGGCAATGCCGCTTGTGCGGTACCATCGCGCGGCGCGCCTTACCTCCTCTTCGTCCAGGCCACGGCTCACACTGCCGTCGGCGGCAATTCGCTCATCGATTTCCTGAACCAGTTCGAGCGGGACGATTGGCTTGCCATTGCGGCCCGGTTCGCCCGGCCGCGAATCGGCCTCGGCCCCGCGGCCGCCACCAACGCCCAGAATTTCGCGGAAGCCGCGCGTGACGATCAGCCCGATGGCGGGTAGCTTTCCCTCCAACAGGGCGTTGGTCGCCAGCGTGGTACTGTGGAGCAGGGTCGTGGCGCGTGCGCCGTGCGGCGTCACCCGGGCTATCGCCGCGGCAATCGCGGCGCGCGGATCGGCTCCGGTATTCGGCACCTTCGCCCATCGCAACCCGCCTTCCGCATCGAGTGCCAGGGCGTCTACGAAAGTGCCGCCCACATCGACAGCGATCCTGGTCGCAGCCGATCTCACAGTTCACTCCACCGGCGCGCTATCGCCACATAGATGTTCGCGGCCTCTTCAATCTTGTCCACCGCGCAATACTCGTCGGTCTGATGCGCCAGCGTCATATCGCCTGGTCCAAGGATTACCGTCGGAGCGCCGTCGAAGGCAGGCTTGAGCGCGGCGGCGTCGGTGAAGTATGGCGCCCCGCGAGCCTCCGGCTTCGCTCGAACAATCGGCTCCATGAGTTCGAAGATCTCCCGGACCCAGGGCTCGCCGGCCTCGGTCCAGACGCCGGGCACATTGACCACCGCCTTTACGGTTACCTGATCGCCCAGGTACGCCTTGATGCGGTCGAGGAGCGTGTCGTGGTCCTGGCCGGGGATCGTGCGGATATCGATCGTAAACTCCGCGCGGTCGGGCACCGAGTTCAGGTTCATGCCGCCCTTCATCGTACCGACATTGAGCGTGGGCGCGCCCAGCAGTGGATGAGGAGTCACGTCGAAACTGAATCGTTCGATCGCGCCAATCGCGCGCGCGGCCTTATAGATCGCGTTGACCCCGAGATGGGGCATCGAGCCGTGAACGGTAACGCCCGTCGTCTCGGCCTGGAGCCAGAGCGCGCCCCGATGGCCGACGATCGGATAGTTGGAAGTCGGCTCGGCGATTACCAGGGCGCGCGCGTCGCGCACGGCCCGGGTCCGCGCAAGATCGAAGCTGCCCTGACATCCCGTTTCCTCGCCCGCCACCGAGACGAACATCACGTCGGCCTTGCCCCTTGGCAGCCGAGCCAATTCGAGAGCGGTCCAAAGGTATGCCGCGACGCCGGCCTTCATGTCGGTCGTACCTCGGCCGTACACCTTCCCGTCCGCAACCTCACCGGCAAAAGGGGCCTTGCTCCACGGCTTGGCGCCAAGCGGTACGGTATCAAGGTGCCCGCCGAAACAGATCGGCGCCTTTCCTCCGGCACCGGCGAGTCGTGCAACGACGCTGGTTCTGCTACTGGCGAACTCGTGATAGCTTACCTGGAGACCCGCATCCTGCAGCAACTTTCCGACATACTGCGCACATTCGAGTTCCCGCCCGGGCGGATTCATCGTTTCTATTTGGACCAGCTCACGAGTGATTTCGAGCGGTGTCTTCTTCATAGCCATACGTTCGCTCCGCGGCCCGCGCGTGCCCGGCTGACCTTTGCAGGGTCGACAGGTTCCTCGGCCCGCTCAGACCTCCGTTATGTGTAGGAAACCCAGATCGTCCACGCGAAGCTGCTGGCCCGGATGGACCAGCGTGGTGGAGGACGGCTCCTCGATGATCAGCGGACCGGACGCGGTGAAATCCGGGGGCAGCAGTTCGCGTTCGAGGACGACCGCCTCATGGCTGCCCTCCTCGGCGAATTCGACGATACGCCGGCCCTTGCGGGCCGCTTGAGCCGAGCGCCCCTGCGCGCTTATCCGGCCGAGCCGCGGGCGCGGCACCTGCTCGATGGCCGTGAGACGGAAGGTAACGAACTCGACCGGCGTCTCGGGCAGGCGAAATGTGTAGACGCGCTCGTGCGCATCGTGAAAGTCGCGCAGAATACCTTCGACCGTGGCACGCTCGATATTAACCGGGACCGTTACCGAATGCTCCTGACCGAGGTAGCGAAGGTCGATTCGGTACTCGAAGGCAAGCTGGTTGTCCGCCGGACGCCGATCGGCGCGGAGGGCAACCTGGGCCTCCTCTCTGAGTCTGGAGAACAGATCCCGGATGTCGGAAATGCCGATCGACTCGGCGCGGCAAAGCGACGTCTGCGTGAAATCCCGCCGCGGCTCGGTCACCAGCATCCCCCACGCCGAAAACAGGCCCGGGTAAAGCGGAACGATGATCGATTTGACTCCTAATTCGCGGCCCAGCGCCCCGGCATGCATCGGTCCACCGCCGCCACCAACCACCAACGCGAAGTCCCGCGGGTCGTGGCCACGTTGGATCGAGACCAGCTTGAGCGCCTCGATCATGCTCGCATCGACCAGCCGGATAACGGCCACGGCCGCCTCCAGCACACTGATCGCGAGCCTGTCGGCGACCTTGCGCATGGCCTTCCCGGCCCGCTCGAGATCGAGCCTGAGACGGCCGGCCGCGAAGTAGTCGGGGTTCAAAACGCCCGTGATGAGCTTTGCGTCCGTCACCGTTGGTTCCTCGCCGCCGAGGGCATAGCATGCCGGGCCCGGATCAGCGCCGGCGCTGACTGGCCCCACGCGCAGCAAGCCGGCGGCGTCGAACCAGGCTATCGAACCACCGCCCGCGCCGATTTCAACGATATCGACCACCGGCACCCTGACCGGATAACCGAAACGGTTGCGATCGTGTTCGAGCTTGTATTCGGTGGTCACCTTCGGCTGACCCTCTTCTATCGTCGAACACTTGGCCGTCGTTCCACCGATGTCGAGGTAAATGACATTGGGCTCGTGACACAGCCGGCCCACCAGCACTCCACCGTTGACGCCCGCCGCGGGCCCGGACTCGATGAGGGTGATGGGGTGCTCCTTGGCCCATTCAAAACTGGCTGTTCCGCCGTTGGACTGCATCGCGGAGAAGGGGCATCGAATCCCGATATCGGCCAGCGCCGACTGGAGTCGTCCGAAATACTGTTGCACGATGGGTTGCACGTACGCGTTGAGCACCGCCGTGTTCGCCCGTTCATACTCGCGCCACTCGCGCGTAATCTCGTGCGAGGCGGTGACGGCAACCTGCGGCAGTCGCTCGCGCAGGACGGCTGCGCAAGCGGCCTCATGCTCCGGCGCCGCGTAGCTGTGCAGGAACTGGATGGCGATGGCCTCGATATTCTCGCTGCGGCATTGCGCGATTATCGGATCGAGGTCTTCGAGATGGAGCCGCTCGAGTTCCCGGCCCCGGGCGTCGACCCGCTCGCGGACCTCGAAGCGATACCTGCGGCGCACAATCGGCGGTTCTTTTTCGAAGCGAAGATTGTAGAGATCGGGGCGATTCC
>Ga0307373_10001975_pt1 | contig 37623 bp, 36 predicted proteins | sample OX2MG_FD_202534 | JGI IMG/M metagenome (GOLD analysis project Ga0307373, IMG submission 202534) | Soil microbial communities from Risofladan, Vaasa, Finland - OX-2 | ecosystem: Environmental > Terrestrial > Soil > Coastal area > Acid sulfate soil | place: Finland: Risofladan, Vaasa | collected...
GGGCGTGTCGATGTCGGAGCCGTAACACCCGAGCTGGGCGAAGCCGACGTCATCGAGGACGACGAGCAGCACGTTGGGCGCGGAGTCCGGCGCGGCCGGCTCCGGGGGCCACCAGGGCGTCGACGTCCGCCAGTCCCGTCCGACCGACCCGACCTGCACGCGCACCCCCTCGCCGGCAACCTGCCCGAGCTTGCCACCTCGGGACCGGCACACCGCGGTCCAGCGTCCCGATGCCCCACCCCCGCGGCACGACCCGGTGGCACGGCCATTACCTTGGGTGTCCCGCGCCACAGGACCTCGCAGTGCACGGCGGCCCGCGCCCCGCACCGTCGTCGGCCATCGAAAGGATGCTGCGCGCAATGACCCGACCCGCCCCGGACACGACGAGACGGCCACCCGGCGCGCGCTCGGCGGATCTCGCGGACGCCTTCGCATCGGTGCGCCTCGCCACCGAAGGCCTGGCGGCACCGCTCTCGCCCGAGGACCAGACGGTGCAGTCCATGCCCGACGCGAGCCCCACCAAATGGCACCGCGGGCACACGTCGTGGTTCTTCGAGACGTTCCTCCTCATGCCCGAGCTCTCCGGCTACGAGCAGCACCACCCGATGTACGCGTACCTCTTCAATTCGTACTACGAAGCGGTCGGCGCCAGGCACCCGAGGCCCGAACGCGGGGTCCTGTCGAGACCCGGGATCGACGAGGTGGCGACCTACCGTCACCACGTGGACGAGGCGATGGCTCGACTCTTCGACATGCCCCTCGCCGAGGAGGCCCTCGACCTCGTCGAGCTCGGCATCCACCACGAGCAACAGCATCAAGAGCTTCTCCTCATGGACGTCAAGCACGTCCTGTCGAAGAACCCGCTGCGTCCCTCGTACCGCTCCTCGCCGTCTTCCGGCCACCAGGCTCCCGGCCCGGCGCAAGCCGGCGCAGAGGTTGCGAAGATCGAATGGACCGAGCACCCGGGCGGCGCCGTCGAGATCGGGCACGAAGGTGGAGGGTTCTCGTTCGACAACGAGACGCCGCGCCACCACGCGTTGACGATCCCCTTCGCGCTCGCCCGCCGCCCGGCGACCTGCGGCGAGTGGCTGGAGTTCATCGAGGACGGTGGCTACGCACGACCAGAGCTCTGGCTCTCGGAGGGCTGGGCGGCCGTCCAGGACCAGCAGTGGCGGGCACCGCTCTACTGGGAGCTCGACGGACAGGACGCCTTCGTGTTCACCCTCGACGGCTTCCGGCCCGTCGACGCCGCCGAGCCGGTGGTCCACGTCAGCTACTTCGAAGCCGACGCCTTTGCACGTTGGAGCGGCGCGCGGCTGCCCACCGAAGTCGAGTGGGAGGCATCGGCGTCGCGGGCAGAGCCGGCAGCGGTGCCGGGCGAGGCGTCGTTCGCGCTCCACCCCACGGCGATCGCGGGGGGAGGGTTCTTCGGTGCGGTGTGGCAATGGACGTCGAGCAGCTACGGCCCCTACCCGGGGTTCCGCCCCGCCGTGGGCGCCGTGGGCGAGTACAACGGGAAGTTCATGGTCAACCAGCAGGTCCTACGGGGGAGCGCGAGCATCACCCCCCCGGGTCACGCCCGGACCACCTACCGAAACTTCTTTCCCACCTCGGCGCGCTGGGCGTTCAGCGGCGTCCGTCTCGCACGGGACCTTTGAGCGTGACGACGTCCGTCTTTCCCGCGTTCACCGTCGACGTCCACATCGAACCAGGCGACCTTCGGGCTGCGCTGGAGCGCGACGTTCGGTCCGGGCTGGGCGCCGCCCACAAGTCGATGCCCCCGACGTGGTTCTACGACGAGGCCGGCAGCAAGCTCTTCGAGGAGATCACGGGCCTGCCCGAGTACTACCCGACCCGGGCGGAGCGCCGGCTCCTGGGCTGTCACTCGGCCGACGTCGCCGCGATCACCGGCTCGGACACGCTGGTCGAGCTCGGCGCCGGAGCGTGCGAGAAGACCCGCCTGCTCCTCGATGCCCTGGCGCAGACCGGGGGACTCCGCACGTACGTCCCCTTCGACGTCAGCGCAGACTTCCTCGAGGACGCCGCCGGGACGCTCGCCCGCGAGTACGACGGACTGGCGGTCCATGCGGTCGTCGGCGACTTCCACCGCCATCTCGGTGAGATCCCCCGCACGGGCAGGCGGCTGGTCGCGTTCCTCGGCGGCACCATCGGCAACCTGGTCCCCGCCCAGCGCCGCCGCTTCCTCTCGGCGTTGCGCGCCACGATGTCGGCGGCCGACCATTTCCTGATCGGGGCGGACCTCGTCAAGGACGAGGCGAGGATCCTCGCCGCCTACGACGACGCAGCCGGGGTGACCGCCCGCTTCAACCTGAACGTCCTGCGCGTCGTCAACCGCGAGCTCGACGCCGATTTCGTGCCCGAGCGCTTTGGGCATGTCGTCCGCTGGGACCCCCTGGCGCAGTGGATCGAGATGCGCCTGCGCGCAGATCGCGACCACCTGGTGCATATCGGCGCGCTTGGCCTCACCGTCCCCTTCGCGCGCGACGAGGAGCTGCTCACCGAGATCAGCGCCAAGTTCACCCCGTCGGGGATCGCCACGGAGCTGACCCGGTGCGGCTTCGCCGTCGACCACCAGTGGGGCGCGGAGGAAGGGCAGTTCCTCCTCACCCTGGCCCATCCCGACTCGCACCGCTGAACGCCGGGAGCTCGGCGTCCTTGGCGCCAGGGACGCGCGCATCCGCGCCGCCGCCCGGCCCCGCCCCGCCTCCCGGCCCCGCCCCGCCACCGTCCCTGCGGTTCCACGCGCGCCACACCAGCCGGTGAATGGGCACGTACCGCGGAACGTCACGGAGGCCAGGGACGAACGGGACGGCAAGGAGAAGGACCGTCGCGATGCCGGTCATGTAGACGGCGATCAAGTCGACGTTCGACGATGTGCGGAACCCTGGGACCTGGTACCACAGGTCGTACAGCCACAGCCACGGCTGGCCGGGGTACCCCCCGGTCTCGTTCATGACGCCCCACTGTGTCCCGAGGAGATGGAGCCGCTGGCCCACGGCGCTGAAGTAGCCGCCGTCCTCGAGGAAGAGGAGCGGCTCGGTGAAGTTGGTGCCGTAGAACTGGTGCTTGGCCACGAGAGCTGCGTCGAGCGCACCCGAGCGCGCCATTGTGAGCTCCTGTGCCATGAGCCGCGGCACGGGACCGTCCGCCGCCTTGGGCACCGACGGCACGCCGCCGGCGAAGGTGACGTGCGACACCACCTTCAGGTAGGCACTCGCCCACTTCGTCTGCTGCGCCTTCGTCGCCGCCTCGTACCGGCGGAGCGCCTGACGCAGCGCCGGGTTGCCCGTCGCACGCGTCGACAGTGGCGAGAGCACGAACGTCTTGGCGGAGTCGACCGGCTGGCGCACGCCAGCGAGCTGCTGCCAGGAGACGACGATCTTCTGCACCATCCCCGAACCCGCCGGTGTCCCTGTGTTGTTGTACGGCGGCCCGTAGGTCGCGGTCTCGCTCGTGTAGGCCAGCTCGGCGGCGCTCGTCGCCATGAAGTCCCCCGGTGTGGCGTGGGACCAGCTCTGGATGGTCACGGACGGAACGTTCGGCGACGACAGCACGGACGCCAGGACCACCACGAGCACCAGGACCACCACGCCGGCGATGCCCGCCTCCTTCAAGATGTCGTAGCGCCGCGTCGGCCCGCGCCACTCCGCCGCGTCGGACGCAGCCGCCGCACGGCGCGCGCGGCTCCCCCGGCCCGGCCGCACGGGCAAGGGATGGCTCACGCCGCGCACCCGCACCAAGAGGACGTGCGCGCCGACGATCGCCACGAGGACGAGCGGCACGAGGACGATGTGCCACATGAGCATCTGGCCGAAGTTCATGGGATTGAAGAACGACCCCACGCCGGTGGCGTTGAAGGCGTCCTTGCCGCTGGCGGAGATCCACTGCGAGTCGAAGTTCTGCTGGGACACGTAGCCCGTGAAGCACTCGATGACGGAGGCCAGGAAGGCCACCACGCCGCTCACCCACGTCAGCCACCGGCGTCCACGCCAGGCCGCCATCCAGAACTTTCCCCAGAGGTGGATCACCATGAAGGCCATGAACATCTCCACGCTCCACAGGTGGAGGCTGTTGAAGAAGTGGCCGACCGTGTCGTAGCGCCACCAGTCCGGCCCGCCGAGGGCAAGGGCGAAACCCGACACGATCGCGACGACGAGGGAGGCCAGCGTCGCGACGCCGAAGACGTAGATCCACGAGCGCACGTACGCCGGCTGGCGGTCAGGAAGGAGCTTTCCCGGCGGGAGCAGCCGGAGGCCGGCCCGCCGTACCTTTGCCGTCCACATCCCGGCGTCGGAGTCCCCGTCGGCGCCGCTCACGAGCGCCACGCCTGTGCGTGTCGCCCCCTTCGTCACGACGTGATCGTCTGCGGCGTCGTCCTCGCGGTGGCGCCGTCCGATCGGGAACGGCACGAGGAGCGCAACGCCGAAGATGGCGACCATCACCAGGATCAATGCCAGGTTGGCCACCGACATCGTGAAGATGTTCCAGTGGACGTAGCTTCCCGGAGCGTCCAGGTTGACCGCCAACTGCACTGCCCCAGCCATGAGGACCCCCTCTGCCGTCCTCGGACGGCGCCACGGTGGACGTCCGGCGCGGATTCGCCGGTGGCTCCCAGCGTGACGGTCCGTCGGGGTGCCCAGATAGGGCCTTAGGTCCCCGGCCGTTCGGGCCATTGGTCCCGAGCAACCATTTGCGTGCGGGACCGCGGCGCCCCGCGACGATGGACGCCCGCGCCCGCCCGGGAGGGCCGGCGTGTCGCGGGTGTGAGGACGCCTGGACCGAAGTACTTCGGCCTAGAGGGTAAGTGCGATCGCCGCGTCAGGCGAGACGATGCGGAAGCTGAACGACTCCTCCAGGTACAGGTGCACGAGCTCCGCATCATGGTGGGTGTAGCCGACCGAGAGGTCCTCGCCGGATTCGAAGAGGAAGTCGCCGCCGCGCAGGCTCACCACCACCGCCCCGTTGACGCCGGGGGCCCGTACGATCGGACCTCCGAGGATCTCGCGGAGATGGTCGGCCACCGGCCTCCCGTGCTCGGTCGTCTCGACCACCCCCGTGTAGCCGTCGGGCCCGAGGGCAAGTCCGAACGGGCCGTTGACCCCCGCAGACAGGAGCGACGCGACTGCCGACGCGATCCGGCCGGGGCAGTCGCGGACGTCCGGTCCGAGCGTGAGCTTCTCGTGCGGTGAGGCGTCGGCGATCCCGCGGATCTCCGCGTCCGCCCAGCCGTGGAAGAGGGCGGCGTTCTCGGCGTGCGCGATCGACTTGGCCGCGGCGTCGAGCGTGCCGAGGTCGACGTCGAGGGCGCCGCGGGCGGCGTCCTCGAGCTCTCCGATCGAGAGCGCGAACGGCGCGCGCAGCTCGACGAGCGGGAGCACCACGCGGCGACGTGCCGCCAGTCCGGGGGAAGGTGCCGAGATCGGCGTGGCCCGGCCGACGTCGGTGCCAGAGTGCTGCCATCCGAGCGGCCCCGAGAAATCGACCAGCTTTCGTCCTGCGAGGGCCGGAGCGAGCCGCTCGCGCGCCTCGTCGTCGATGCGCGACCACGCCTCGTCGGTCAGCGGGGCGTGCGAACGCAGCAGATGGTCCATCAGCTCGACCTCCTCAGGGCCTGGTACCGCCGAGGCCGAGGGATCCCGGAGATCCGGAGCCGGTGGTCCGGTCCTCGGCCCCCCGTCCCTCGGCGCTCGCCTCGATCTCGGTGATGGGACCCTCGGTGAACAAATAGGTCCGCATGTGCTCGTCCAGCGTTGGATCGTGGCGACGCAGCCACTCCAGGAGCATCATGGCGTGCTCCTTCTCCTCGTCACGGTTGTGGGCGAGGATCGCGGCCAGCTCGGCATCCTCGGTCGCGTCGACGCGTTGGTCGTACCAGTCGGCCGCCTCCAGCTCTTCCTGCAGCGAGGTGAACGCCCGGTGGCGGTCGATCGTCTCGGGTCGCAGCAGCGCCTCGTTCTCGTGCAGCCCCTCGCTGTTCGCCATCGACTCCTCCTCCAGACCCCTCGCCACGGCGGCTTCCCGTCGCACGGTAGCGGGCGACGGCCCGCACGTGCGCCGAGCGAGCGAGGGTCACTGCCGGCGGCGGCTCACTGCTGGTAGTGCTCGACGGTGTCCGCGGGGCGCTCCTCGGCCTCGCCGGGATCGCGACCGGCGCGTCGCAGCGCCCGCCGTTGGCGGAGGAGGTCCCACAGCTGATCGAGGGTGACCTGCAGCCGATCGAGGCGTTCACGCTCCGACACGCTCAACCCTTCTACCGTCGCGGAGTGCGCCTCCTCGAGGCGCCGCTCCTCGTCCGCGAGCTCCCCGATCCGATGGATGATCTCTGCGTCGTCCACGATCGCGGTCCTCCCACGCCTCGCCCTACGCGACCGCCGGGAGCTCGCGCTCCCCGGCAGCCGGCCCGTCCGAGCCTTGCGTACCTTCGTCGCCGATCCCGCGCTCGGCGAGCGCGGGTTCGAGGACCTCGCCCACGGTCGCCGCCAGGTGGAAGGTCATCTGAGACCGGACCTCGTCGGGCACGTCGTCGAGGTCCGGGCCGTTGCGCACCGGCAGGACCACCTCGGAGAGTCCCGCCCGGTGCGCGGCGAGGACCTTCTGCTTCACCCCGCCGATCGGGAGCACGCGGCCCTGCAGCGTCACCTCGCCGGTCATACCCAGCTCGGCCCGCACCGGCACCCCGCGCAAGAGGCTCACGAGCGCCGCCGTCATGGTGACACCGGCCGACGGGCCGTCCTTCGGCACCGCCCCCGCCGGCACGTGGACGTGGAACCGCCTCCCGGTGAAGGCACCCGGATCGATCCCGAGCTCGTGCGCGTGCGAGCGGACGTAGGAGAGCGCGATCTCCGCTGACTCCTTCATGACGTCGCCGAGCTGCCCGGTGAGCGTGAGGCCCTCGGGTCCGTCGGACACGGACGCCTCGACAAAGAGCACGTCGCCGCCCGCACCGGTCACCGCGAGCCCCGTCGCCACGCCGGGGACGCCGGCCCGGTCCGCGACGTCGAAGAAGAACCGCGGCCGGCCCAGCCAGGCACGCACGCCACCATCGTCGACCACCACGGGGGCGGTCGCCCGGCCGGACGCCAGGGCCGTCGCGATCTTGCGGGCGAGCCGCCCGAGCTCCCGCTCGAGCGATCGCACCCCCGCCTCGCGCGTGTAGTCCGCGACCACCGCCCGCAGCGCGTCGTCGGTCACCTCCAGCTCCTCAGCTCTCAACGCGGCGCGTGCGACCTGACGCGGGAGCAGGTGGTGCCGTGCGATGGCCACCTTCTCGGCCTCGGTATACCCGTCGAGTCGGATGACTTCCATCCGGTCGAGCAGCGCGGAGGGGACCGTGTCGACGACGTTCGCCGTGGCGATGAAGAGGACCTTGGACAGGTCGAGCTCCACTTCCAGGTAGTGGTCCCTGAAGGTGTGGTTCTGCGCGGGGTCGAGGACCTCGAGCAACGCGGACGACGGGTCGCCCCGGTAGTCGGCGCCGAGCTTGTCGACCTCGTCGAGGAGCACGACAGGGTTCATCGTCCGCGCTTCGCGCAGCGCCCGCACGAGACGGCCGGGCTGTGCGCCCACGTAGGTGCGGCGGTGACCGCGGATCTCGGCCTCGTCACGCACTCCCCCGAGCGCCACGCGCACGAACTTCCGGCCGAGCGCCTTCGCCACGGACTCCCCGAGCGAGGTCTTGCCGACCCCAGGGGGGCCAACCAGGGCGAGGATGGCCCCGGCCCCCCGCCCCTCGACGGGTACGAGCCCTCGTTCGGCCTGGAGCTTGCGGACGGCCAGGTGCTCCAGGATCCGGTCCTTCACCTCGCGAAGCCCGTCGTGGTCCTCGTCCAGGATCTCCGATGCCGCTGACACGTCGAGGCGGTCCTCGGACTCGACGCCCCAGGGCAGTTCGAGGACCGTGTCGAGCCAGGTGCGGATCCAGCCGTTCTCGGGATTCTGCTCGCTGGTGCGCTCGAGCCGGTCGACCTCCCGCTCGACCGCGGCGCGCACCCGCTCGGGAAGGTCGCGCGCCTCGAGCTTCGCCCGGTAGTCGTCGGGCTCCTCGTCATCGTGCCCGCTCAGCTGACCCAGCTCCTTGCGGATCGCCTCGAGCTGGCGCCGCAACAGGAACTCGCGCTGGGTGCGCTCCATGCCCTCCTCCACGTCGGTCTTGATGCGCTCGCGCAGTGCCTGGTCGGCGAGGGTGTCCCTGGCCCAGCCCAGGACGAGCCGCAACCGTTCCTCGACGTCGAGGGTCTCGAGCACCTGCACCTTCTGGGCGAGGTTGAGATCCGGCGAGTACCCCGCGAGGTCCGCGAGTCGGCCGGGATCCGTGATCTCGCGCAGCTGTGCCGCGATGCGGCGCTCGCCGCGCCCGACCAGGATGTTCTCGACCACCGCCCGGTACTCCCGCGCGAGCTCGGTCGAGGCGGGCGTCGCCGGGGCGTCGTCGCCCACGGGCTCGGCCTCGACCCAGAGCGCGTCACCGGTGCCGGGCACCCCGGTGCCGATGTGGGCGCGCTGGTCTCCCCGGACGACCACTGCCAGCAGCCCTCCGGGCAGCTCCGCGCGCTCGGCGATCTCCGAGACGACGCCGACCGACGCGTAGCGACCCTCGATGTGCGGCACCAGGAGCAGACGGCCGCCTGCCGACGCGGCGGCCTCCGCGGCGGCCACGGCCTCGTCGGACTCGAGGGCCATGGTGAAGACCATGCCGGGCAGCATCACGCCCGATTTGAGGGGAAGAAGGGGGAGAGTCAGCCGTTCCAACGAAATTCAGCTCCGATCAGTCGTCCCGCTGCGGACCTCCGGCCGTGCGCCGTCGGTTCTGCTCGGTCAGTGTTTCAACACCTGGCGGGGGGGCCGGTATTCCTCGCGGCCTCCCGGCTGCCGGGGCCTCCCGCCCCGACGAGGTAATGATGTGGACCATGACCGTCGTGCGCATCAACGCGATCACCGTCGCGGAGGGGGCCGGGGAGGAGCTCGCACGCCGCTTCGCCGCCCGCGCAGGGGCAGTCGACCACGCCGATGGGTTCGAGGGGTTCGAGCTCCTCCGGCCGAGCGACGGGCGCGACACCTGGCTCGTCGTCACCCGGTGGCGGAACGAGGGCGCCTTCGAGGAATGGGTCGAGTCGCCCGCCTTCGCGCACGGGCACCGGGGGGTCGCGCACGGCGACAACCCCCACCAGCCGGTCGCCGCCGCGAGCGAGTTGTGGTCCTACGACGTGGTCGACCTGTCCGACGGGGCCTGATCCCGCTCAACCCGCCCGGGGAAGGTAGACGCGCGCCTGCCACATGCCCGTCAGCGGGACCACTGCGAGGGCGGCACCTGCCCTGAGCATCCAGTCGAGCAACTCCTCCCGCGACGCCGCGGGGGCCGGGTGGAGGATGAGACCCCTCCGTGCATGGTCCTGGCCGACACGCCACCCCGCGGGCACGGGCGCGCCGAGCTCGGAGAGCTGATTCGCCGCGTACCTCCCGCGAGGGTGGAGGATGCCGATCCGCGCCGACTCGGGACCCTGGCCGGCCCGCGGCGGCATCCAGGTGCACATGCTGACCGGCTCCTGCGCGCTCCCGAAGATCGCCGAGAAGACGCCGCGCGAGGGTGGCTCCACTTCGTCGGGGACGCCGGGGAGGAGGTTGATCCAGCCGTCGTGTGCCGCCGACAAGACACCCATCCGGTCGAGCACCGGCGCCGTTGTGGGCGGTCGGAACTCGAGCTCCACCATCTGACGCCGGCTCCGCATGGCCCAGGGTCTACCGGACGCAAGGGGGTTCGTGTTCTTCCTCATCGGGAACCAGTTCGCCGCCACGACCCACGCGGCGCGGCCCTACCCCGTGTTCGCCGTCGGCTTGTCGGTCGGCGCAACGACCGCCGCCGTCCTGGCGCGGCGCGCGGGCAGCCGGGGGGTGATCGCGCTCGCCGCCGCCGCGACCGGTAGCCGGACATGGCACCGCCCTCCCGCCGGCAACCCGGTCGGGAGGGCGGTGCCATGTCCCTTGGCGACGCCGGCGCTCCGTGTCAGGAACCGGCGCCAGGATGTCGAGTGGTCAGGCGACCTTCTCGACGGGTTCCGTGTAGGCCCTGGGGAACTCCACACCGACGGGGGTCCGGCGGATGTGCACGAGACCCAGGCCGGTGAGGAACAGCATCAGGAATGCCGCACAGAAGGCCGCGAGCGCCCCGTCGAACGCCAGCTCGCCAAAGACCGAGAACCCGTAGGCCTCGAGCAGCATCGAGCGAAGGGTGGTCCCCTGGAAGGACGCCTGGACGACCCCTGCGAGCGCCTGTGTTGTGGGCTTTGCCCTCGAGGCCGCGCTCACCTTCGCGTACACCCCGTGATGGGGCATCTCGGAAAGGTGGATGGCGATGAAGTGTGTCGCGTAGGCCTTGGCCTGTGGTCCGGTCGTCACTTGCTGGCCTGCGTACGGGAGCAGGTAGGGCTTCATTGTCGGGGTGATCTCCGTGCCGGCCTTGGCGTGCGCGAGGGCGGCCGCGGTCGGGAAGTACACCTGCTGCGACGCGAGCTGGCTGTGCACCTCGTCGTTGGTGAAGTTGTACCCCCACATCAGGAGCGCGCCAGCGGCGATCAGGACGACCGTCAGCACCGCTCCACCAGCCGTGAGGATGAGGTCCAGCGTCTTGCGTCTCATGGTCTGCGTTCCTTTCCTGACCCGTCCGGGTCCCCTGACGCCCCCACTCGGAACGTCCTGGAGAAAGGCTGCTCGGCGGGGCAGGGCCGCCAGGAGAGTCGGAAGTCCCTCCGGGGCGGGACGAAGGTCACAACGGCGGCCCCTCGCGATCGCGCCTGGCGGTTCAGGACGCCCAGGACACGCGCCCGAGGCGGTGGCGCAGCGACGCGAGGGCGCGCATCTCGATCTGGCGCACGCGCTCGGGAGAGATCTTGAGCATCGTGCCCACCTGCGCCGCCGTTCGGGGTCCGCCCGTGGAGCCGATGCCGTAGCGCAGGCGGATGACCGTCGCCGCCGACGCGGACAGCTGGTCGAGGAGACCTTCGACCTCGCGGGGCAGCACCGTCGTCACCGCGACGTCGCCGACGTCGACCGACGGGTCCGCGACGAGGTCGCCGAGCTCGTTGCCGTCCTCGTCGATCGGCGCGGACATGGAGACCACCGGCGCCGCGGCGCGACGGATCGCGACCACGTCCGCAATCCGGATGCCGGTCTCGTCGGCCAGCTCCTGCGCGCCCGGCGCATGGCCGAGCGCCCGCTCGAGGCGTTCGGCGGTGTCGGTCAGCTCTCGTGCCTGGTCCCGCCGGTGGCGCGGGAGCCGGACCACCGAGGTGGAGTCCCCGACCCCCTGTGCGACACCCTTTCGGATCCACCACGTGGCGTAGGTGGAGAACTTGTACCCGCGCCGCCAGTCGAAGCGGTCGATCGCGTGCAGGAGCCCGATGTTGCCCTCTTGGACGAGGTCGGCGAGGTCGACGCCGCGGTGCTGGTAGCGCTTGGCGATCGAGACGACGAGGCGGAGGTTCGCCCTGATGAACTCCTGGTGCGCCCTGCGCCCGTCGGCGACCGTCGCCTCCAGCGTGCGCTTGGTCCTCGCGGCTAGGCGGCGACCCGACGAGAGCTCCCTCGCCGCGCGCTCGCCCTCCTCGATCGCCTGCGCAAGGCGTACCTCGTCGGCCCGGGAGAGGACGGCATGCCAGCCCAGCTCGTCGAGGTAGACGCGCATGAGGTCGATCTCGTGCTGGCGCGGCTGGTCCGTCTGCCCCCGGTCGTGCTCGAACATCGCGGTCCTCCGTTCCCCGGTGCGACACCTCGACCGGCAAGCTCTACAAGTATCCCAGGGGTCCCGCCGTAACTAGGGACCGAAGTCCTTTCTCGACCTTCGCGCTCCTCTCCGTCTCGCTCCGCGCTGACCGCCGGTAGGGACGTTCGACCCTCCCGCCGGTGCGGGCACGCCGCGGAGGCTGGTCGCGGACCGGGTCAGAGGAGGAACGCCGTGACCACCGAACGGACGACCATCGCCAGTCGCCGCCGGAGCGGCCGCCGGGCGCGTCGCGCCAGGCTCGTCGCCGCGCTCTTCGCATGCGCATGCGCGGCGTCGTGCACGGTCGGGCTGTCCGGGGTGGCCGGCGCCGCGGGCACCGCGCCCGCCGCGGGCACCTCCGGCTCGGTCACCAGCCTTCCCTTGAGCCGGCTCCTCACGTTGGCGCACCGGGGCGCGGTGCGATCGGCGTACCTCGACACAGCGAGCGACACGGTGACCGGCACCTTCGTGTCGGGTGGCGCGCCGAAGCAGTTCCAGTCTGCGTTCCCGTCGGGCTACGACGTCCGCCTCACCGAGCAACTGCTCAAGGACCACGTGACCCTGTCGGCGGCACCGGCGGCGGCCGCGGCGGCACCGGCCTCGGCCCGGATCGGCGCAGAGGTCATGGGAGGTCTGTCGATCGCCCTCCTGCTCGCCGTGGTCGTCGGGGTACGGCGTCATCGCAAGGCGGGCGCGCGGCCCGCGAAGATGGGCGGCGCGCAGTCGGCGACCAGCCCGGCGGGGTTCGCCAAGGGCCACGGGGAGCAGGTCGAGGTCCCGCCGACCCGATTCGACGACGTGGCCGGGCTCGACGAGGCCGTCGAGTCGCTCGCCGAGCTCGTCGATTACCTGAAGGATGCCGAGAAGTACAAGGCCGCGGGCGCCGACCTGCCCCGTGGCTTCCTCCTCGTCGGCCCTCCCGGTACCGGAAAGACGCTCCTCGCCCGAGCCGTCGCCGGCGAAGCGGGCGTGCCGTTCTTCGCAATCGGGGCGTCGGAGTTCGTAGAGAGCTACGTCGGCGTCGGCGCCGCCCGGGTGCGGTCCCTCTTCGACCGGGCACGCGAGGCGGGGCCCGCCATCGTCTTCATCGACGAGCTCGACGCAATCGGCAGGTCGCGGAGCAAGCACTCGGTACCCGGGAACGAAGAGCGCGAGAGCACCCTCAACCAACTCCTCGTGGAGATGGACGGCTTCGACACTTCGGCATCGGTCATCGTCCTTGCAGCCACGAACCGCCCGGACATCCTCGACCACGCGCTTCTCCGCCCCGGACGCTTCGACCGTCAGATCGCGGTGCCCACGCCCGACCGGGCAGGCAGGGTCCGGATCCTCGATCTCTACCTTCGCCGGCGCAACGTCGCGGCCGACGTCGACCCCGACACGCTCAGCCGGCGGACGGCGGGCTTCAGCGGCGCCGACCTCGCCAACCTCGTCAACACGGCCGCGTTGCTCGCGGTGCGCACCGGAAAGCCGTCGATCACGAGCCTCGAGCTGGACGAAGCGCTCGCCACGGTCGCCCTCGGCCCGGCGCGCAAGTCCGCCGTGGTCGCCGCCGCGGACCGCCGGATCACCGCGTGGCACGAGGCGGGCCACGCGCTCGTCGGGCTGTGGCTCGAGGACGCCGGGGACCCGATCTCGGTCTCCATAGTCCCCCGGGGGCAGGCGGGGGGTATCACCTGGTTCCCCGGCCACGACGACATGTTCCTCAGCCGCCGGCAGGCCACCGCGCAGCTTGCTGTCGCCATGGCCGGCCGCGCGGCGGAAGAGATCCTCCTCGGTGACGACTTCACCCAGGGGGCGTCGCAGGACTTCCGGGCGGCGACCGACCTGGCCCGCCGGATGGTGACCGAGTACGGCATGGGTTCGCTCGGGCCGGGCTACGTCCACCCCGAGGAGACGCAGATCGGCGTCCTCGCCGAGCGCGTGCACACCTCCGTCCAAGCCCTTCTCGAGACGGCGCTCGGCTGTGCCAGGAACCTCCTCAGGTCGTCGCGCGAGGTCCTCGAGCGGGTCGCCACGCGGCTCCTAGAAGACGAGACCCTCGACACGGCGCTGCTCCTCGAGCTCGCCGGCCGACTCTCCCCTACGTGCGCCGGGGGCGTACCGGCGATGCGCGGCGAGCTCCCTCATCCACCCGAAGTCCGGGTGGTCACAAGCGCAGCCTGAGATGGCCGAGGAACGGCGCGACGCGCCCGGAGCAGCGTTCATGGATGCCGCCGCGCTCGAGACGCACATGTCGGTGCTCTTCTTCTACGGGGACCGGGTCGTGAAGGTACGCAAACCCGTGAGCTACGGGTTCGCGGACTTTCGCGAGGCCGACGCCCGGCGCGAAGACTGCCTGCGCGAGGTCGAGCTGAACCGCCGGCTGTCCCCCGACGTGTACGTGGGGACGGCCACGGTGCTCGTCGGCGGGCGCGCGGCGGAGCACGCCGTGGTCATGCGCCGCCTCCCGGCGGATCGCAACCTGGCATCGATGGTCCAACGCGGCGAGCACGTCGACCAAGAGCTCTGGCGCATCGCCGAGACCCTTGCACGCTTCCACCGGACCGCGCGCCGGTCGCCCATGATCGACACCTCGGCCACCGCCGACGCGCTCTGGCAGCGATGGCAGGCAACCGAAGAGGCGCTCGGGAGGTTCATTGGGCCCGTCGTCGACCACGACGACTACCGGCGGCTCACGACGCTCGCACAGCGCTTCTTGACCGGGTGGCACACCTTGTTCGACCGACGGATCGGTGACGGCGCGATCTGCGACGGGCACGGCGACCTGCAGGGCGCCGACGTCTTCTGTCTGGGCGACGGCCCCAGAATCCTGGACTGTCTCGAGTTCGACGATCGGCTCCGTCACGCCGACGTCGTCGCGGACGCCGCCTTCTTGGCCCAGGACCTCGAGCGCATCGGTGCCCCGCGCGAGGCGCGGGTCTTCGCCGACGCGTACCGGACGGCTTCCGCCAGCGACCATCCCGAGTCGCTCCTCCACTTCTACGTCGCCGTGCGGGCCCACGTGCGCCTCCTCGTCGAGTGCCTCCGTCTCGAGCAGGGCCTCGGCGCGCTCGCGGCGGAACCCTCTGCGGTGCTCGCACAGGCGATCTCGCACATGGAGGCCGCGATCCCGCGCCTCGTGCTCGTCGGCGGGCTTCCCGGGACCGGCAAGTCGACCCTCGCGTCCTTCGTCGCTCGCGAGCTCGGCGCGGCGCTCTTCTCGACCGACGAGCTCCGTGCGCGAGGCACCACCGACGACCTCGGACCCGTTCCCTTCGCGACCGGTGCGTACACCCCCGAGAAGCGGCTCGGGGTCTACGAGGACCTCGTCGCGAAAGCCGCTGACCCGCTCACCGGCGGTCGCTCGGTCGTGCTCGACGCCACGTGGTCCGACGCGGCCTTCCGCGACCTCGCGTCGACCACGGCTCGGCGGACCGGAGCGGCACTCGTCGAGCTCGAATGCCGTTGCGCCCCCGAGGTGCGCGCTTCGCGCATCGCCGGGCGCCCGCATCGCGGACGCGGCGACTCCCATGCAACCGTCGACGTGGCGGACGCGCTCGCGGGGGTCGCCGACCCGTGGCCGACCGCTCGCGTCCTCGACACCTCGGGCGCGTTCGACGACAGCGTGAAGTGGGCGCTCGAGGCGCTCGCCGCGAGCCTGTCCACGTCCGGGTGCTGACCCCCCGGGCGCTCTCGACCCGTCGGCGAACGGTCACCGACGGGGTCGGTCCGTGGCAGACTCTGGACATGGCGCTGCGCGTGTTCCTGCTCGACGACCACGAGGTCGTACGGGCCGGGCTCCGCTCGTTGATCGAGACCGAGGAGGACGTCAGCGTCGTCGGCGAAGCCGGCACGGTCGAGGACGCGCTCGTCCGGATTCCGCTCGCCAAACCCGATGTGGCGATCCTTGACGTTCGCCTCCCCGACGGCAGCGGGATCGAGGTCTGCCGGCAGATCCGGTCGGATCACCCGGGGATCGCCTGCCTGATGCTCACCTCGTATGCCGACGACGAGGCGCTGCTCGCGGCGATCATGGCCGGGGCCGCGGGCTACGTCTTGAAGCAGATCGGCGGCACGGACCTCGTCGCCGACATCCGCAGGGTCGGTGCCGGCGGAACCCTCCTCGACCCCAAGCTCACCGAGCGGGTCCTCGAACGCCTTCGCCGCGGACCCCAGGAGGACGAGCGCCTCGCGACCCTGACTGCCCAGGAGCGACGCATCCTCGACCGGATCGCCGAGGGACGCACGAACCGGCAGATCGGCGAGGAGCTCTTCTTGGCCGAGAAGACCGTCAAGAACTACGTCTCCAACCTCCTCGCGAAGCTGGGGATGGAGCGGCGGACCGAGGCGGCGGTCTTCGCCACGAAGCTCGCCGAGCGACGCTCGTCCCTCGACCGTCAGGAGCCGTCGGGGGGTTCGTGATCGGGCGTGCGGCGCTGCCCGTGGTAACGGCCCCGTCGCAGGTCGACCCCCGCCGCATGGAGCGCCTGCTCCAATCTCCGGCGCTCGCGCGCGGGCTGTGTGAAGCGCGCCACGTCGCAGTCGATGCCGTGCATCCGGCAGAGCTTGAGAAGCGTCCGGTCGTACTGGAGCTCGCTCGCCACCCGCGTCGGCGCGTCCGACCGACGGTCGGGGGAGATCGCCTTCTCGACCTCGAGGCGGTCGCGCTGCGCGGCGAGCTCGTCCAACAGGCGCTTCTCGGTCGGGAACGCCGGGTCGGCGGTGCCGTCGTCGGCCGTCACGGACATCGCCAGGAGCTCGCTGTACATGGACATCGCCGCCACTCTCGCCTCGGCCATCGACCACCTCCGACGATCATGCACCGGAAGAGCGGTACCACCACCAATTTTGGAGGGGGACCGCCTGGCCAACAGGGTCCTCGGTCACATGGCGGGTCCCAACGTCCGCCGGTGGACCACGGACGGAAGGAGGCATCGGTTGATGACCAGTAGCATTCGCTCGATGCCCCACAGGCGCATCGAAGATCCCGCGACGCTGCGGCGCCTCCTCGAGGCGGTCCTCCACCTCGAGGCGGACCTCAGCCTGCCCGTGCTCCTCGAGCACTTCGTCCAGGAAGCGTGCTCGATGACCGGCGCGCGCTACGGCGCCCTCGGCGTGCTGAACGAGGACCGCACGGGGCTCTCGGAGTTCATCACGGTCGGTATGAGCGGCGAGGAGGAGCGGGCGATCGGCGTACGGCCCACCGGCCTCGGCGTTCTCGGCCTCCTGATCGTGGACCCCAAGGCACTGCGCATCAGGAACATCTCGGAACATCCGCAGAGCGCGGGGTTCCCGGCGAACCATCCCGAGATGCGTTCGTTCCTCGGGGTCCCAGTCGGCGCCCACAACGAGGTGTACGGAAACCTCTACCTCACCGAGAAGATCGGCTGGGAGGAGTTCACCCAGGACGACGAGGAGCTCGTCGGCGCGTTCGCACAGGCGGCGGGCATCGCGATCGAGAACACGCGCCTCCAAGAACGCGTCCGGCAGGTGGCGGTGCTCGAGGACCGTGACCGCATCGCGAGGGACCTGCACGACGCCGTGATCCAGCGGCTCTTCGCGGTGGGACTCAGCCTGCAGGGCGTCGCCCGCCCTCTGCTCGCCGGCGAGACGCTCGAACGCGTCCAGCGTGCGATCGGCGACCTCGACGACACCATCCGTCAGATCCGGTCGTCGATCTTCGAGCTCGCGGGGACATCCACGACGAGAACCGGGGTCAGGGCGGGCGTGCTCGCCCTCGTACGCGAGCTCCGGCCGGTCGTCGGGTTCGACGTCGCGGTGTTCTTCGAGGGGCCGGTGGAGACGTCGGTGCCCGACTTCGTCACCGACCACCTCCTGTTCACGATCCGCGAGGCCCTCACGAACGTCGGCCGGCACGCGCAGGCGTCGCGGGCAGAGGTCCGCCTGCGGGTCGACGAATCCACCCTTTCGCTCGAGGTCGTGGACGACGGCCGGGGCATCGCCACGGCGCCCGACGGCCAGGGGACAGGGGGCCTCGGCCTTGCCAACCTGCGCAGGCGGGCCGAGAAGCTCGGCGGCGAGCTGTCGGTGGAGGCGCGCGACTCCGGCGGCACCTCGATCGTCTGGCGGGTCCCGCTGTGACGCGGGCGACCGAGGCGGCGTCGGCCACCGGCGCGAGCGCGCGAGGTGGACCGGTCGTGGTGGGGATCGACGGGTCGACATCCGCCCTCGCCGCGCTCGACTGGGCAGGGGACTACGCCGAGAGGACCGGTGCGCCCGTCAAGCTCGTCGCGGCGTGGGACTGGCCCACCAGCTACGGCTGGGCCCTCCCTCTCACCGACGACTACAACCCGTCGGCGGACGCCGAGCGGATCCTCACCGCGGCGGCGAGCCGGTTGCTCGAGCGCCACGCGGGTCTCTCGGTGGAGAGCGAGACGGTCCAGGGACATCCTGCCCAGGTGCTCGTGGACGCCTCGAGGACGGCGACGCTGCTCGTCGTCGGCTCACGCGGGCACGGCCAGTTCGCGGGCATGCTGATCGGCTCGGTGAGCGAGCACTGCGCCGCGCAGGCGCACTGCCCGGTCCTGGTCTTCCACGGCGACGCCGCCCACGGTCGCTGAGCCCTCCACCACCGCTCGCGGGCGTCGCACGTCGCACGAGGCACGGGGCACGGGGCACGGGGCACGGGGCACGGGGCACGGGGCACGGGGCACGACGCGTCACGCGTCGGCGGCGGGGACGGGCCCTTCGGCCCTGTCGGCGGGCACCACGACGGCGTCGAATGGAGCCATGAGCACCATCGCAGTCACCCCCGGGCAGCACGAGGAGCACGAGGTCCGTCGACTTCGCCACGGAGCCGCGGTGCAGGTCGCCAAGCACCGCCCGCCCGGCCGCGCCCAGCGCGGCGAGCGACGGACGCGCCTGGCGCTGAGCCCCTACTTGATCGAGGATGTCACGTTCACGCTCGAGGAGATCCGTCGGGCACGCGACGCGGCCTGATCTCCGCAGAGGGGCCGCGCGGCACGACGACGACGGGAGCTGGCGCACGCTCCGCCAGCGCGAGGCTCGTGCTGCCGAGGACCGCACCGGGATGCTCGCCGGCACCACGCGTGCCGACGACGAGCAGCACCGGGCCGTCGGCCCCCTCTGCCAGGCGGCACAGGACCGAGGCGGGCTCGCCGTCGAGGACGCACCACTCGAACGCCGCCGCGTCCACGCCCGCGTGGGCGGCGACGGATCGTGCGCGCTCCTCGTGCGCGGAGAGGGGCACCAGGTGCGCGTGTTCGAGGAGGCCGACGGCGTGGGCGACGCACAAGGTCGCCCCGAGCTCCGCAGCGACCGATGCGGCCCACCGCAATGCGTCCTCGGAGTCCGGCGACCCGTCGTAGCCGACGACGATCTGCATCGGCGCCGTCACGGCGCCCCTCCTGATTCGTCACGTCGCCGCACCGTGACCGGGGCGTCGAGCGACCCGAGGGCGTGGAGGCGGTCCGACGCCTCGTCGAGGGCGCGCTTTCGATCCCGCGCCGCCGAGCGCACCGCGTCGCCGCCCGGCCCCCCGAACGTCGGCGCCTCGGGCTCGGCGGGATCGCCCATGAGGGCGCCCAACGTGGCCGCGGTGGAGCGACGCAACGCCTGCAGGTCGTAGCCGCCTTCGAGGAACAGGACCAGCCGGCCGGGCGACGGCACGAACTGGGCGACGCGTCGGGCGAGCGCGCCGAAGTCCGCGCTCGACAGCATGAGCTCGGCGAGCGGGTCGTCGCGGTGGGCGTCGTACCCGCACGACACGAGCACCCAGTCCGCCCGGAACGCCTCGACCGCCGGCGCCACGACGTCGTCCATCACCTGGAGCAGCACGTCGCCGGTCGCGCCGGGGGGCAGCGGCACGTTGAGCGTCGCTCCGATCGCCCCCGGTCCGCCGACCTCCTCGGGGCGTCCCGTCCCCGGGTACAGCGGCCACTGGTGCGTCGAGACGTACAGCACCGCGGGATCGTCCCAGAAGATCTCCTGGGTGCCGTTGCCGTGGTGGACGTCCCAGTCCACCACGACGACGCGCTCGCCGCGGGCCGTGAGCGCCGCGGCCGTGACCGCGACATTGTTGAGCAGGCAGAAGCCCATCCCGCGTGCCCCCTCGGCGTGGTGCCCCGGCGGGCGCACCACGACGAACGCGACCCCCTCGCCTCGAGCGCCGAGCGCGTCGACCGCCGCGATGCCCGCGCCGGCCGCACGGCGCGCCGCATCCCAGGAGGTGTCCGTCACGTAGGTGTCCGGGTCGAGCGAGCCTCCCCCGCGGCGCGAGAACGCCTCGAGCTCGTCGACGTACTGGGCGTCGTGGACACGCAGGAGGTCGTCCCGGGTGGCGGGCCGCGCGTCCACGGTGATGAGGTCGCTCCCGAGATGGAGGTCGTCGATCCCCGCAAGCACCGCCCCGACGCGTGCCGGGCGCTCGGGATGCGATCCCCCGTCGTGCTCCGATGCACCGACCGGCCCGGCGACGATCAGCACGCGGCGCCCCCGGCGGGTCCGCTCACGATCCGCCGGTCTGCCTCACGGCGGCGCAGTGCGTCGAGGTACGCGGGCACCGGGTCGATGGCGAACCTCACCTTCACGACGCCTTCTTCGAACCCGGAACGTACGGGAAACCCGGTGGCGCGGAACATCTCGAGCATCCCGACGTTCTCCGCGAGCGTGTCCGCCACGAACCCCCGGACGCCTCGGGCGCGTGCAGCCCGCGCGAGCTCGTCCGCGAGCAGGGTCCCGATGCCCTGGTGCTGGTAGTCGTCTTCGACCAAGAAGGCAACCTCGGCGTCGTCGGTCCCTGCAAGCCGATCGTACCGGCCGACCGCCACGAGCCGCCCCGCCGCGAGCACCACGAGGGCAAGCCTGTCGACGTAATCGACGTTGGTGAACCGCTCGACTTCGCGGGCCGAGAGCACGGGGTGGAAGTTGAAGAACCTGAGGTAGATCGACTGGGGAGACAGCAACGCGTGGAACGCGACGAGCATCGCCCCGTCGTCGGGCCGGATCGGACGGACGTGCACCACCTCCCCGTTGCGGATGCGCGCGTCGCGCTCGGCGCTCTTGGGGTAGGCAGGCGGCGTGGCGCGCGCGCCGGGTCCGACCCCGGTCGCCACCTCGGTCTCAGACCCGTCCGACACGGCAACTCCTTGGCCAAGTGCCGACGCCTCCGCGGACGTCTGGTTGCACAATTGCGTCTGGTTGTGCGTCTGGTTGCACAATTGCGTCTGGTTGCACAATGGCACGCGGCAGCACACCGCGCGGCCGAGAGAAGTCGACCCCGGGCGCGCTCCTCCTACGCGTGCGGCCGAGCAACTCCCCGGGACCCGAGGGCACCCGGGAGAGCTGCCGCCCGGCCTGGCTCGGGACCAGGTCGACGTCCAGGTCAGACCCTGGTGACCGCAATCTTCTTGGACTCGGGCTCCTTCTCGACGGGTACGGGCACCCGAATCTCCAAGATGCCGTCCTCGTAGGTCGCCTTCACGTCGTCACCGGTGACCCCTTCGGGGAGCCGCATCGTCCGGGTGAGCTCGCCGTAACGGAACTCGGAGCGATACCCCTTCTTGTTCTTCTGCTCGGACTTGACCTCGCGGTGCGCACGGACGCGAAGGACGCCGTCGCTGACGGTGATCTCGACGTCCTTGCCCGGGTCGAGGCCCGGCACCTCCGTGCGCAGCACGAGCGTGCCTTCGTCCTCGTACTCCTCCAGCCTCAGCCAACCGTCCTGTTCGGGTTCGAGGTCGAACATCCGCCGCCACCGCTCCGGCAGCATGAACCCAGGCCAGTCGGGGATCTGGCGCTCTCGATGCACGATCGCCATGTCGCACTCCTTTCTGCATCGTCTTGCTGCGCCGTGGTCCGCGGTGGGTCGCCACTCACGTGCGACCCCCGTCGGCCCGGCGAGCCACATCCATCCTGGCCGCCCTCGCTCGACAACCGAAGGGCCGAAGTCCTCCAATCCCACGACTGTGACCACCTCGGCGCCTTGCCGTCGTGACCTTCGACCCTGGCTCCCTCACGCCAAACGGCAAAGACTCAATCCATGACGACGCCACCGGCAGCGGTCCGATCCGCGGCGACGAGCCACACCCTCACCGGGACCTGGCGGAGCGAGCTCGGTTCGGAGCTCGAGCTGCACAACACCGACGGCTTCCTGAGCGGCCGGTACCGGTCGGCGGTCGGGACCGTCCAGGCGTCGAGACCGCTCATCGGCTTCTGCACACCGCCGACGGGCACGGGCACCGCCGTGCTCGGCTTCGTGGTGTGCTGGTCCGAGACCGGGTCGGTGACGAGCTGGACCGGACGCTACGACAGCGATACGGACCGGCTGCACCTGACCTGGGTGCTCGAAGGCGCCACGACGCCGCAGACAGCGTGGCGCGCCACCCAGCTCGGCCAGGACCAGTTCCGTAGGGCGGCACGGCCGCCGCCCGCCAGGCCGTCGGCGGCGTCGACGAATTGAGTGCGGCATTGAGCGCGGCCCCGGGCCGCACACGACGGCCTCGTCGGTCGCTGCTCGCCGGGTTTTGCGGCACCGCCGACCCCTCCGTGCCAGGGCCTCGAGCCCGCCGTCCCCCCGAGCTGGTGTTGGCCCCCGGGGCGACCCGGGCAAGACTCATGGCATGCGCTCGCGGGCGCCGATCATCTTTCGTGACCGTACGGATGCGGGACGCCAGCTCGCAGTCCTCCTCTCGGGACTGTCAGGGTCGGGGCCCGTGGTGGTCGGTCTTCCCCGCGGAGGCGTCCCGGTCGCCGCGCAGGTGGCTCGAGCGCTGGGTGCCCCGCTCGACGTGATCCTGGTGCGCAAGCTCGGTGTCCCCTGGCAGCCCGAGCTCGCGGTCGGCGCGGTCGGCGAGGGTGGCGTCCGGGTGCTGAACGAGGACGTGCGACGGACTGCCGGCGTACGGGACCATGACTTGGCGGCGGTCGAAGATCTCGAGCGGGCCACGCTCGAGCGCATGGCGCAGATCTTCCGGCGCGGACGCACGCCTGTCGCGCTCCGGGGCCGCACCGTCGTGGTCGTCGACGACGGCATCGCGACGGGCTCGACTGCACGGGCAGCGTGCCTTGTGGCGAGGGCGCACGGCGCCGCGCGCGTCGTGCTGGCCGCTCCCGTCATCCCCTTGCCGACGCTCGGCGAGCTGCAAGGGGTCGCGGACGACGTCGTGTGCGTGGAGTCACCGGAGCCGTTCTTCGCCATCGGCCAGTGGTACGACGACTTCACCCAGACGACCGACGACCAAGTGGTCAGGTTGCTCCACGCCTCCGGCCGCACCGAAGCTCCGGTCGGGAAGGACGCCCCAGCGGGCGCCCCAAGGGACGGGCCGATCACGATCGGGTTGCCCACAGGCGCCGCATTGCCGGGCGACCTGTCGGTGCCCGAGGAGGCACCCGGCGTCGTCCTCTTCGCACACGGGAGCGGAAGCAGCCGGCTGAGCCCCAGGAACCAGTCCGTCGCCCGCCAGCTGCAGGCGCGCGGGCTCGGCACCCTCTTGTTCGACCTGCTCACGCCCGAGGAGGCCGCGCGCAGGTGCAGTGTCTTCGACGTGGGGCTCCTCGCGGACCGGCTCGTCCGCGCCACGGCGCACCTCGCCACGCTCGCGCCGGATCTTCGGGCGGGGTACTTCGGCGCGAGCACGGGGGCTGCCGCCGCGCTGGCAGCTGCGTCGGCACCGGCGTCGGCCGTCGGCGCCATCGTCTCCCGGGGCGGCAGACCGGACCTCGCCGGACCGCTCCTTCGTGACGTCCGCGCGCCCACTCTCCTCGTCGTGGGCGAACGCGACCCGGAGGTGCTGGAGCTGAACCGCCGGGCGCTCGCCGCGCTCCGCTGCGAACACGAGCTGGTCGTCGTCCCAGGCGCCACCCACCTCTTCGAGGAGCCAGGGGCGCTCGAGCGCGTCGCCGACCTCGCTGCCCGGTGGTTCACCACCCACTTCGACGACCCGTCGTTGGCCGAGCCTCGGACGGCGCGGGCACGAGAAGACCAGAACGGGACAGGATGGGACCCATGACCTCCACGGCCGACCTCCTCGTCGATGCCTTCGGGCGCGTCCGCGACACCGTGCACGGTGCCGTCGACGGACTGCCACCCGACGCGCTCACCTTCCGCCCCGACCGGGCGGCCAACCCGATCGGGTGGCTGGTCTGGCACCTGACCCGGGTCCAGGACGACCACGTCGCCGAGGTCGCGGGGAGCGAGCAGCGGTGGACGGCCGAGGGCTGGGACTCCAGGTTCGCCCTCCCGTTCGACCGCCTCGAGACCGGGTACGGCCAGGACGCCGACGACACCGCGCTGGTGGCCGTCGAGCCGTCGCTCCTCCTCGGCTACCACGACGCGGTGCACGCAGCGACGGTCGAGTACGTGCGCCCGCTGCGCGACGCCGATCTCGACCGGGTCGTCGACACCCGCTGGGATCCCCACGTCACGCTCGGCGCACGACTCGTGAGCGTCATCGCCGACGGCCTCCAGCACGCCGGTCAGGCCGCCTACGTCCGCGGCATCGTGGAGCGCCGCGGCGCCTGAGAGGGCCCGTCCGCGCCGAGCCGACTGCTCAGCCCGTGCCGCAGCGGTTCGGACCCACCTCGAGCGCTCGGACCTCGTCGGCGGACGCCCAGGTCTCTCCGACGTTCAGCCGCACGATCTCCACGTAGCTCGGCGGACGGGGCGTCGCGCGCGTCGATGCCCACGAGACGAACCGCTCCCGTTCCCATCCGAGCTGGGGCACCGCCGCACGGACAGCTCCGAGCGTCGCGGCGACAGGCTCGTCCCGGACGACCGTCACCCCTGCGCCGAAATGCGCGGGGAGCACGAGCACGTCGTCGGACCGGCCGTCGAGCAGCGAGACGAGCGAGTGGTGGAGCGCTTCGGCGTACTCGCGTGCCGCATCGGCGAGATCGGGACGCCCGACGCCGTCGACGAACAACGTGTCGCCCGTGAGCATCGCCCCGCCGCCGAGGTCGACCACCACGGATCCCATCGTGTGCCCGGGCGTCGCCAAGACGTCCACCGAGGTCGTGCCGAGGAGGATCCGGTCCCGTTCGGCCAGCGCCTCGACGCCGTACCGGAGCGCGTCGGCCGTCGAGAGATGCAGCGCCGACCCCGTCGCGGCTGCGAGCGCCCTCGCGCCGCTCACGTGGTCGGCATGGACGTGGGTGTCGAGGACATGGGTGATCTGCCAGCCTTCGGCCGCCGCGAGGTCGCGGTACCGGTCGATCTCGGAGGAGGGATCGACGACAAGCGCCTCTCCGCCGGAGCCGACCACGTACGAGAGGCAACCCTTGCTCCGCCGGCGGACCTGGACGACCGAGAACGCGCCGACGTCGAGCCTCACCGTGTCGTAGACGGCGGACCACGCGAGCATCCCGCCGAGGAGGTTGGACGCGTCGATCCCGGCCGACCGCAATGCCCCAGCCGCTTGCGCCGAGCGCTGCCCGCTGGCGCAGACGACGACGACCTGGCGGTCCCGCGCCACCTGTGTGAGCCGGTGCTCGAGCGAGGACAGCGGCACGTTGGCGGCGCCCGAGATGGCCCAGCTCTCGAACTCCTCGGGCTCGCGCACGTCGAGGAGGAACGGGGCGTGTTGCGTCCCAAGCAATGCGGCCAGCTCCTCTGCGGAAATCTCCGTCCCGTCCGAGCTCCCCATCCCGCCCATGCCGCGGCCCGTTGCCTGGGTCATCGCCTGTCCCTTCCGTTGCGCTCCAGTACGTCCGGTCTCGCTGTGTGCCGGCACGTTCTCGCGGCGCGCCGACAGCCTATGCCGAGGCGGGGACGGCGGTGGTGTCACGCCGATGGCCGGCACGCCGCCCGAACCTCCCCCGCGGCGCACTCCGGCCGGGACGGCGTGCTGCAATGGGGGCGTGATCGATTGGTCGGCGTGCCAGGCATGTCCGCGTACCGCATGAGGTGCGACGACCGCGCGCCCGGGTCCGCGCCCCGCGCCGTCCCCCGCCGGCGCACGCTCGGCGCGGCGCTCGTGCCCGCGGTGCTCGCGCTGGTCGCCGCCGCCTGCGGCGGGGCACCGGGTGACTCGAGCGCGACGACGTCGAGCACGCCCCGCACCTCCACCTCGACGAGCGGCGGCGGGACGTCCACCACCACGTCGCCAACGACGACCACGACGACCACGACGACCACGACGACCACGACGTCTGCCACCGGGTGCGTCCCGCCGCCGTCGCGCTGGTCGTCGACACGGATCGCCAACCAGTTGCTGATGGTCCTCGGGGACTTCACATCTGCGGGCTCACTCCAGGCGGAGGCGCAGGCGGGCGTCGGCGGCCTCGTGTTCCTCGGCCAACCCGCCGCTTCGGCGGGACCGGCGTTGCACGCCGCGTTGGCGGCGCTCGACGGTACGGCCACCGGTGCCGGGCAGGTCGTGCCGTGGATGTCGACGGACACAGAGGGGGGTGTGGTGTCGCGGCTCGCCAACGTGCTCGGTGCGATCCCCTCGGCACGCGGGATGGCCGCGCAGTGGACGCCCGCACAGGTGGAGTCGACGATGGCGGCGCGCGGTGCGGCGCTCCGTGGTCTCGGCATCACCATGGACCTGGCACCCGTGCTCGACACCGCATCACCCACAGATCCGGTGGCGTACGAGTCGCAGCGCTCCTTCAGCACAACACCGCAGGTCGTCACCACCTACGGGACGGCGTTCGCCGCAGGGCTCCGCGCAGCGGGTGTCGTCGCGGTCGGCAAGCACTTCCCGGGTCTCGGCCATGCGTCGGCGAACACCGACACAGGGCCGGCGTCCGATCCCTCACTGGCGCAGCTGCTCAGGGTCGACCTGATCCCCTTCACGCGGGTGGTCGCGTCGGGACTGCCGGTCGTGATGGTCGGCCACCCGGTCGTCCCCGGCCTCTCCGGGGGCCTCCCGGCGAGCCTCTCCCCTTCCACGTACACGTTGCTGCGCACGACACTCCACTTCGGCGGCGTCGCCATGACCGACTCGCTCGGGGCCGGGGCCATATCCGCGGCCGGCTACACCGAGGCCTCCGCTACCGTCAGCGCGTTGGGCGCAGGCGCGGACATGCCGATGGTCGACGCCTCGGCATGGCAGCCTGCGGTGCAGGCGATCGTGCAGGCGCTCTCTGACGGCGCGCTCCCCCGCTCCCAGGCGGACGCGTCCGTCACGAGGATCCTTGCGACCAAAGGGGTGAGCGTCTGCGCCGGCTGACGGCTCACGCGACCGACGCGGTTGCGCCAGGATCGACGATGCGACCACGTTCCAGCATCACGATCCTGTCCGCCGCGCGCGCGATCGACACGTCGTGCGTCACCATCACGATCGTCGTCCCTTCGCTGTGGTGGAGCTTACGGAAGACCTCGACCACGTTGTCCGCGCTGTCGGGATCGAGGTTCCCGGTCGGCTCGTCGGCGAGCAGCAGCGGCGGCCGATTGGCGAGCGCGCGGGCGATGGCCACCCGTTGGCGCTCTCCGCCCGACATCTCCGCCGGCCTGCGAGTGGCGAAGTCGGTGAGCTGCATCCAACCGAGCAGCTGGTCGGCCGCGCGTCGGCGCGCGCCGCGTCGGACGCCGGTCCCGAACATCGCGACCTCGACGTTCTGGCGCGCGTCCAGGTTCGGCACCAGGTTGTGGAGCTGGAAGACGAGTCCGACGTCCTTGCGACGGTACCGGTCGAGGTGTGCGTCCTCCGACAGCGGACGGCCCCGGAACCGCACCTCCCCCCGGTCGGGGCGGTCGAGGGCGGCGAGGAGGGAGAGGAGGGTGGACTTCCCCGAGCCCGACGGGCCCGAGACGGCAAGCCACTCGCCCTCGCGGATCGTGAGGTCGACACCGTCGAGCGCCCGAACAGGTCCGTAGCGAAGGTGCACGTCGCGCACCTCGATGAGGGGGGGCGCTCCGGACGGCTCGGCAAGGTCGCTCACGTCACTCCCTCCGCAGCGCGATCCCGGGGCGGAGCATCGCCGCACGCGCGCAGGGGTACAGCGCCGCCAGGACGCCGATGCCGACCGCCGTGTACAAGCCGGTGCCGACCACGCCGATCGAGTAGCCGGCGTCCAGCACGCCTCGCAAGGAGGAGAGGTGCTCCAGGGCGGCGGTCAGTGCCACAGAGAGCCCGACGCCGACCCCCGCACCGAGCAGGCTGATGCCGACCGCCTCCCCCATCACGAGCGAGAGGAGTCGGAGCCTCGACCAACCGATGGCCCGCAACAGGCCGAACTCCCGGATGCGCTCGACGAACGAGAGGAGCATGGTGCTCAGAACGACCACCACGCCGATGACGAGCGCGATGATCTGCGCCCCGGCCTGGGCCGCGTTGAGGAACACCAGGTTCCGGTCGATCCGGCCGAACTGACTCGCGAGCCTGACCGCCGCAAGGTTGGGGTTGTCGCGGTCCACCCGGGCCATCACCGAGTCGACGTTCGCGCCCCGGTCGACCCGTACCGCGACGAGCGTGACCGTTCCGGGCTTTCGTGTGTTGGCCTGCAGCGTGGTGAGCGGGAACATCGCCGCCGCGTTGCCGAACACCTGGTTCAGCGAGTAGATCGCCACGACCGTGTAGCCGATCGTGCCGATCTCGACCGTGTCGCCGACGTGCCGATGGAGGCTCTCGGCCGCCTGCCAGCCGAGCATCACCTCGTGCGTGGCGTTCGCACCGTAGGGGCGCCCGGCGTCCAGGGTGACCCCGAACCTGCGCAGCTCTGTCGGCTGGACGCCGATCTCGATGAAGACCGGGTTTGTGGCGTTCAGGTGGACGGTTCCGACCAGCACCCCCACGGCGCTGTGCACCCCGGGGGTTCTCGCCACCGCGGCCACTTGACCTTCGGCGACCACGCTTGTGAGGGCTGTCGTCACGGACTTCTGCGCGACGATGAAATCCGCCTTGCCCATGAGGAGCACGTTCGCCGCGGATCGTTGCAGGCTGTCGGTGACGACCCCGAGCGTCACCACTGCGGTCACGCTGATCGCGACCGCAGCCGCGGTGAGCAGCGTGCGCACCCTCCGGGTCGCAAGATTTCGAAGGATCAGGCCGATGAACGTCATGTGGGTCCATTACGCCCCGCCTCGCCGAGGCGGGGGAGGGCCGAAAGTCCCGCACGGCCGACCCGCATCTTGGGACGAAAGCCCCTACCTTCAATCGCTGCGAAGCGTCACGATTACCCCCATGACGCGCGGCATCGTGGGGCTGCGAGGCGGAGCAATCCGAGCGGTGCCCGCGCGTCCGTTCTCAGGTGGCCCTCTGTCAGATGTTCCTGCCGCGGAGCGGAAGGCGGTGAATGACGGCATCGGTGGACGCCTCCGGCGCACCCGCGCCGGCGGTCCCTCCCGGGTGTCCGTGCCGTACGACGGGCAGCACACGGCGCGTCGCGAGCGCCGTCGGGAATCCGGGGGAGTCGTCGTCCGATTCGTGGAGGCGGACGGGACCGTCAGGGGCGTCGTAGCCCACGGCGACCGATCCCACCGGGCCAGTGTCCACGGCGAGGCGGAACAACTCCCACCGCCGGGTCGCCCACAGGATCGTGGCAGCCGCCAGGACGATCGGGGTCACCCAGTCGAGGAACGTGAAAGCCACCGCTCCGGACAGGAGGGCGGTCGTGCCGCTGGCCACGGCCACCGCCAGGGAGCCGACGCCCCACGCTCGCGTGATCTCGATGTTCACCCTGGCGAAACGAGGATCGTCCCGGAGCGCCGGAGCGACGAGCGGGACCGTGTAGGTCTGGCTGATGGGCGTGAAGGGAAGCGAGCCGAAGGCGAGCGCACTCAGCACGCCGAGGACGACGGCCCTCGGGACGCTCACCTCCTGGTTCACGGTCTGCGAGGCGAGGCCCGCGACCAGACAAAGGGCGAAGAGCACCATGGCGGCCCGCGGCACGAGTGCGTGCCTGCCTCGCCAGTAGGACCAGGCGACCAGTGCCGCGCTGCAGGCGAGCGCGCCGCAACCCGCCCATGCGACGCCGAGCCCCGACTTCCGGTCGATCACGAGGAAGACCAGCCACGGCAGCATGTCTGCGTACGCCCCGGCGTCCATGTGTGCTCCTCGAGTGAAACCGGTGGGTCGAAGGGCCGGTGCGGACAGTCGCACCCGGTTCGCTCCGCCGTCGTGGTCGTTCGGCTAGCCTATTTCCACAGTAACCCGACCGGCGGCGTCCGGCACCTCGTGAGCGGAGGGAAAACAATGCACCCCGCAACCTCTCTCGGAGCAAGGCGATGACCGCGCTCTCGGAGCCCTCTGCGTCCTCTGTCGACGGCGACGAGGTGGTCGCGTTCATCGAGGCCCTCGACGCGGCGCAGGCGGTGCTCCGGTCGATCGGCGATCAGGCGCTCGGCGACCTGGGCGGCGGGATCACCACGACGCAGCTTCGCCTCCTGGATCGTCTGGAGCGTTTGGGCGAGTCCAGGCTCATCGACCTGGCGGACGCGCTCTCCATTGCCCCCTCGACGGCGACGCGACTGTGCGACACCCTCGCCGAGCGACAGCTCATCGAACGGCACCGGCGGGGCCGCGACCGCCGTGAGCTCCAGATCCGGCTGACGCCGGCAGGAACCCACCTGCTGGAGGCGGTGCGCCAACGCACCATGGGCGAGTGGGCGCAAGCGCTCGTCCACATCACCACGGAAGACCGCAGGCACGTGGCCCGCGCGCTCACGGAGATCTCGGCTCCCGGCGGCAACGGAGCCGTCGGGACCACAAAGGTGCTCACCGCCTGATCCTTTTCGGCTGGCATGCGCCATGCGGCGCACGGTCGTGGCACCGCGCCATCCGGGCGACAATTCGGGACGTTCGACCCCTTCGGCCCGGATGCACGCGCTCATCACGTGCGGAGCGTGACGAGATCGGTCAGCGGGCGATTGCTGCGCCCCGGGCCGGGGTACCCCGGCCGTGACGTTCCGACGGCGGAGGGTCGAGCAGGAGCCGCCTCGGATGCCCCTCGTTGACCGCTGCGACGAGATCGTCCGGCTCATCGACGACGCCCTGCGCGATGCGCAGCACCCAGAAGGCGCAACGACCGTCCCGCCATCGGCCGCCGAGGCGGGGCGCCCCGACGGCCGATGGCGGCAACGCGTCGTCCGTGACGACCCGTCCGACGTGCGACGTGTGGCGGCCTGAGCACAATGCCGGCGCCGTCGAGCTCGTCGCCGACTGTGAGGCGTTCCTCCTCGGCCGCTACGCCGAGGAGCTCTCGGCGCGCGGCGCGCCGGTGCCGGTCTGGGCGTGGACCAATCTGCTCGCGCACGGCAGCGAGGAAGACCTCGCCGCCTCGGCGGCGTCGCTCGGCTCGGCGGGGGCCTCTCCATGGCGAGCGGCGCGCGCTCGGCTTGCGGGCGAGCTCCTCTCGGCGACCGGCCCTGACTGCGCTTTGACGGAGTTGCAGGGCGCCGTCCTCGCCCCGTTGGAGCTGAGCCTGGCCGCGCGCGAGGCGGTGGAGCGCTGGGACCGGCGAACCTGGCTCTCGACGGTACGCGCAGCGCTCCGCGCCTATCGCCCCAGCCGGCGGTCCTGACGAGGACCGCGCGGCCCCAGGACCCGCCGCACCGAACGAGCGATCACCACGTCTTCACGGGCCCGCACGACCACGACGGCCACGTCTGCGGCCGGGCTGGAAACGATCCGGTCCTGCGGTCGTGCGCCGCATGCAGACTCGTCCGCCTCAGGAGGCGAGATCCCGAGCACGCCCAGCCCCGCGCACACGTCCCGGCGCAACCGGGCGGACCCCTCCCCCGCGCCGCCGGTGAAGACCAGCGCGTCCAGACCGCCGAGCGCGACGACCAAGGACCCCACCTCGCGCTGGAGGCGATAGACGTACGTCTCGTAGGCGGCCGTGCACACTGCATCCCCTCCGTCCACTCCTTCGAGCACGTCGCGCAGATCTCCCGACCTTCCGGTGAGCCCGAGGAGGCCGGAACGGTGTTCGAGATCGTCCTCGGCCTCGGCAATACCGATGCCGTGGCGCATCGCCCAGAGCATCGCCCCCGGATCCACGTCGCCGGGGCGCGTCGCCATCACGACGCCCGCCACTGGCGTGAACCCCATCGACGTATCGACCGACCGGCCGCCGGCCACCGCCGTCAGCGAAGCGCCTGCGCCGATGTGGGCGGTCACGAAGCGCGTCGACGACAAAGGGCGTCCGAGCAACTCGGCGGCACGCATGCTGGCCCACGCGTGGCTGAACCCGTGGAAGCCGAACCGACGGATACCGAGCTCTTCGCGCCAGCGTCTCGGCAAGGCGTACGTGGCAGCCTTCGCAGGAAGGGTCACGTGGAAGCTCGTGTCGAAGCAAGCCACCTGCACGAGCTGTGGCCGGAGGCGGCGCAACTCGTGGACGACGGCGATCGCGGGCGGGTTGTGGAGCGGGGCGAGGTCTGCGAGGCGCGCGAGTCGCTGGTCGGCTTCGTCGTCCACGACGAGGGGTTCGACGAACTCCGCGCCGCCGTGCACCACCCGATGTCCGGCAGCCTCGACCATGGGCGACCGGTCGACGAACCGCTCGAGGGCGTCGCCGAGGGCGTCGCCCCTTGTACGGCCGACGGTCTCGGCAGCCAGCACCTCGTCGTTCCCACCGAGGACGCTCAGCTTGAGACTGCTGGACCCCGCGTTCACGACGAGCACCCGCACGGGTCCACCTTGCCAGAGGGCTGATCCTCCGGTCGCATCGGGGCGAGCTGGGTAGGGTGGCGGAGGGGCCGCCGTCAGCCATGCACGTCACGGTCGGAAGGAGCGCCCATGCAGCTCGGCCAGCTCGACTTGTGGTTCCGCGCGGCGAACTACCTCTCCGTCGGACAGATCTACCTGCTCGCGAACCCCCTGTTGCGAGAACCGCTCCGTCCCGCGCACGTCAAGCCACGTCTCCTCGGTCATTGGGGGACGAGCCCGGGGCTGAATCTCGTGTACGCGCACATGACCCGATGCGTGGCCGAGCGCGACCTCGACGCGATCTTCGTCTGCGGCCCGGGTCACGGCGGCCCAGCGGTCGTCGCGAACGCATGGCTCGAGGGGACCTACACCCAGCGTTTCCCGCGCGTGACCCGCGACGCGGAGGGGATGGCCGCCCTCTTCCGCCAGTTCTCCTTCCCCGGAGGCATCCCGAGCCACACCGGTGCGGCGACGCCGGGGTCCATCAACGAGGGGGGCGAGCTCGGCTACTCGCTCAGCCATGCCTACGGCGCGACGTTCGACAACCCCGGGCTCGTCGCCCTGTGCGTCGTCGGCGACGGCGAAGCGGAGACGGCGGCAGCGGCCACCGGGTGGCACTCGAACAAGTTCCTCGACCCACGCCGCGATGGCGCCGTCCTCCCGGTCCTCCATCTCAACGGGTACAAGATCGCCGCTCCCACCATCTTCGATCGAATCGGAAGGCGGGAGCTGGTCGACCTCTTCTCCGGGTACGGCTACCACCCGCTCGTCGTGGAGGGCGGTTTCGAGGGCGAACCTCCGGTCGACGTGCATGCCAAGCTCGCGGCAGCCTTCGACGAGATGCTCTCGGAGATCGCCGACATCCAGGCTCGAGCCCGCACCGGCAGGCACGAGGCCGATCCGCCACGACCGGCGTGGCCCATGCTGATTCTCCGGACGCCCAAGGGCTGGACCGGGCCGAGAACCGTGGACGGCCTCCAGGTCGAAGGGACGTTCCGAGCCCACCAGGTGCCGCTCGCGGAGGTGCGGACGAATCCGCGTCACCTGGGCATGCTCGAAGAGTGGCTCCGCAGCTACCGCCCAGAGGAGCTCTTCGACACAGGTGGCGAGCCGGTCGATGCGATCACCACGATGGCGCCTGCAGGTGAGCGTCGCATGAGTGACAACCCGCACGCCAACGGGGGCTTGCTGCTCGGCGACCTGCGGGTCCCCGACTTCCGCGAGTACGCCGCGACGGTCCGGGTGCCGGGTGCGGACGATCACGAGGCGACGAAGGTGCTCGGGACGTTCCTCCGCGACGTCGTCCGGCAGAACCCGACCTCCTTCCGGGTGTTCGGGCCCGACGAGACGGCGTCCAACCGCCTGCAGGCCCTCTTCGAGGTCACCGACAGGACGTGGGATGCCGAGATCAGGCCCGGAGACGATCACCTCGCACCCGACGGCAGGGTCATGGAGGTCCTCTCCGAGCACCAGTGCCAAGGTTGGCTCGAGGGCTACCTGTTGTCCGGGCGACACGGCCTCTTCAACTGCTACGAGGCGTTCGTCCACATCGTCGACTCGATGTTCAACCAGCACGCGAAGTGGCTGAAGGAGTCCGACGAGGTCCCGTGGCGCCGTCCCATCGCGTCGCTCAACTACCTCCTGTCGAGCCACGTCTGGCGGCAGGACCACAACGGCTTCTCACACCAGGACCCCGGCTTCATCGACCATGTCGTGAACAAGAAGGCCAGCATCATCCGCGTCTATCTGCCACCCGACGCGAACTGCCTGCTCTCGGTCGTCGACCACTGCCTGCGCAGCCGCGATTACGTGAACGTCGTCGTTGCGGGCAAGCAGCCGCAACCGTCCTGGCTCGGTGTCGACGAGGCGATCGACCACTGCGCGCGGGGCGTGGGGATCTGGGAGTTCGCCTCCAACGACGAGCGCGCGATGCCCGACGTCGTGCTGGCGTGCTGCGGCGACGTCCCCACGCTCGAAACGATGGCAGCTGCGCAGATCCTGCGAGAGCGACTGCCCGACCTGCGCGTGAGGGTCGTGAACGTCGTCGACCTCATGCGGCTCCAGCCGGACGCCGAGCACCCGCACGGTCTGTCCGACCGCGAGTTCGACACGCTGTTCCCCCCGGACCGCCCCGTGGTCTTCGCCTACCACGGGTACCCCTGGCTGATCCACCGCCTCACGTACCGCCGGCACAACCACGACAACCTCCACGTGCGCGGCTACAAGGAGGAGGGCACCACGACGACGCCGTTCGACATGGTGATGCTCAACGACCTCGATCGCTTCCACCTCGTCGCCGACGTGCTCGACCGGGTCCCGGCGCTCGGGGCGACCGTCGCGTCCCTGCGTCAGGACATGCTCGACGCACGTGCCGAGGCGCGTCGCTACGGACGTGATCACGGAGAGGACCCGCCCGAGATCGCCAACTGGCGCTGGGACCCGGCGCGGGACTGAGCACCGACGTCGAGCTAGGCGCTCCAGCGAAGCAGGCCGCCGATCCCTCCGGCGGGTCCACCGCCCTGGAGATCCTGCGCTTCGCCCGTGAGCGACTCGCCCCGTACCGACGCGTCCGCCGCATCGAATTTCTCGACCTTCCGAAGACCATCTCGGGCAAGAACCGCCGGGTCGAGCTGCGGGCGCGCGGACCCCTTCGCGCCCGGGCACCGCGAGGGGGCACGCGCACCGGACGCGAAGAAGGGCGCCAGCGCGACGAAGCCCCTGGGGCGGAGGGGGGTTACCAGGGGCCTCGTCTTTGCTGGCACCCGGCCATCCGGCCAGGCGCAAGAATTCTACCGACCGCGTGGCGACCTCAAACCTCTCTGCCCGTGATTCTCCGCCCCCCTGCCCGGACGACCCCGCCAGGGGCCTTGCACCTCAGCGCACTCCCCAGGGCCGGAACTGCAGGCTGATCCGCGGCCCCGTCGGGCGCCGGCACTTCGGCACGGCGTGCTCCCAAGTCCGCTGGCAGGACCCGCCCATGACCAAGAGATCGCCGGACGCCACCTCGAGGCGCACGGCGGGTCCGCCCGTTCGGGGGCGCATCAGGAAGCGGCGGGTCGCGCCCAACGAGACGATGGCCACCACGGTGTCCACGTGGGAGGACCGGCCGATCCGATCTCCGTGCCAGGCGACGCTGTCGTCGCCGTTGCGATACAGGCACATGCCGACCGTCTGCAGTGGCTCGCCCAGCTCGGCGGCGTAGTGGTCGCTCAACGCACGTCGCATCTCGGCGACCGCAGGATCGGGGAGCGGCGCGTGCTCGTCGTAGAAGCACAGGAGCCTGGGCACGTCGACCATCCGCTCGTACATGGGCCTCCGTTCCGCCTTCCACGGCACCGTCCGCTCGAGCGCGCCGAAGAGCTCGCCGGCGCCGCCGACCCATCCCGGCCGGAGGTCGACCCACGCGCCCTGTCCGAGCTCGTGGCGGACCAGCCCCCGTGCGACGGGGCGCAGCACCACGTCTTCGCCCGCCGAGAACAGCGTCTCCTGCAGCACCGCGCCATTGTAGCGAACGTACGTTCGTGATAGCCGCCAGATGTCGAGGGTTCCTACGCTCGACGTCGTGCTCGGTGGCCGACGGACAGGCGTGCGTCTGCACCCGCCGGGACGGTCACTGCCCCTTTGGGGGGTCGCCGTCGCCGCCGTCGCCGTCGCCGTGGCCTGCACCGGCGTGGCCTGCACCGGGCCGGTCGCGGCGTCGGGCCGGTCCGTCGGTACCGCGTCGCCGGTCAGGACCCGGGCGACACCGTCCGACTGGACCGTCTACCACGGGGAGCCCGATGGCTCCGGTGCGCCGTCCCGAGCGCCGAACCTCCGCTCGCCGACGCGGGCGTGGCAGTCCCCAACCCTCGACGGGGCGGTCTACGGCGAGCCCCTCGAGGCCGCCGGCCGCGTGATCGTCGCGACGGAGCGTGACACCGTCTATGCGCTGGCCGCCGCGTCGGGACGCGTCGCGTGGTCGACCCATGTCGGTGACCCCGTCCCCGCCGACGAGCTCCCGTGCGGGAACGTCGTGCCCACCGTCGGGATCACCGGGACGCCGCTCGTCGACCTGGCGCGAAGCGAAGTGTTCGTGGTCGCAGACGAGCTCGTCCACGGTCGCCCGACACACCGTCTCGTCGGGTTGGACCTTTACACGGGGAAGGTTCTCGCGGACCGCCGAGTCGATCCTCCGGGCTCAACACCGGCTGCGCTCTTGCAGCGCACCGGGCTGGCGCTCGACCGCGGACACGTCGTCTTCGGCTTCGGCGGGAACTACGGCGACTGCGGCAGGTACCACGGCTGGGTCGTCTCGGTGCCGGCGTCGGCCAGGGGCCGGATCCGGCGCGACGAGATCGCCGCGCGCCCGAAGGACCGCCAGGGCGCGGTGTGGATGGGTGGTGCGGCCCCGGAGGTCGGCGCACGCGGCTCGATCTGGGTCGCCACCGGCAACAGCGCCGCGACCACCGGCGCGTACGACGGCAGCGACTCGGTCGTCGAGCTGCGTCCGACGCTTCACCGCGTGGGGGTGTTCGCGCCCGCGGGGTGGGCAGCGGACAACGCTGGTGACCGTGACCTCGGATCCTCCGCGCCGGCGCTGCTCGCCGACGGCGAGGTGCTCCAGGTGGGGAAGTCGTCCACGGCCTACCTGCTCGGCGGGTCGCATCTGGGCGGCGTCGGGGGGCAGAGGGCGTCGCGGGCGGTCTGTGACGGGACGGTGGCCGACGGGGGCGACGCGGTCCGCGGGCACACGGTCTACGTCGCATGCCGGGCCGGGGTGGAGGCACTCGTCGTCGGACGGGATGCCGTGGAGAGGAAGTGGGACGCCGCGCGCACGGTGACGACGGGCGGGCGCACATCGAACGTCCCCGACGACCCCCCGATCGTCGCGGGAGGACTCGTGTGGTCCGTCGGGGGGACCGTCCTCTACGGCCTGGACGCCGCGACCGGTGCGGCGACGGTTCGCCTCCCCATCGGAACGAACGCCAACGACTTCGCGACCCCCTCGCTCGGCGACGGTCTCCTCCTCGTGACCGGAGGGCGCCACGGCGACGCCGTGCTCGCGTTCGCAGGCCCACACGGGCTGCCGAAGCCCCCTGCGCCGGCGCCGCCGGCTCCGGGGGGCGCTCGGCATCGAGCACCGCGACGTGGACCCCGACAACACGTCGGGCACACCCAGCGGCAGTGGCAGCACATCCCCACCGGCGCCGGTCACAGGGACCGGCAGCGCATGATCGTGGAGGAGTATTCAGAGGGCCGCGTCGTCCTGGGCGGTGCCGCTCCCGACCAGGCCGGCGTCGCCGGGCAGGAGAT
>Ga0307373_10001976_pt1 | contig 37614 bp, 32 predicted proteins | sample OX2MG_FD_202534 | JGI IMG/M metagenome (GOLD analysis project Ga0307373, IMG submission 202534) | Soil microbial communities from Risofladan, Vaasa, Finland - OX-2 | ecosystem: Environmental > Terrestrial > Soil > Coastal area > Acid sulfate soil | place: Finland: Risofladan, Vaasa | collected...
CCGCCGCCAGCGCCGACTGGAAACCGAGGGCGGTCTGGGCCTGGTTGATGTCCCGCATACCCAGGTTGGAGGTCATGACGATGACGGTGTTGGCGAAGCTCACCATCTTCCCTTTGGCATCGCTGAGACGGCCATCCTCGAGGATCTGAAGAAGCATGTTGAAGACTTCCGGGTGGGCCTTCTCGATCTCGTCGAGAAGAATCACCGAGTAGGGGCGCCGACGCACCGCTTCGGTCAACTGCCCGCCCTCGTCGTAACCGACGTAGCCGGGCGGGGACCCGACCAGCCGCGCCGTCGTGTGCCGCTCCATGAACTCGGACATGTCGAGCCGGATGATGGCGTCCTCGGAATCAAACATGAACTCGGCCAGCGCCCGCGCCAACTCGGTCTTGCCGACTCCGGTGGGACCCAAAAAGATGAAGGAGCCGATTGGGCGTCGGGGGTCCTTGAGCCCGGCCCGGGCCCGGCGCACGGCCTGGCTGATGGTCTTGATGGCCTCGTCCTGACCCACCACGCGGTGATGGAGCTCTTCCTCCATCCGCAGCAGCCGGCTCGTCTCCTCTTCGACCAGGCGTGAGACCGGAACCCCCGTCCAGGCGGCCACGATCTGGGCAATGTCCTCCTCGCCCACATCCGGAACGGTCTCGCCCAAGCCCTCGCGCCACTCCGCCTCGCGCAGCGAGTACTGATCCTTCAGCTTCTTTTCCCGGTCCCGGACCGAGGCGGCGCCCTCGTAGTCCTGGTTGGCGATGGCGTCCTCCTTCTCCACCTGCAGGCTTTTGATCTCCTTTTGGAGGGCCTTCAGATCGTCGGGAGTCGTGGTCAGCTTCATCCGCACCCGGGCCGACGCCTCGTCGATCAGGTCGATGGCCTTGTCGGGCAGCGCCCGGTCCGCCACGTAGCGGTCCGAGAGCACGACGGCGGCGCGAACCGCGGCGTCAGTGATCCTGACGCGGTGGTGCTTGTCGTAGAGGGACTTGACCCCGTTCAGGATGTCGATCGTCTCCAGCAGCGTCGGCTGATCGACAAAAACGGGCTGGAAGCGGCGCTCCAAAGCCGCGTCCTTCTCGATGTACTTGCGGAACTCGTTCAGGGTGGTGGCGCCGATGCACTGTATTTCGCCTCGCGCCAGCGCCGGCTTGAGGATGTTGGCGGCGTCGATGGCGCCCTCGGCCGCCCCCGCGCCAACCAGCGTGTGCAGCTCATCGATGAACAGCACCACCTCGCGGCTGGAGCGGATTTCGTCCAGGATCTTCTTCAGCCGCTCCTCGAACTCACCTCGATACTTGGTGCCCGCCACCAGCGCGCCCATATCCAAGGTCAGCACCCGCTTGTTGTGCAGCGATTCGGGTACGTTGCCGAGCACGATCTGCTGGGCCAGGCCCTCCGCGATCGCGGTCTTCCCAACCCCAGGCTCGCCGATCAGGGCCGGGTTGTTCTTGGTCCGGCGGCTGAGGATCTGGATGACGCGTTCGATCTCCATCTCCCGGCCGATGACCGGATCGAGCTGATCCTTGTGCGCCATCTCCGTCAAATCACGGCCGAATTGATCCAGCAGGGGTGTCTTGGATGGCTTCTTGGGGGTCGGCTCGGACTCGTCCACACTGGTGTCGTGGAGCAGGCGCTCGATCTCCGAGCGCACCTTCTCCAAATTGGCTCCCAGGTCCTCCAGCACGTGGGCGGCGATGCCCTCACCCTCGATCAGGAGCCCGAGCAGGAGGTGTTCGGTGCCGACGTAGTTGTGCCCCATCCGCCGAGCTTCCTCGAAGGAGATCTCGATGACCTTCTTGACCCGCGAGGTGGGAATGATCTGCTGGATGATGATGCGCTCGTTGCGACCCAGCACGGAATCGATCGTCTGCCGCACCTTTCCGATCTCAACCCCGAGGTTGTTGAGCACCTTGGCCGCCAGCCCTTCACCCTCGCGAAGCAGACCGAGCAGGAGGTGTTCTGTCCCGATGTAGCTGTGGTGGGACCTCTCCGCCTCCTCCTGGGCAAGCGTGAGCACCTTCTTGGCCCGCTCGGTGAACCTCTCAAACGGATACAACTGGATACCTCCAACGGCAGCGACTAGGTGTGACAGACACCTCCTCGTCCATGCTTTGGGGACGCCACCGGCGCCCCTCTGCCTAATATAACCTCCGCATTCGTCCAGGGATTTCATTCCTAAGGGAGACGCCTTTGGCCCTCCGCCAACGGCTGCCGGGGCAGTTGCCGGTCGTCTTCGCGGCCCTGCTTCCGATCCTCTTCATCCCTACTTCGGTCGACGCCTACATACTCCCTCGGGCAACGCTGGTTTTCGTCTTCGCCCCCCTCCTTTTCGGCCTGGGAGCGCTTTCCGGCGGGCGTCTCGGTGAGCTGCGCCTTCCGGCCCTGGCGGTGGTCGGCGCGGCGATTCTCGCCTGGGCGCTGTCCCCCGCCCCGCAATTGGGTCTGGTCGGCGCCTACGGGCGATATGAGTCGGTGCTGATGCGGATCTGCTACGTGGGCCTGTTCTTCGGTGCCGCCTGGCTCAAGGGTCCACACAACAAGAGGACGGCAGGGCACTCGGGCACGAGCCCGGACACGGTCGTCAAGGGCCTTCTGATCGGGGCCTCGATCGTCGCCTTGGAGGCCATCTACGAGGCCGTGACCAAGTCGCTGCCGGTCCCCGACGGCAACCTGGGCCAACACAACCTGCTCGGGATCCTGCTCGGCATGGCCCTCCCCCTGGCCGTGGAGCGCGGACTGAAGGGCTGGCGCTGGCTCCCCCTGGTCCCGATCCTGGGGCTGGGTCTGTACGCGTCCGAGTCGCGCGGCGGCTGGCTGGCGGCCCTGATCGGAATGATCGTGTTGGTGCTCTGGCTGGTGCCGCGGCGGCGCCTCTCGCTGACCCTGGGGACGGGACTGGCGTTGATCGCGGTGGCCGCCGTGATCTTCGCCGCTTCACCCCTGCACAACCTCAACAACGACCCCGGCACGGCCCGCCTCGGGGTCTGGCGCGATTCCATCGGCCTCATCGCCGCGCGTCCCCTCGAGGGCTGGGGCGAGGAGGGATTCGGGCTCGCGTTCGGGCACTGGCAAACGCAAGACTGGCAGCCGGGGAGCAACTTCGACCGCGCCCATTCGGTCCCCCTCGACCTCCTCGCCAGCCAGGGAGCGCTGGGTCTGGGGGCATGCTTTTGGTTCTGGGTGGTGCTCTGGCGGCGTCTCGGGCGGGCGCGGTCTCGATCCCAGGCCGGGCTGGTGGCGGCCCTCGCCGCCTACACCGCCTGGGGCCTGGTGAACTTTGATTGGGCACCGGTTACGGCCATCTTCTGGCTCCTCGGCGGGCTGGCTTGGGAACCTCCCCCGCCCCGTTCGCCCGGGCGCCTACGCCTGATCCCCGCGCTCACGCTCGTGCCGCTGGGAGCGGCCCTGATCGCATTTGCGCTCCTGGCCCAGGTCGCCGACCTCGCCTACTACGCGGACCAACCTCGGTTGGCGGCTCGACTCGATCCTCTCCAACCCAAGTACCACGCGGCGATCGGGACCTATCAGGAGCTGCAGCGGGCGGCCGACCTGCACGATCCCGACCCTGACACGTACGTGCGGCTGGGCCAGATGGAATCCGATCCAGCTCGGGCCGCAGCTGACTACCGACGCGCTCTGGCCATCTATCCCTTTGATGTGAGCGCACGACGGCTGCTGAACCGACAAGCGTCGACCGGGCCAGCGGCTCGATGAGACCCGGCACCCGCCTAGCCCTGATTTTGGTGGGGCCGGACGCGAGCCCTTGTGTACCGGGGCAAGAGTGGCAGCTGCACGCGAAGCTCGGTAGCCCGGTGGGTGGCGACAACGGATCAGATGCCAACACTTGCCCGGACATTAAGGCCCTACGCGCCTTGGCGGAGGGGCCTGCTGGTGAGCTTTGATCGCCGGCGGTGAAGCCTTATCTCGGAGCAGACCTCGCAATCCCTACGAGACCCAAGAGACCCAATTGGTTGGGCTCGTGCCTAGGAGTCGTCCTCTTCGTCGAAGTCCCAGGTGCTGCGCTCCGAAGTCCGGTTGGTCTGGCCGGCGGGGGCGTTGCTCAACTGCTTTAGGGACAACGAGATGCGGCGCCGGGCGGTGTCGATCCCGATCACCTTAACCTCAATCTCCTCGCCCACCTTGAGCACGTCCTCGGTTCGCTCGACGTGGTCCCAGGAGAGCTCGGAAATGTGGAGCAATCCCTCGATGCCAGGCATGATCTGAAGAAAAGCGCCGTACTTCTTGGTCTTGGTGACCGCGCCCTGGACCAGTGTTCCGACCGGGACGGTTGAAACCAAGCGTTCCCAGGGGTCCTGCTGGAGCTGGCGTAGGGAGAGCGAGATGCGGTTCTGATCCGGATCCAGCTTGATCACCTTGACCTCGACCTCATCACCAAGCTGGACCACGTCGGTCACCCGGCTGACCCGATCCCAGGAGAGTTCGGAGATGTGGATCAGGCCGTCGGCGCCGCCGATGTCGACGAAGGCGCCGTAGCTGGTCAATCCGGAAACCGCGCCGCGCACTGAATCGCCCACCTTCATCCGGCTGAACAGATCCTCGCGCTTACGGGCGCGATCCTCGTCCTCGGCCGCCTTCTGGCTGACGATGAGACGGTTGCGCTTGCGGTTGACCTCCAGGATCTTGGTTGGAATCCGCTGCCCGACCAGCTGCTCCAGGTTGCCGGCGAACATGCGTGCGACCTGGCTGGAGGGCAGAAAGCCACGCAGGCCGAGAACGTTCACGATCAGGCCGCCCTTGTTCTGTTCCCTGACCTCGGCCTCCAGAACCTCGCCCGCCTCCTGCTTCTCAGCGGCGGTGAGCCAGGTCGTTTCAGCCCGGGCCCGGCGCAGCGAGAGGACGACGTTGCCCTCCTCGTTCTCCGGCTGGAGCACGAAGACCTTGATCGTCTGACCGGGGTGTAGATCGGTGTCCTCGCCCCGAAAGCCCAATTCCTTGCCCGAGATCACACCCTCGGCCTTGGAGCCGATGTCGACCAGCACCTCGTCCGCATCGACGCGGACCACGATCCCGTCGACGATGTCGCCGTGTTTTGGGGTACCGAAGGCGTCCTCGTCGTCGCGGAGGTAGTCCGCCATGGTCATTGCCGAGGTGTCGGACTCTTCCTCGGTCAAAACGGCGCTCAAATCATCGGACAAGTCTGGATGTGCCCCCTAGAGAAGTATTGGTGTGGTCTTGGTCGTCAAGTTGCTGAAGCCAAACCGAAGCCACATGATAGCAAGCTGGAGGCGCCTGCGCCGCCTCCGGCCGGGGCCTGTGGAAATGTACCGAGGCGGCCGAGAAATCGGATACGTCTAGGACACTTCCTTAACCACCGGCTGGACGTCGTCCAGGATCTCCTCCAGCTGGCGCGCGTCCAGCGTCTCCTCCTGCTGCAAGCGCTCGACCACCCGGTCCATGTTGGGCCGCTGCTCCGTCAAGATGCGCCGCGCCGTGTCGTAGCCCTCGGAGATGATCGACTTGACCTCCTCGTCGATCACCGCCGCCACCTCTTCCGAATAGGTGCGCTGCTCGCCCAGGTCCCGGCCCAGGAAGACGAGTTCCTCTTTGTGGCCCATGGTCACCGTCCCCACCTTCTCCGACATGCCCCATTGGGTGACCATGCGGCGCGCCATCTGGGTGGCCCGCTGGATGTCGTTCTCGGCTCCGGAGGTGACGTCCCCGAAGACCACCTCCTCGGCCACCCGGCCACCCATGATGCCGGCGATCTGCTGCTTCAGCTCCTCCTTGGAGATGAGGTACTTATCCTCCGCGGGCAGGCTCAGGGTCCAGCCCAGCGCCATCCCGCGGCTGATCACCGAAATCTTGTGCACGGGATCGCACAGGGGCAGGGAACGCATGACCAGGGCGTGGCCGACCTCGTGGTAGGCGATGACCACCTTCTCCTTTTCGGAGATGCGGCGCGACTTGCGCTCGGGGCCCGCGATGACCCGCGCGATCGCCTCCTCCAACTCCACCATGCCGATCACCTTCGCATTGGCGCGCGCCGCCAGGATGGCGGCCTCGTTGATGAGGTTGGCCAGGTCAGCACCGCTGAATCCGGGCGTCTGGCGGGCCAGCACCTCCAAGTCGACGGTCGAGTCGAGGGGTTTGTTCCTCGCGTGCACGTCCAGAATCTGGCGCCGGCCCTTGATGTCGGGGCGATCCAGGGTCACGTGGCGGTCGAAGCGCCCCGGCCGGAGCAGGGCCGGATCCAGCACGTCGGGGCGGTTGGTGGCCGCGATCACGATCACGTGGGTTCCGGTCTCGAATCCGTCCATCTCCACCAGGAGCTGGTTCAGGGTCTGCTCGCGCTCGTCGTGACCGCCGCCCAGGCCGGCTCCGCGCTGGCGCCCGACGGCGTCGATCTCGTCCACGAAGACGATGCAGGGGCTGTTCTTCTTGGCCTGATCGAAGAGGTCTCGCACGCGACTGGCGCCGACGCCGACAAACATCTCCACGAATTCCGAACCGGAGATGCTGTAGAAGGGCACTCCGGCCTCGCCCGCGACCGCCTTCGAGAGCAGCGTCTTACCGGTTCCAGGCGGGCCCACCAAGAGCACGCCCTTGGGGATCTTTGCTCCCAGGGCCACGAACTTTTCCGGATACTTCAGGAATTCGACGATCTCGCCCAACTCCTGTTTGGCTTCGTCGACCCCCGCCACGTCGGCAAACGTGATGCCCGGCTTGTCCCCCGCGATGAGTCGCGCCCGGCTCCGCCCGAAGGACATCGCCTGATTGTTACCGCTCTGGGTCTGACGGAGGATGTAATACATGAAGCCTCCGATCAACAGCAGCAGGATGACGTTGGGCAGCAGCGCCTCCAGGTATCCACTCCCACCCGAGCTGCTGTAGGACGTCTCCACGTGCTCTTTGGAGAGCGTGTCGGCCAGGTTGCCGGGCCCCGAATCCGAAAGCTGGACGTCATGCGTGGTTCCGTCCTGAGCCGTGGCGGTGGCCGTGGTGCCCTTGATGGACACCGACTTGACCTGCCCGGAGCTGGCCTGTGAGAGCAGGTAGGAATAGGACCAACCCCCTCCCTTGCTGCCACTTTGGATCGACTGCCAGGTGAAAAGGAAGACGGCCACCAGTACGAAGCCGAGAAAGATGTAAAAGAGGGTGGAGCGCGGGATTCGGCTCAAAAATTAGATCTCCTGAAAGGCTGCTTGAACCGATCCTACCACCGCCGGACCGCCGCCCCATCCATCGTCACATGCCAGCTGGGTCCGGGCGCGCGGCTGGCACCGCCAGCTTCGAATTCGGTCGATACGGCCAAGCCTGGGATCCAGGCCAGATGACCCCCGCAAAAGACCAGCGGCAGGTGGTCTCGGACGGCCCGCGGCACCTTCGCATCGGTCAGGATGTCCTGCAGTTTTCGGGTTCGGCCGCCCGGTGCAACGCGCAGGCGCAGACCAGGCGAACGGTAGCCTACGCTCAGCCGATCAGCGCTGTCCCAGCGGAGGTGGACCGCCTGCGGTTCGTCACAACCCCAGCACTCCCGCAGGCACAGTCGGGGCACCGCTGGAGTCGCCACCGCGCCGCGGCCGCCCAGGCTGATCACCGCCACGCGCTCTTGGGTGACCACGAACGTCCGCTGGCCGGGCAGGTCCAGACGTTGACCGGGCCGCCCCGCCAGGCTCAGGCGATCCATCGCCTGCAGATGGCGCCGGCCCAGCGCCGGCATCTCTCCGTAGAGTTGGCGGTAGGCCTCCAGGCGCACCAACTCGGGCTCGGCCCGCAATCGAGCGCGATCGCCGGCCGCCTGGGCCGCCCTCTGCTCCACCGCGGCCTGGACCTGGGTCGCCCGGGCGGCCACCCCGAGCAGGCGCTGGCTGATGCCCGGTGCATCCGCCTCCAGCCGTGGCAGCAGGACGTGGCGAACGTAGGCCCGTCGAAAGCGCTGGGTGTCGAAGTTGCTCGGATCCTGCAACCAGTCCACGCCTCGCGCGGTCAAAAACGACAGGATCTGGCGGCGCCAGACCCTCCGCAACGGTCGCACAATATCGCCTCTCGATTCGGGCATGCCGCGCAGCCCCGCCAGCGCGCTACCTCGCCAAAGATGCATGAGGACTCCCTCCACGACGTCGTCGGCGGTGTGCCCGAGGGCGATCAGATCGGCCCCGGCGGCGATCCGGGCCCGGGCAAGGAAATCATGTCGGGCGACGCGAGCAGCTGCCTGCAGATTGCCCTTTCGAAGCGGTCCCGTTCTTCGCTCCCTCCACAGTTCGACCCCGAGCCGGGTGCAGAGCTCGCCCACAAAGGCAAGGTCGGACTCCGATCCGGGCCGCAGGGCGTGGTCAAAGTGGGCCGCGCAAACGGGCAGACCGATCTCTTTGAGCCAGACCAGGAGGGCGGTCGAATCGGGGCCGCCGGACAGCGCGACCAGCACCCGGACGCCGGCCGGAGGCGCCGTGGCCAGAGTCAGTGACGCGGCCCGGGATGGTGGCGGAGTGCCCGCCGCAGTCGGCGCTCGGGTGTGCACACCGGAGTGCCCGTCAGTGAACATTGCTCCGCTCGGCTGCGCCTCCGAGTTCACCTGTCTGACCCCCGCGATGGGTGGCGGCGGGTGGGATCGAACCACCGACAACACGATTATGAGTCGTGTGCTCTACCACTGAGCTACGCCGCCAGCGCCGGTTGTCAGCGGACTGCTTTGGCCCTCGCGCTGAGCTTGCGCCGCTTGACCCGGTGCTTGGCCAAGGCCACGCGCTTTCTCTTATTCATGTTGATTTCCTAAATCCTCGCTTTGGGCGGACCACCTAACGGAGTCCTTGGGCGCTACCCGAGGCGCCGCCGACAAAGTATACGAAGGCCCGGGACCACCCTCGCCGGTTGGTCCCAGCCCCCAAAGGTGGCCCTTCCTCGCGCGTCGGACCGACCACGAGCTGGCGTCGGACTGGAACCAGTGCCCGCTGCCAGTGGTTTCGGCATCCGGCCAGCTCCTGGGCCGCGCTGATCGTCTGCATCGTAGCCCCGGTGGTCGTCATCGCCTCCATCCTCTTGGAATCCCCGATCGGTCCAGGCCTGGTTCATCGGTGGTGCCCACGGGCGGTGGCCAGCGGTCGGCGCGGCGCACGGTGGCCACGGTCACCGGGGCCCCGGATGAGACTGGCGCTGGGGACAGCCTGACCATTCAACTCCGGGTGGCTGCCCGCAGCCATCTGACCCGTCCGCCGGCCGACCCCCGGAGCCCGCTCCACCTGGCTCGTAGTTCCGGGCATCGAGAGCCGACCCCCTCAGCTCGATCAGCCCTGCCGGGTGGACAACCGCTGCGGAGCCGAATCAGACGCCCCCAAGCCAGCTTCCAGAATCCGGCATGACGGCAATTTGGCGGACAAGTCAATTAGCCTCTCCGCACCCGTGCAACCCAATTACCTTCACGCACGCTTTCGCGGCCCTCGACGCCTGCTGGTGGTCTATCTCGCCTACGGCCTCGGACCTCTCGCCGCCCTGACTGCGGGCGCCATCGTCACATCCCGCGAAATGGCCACCAGCCAGGCGGTTGCCAACCAGGTCCTCCTTTTCGCCCTTGGCCTCGCGGGCGCCATCGCGCTGGCCACACTCGTCGGTCTGCTGATCCTGAGGCGGGCGCTGGGATCAGAGGCGGAGGCTGAGAGCGCCCGCCGCCAGGCCGAGGGCCACCTCCGGGTGATCTTTGAGAACTCCGCCCTCGGCATCTGCACGGTGGGTCTGGACGGGCGCATTAAGACCGCCAACCCGGCCCTCGAAACCATGCTCGGCGAGGAGGGCCGACCGCTGCCGGGCCAATCCTACCGGGCCTTGACGCATCCCGATGACGTCCCCGATTCCGATCGCATGTACCAGCGCATCCAGCGCGGCGAGGTCGACTCCCTGTCGATCGACAAGCGCTACCGAAGAACCGACGGGTCCGAGTTCTGGGCCAGCGTCACCGTCTCCGGCTTCCGCGGCGAGGACGGCCAGCTCCAATACTTCGTCTCTCTGGTGGAGGACATCCAGACGCGCAAGGAAGCCACCGAGCAGCTGCAGAAACTGAGCAACGACAAGAGCCACTTCGTATCCATGGTGAGCCATGAGTTCCGTAACGCATTGACCGGGATTCGGGGCTTCAGTGAGACGATTCGCGACGAGGCCCTGTCACCCGACGACGTTCACGACTTCGCCAACGAAATCAACCGGGAGGCTCAACGAATGTCCCGCATGATCTCGGAGCTGCTCGATCTGGAACGCATGGAGTCGGGTCGCGCCCAGTTGCGACGAGCTCCCCTGGACCTGGCCGAACTCGGATCGGCGGCCCTTACCCGCGCCCAGGCGACCACTGACAGACACCACTTCCGCGTCGTCGCGAGCGACAACCTGCGTCCGCTGGAGGGAGATGTGGACAAAATCACCCAGGTCCTCGCCAACCTGCTCGGGAACGCCGTCAAGTACTCCCCGGAGGGGGGCGAGGTCCTGTTGACAATCGCGGCCGGCCGGGGTGGCGCTGAAGTCAGCGTCAGCGACCACGGGCTCGGGATTCCGGCAGCGGATCTGGGCCGCGTGTTCGAACGCTATCATCGCGTCGAGTCGGGAGAGCACCGGTACATCGAGGGCACCGGGCTGGGGCTACCGATCGTCAAATCCATCGTCGAATTGCATGGCGGACGGGTCGGCGTCGTGAGCCGCGAGGGTGAGGGCTCCACCTTCACATTTGAGATACCTTGGCCGGCGAACTGATCCTCATCGTCGACGATGAGCCCTCGATCAGGAGGCTGCTCAGCGGCCACCTGCTGCGCCGCGGCTACCGGGTGGTGGTGGCACGCGACGGGACCGAGGCCCTGCGCTTTTTCAAGGAGGAGACGCCCAACCTCCTGATCACCGACCTCAACATGCCCGGTTTGGGCGGATTAGACCTGTTGCGCCACCTGAAGGCGGTGGATGGGTTGGGGCCGGTGACCGCGACCATGATCATTTCGGGGACCAAGAATTTCGCCCCCACCCACGGAGATCCGGTGGCGGTCGACGATTCACTCAGCAAGCCCATCGACATGGCCGAGTTCTCGCTCCGCGTAAAACGAGTCCTCCGACTGGCCGCCGAGCGGGCGGCTTCCGCCGAATAGCCGAACCGGGCTACCCGAGGCGGTGGTGGCGAGGGGCTTTCGGGTCAGCGGTCGGGTCTGAATTCCAACAGTGTGGAGCTGCCGCTACTCGAATCCAGGGGCAGGTACACGGTGTGGGTCAAGGTGTCCACGCCAACGGTGTGGGCGTCAGCCCCCACGCGGGCCAGAGCCATCTCCTTGACCCGCAACCCGGAAGTGTCGTACACGGCCAGGATGCCACTGTTGGAAGCCACATAGAGTCTGTGCAGGCCCGGGTCGAGCGCCACCACATCGGGGCCGTTGCCCGTGCTCAACGTCTGCAGCACCTTGCCTGACTGGAGGTCCAGAACCTCGAGTCGGTTGTTGAAGGCGCAAGCCACGAAGGCCCGGTGACGGCCGCTCTGGTCGATCTGGATACCGTGCGGCCACTGGCAACCGGGCAATGCGTAGCGGCGGTGGACCAGGTGGGAGGACGGGTCGAGGGCGACCAGTTGGCGCTGGTTTCCCAGCGACACGTATATGGTCCGACCAGCGGGGTCGTAGATGGTGTTGCCGATGCCAAGGCCGAGCCGCACCTCGCCCAGGCTCCGGAGCGAGGTGGCCGAGATGACGGTGTCGCCCATACCCGCACCATCGGTGACGAAGACCATCCTGCTGGAGGGCGCGTAGGCGATCCCGTTGGGGGCCTCACCGACCCCAATCGTGGCCACCACGGCCAGGCTCTCGGTGTCGGCGGCGACCACCTGATTGGTGGTGGTGGCAGTCGCCAGCACCAGGTGGAGTTCGGGCGCCAGGGCGATGCCATGCACGCTGCCGACACCCTTGATAAGACCCACCACGCGCTGGGCTCGCGTGTCGAACACCACCACCTGGCTCTGTCCCAGATCGGCCAGGTAGAGACGGCTGGTGGCCGGATCGAAGGCCTGGTAGTCCCAGCGATAGGTGGGACCGGGAAGCGACCCCGAGGGCAACCTGGTGTAGCCGGTGAGGGAAGCCGAGGTCCCCGCCGCTCGCGCCGTTTGGGAGCCGCAGCCCAGGGCCGCCAGCCCCAAGGCGGCGACGCCGACCAGGGCCAGGGACCGGCGCCATGGAAGGCTTCTGCAACTTGGCCTCGCCGTCATTAGCGCCCATGATGACGCCGCCCGCCGACCTCGCGGCGCGCCGATGAGTTGGATGGACCGGCGAGGGCGGCGGAAGGGGAATCGAAGGCACGCCATTCTGTTCGCCGCAAACCATGGATGAAGGTTTCGCGGCGTGAGCAGCGCGCCCTCGGATGCGTCGGCCACCGATGCCACACCGGCCCCGACCTTTAAGTCCGTGGACGTGGACGGGGGCAGCGTGCGCCTCGCTTCGGTGTCTGAACTGCAGGCGGCGGAGGCCGCTGCGAAGGCTTTGGCAGCGCAATTGGAATCCGATTCGAAGGGAGCGGCGGCCGATTATTGGTCCCAGTCGGCCGCAGCGGGGCACGATCCTGGCCGCCCGGCGCACGGGTTAGCCCTCCGGAGCCCTCGCCCCCGCCCTTGGGCAGCTTGACCAGATCCAGGCCGGAGCAGTCGCCGATGAAGCCAAGATCGCGGCCATCGAAGCTGACGGGCACCATGGCCTGGGCGGCTTGGTGCGACGGATGGGCGATGCGCTCGCCCGGGCAAAGCTCGCATCGGAGGAGACGACCCTGCAGAGCCAACTCTTTCGATGCGCAGCGCAGCTCTCAGTTCAGGCACCAGTGACAACCATCCCCGAGGCCGACTCAATTCGCCGGAGCGCCAACCTGCTCTCGGTCCGGTTTCACGATCTGGACCAGAAAGCGAAGGACACTCTGGCCCAAGCGGCAGACGTGGAGGGAGAGGTCAAGCGCCCCCAGGAATCCATCCACGCGACCGGATTCGACGCCCTCCTGGCGGCGGCGCAAGTCAGCGTGGGTTGAGTGGCCCTCAGTGAGCAGTCCGGCCCTGCTCCGGCCCAGCGAGAAGGCGTATTTAGAGTCCGGTGCGGTCCTGGCTCGGCATAAGGCCAGCACCCACTACTCAGGTCGAAGCCGGGGTTTCAGCATTCCCCTCGGCCACACAGAATCCGCTACCGCGTGGGCTCGTTCTCCGGGCACCCCGTGCAGCAGGACGTGATCGCCGCGTTGGACTCGGGTCAGATCGTGATCACCTCCAAGCGCATCGTCTATGTCGGCTGGCTGCGCAGCCTCAGCATCGATCTGGCCAAACTGGTCAGCATTCAGGCCTACACCGATGCCGTCGCGGTCTTCCACCAGGGCAAGGAGGCGCCGGATCTGTTCAAGCTGCACGTACCTCACCAGTTCGTGTTCTGGGTCAATGTGGCGTCGAACGCCGGACGCTAGCTGGGCAATTCCCAACCGCCGGCGCGCTATCCTCCACAGGTCATGCATGGGTCATGCAGAGGAGGATTGGGGCATGAGCGGTCCGCTCGCAGCGGCGCCAGGGGCAAAGCGACGTTGACGCTTCGCACGTGCCCGCTTGAGTTCGGTTGGAATGCGGCCTCGCCCTGGCCCGGGCGGCGACCGGCGCACGCGCGCGTCATTCCGAGTGCCAACCCGGGCGCCGGTGGCAGCTCGGAGAGCGGGGCTGACGAGACCACCGGGGAGCGCACCGCAGGCTCATTGCCGTGACCTCCAGCTTCGCCGCCGAACTCTTCAAACTACGCCACCGGCCGGCGGTCTGGATCCTGGGTGGAATCCTGCTGGCCTTGACCGTACTCCTGGGCTACGTGATCTTCTGGATTGTCCTATCGCATCCGCCAGCTCACGCCCAGTTCCCGCCCCATTACGACCGGGTCGCGGCCAAGGCCGTCTTCTATCCACAGAACGTCGTTCGCGCCGTCCTCGGCAACGGAGGCGCGGTCGGGGGAGGTGCCCTGTGCATGATCCTGGGTGTCCTCGCGGTCGGAAGCGAATACGGGTGGGAGACCCTCAAGACGGTGCTGACACAGCGCCCGAGCCGCCTCGGATCGTTCTTCGGACGCGCCCTGGCGGTGACGCTACTGACACTGGTCTTCGTCGTCGCCGTCTATATCGTCGCCATCATCGTCGGTGTCATCCTGGTCTCGGTGGACGGCCGGCCGCTGAGGTGGCCCGATTCGGGCACTCTGCTCAAGGGGCTGGGGGCGACCTGGCTTGCCTATTACATCTGGGCCAGCTTTGGAATGATGCTGGCGTACCTCTTCAGGCAGTCGGCGCTGGCGATCGGCATCGGATTGGTCTACATGCTTCTGATTGAAGGCCTGGTCATAAACCTTCTACTGCCCCTCGGCGATTGGGTCAAGGACGTCCAGCGTGTCCTGCCCGGGCCCGCCACGACCGCGCTCGGCAATGCGTTCGGACAGGCCTACACGACGCCGGGCGCTCCGGTGACGCTCCTGATGGACGGAACCCGGGCGACGATCACTCTGCTGATCTGCGTGGTGGTCTTCACCGCGGTTGGTGCATTGGTTCTTGTGAGGCGGGACGTAACCTAGGCCCGAGAAGCAACCGTCAGCGGCGCTGACGGTATTGTCGCCGCCTGGGCTTGGGTTCCGGCTGGCCCGTTCGTCCCGGGTCCCGGCAGGCTGTCGCTCGTCAGCCCGGCGGCTCTCGCCTCCATTCCATTCCGTGATTGGCGATGCGCGAGATCTCGCACAATTTCAGGATCGGGCCTTCGACGTCGCCTTCTCAAATAGAGTGATCGAGCACGTCGGGGGCGCCGACGATCAGCAACGGATGGCCAGCGAGGCGATGCGAGTAGCGTCGCACTATTTCGTGCAGACCCCGAATCGCTACTTTCCCGTTGAGCCCCATTTCTGCCGCGTAGCCCGTCTTCCAATCCCCCATCGCGGGAAGCATAGGCTCACTTCCGAGCCGGATCACAGACGGTATGCGCCATGTCGCTTAACGCTTTGGGTGGCGCATACTTGGCGCTCCGACGGGGGGCGATGAGGTGCGGGCCGTGAATCCGGCCGCCTGGACCGTGCTGAGCAACTGGCGAGACCGACCCCGGGCTGCGCTGTAGGCGCAGGGAGGTATATCCCTGTGAGAAGACGGACTATCGGTGCCGCATTCACCGCTGGGGTGGTGGCCATCAGGACAATCGGGACTCGTCGAGACCGGCGAGCTGGGCCAGACCTAAAAGCCAACCTCCCCGTACGCCTGATGGCGAGACCGGTCCCCGATGGCAGGAAGCGGTTCTTCATGCGAAGGACCGTATCCGTCGGGGCGGGAGCCGCTCTGGCCCTGGCCTTGGGCGTCGCCAGCCCGTCTTTAGCGTCGGCGTCCACATCGACCACGGTGGTCGTCACCTCGACTGACCTGGTCACCGCAAACCCCTCCCCAGGGCAGTTCGTCATGATCAACCAGGGCGCTGGAGGTGGAGGCGTCGGCATGGTATTCGGACCAGGGACACCGCCGCTCGGGCTGGGTAGCCTCCAGCTGTCGGTTGCCAAGAACACCGACCACTGGAGCGTCTACAACTACGACCACATGGGCATGGCGCTCTCCGCGATCACGGCCCTGTCGTACTCGACCTACACCGACAACAGCATCACCACGCCGGATCTGCAGATGGAGATCAACCCCGGAAATTCTTCCGGCGCCGACGCGGGCGTGACCTACTCGACCTTGAACTTTGAGCCCTATCTGAATGGCACGGTGACCCCGTCCACCTGGCAGTCCTGGAACGTGCTGTCCGGCAAGGTATGGGGCACCCACCTCAGTGGCGCGCCGATGGGGGCGCCCATCAGCTGGAGTAGCTTCATCTCAACCTACCCGAACGCCACCATCAAGTACGGCTTTGGCGTCAACGTGGGCAGCGGGTGGACCGCTATGACAGGTGAGACGGACGCGCTCACGATCGGGACAGCCGATGCGACGACTATCTACGATTTCGAGCCCACGGCTGGCAACCGGCCATTCAAGTCTGCGGGCTCCGGGACGGAGACCAGCCTGAGTGCGTCGGGATGCCAGTTCAGCACCTCAGGCTGCGTGGTCGAATCGAACGGAACTGCGATCAGCTCACACCTGGGCGTCGGGCCGTACACGTCCACTCTCACCGTGTACTGGGCATCTGCGTATTCCAACGGCGCCGGGGGGTTCTGCGCCCCGGCGGATGGAACGGGCACGCTGACGGCGGCCAACCGTGGCACCCTCAACCAGGTCGAATATGGCACTGTGTGTGAGGTCGGAGCGACCGGCCCGAACGTGCCGCACACGTTCATCGGCAACTTCTCCGACACCGGCGGGACCGGCCATTTCGCAACCGTGGCAGGCGGAGGAGCCATCACCGGCGGTGACGACGGATACGGAAACTCCTACTACAACGAGACCGGCAACATCAGCTACTGATTCGGGGCGGCGGGCCGGACATCAAGCCGGCCCTCTCCTCATGCAGCCATTCCCTAGGTCCCTCGTTCGATCTAAGCCAAGGGACCTAAGGAATGGCCACCCAAGTCCCTTGGCGTGCTCCCTGAGATTTGCACGGGGGCTACTGTGCCGCTGGAGTTTTTGGCCGTGACCCTAGATCCTGAACCGCCTCCAAATGCCACCCTTAGGCGTCCGATCAGGTTCTCGATTGCGGAGACCACACTCAACGGCGCCGGCGACCATCCGTGAGCATTCTGTGAGCAATCGCCTCCGAAAATAGTTCAGGAGGGCCCGCACCGGAGCCCTCCTGAATTCAGATTCGAAGTTGCGCGGGTTGGATTCGAACCAACGACCTTCGGGTTATGAGCCCGACGAGCTGCCTCTGCTCCACCGCGCGAGTGGATTATACCGAGGGCACCAGTCGCGTAGGCGCATCCAGCATCGCGGGATCAAACCGCGTCGAGGATCTCCCCAACCTGCTGGTAGTTGAAGGTGAACCGAGACTCCGAGCCGTCGCTGGGCGAGATGACGAGCACCAAACCGTCGGCCGCCGCCCCGGAAACCTCGTCGCCACCGTATGCAGCCTTCAGGCGGAGGCGGACCAACCTTCCTGACAATGCACGGGCTTCGTCTTGGGTCATCAAATTCTCCCTTCGCTCATGGGCGGCACCCTCGCCTGGCCCGGCAGCGGCGGACAGCGACTTGCCGAGGGCGGCGGCAACCTGCCCGCGGCCCAAAAGTTTAAGCCCGCAATGATTTTGCCAGCACGTTGATCCATACTGACGCCGCCGTGACCAGCGCTCGGTCACCAAACACGAGGTAGGGTGACGCCGCATGTCCATCTTCGGAGCTTTGATTCCGTTACTGGTCGTGCTTGGGATAATCTGGGCCGTCGTCGCCGCTACCAGGCGCTCACCTGGGGAGCCATTCACGTTGGCCACCGCCGTGGCTCTCTACGCCCGCTTCGTCGGCATCGTTACCCTCGCCCTAGCTCTGGTCGGGATCGCGCTGGCGGTCAAAATCCTCATCTCCTTCATCGACCCCTCATATTCCTACTACGCACTCACGTGCGCGGCGGCACCAGGCCCTCCGTATCCCACCGGTTGCAGCAACAGTGATGCTCTGGCAACATTCCAGCGCAATCAGGATCTGATCCTGGCGGTGGTCTTGATCGTCGCCGGCTCGGGTCTGGCCGCCGTCCACCTGGTGGTGGGCCGCATGGCCGGTCGTCTGTTCGGCGGCGCCCCCAATTGGATCGGAGGAGGATCGCTGGTCGCCTGCACCGTGATCTTCGGGGTGCTGGGTATCGGAGGACTCATTAGCGGGCTGTACAACCTGCTCACCCGGCTCTTCTTGGGGTCCGGGCCCAACGGCAGCGCCGGCCCGGTCACCTTCGGCGACCTGCTCGGATTGGCCGTCGCCTTTCTTCCCGCCTGGATCGTTTCACTACGCTTGCTCCTGAGACGGATCGGCGAACGCGGACAAAGTCCGGCTCCCGCCTGACTAGCCGAGCGGGATTTGACTCTCGATCCAAGCGCAGCGATTCCAACTCCGACATAGTCCGACGACCCTGACCCAGCTTGCCGAACTGACCAGCGTCGACACCACTACGTGACGCTCATCGTCGACAAGCTCGAGGCCATGGGGCGGGTCGACGACAACTCCACCCCGACGACCGACGCTCACGCTCGCCACCCCGCCCTTGCCTACCCCGTACGGGGCCGCCATCGACCTCGTCGACCAGCCCGCAGGGCCGTCCTCGGGCACAGTGCGCAACGTGTCATGCATGATCGCTTGCACCACATCGTCGCCGAGGACAACGGAGGGGCCACGCCCCGGCCCGGTTGCGCCCCACCCAGCGGTTCCCTCCGCGGCGAACTGGCCACGCCGCCGACGGACAGACTTCGGCGTGGACGCGGGCCGGCGAGCGATCTCGGCGCTCGAAACACGTCCGCGGCCCACAACCACGCCTTGGCCCGGCGGCAAAGAAGTACGTCGTGTCGAGCACCCTTGGGCCGGTCGACTGGAGCGCGGAGCTCGGGCGCGGGGATCTGCGCCACGCTGTCCAGCAGCTCAACCGGGAGTCGGGCAAGGGACTACTCGTGGGAGGCGGAAGCTCCCGCACGCCCTCGATGCTAGGTGTCGGCAGATATCGTCGGCACCACATAAAATGCTGGCTACACGACGCTGCGGTTGGCTGGCGGAATAACCTAGCGGCGTCCCTCCGTTGAGTTCAGTTGAACTCGCCAAGCCGCTCGACCTTACGTTGGGGCAGAGCGGGTGGGCAAACCCGGGTCAACCTTGGGCCGCTCAGAGGTGGCGGCCGACCCAACCCAGGATTGCCGCGATGGGATTCGGTCCGCCCGAGGTCACGTCGACCTTGGGGTGGGGGGTCGCCGCCACCGGGCTCGGACTGGCCGTCCCTCGATTCGGCACTGGCTGACTGATCAGGTAGACCTTCTCGTCGCTGCGGGCGTATCCGTTCTGGCGTGCCTCCTCCTCGGCGGCGGCGCCGGAAGCCACGTCCGCGATGTCCTGGGCGTAACCCTGATTGGCGGCCGTGAGTTGCGCGTTCTGACGCGAGAGGGCCTGGGCTTGAGCACCGAGGCCGTGGGCGAAGAGCAACTCCTGAGTGAAGGCCACGCTCACCCAGACCGCGCCCAGCGCGCATGCCATCAGGACCAGAGTGCCCTTCGAGAAGACGCGACTCCGATTCACGGTGCCATTGCTAGTAGATGCTGTTCGTCGACGCATGGGAGATTTGTGCTGGGACGCGATGGTGAGTTGTTGAGCGACCTCAAAGGAGCCGCGGGCTCGACTATATCACCGGGAAGCGGGCAATTCACCGATGGTGGCTTCGGGCTCCGATTGCTGCCACGCCGCGGCCATCTCGTCAGCGGTTAGATCGGGGAAGTTGCGACCACTCTGTCGCAGAGTCAAGTCCATGCGGGCAAAGCGTTCCCGAAAGCGCCGGCCCCTCCCGCGCAGAGCGTCTTCAGGGTTGACGCGGAGCCGGCGGGCGATTTCGACCACTGCAAAGAGCAGATCTCCCACCCGCTCCTCCCGGTCGCGGTCCGAGTCCGCCGTACTCGCGAGTTGGGATAGTCGATCAAGCTCCTGCCCCTCCCGGTCCTGAGCGGGGGGGGTGAAGCCGACCCGCGCGGCGCGCTTTTGCATGTTGTAGACCCAGGCCAGGGCCGGCATCGCGGGCGGGACCCGGTCCAGCGCGCTCTCCGGTGGCGCGCCCGATTGCCTCGCCTGCCGCTGCTTTTCGAGCTCCCAGTTCTTGAGCACGTCCTCGGCGTTGTGGACCTCCGCTTCGGCGAACACGTGCGGATGCCGAGACACCATCTTGGCGGCGGAGGCCTCCGAAACCTGGGCGGCGTCGAATCTGCCCTCCTGCTCAGCGATGGCGACGTGCATAGCCACCTGCAGGAGCACGTCTCCCAGTTCCTCCAGGACCTTGACGTCATCGCCGCTGTCGATGGCTTCCAGCAGTTCGTAGGTCTCCTCCAACAGGTAGGGCCGGAGCGAGGCGTGGGTTTGTTCTCTGTCCCAGGGACACCCGTCCGGGGCGCGGAGGCGGCGAGCGATCTCAAATACGGCCGGAATTCCGGGCGGAAATGGAGGGGGCGAATCGATTGCGTCAGGCATTGCTGGTAATCCTAGGTTTCTCATAGAGAGTGGCCATCTCGCTCAGCAGGCGATGCAGGTCCTCCTTCCATCCCTCATCACGGCGCAGCAGCAGCCGATTGGGTCGCACGTCGAGCCGACCGGGGAAGCTCCCTCGCAGCCTCTCCACGTCCAGAACCCGATCTGGATCGACGCGGATCACAATCTGCCGACCATCGGCGACCACTGCCCTCAGGCCCATCCTTTCACCCAACAGCTTCAACCTCAGAGAGTACACGAGGTTTCCGAGCTGGGCAGGGGCGGCGCCGTAGCGATCGCGCAGCGAGCGCAGCTGGAGGTCGAGATCGCCCTCGGTGGGAGCGGCAGCAAGCTGGCGATAGGCGGCGAGGCGCAAACGCTCGTCGCGGATGTAGGAGCGGGGCACAAAGTGATCGAGGGGGAGGTCGAGATTCATTTCGGGAGTGGATAGAACGTCGCTGGGCTCGGCCTCGGTCAGCCCCAGGCGGACCTTGGCCACCGCCTGCTGGAGCATCTGCAGGTACATCTCGAAGCCGACCGCAGCGATGGCTCCGTGCTGCTCGGTGCCAAGCAGATTGCCGGCACCGCGGATCTCAAGATCGCGCAGCGCGATCTTGAAGCCCTGGCCCAGCTCGTGCAGGCCGGACATCACGTCCAGCCGCTTGTCGGCGGCTTCGGTCAGCGAGCGTTTGGGGTCGAAGAGGAAGTAGGCGTAGGCACGCTTGCCGCTCCGCCCCACCCGGCCTCGGAGCTGGTAGAGCTGGGAGAGCCCGAAGCGGTCGGCGCGCTCCACGATCATGGTGTTGACGTTGGGTATGTCGAGGCCGGATTCGATGATGGTGGTGCATACCAGAACGTCGTAGGAGCCGGCCGCGAAGTCAACCATGGCGTGGGCCAGCTGGTCCTCCTCCATCTGACCGTGGCCGATGGCGATTCGTGCCCGTGGCACCAGGCGGGCCACGCGCTGGGCCGCCTTGTCTATGGTCCGTACCCGGTTGTGGACGTAGTAGACCTGGCCCCCGCGCTCGATCTCCCGACTCACCACCTCCCGTACCAACTCGTCTTCGTCGCCGGTGACGTAGGTCTTGATCGGCTGGCGATCCTCCGGAGGGGTCTGAACCACGCTCATGTCGCGGATGCCGGAGATGGCCATGTGCAGCGTGCGCGGGATCGGAGTCGCCGACAGGGAGAGGACGTCCAGGTTGTGGCGAAGCTTCTTCAGGCGCTCTTTCTGCATGACTCCAAAGCGCTGCTCCTCGTCGATGACGAGCAGCCCGAGGCGCTTGAATCTGACGTCGCGCTGGATCAGGCGGTGGGTCCCGATGACGATGTCCACCGCCCCCGCCTTGAGACCGGCCAGCGTTCTGGCCTGCTCCTCGTCGGTGCGGAAGCGAGAGAGCACCTCGGTGGTGACCGGGTAGTTCTTCAGGCGCTGGGAAAAGACGGTGAAGTGCTGCTGAGCGAGAACCGTGGTGGGGGCCAGAATCGCCACCTGGCGCCCCGACATGACCGCCTTGAACGCGGCTCGCAGAGCCAGCTCGGTCTTGCCGAAGCCCACGTCGCCGCACAACAATCGGTCCATGGGCCGCGGGGACTCCATGTCAGCCTTGATCTCGGCCAGGGCTGCGAGTTGGTCGGGGGTTTCCTCGAAGGGGAAGGCGGACTCCAGTTCGGCCTGCCAGGGGGTGTCAGGCGCGAAGGCAAATCCAGCCTGGGCCTCGCGCTGCGAGTAGAGCTTCAACAGCTCATCGGCCACGTCCTGGACGTTGCGCCGGGCGCGCTGGCGGGCCCGCTCCCACTCGCCCGACCCGAGGCGCTGAAAGTTGGGATGGTCCTCGGAGCCGCCTAGATATTTCTGAACCCGGTCCAGGCTCTCAACCGGGACGTAGAGCTTGTCCTGGTCGGCGTATTCCAGCTCCAGGTACTCGCGCTGGACCGACCCTCCCAGTTCGGGATCGGGGGCGTCGATCAGCTTCATGCCCAGGAAGCGGGCGATGCCGTGGTCGACGTGGACCACCAAATCTCCGGGCTCGAACTCCAGCGCCACCACGGGCGCTGATCTGGAGGCCCTCCGAGAGGGCCGCAGGGCGGGGCGGCGGATGCGCCCGAAGATCTCGGAATCGCTGAGGATGGTGAGCGACAACGACGGCACCGTTAGCCCCTCGGGCAGATCCAGGTCGGCCCGATAGAGGCCGGCCTCGGGCTCCAGGTCCACGGTCAGATCGAGATCTCGAAGCGGGGCCGGGCCGGAGCCGGTATCCACCTCGGAGGCGCCAAGCAGGGCCTCGAGGCGAGCCTGCTGCTCGGAGGCGAAGATAATGCAGTCGCCGCTGCGGTTGGCGATGAACTCGGCCAAGGCCCGCGGGCGCGACACCAGCGGCTCTGGCTGGAGCCACTCCAGGCTGGCTTCCGGGCCGGCCGGGGGGCGGGAACTCCAATTGAGCCCGCCGCCTTCGGAGGCGGTCACGCTCAGCGCCGAGTGGCCGGAGAGTTGATTGAGCCGATCGAGCCGCACCAGGGGCGGCACAAAGCCCGCTGGCAACTCGCCGTCGCGAGATTCCGCAGCGGCCAGCATCAACACCTCCTGCTCCAGCTCCCCGGTCTCCGCCATCTGGCGCTGGGGCTCAAAGTCCAGGATCAGCGCACCCGGCGGAAGATGGTCCAGGAAACACGGCAGGCTGGGGTCGATGTAGGCCGAGAAGAGCTCGATGCCGGGAAAGGCGGAGCCCGCCGCCAGGCGGGTCAGCTCCTCCTCCCACTCCTCTCGGACGTCCGACCTCAGGCCCTCCAGGGAGGCACCCGCCCGCAGCCGCGCCACCGCCAGCTGGCCTCGATGGGGCCCCAGCAGCAGCTCCCGACCAGGACCCAACAGGGCGCTCGGGGCGGCCATCACCGAGCGCTGGTTTTGAAGGTCGAAGACACGGATTGTCTCAATCTGATCGCCCACGAATTCGAGGCGAACGGGGGCCTGCTGGTCGGCGGCGAAGACGTCCAGGATTCCACCGCGGAGCGCGAACTGGCCGGGCCCTTCGACCAGCGCCTCGCGGCTGTATCCGGCCTCCACCAGGCGCTCGGCGATGAGGCTCGGATTCCAGGTCGAGTCGGGCCGGATTTCCAGCGTGGCGGCGGCCAGATCGGCCGGCGAGAGGGTCACCCTGGCCATGGCGCGGCGGGACGTGACGACGATGGTCGGGCGGGGCGAGCTGATCGCGGCCAGCGCCTCCAGGCGGCGACCGACCGCCTCGTCGTGGGCCGGAGGCCGGTCCAGCATCGAAGCCTGAACCTCAGCGAAGAGGTGGGAGCTGGAACCTCCCGACAACCAGGGCCGCAGGTCATCGAGAAAGCGCGCCGGCCCTGGGCACAAGACCAGGAGCGAGCGCCCGCTCTCCCGGGCCGCCCGCCCAAGCGCGGCCGCCAGCAGCGGCCAGCCGCCGCGGGGTACGCGCGAGATAGCCTTGGGGCCCCCATCCGCGGCTGCTGCCAGCCACTCCGAGAGCGCCGGCTCCCCCTCCACCATCTGCCGCCAGAGCGGTTTCATGCGCCGTCCAGCGGGAGCAGGGCCCGAGGCCGGTTGTAATGGTCCATGGCACGTTCCAGGCCGTCGGTGAGCGCGGTTTCGAGGGCCTCGCCGACGCCCCGGCGGATCGCCTCCACGGCTCCGGCCTGGGAGCGCTCGAATCGCCCCAGCACGTGTTCGATGCCCGCCTCGCGGCCCTTTTCGGGTGGCTTTCCGACCCCCACTCGGAAGCGCACGAAACCGGCCCGGCCGCCCAGGCTTGAGATGATGGAGCGAATCCCGTTGTGCCCGGCGGCCGAGCCCCCGATCCTGATCCGCATTCGACCCAGGGGCAGGTCGAGCTCGTCGTGAACCACCCAGAGGCGCTCCAGATCGAGGTTCAAATCGCGCAACGCCTCTTTGACGGTGCGCCCCGATTCGTTCATGTAGGTCTGCGGCTTCAGCACCCAGATCCGCGCCCGGTCGCGCTCCAGCCAGCCCACTTTGGCGTGCCAACGGCGCCGGTCAACCTCCACACCGATCCGCTGGGCGAAGGCGTCGACGCACTCATAGCCGATGTTGTGGCGCGTGGCGCGGTACTCGAGCCCCGGATTGCCCAGCCCCACGATCAGCAGGTCCCGGGTCGCGTTGACGTTCAATGGTGTTGCTCGATCGCTCCAAACCGGCGTGGATGTCAGGCGGGAAACGACCTCGACCATGCCGTCCGGCCAGGGCCCTGGTGAAGTGTACTGAAGGCCTTCCGGGAGCCCGAAGGGGCGCAGCGCGCGGGCTGGGTGCGGCGCTTTGTCATCGGACCTTCGAATTCCGTTTGACGACCCCTCGTCGACCCCCCGCCGGGCCGAGGGGCGAGCTCAAAGCTGGGCTTAAAGCCGACCCCCGGCGAGGCTGATTCCGAGCGAGCGCAGGCAGCGCAGCGTGGCCCGGGTCATCTCCACCTCATCCTCCGGACGTGCATGGTCGAACCCGACTAGGTGGAGGAGGCCGTGAACCAAAAGCAGAGCCGCCTCCGCCTGGGGTGAGTGGCCGAACTGCCTCGCCTGTCTTTGGATGGCGGGCCAGGACAAGGCCAGGTCGCCGAGGTGCATGGGGTTACCCTCGCCATCGAAGAAGGAGAGGACGTCGGTGGGGTGGTCCTGGTCCAGAAAGCGGGCGTTGAGCTCCCGCAGTTCCCTGTCGCCGGTGATCCTCACCGCCATTTCGACCGGGCGGCCGCGGCTCAGGTCGGCAAGGCGCCGGGCGACGTCGTCGTCCGCGGCGGCGGCGCGCAGGGTCAGGCTCGTGTCGGCGGCCGAGATGACCCCCGATCCGCGCCGCGCGCGGACCACCTCCACGCCCAGCAAATCCGGTCGACTGCCCTCTTGCATCAGAATCAAGCCTGCATGTTTTCGTTCGTCGTCTTCCTGCACCAGCGTTTTGCGATCGCCCTCATCCTCTACGCGGCCATCCTCGGGCTCTGGGGTCTGATCCAGACCTGGCGGCGCAGCCAGGTCAGCGCCGGATTCCGCTCTAGCTTCGTGCTCATGATCGCGCTCACCGCGGTCCAGGGTCTGGCTGGGTTGGGTGCGCTCTTGTCGGGGGGGCGCCCGCACGAACTACTGCACGTGGTCTACGGCATCTTCGCCGTGATCTTCCTGCCCGGGGTTTACTTTTACGCGGCCGGCAAGGGTCCAAAATCCGGAACCGAGGCCGGTCGCATGCGCGAGGCGGCCTTCCTGACCGGGGCTTGCTGGGTCGTCGCCATCGCCTTCGGACGAGGACTCCTCACGGGTTAGTGGTCGAGGCCGGGGTGCAATTCGGGCAGGAGACCGTCGGCAGCAGGGAGCCGTTCAGGGAGCGGACCCGCCCGCCCCGGCTCAACTTCAAGACCTGGTTCTGGCCCGAACTGGAGTAGGTGACCCCGGAGTTGGTGGTCACGGTCAGCGTCACCGTGCTCTTGGCCACCCCGTCCACGGTGATGGTCGACCAGACCCAGTCGGTGTTGGACTCGCTCACCCGCCCGGTGCCCGAGAAGCTGGCGCCGGTCACATAGCCGAGCTGGCCGGCTCTGCAACTGCCCCTCGCCGACCGCTCCCACAAGTCCAATCTGCCGCTGCCGCGGGCGCAGAGATTGGCCCGTCCGGTCGACAGCAGGGAGGAGTCGACGAGGGTGTTGAAGGTGATCGTGAGCGTGTCGCCGGCGTCGATGGTGAGCGCCGAGCCAGCGTTGGTCCAGCCCCAGGATTCGGCTATCAGGCCGGTGTAGACGCTCAACTGTGGGTCAACCACAAAGCTGCTGGTCCAGATCGAGCCTCCGCTCTGGAGCCGGGTCATGATCTGGTAGCAGTAGGAGTAATTGCTGGCGGCGGTGGTGTCCACAAAGCTGGGCGCGACCGAGGTGCCGACCGCGACAAAGCTTCCACAGGTGCCGCTGCTGTCGTCCCCACGATCGATCTCGTAACCGTTGCCAATGCCGGCCGGGCTCCAGCTGAGAGCCACCTGGTAGGGGGTGACGCCGGTGTCGACCGCCTCCTGGAGCGCACCGGGAGGGGTCAGGATGGCGCTGGTCAGGCGGTTGGCGGCGCTCACCGCCTGAGCTCTGAAGGCGGGCGCCGCATAGGTGCCGGGCACCACCTGGCCGGCGCTCAGCCCGGCCACCGCCAGCACCGCCAGCAGGGTGGTGCCGAGGACCCGATTACGCCGCATCCGTCGACTCGCTAGGGCTCGGCTTCCAGATGTCGTAGAGGTAGAGGAGGCCCAGGATCAGCCCGGGGATGATGATCAGAATCAATCGCCCATAGGCGGAGCCGGCGTAGGTGACGAGGTAGCCCAGCAGCGGCACCCCGAACCAGTAGCGCGACCCCGCCCCACTCAGGGTCACGCGCCAATTGTCCGGCAGCGGGTTGGCATCCCCCTTGGTCTGGTAGACCCTGCCGGCGGACGTATTGCTGATCTTGTAGATGCGGTGGGTGATGGTCTCGGCGGGGTTGTCGGGGCGGGTGAAGCTGATCACGTCGCCGACCCGGAGCTGATCTGGGCTGACCCTCTGCACGATGATGAGCGCGCCCACCGGAATGTCGGGGCGCATCGATCCCGACAGTACGGAGTAGGCCTGGAGCGGGGTCACGCGGGGCATCACCGCCAGCAGTGCCACCCCGAGCAGCATCACCCCGACCACCGCCAAGAGCACGTATTCGGCCGCCGAGCCGATCCACTTCCAGGTCGAGCGGGGCGATGTCGCCAGCCCACTAGGCGCCGCCGGCCGGCGCGGGATGGCCAGGGGCTGCGTCCTCAGTTCAGCCGGAGCCGGGCGCGGCTGAGCGGCCGCGCCGGGTTCGGCCCCGGCTGCCACTTTCTCCTGGGCGGCGGCGGCCGCCATTTCGGATGGGGATACGAAGCGGTTCACTGGACGATGAATTGGAGGTCAAATTTCACCTGGCAGCCCTGCCAGGTGTTGTCAACCGCGACCGCGTTGTCCAGGTAGTACTTGAGGTAGAGGCGTGAGGAGTTGGTCTGCGCCCACCGCTCCAGGGTGAGCGCCGGACCACCAGCTGAAGGGAACGGATAGAGGGGGATGTAGGCGCCGCTCAGGGCCGGGTTGTTGAGCGTTTCCAGGGTCGCGGCCGCGGCCCAGGCGCCGGCGGCGGCGGGATAGACCTGGATCGGATTGTTGCCCGCGGCATCGGTCTGAATAACTTCGAATTGGAGGCCGGTGGCCGGGTTGGCGGCGCTGCAGGTACCGGCGCCGGTGTTGGTGCTGGGGTTGGCGAGGGAAACCCGGAACTGCGAGGTGGGCAGCGTACCCGTGTAGGTGATCAGGGTGTAGCTCTGAACCGCGCCAGCTGGAGTGCTCGGGGTCAGGTTGTTGTAGGTCAGGGTCCCGCAGTTGCCGGTGAAACCTACCCCGGAGGACGTTCCGTTGTAGGTGGAACTGGTGCAGGCGCCGCGGCTCCAGTTGACCTGATCCCCAACGTTGGTGAGGGTGATGGTGGCGTTGCCGAAGATGTTCCCGGGGTTCGCCGCGGTGGCGTTGAATCCAGCCCAGGTGGTGGCGCCCAGGGTAGAGAGGGCGCCCACGATCATCATCGTCAGGAGCACTCTGCGCGGCTTCGAAAGTTTGAACATTCTTGTCTGTTTCCTCAATCGGCCCGACGTGGTCTATTCCATTTCCTGGCGCTTCCAACGCCTTCGGTGGCCCCATCTTGCGTCACCCTCGCCCTCGCCCGGCCCCTGCAAATGCGTGGTGGGGCCTTCGTGCAGATGCCCGGCAGCCCTGGAACGGGTCGGCGGCGCGAGACCGAATTGAGATCGGCGAGTTGATGACGCCATCCTGACCCCGGGGCAATGTCAGATCAAACGCAGCCCGAGGTGATCGCCACCACGGCCTGACCGGACATACACGCACGATGACTGCATGCTCAGCGCAGCGATCGGGAAACTGGTCGCCATCCTCATCGCCGCGCTGACTTTATCTGTCGGCAGCTGGCATCCTCCCGTGTCGGGTCATATGAGCCTGACCGAGGTGGCCGGTCCGGCGTCTCTGTTGGGCTCCCAGCTCTTTCTGCCCGGCGCGCCGGCCCGCGTGGCCAGCTACCAGCTCCGCCTCGACGGCCCGGTCAAGAGCCGCGTCGCGGGGCTCTTCGTGGATGGATTCGGCTCCGCCGACGTCACCCGCTCACCCCGCTGCACGGCCGCCGATCCCGCCGCCGGCTTTGACGTCGCCATCTCCGAGGGCGGAGTTCAGCTCTTCGCCGGCCGGCTGAGTCAGCTGGCTCGAGAGCACGGGTCGGCCCCCGACGTGCTCCCCCTCAGCCAGGGCCGATTGGTGCCCGGCCAGGTCGTGACGGTCCAGGTTTCGGTGGAGCTGGATCGGGCGGCGGACAACCGCTACATGGGCTGCTCGCTGGCCGGCGACATGAGCTGGTACGCGGCCCAGTAACCGGCCAGCCCCTGGCGCCAGTGCGGCAGCGACGGCACCCGATTCGATGTGAGACATCCGTTCTGGGGCCTTGGGGCCGCCGTCGGGTAGGCATCGGAGGTCACCTCCCGAACCGGAACGTGCTGCAATCCGGCCAACTCGAGGGTGGCGACCGCCAGCTCGAAGTAGGAGGCGCAGCCGTCGGCGACGAGGTGCACGATCCCGGTCAGGCCCGACCTGGCGAGGGCCAGGGAGGCGGCGGCAAGATCGCCCGTCCAGGTTGGGTTGAGGCGCTGGTCGCCCACCACCGCCAGATCGCGGCCGGCCCTCGCGCTGGCCACGATCCGCTCCGGAAAGCTGCCTCCCTTAACCGCGCTGCCGACCGCCCCGAAAAGCCCCGAGCTACGCACCACCAGCGCCCCCGGACACTCCCGCAGCACGGCCTCCTCACCCGCTCGCTTGCTCTGGGCGTAGGCGCCAACCGGGCTCGGCTCGTCGGCCTCCGAGTAAGCGCTGGAGGCGCGCCCGTCGAACACGTAGTTGGTCGAGAAGTGGATCAGCCGGATTCCTGATTGCCGGCATTGGCGCGCCAGTCGGGCGGGACCCAGGTGGTTCACCAGATCGGCCCCGGCGGAGTCCTCCTCGGCCCGATCGACGGCATTGTAAGCAGCGCAGTTGAAGACCGTCTCCACCCCCACCAGGGCTGATCCCAGCTGGACCTCGTCGGTGATATCCAGGGCGCCCCTACCCAGGGCCCTGGCACGGGGCAACAACCGGGAGAGATCGTGACCCAGCTGGCCACCCGCGCCGGTGATCAGGGTGGGCTCAGCGGTCATCGTCTAACCGCTCTATACCGGACTCTCCCGGGCTTGGAGCTTGCGCAAACGGTCGCGCTTGGCCTCGAGCGCCGAGCGGAGCGCCCCCGCCAGCTGGGCGTCGTTCATCGGGACCAGGCGCAGGCGCCCCTCCAGAACCTTCACGTCCACCTCCGCGTTGCGCAGTTCGAGATCAAATACCTTCATGGTGCCTCTCCGATGGGTGGTTTTAGGGGACACGTGGCACGGGCCGGGTTGCTCCCTGGAGGGCATCCCGGCCGCCTTCTCATTGTCGTCTTCAATCCAGGTTGATCGCGTCGCGAAGCCGCTCGAAAAAGCCCCTGGTTACTTTCTCCGGCTTCCCGGTCAAGCCTCCAACCTTCTGCAACAGGGCCTTCTGCTCGGGCTTCAAGTCCTTGGGCACAACCAGCTGAACGACCACGAACTGATCGCCGCGTCGCCCGTTTCGAACGCTCGGCATCCCCTTTCCGCGGAGCCGGAAGGCCTGCCCGTGCTGGGTTCCAGGAGGAATGGTGACCTGCACCGATCCATCCGCGGTGGGGACCTCGATGGAGTCGCCGAGGGCGGCCTGAACGATATTGACGTGGAGCTCGAAAATCAGTTCCTGGTCTTGGCGCCGCAGGTGGGGATGGGGCTTGACCCGAAGCACGATGTACAGATCCCCGGGCGCCCCGCCCCGAAATCCCGCCGCCCCCTCACCGGTCAGCCGAATCTGGGAATCGGTGTCAACCCCGGCTGGGATCGTGATCCGAAGCCGCTTATGGCGCTCCACCCGGCCCTGTCCGCGACACTGCGGACACGGGTTCTGGACCACGTGGCCCTCGCCCGAACAGGTCGGGCAGGTGACCACGTTGACGACCGCCCCGAAGACCGACTGGGCCTGGCGCTGAACTCGGCCCTGGCCCCCACAGGTGGAGCAGGTGTCGACCTTGGAGCCAGGCTGGGCCCCGCTCCCCTGGCACTCCTCACACGTCGCCAGGCGTGGGACGTTGATCTCCTTCTCGGTCCCCTCGAAGGCCTCATCAAAGGTGATCTGAAGGTCGTAGCGCAGATCGTCGCCGCGCGTGGAGCGCGCACCCGAGCGACCGCCGCCGAAGAAGGATTCAAAGATGTCACCCAGTCCACCAAAACCCTCGAATCCACCGAAGCCGCCCCCGGCCTGATTGGGGTCAACGCCAGCGTGCCCGAACATGTCGTAGGAGTGGCGCTTTTGGGGATCGGAGAGGATCTGGTAGGCCTCCCCCGCCTCCTTGAACTTCTCCCCCGCCTGAGGGTCGTCGGGATTGCGATCGGGATGAAATTCGAGCGCCAGCTTTCGAAATGCCCGCTTTAGTTCGTCGGTCGAGGCCTCCCGGGAAACGCCCAGGACCTCGTAGTAATCACGCTTGACGGCCAACCAGCGTCCCCTCGCTTATCAGGTCCGGGACCGCGCGAGCTTGACCAGCGCCGGCCGCAGGACGCGGTCGTGCATGCGATAGCCGCGGCGCAGCTCGGCGATGACGGTGTCCTCCGGATGGTCTTCCGACTCCTCCGAACCGATCGCCTCGTGGAGGCCCGGATCAAAGGGCTGTCCGACCGAGTCAATCCGCTCCACCCCGACCTGGGCGAGTTCGCCTTCCAGCGACGCGACCGCCAGTTCAATCCCTTTGAGCCAGTTCCCGTCAATCCCATCCGGAGCCTGGGAGAGCGCCAGATGGAGGCTGTCCAGCACCGTCAGAAGCCGTTCTGCCACCCGCAAGGTGGCGAACTGGATCGTCGCCTCCTGCTCTTGGCGGGCGCGCTTCTTGAAGTTCTCGAAGTCCGCGGCCAAACGCAGGAGGCGGGCGTTGGCCGCCGCCAGTTCGCCCTCCGCCGAATCGGGGGAAGCCGGCGCTTGGTCCCCGCTCGCGGGCACCTGCTCGGGTTCGTCGGTCGAGGCTGGGTGTTGCTTTTTTGTCGGCATCGTCATTACTACTTTCTAAATACCTGGAATCGCGGGCTCTAAAACGCTGCTCAGAAGTGGATCTCGGTCATTCGCTCGCTGGCAACCCGGGCCACCGCCTGCAGCCGGCCCACAATCTGGCCGTAGTCCATCCGGGTCGGACCGACCACGCCCACGACGCCCTTGATGCGGTGCGAGGGACCGTAGGTGGTGAGGACGACGGCGCAGGCGCGCAACTGCGTGGTCGCGTTCTCGGAGCCGATCACGATCTGAAGATCAGAGGTTCCGACCAACTCCTGCAGCAGGCCGGAGAGATAGTTGGTCTCCTCCAGAATCTCCAGGACGTCGCGGAGACGGGCCGATTCGGCGAACTCGGGCTGCCGCAAAAGGTTGCGTACGCCGTCGTGTACGACCAGCGTCTCCACCCCCCGACCGAAGAGCTCGAGCGCCCCCGCCAGCCGGATCAGAATCTCCTTTTCAGGTCCCGCCGGCAGCGCGGCGGCGGCAACCGCGACCTCCTCCGCACCCCGGCCGAACTGGTCCAGATTGACCTTGTTGGCGATTCGGGTCAGCATCTCCTGGCCGATGGGCTGATCCATCTGCACCACCTGCTGGCGAATGAGGTTGCCCTCCACCAGCAGCACCAACAAGAAGTCATTGGGCTCCAGCGATACGAAATCGACGTGTTTGATGCGGGCGTGGGCCCCGTAGGGGGTGGTGGCGATGGCCGCGTTCCTGGTCACCACGGCGACCGTGTTGGCGACCTTCTCGGCCAGCGCGTGGGCCTCAATCGGTGCCGACCGCAACTCCTCCCCGATGTAGCTCGTGATCTGGCTGGGAATGGCCTCTTCGATCATCAGAAAGTCCACGAAGTAGCGGTATCCCCGATCGGTCGGAATGCGGCCCGAGGAGGGGTGGGTCTGAGCCAGATACCCGAGTTCGGCCAGCTCCGAGAGTTCGGTGCGGATGGTCGCCGCCGACAGGTTGATGAATCGTTCTCGAGCCAGCGCCTGCGATCCCACGGGGATGGCGCTGGCGGTGAACTCTTCCACCACCGCCTTCAGAATGTCCCTTTTCCTGTCTTCCATGGCTTGATCGCGCCCGCTGGGGCCCGGCCACAAGTCTACTGACGAAGGCTCACAGCACGGCCAGAGCGATCTGGTTGTGGAGATCCAGGCCTCTCCGGGTGGGTGCCACCAGGTCTCCCCGGCGCTCGATCAACCCGAGTCGCTCCAGTTCCAGGAGCCGCGACTCGAATCCGGGCGCGGGCCAGACGCCCGCGACCGAGCGCAGTCCCAGCATCAGCTTCTCGGCGTCGGCACGATCCCTCTCCAACCGCTCGCCGTCGGCGATCGGATCGGGCGCCGAGGCGATGTAGCGCCGGGGCTGGGCGAGGTTCCACCAGCGCCAGGAGCGCGAGCCATCCGTGGCGTAGGAGTGTGCGCCCGCGCCGGCGCCGTAGCAGGGCCGGCAGCGCCAATAGCCCTGGTTGTGACGCGAGCGAGAGCCCTCCCGGGCAAAGCTGGAGACCTCATAGCGCTCATAGTCGGCGGCCGCCAGCCGATCAACCAGCACGTCCAGCAGGTCCCACTGCAGGTCCTCGGGTACCTCCTCGATCATCCCCTCCCGGCGCCGCCGCTCGAGCAGGGTGCCCGCCTCGAAGGTGAGCGCGTAGGCCGAGATGTGATCCGGTTCCAGCGCCAGCGCGCGGGTCAGCGTCGCCTCCCATGACCGCTTCGTCTGGGACGGCACCGCGTACATGAGATCGATGGAGATATTGCTGAATCCCTCTTTTCGCGCATCCTTGAAGGCACCCTCCGCCATCCGCCCATCGCTGCGCCGCTCCAGCACCCCGAGGGCGGAGCGATCAAAACTTTGCAGGCCCAGGCTGAGGCGGTTGACGCCCCCCTCGAGCCACGTCGAGAGCTTCTCCGGGTCGGTGCTGGCCGGGTTGGCCTCCAGGGTCACCTCCGCGTTGGAAGTCAGCGCAAAACGGGCGCGGACGCCGGCCAGCAGCCGCGCGATGAGTTCGGGCGGGAGCAGGCTGGGCGTTCCTCCGCCCAGATAAACGCTCTCAAGGCGGGTGAAGTGGAATCGGCGCGAAGCCTCCTCCAACTCGATCAGCAGAGCCTCGACGTAGTCCCTCATGAGACCCGACATGCCGGCGTAGGCGTTGAAGTCGCAGTAGCCGCATTTGTGCTTGCAGAAGGGGATGTGGAGATAGAGCTGGCTGAATGGGCGGAGGTGGTCCGATCCCGGCTCGGGGCGAGTTGGAGCCGGCGAACCTGCGCCTTCGAGCAGGGGGGTCGGTCGCTTCGCGGTTTCTTCCGCACCACGCGCGATCTGGAGCCGGGAACTGGCGATCATCCCGGGGGCCAGGTCATGCGGCGCCCGCCGAGGACGTGGAGGTGGGTGTGGAAGACGGTCTGGCCCCCATCGTCGCCGAGGTTGAAGACGAGCCGGTAGCCGGACTCGGCCACGCCCTTCAGGGCCGCCACCTGATGAGCCGAGTGCAGCAGCGCCGCCAGGCCGGCGTCGTCGATCGCTTTGACCGCCGGCGAGTGGGCCCGGGGAATGACCAAAACGTGTACCGGCGCCACCGGATTCACGTCGTTGAAGGCGATGGTCTGTTTGTCCTCATAGACCACCTGGGCCGCGATTTCCCCGCTCACGATGCGGCAGAAGATGCAATCGGCCGCGCCTGACAAGACCTTGGCCTCGAGACTCATTCCAGGCTCAGGACGGCCATGAAGGCTTCCTGGGGAATCTCCACCGAGCCAACTCTCTTCATGCGCTTTTTGCCCTCCTTCTGCTTTTCCAGCAGCTTTCTCTTCCTGGTCACGTCTCCCCCGTAGCACTTTGCCAGGACGTCCTTGCGGAGGGCAGAAATGGTCTCGCGCGCGATCACCTTGCCCCCGATCGCCGCCTGCAGCGGAACCTCGAACATCTGGCGCGGAATGATCCCCTTCAGACGCTCCACCAACTTGCGGCCGTGGTTGGGAGCCTTGGTGCGATCCACGATCAAGGAGAGCGCGTCGACCGATTCGCCGGTGACCAGAATGTCGAGCTTGACCAGATCCCCGGGTCGGAAGCCGATCAATTCGTAGTCCATCGACGCGTATCCCTTGGATCGAGATTTGAGCTGGTCATAGAAGTCGTGGATGATCTCGCCCAGCGGAAGCTCGTAGTCCAGCAGCACCCTCTCCCCCTTCTGGTGCTCCAGGTTCTTGAAGATTCCGCGCCGGTCCTGGCAGAGTTCCATCATCGCCCCCACGTAGGTGGAGGGCACCATGATCGACGTCTTGACGTAGGGCTCCTCGATCCGCTCGATGGCCATCGGGTCGGGCAGCATCGACGGATTGTCGATGACCTCCATACCCCCCTTGCGCAGGTAGACGTGATATTCAACCGTGGGAGCGGTGGTGATCAGGTCGAGCCCGAATTCACGCTCCAGCCGCTCCTGAACAATCTCCATGTGCAGAAGGCCCAGGAACCCGCAGCGGAAGCCAAACCCGAGCGCCGCCGAGCTCTCCGGTTCATAGACCAAAGAGGCGTCATTGAGCTGGAATTTCTCCAGCGCGTCCTTGAGGTCCTGATATCCCTCGGAATCGGTGGGAAAGACCCCGGCATAGACCATCGGCTTGACGGCGCGGTAGCCGGGCAGGGCTGAATGGGCACCCTGCGCGTCAGTCGTAACCGTGTCACCCACCCGGGCGTCGACGACGTTCTTGATGGCAGCGGTGAAATAGCCAACTTCACCCACCCCAAGCGAGTTGGTGGCTTGCATGCGGGGATTGAAAATCCCCACCTCGTCCACTTCGTGGACGCGGCCGGTGTTCATCATCCTGATCTTGCTACCCGGGCGGATCTCGCCATCCACCACCCGCACGTAGACGATGACGCCGCGGTAGGCGTCGTAATGGGAATCGAACACCAGTGCCCGCAAAGGGCCGCTGGCGTTCCCCGCCGGAGCTGGCACTCTCTTGACAACCGCCTCCAGGATCTGATCGATGCCCTGCCCCAGCTTGGCCGAAGCGAAAATGACGCTGGCACGCTCATCGCCTGTCAAGGCCGAAATGTCCTCGGCCACCACCTCCGGCTGAGCGGCGGGCAGGTCGATCTTGTTAACCACCGGGATGATCGCGAGGTCGGCCTCCACGGCCTGATAGAGAGTCGCCAACGTCTGCGCCTCGATCCCCTGGGCGGCGTCAACCACCAGCAGAGCCCCCTCGCAAGCGGCCAATGAACGCGAAACCTCGTAGGCAAAGTCGACGTGGCCCGGGGTGTCGATGAGGTTCAGCTGGTATTCCCGGCCGTCCTCTGCTCGGTAGGCCATGCGCACCGCCTGGAGCTTGATGGTGATGCCGCGCTCGCGCTCCAACTCGAGGGTGTCGAGGACCTGATCAGTCATCTCCCGCTTGCTGATCGATCCGGTGATCTCCAGCAATCGGTCGGCCAGGGTGGACTTTCCGTGGTCGATATGCGCGATGATGCAGAAATTCCGGATCAGATCCTGGTCCACGACCTGTAATCCTAGGTTGTGCCCATGGCACGCCCGGGCGCGCTTGCGTTACCGACGGGCGGTGACCCCCTCCTGCTGCCACTTGAGGTGCGACACGGAACGGCTACGACCCGCGTCGATAGCTCTGGATTGGCTCACCATGATCCCGCTCAACCGGCCTTCGACTCACAGCTGTCGCAGCGATCGCCCATGAGCTGAGTCGAGATCGGTTAGCTTCCGGAAGCGTCGCGTGTGACAAAGCCGGTGGATCCGACTCCGCGACGGACAGTCGACCTCTCGCGCCGTGCTATATCGGTGGCGGCCAGCAGAATCCCACCGATCACCCAGCCAACCATCAACTCCATCGTTTCGGTGGACAGTGAGGTAATCGCAAATGACACGGCGGCGACGGCCATGCCGGCCACCGCGGGTTGCCTGCGCACCGGCCAGGTGTTCCGTGCCAGCAGTACGACAAATACAGCGCACATCAGTAACCCCACGATTCCAGTGTCGTAGACGATCCTCAAAGGAAGGCTCGCTATCCAAAACGGAGTTCCTAGGTACCCGTGGCGCTGCCCAAACGTGCTCGTGCCGAGTCCAAACCAGGGATCACGGCCTAGGTCCGAGACAACGGCCTGCGCCTGATTAATCCGCCCCACGACGTCGACGGCGTTTGTAACCGTATTCCATAGCGACGGTGATGGCAGGACAGAGGCGGCCGGTACGCCGTGCCCCGGTACCGGCGGAGCGATCTCGACCTGAACCGCTGTCAGCGCGACTACCGTCGGTTTGGCAGCCTCACTGCGGACTGGCGACCGAACCGAATTCTGCGAGGCCGCTACCGGCGCCGAGCCGACCCCCACTCGCTGCCCGTAGAGCAGTGAACCGCCCAGAACCACCGTAACCAGCATTGCCCACGCGATTGTGCGCGGTGCGATCGCGCGACGAAGGGGTGACGCGGCAATTAGCAAACCAACTACCACCAAGGCAATCCAGGCAGCGCGTGTGAAACTTGCAATCGTCCCGGCCCAGCAGATCCCGAGGCCGACACCACCCCAGATGCGGCCAAACCGATCCGCACCCAACATCGCCCACGCCGCCGCCCCAGCCGCACAAAACGCGCCAAACACATTGGGCTCCCAGAGCGTACCGAAGGCCTCCCACTGGCCTGTGCCAGGGTTCACGGAGATTCCGAAGTGGAGGGGGCCGACGTGCAGCAGCAATCCAGCGACTCCATACGCAGCCATCGCTGCCGACCCAATCAGCAGACATTTAAGGACAACCTCCAAGTCCGTTCCATTACGAATCAGACGACGTGGAAGTAGTAGACCGAGCGAGCAGACTGCAATCAGAACAATGATCTTCATGCTGCCTGCCAGATTGGGCGCGAACAGTAGGCTACTCACGACATTCAGACCGAGCCATGCAGCCAATGCCAGCTCTTCGGGACGCATTCGAAGGAGGCCGATCCACCGGTGGACTGGAGCGCTCAACAGCACGATCAATCCAATTACGCCGGCAGTCTGCTCCGGACGCAGATTTAGTGAGCCAACCGGGAACGTGAGTCGATCGTCGAGACTGGCTACAACCAAAGTCACCAGAGCGGCCATCCTAGCTCCGACTAGCTTGGCCCATAGAGCCCACCACAGCACGACGACGACGCAACTTCCTGCCGAGACCCACGCTCCCGAGAAGCCGTGAAGTATCGATAGCAGTGTCACGAGGGCCAGAGCTGTTAAGAAAAGCCCTGTCCACCGGAGCGGCCCCTTAACCCTGATCCACCGAAGGTGAGCGAGGTGGGTAGGTGGTGGAGACGAAGAACGGGCGCCCTTTGAACTGAGACAATGGCGGTACATCACCCCCGCCAACGCCTCACCCAAGGAGCACCCGTCA